>Ga0310125_10000936_pt1 | contig 14316 bp, 10 predicted proteins | sample CB11b_Tmax_Bot8__FD_203508 | JGI IMG/M metagenome (GOLD analysis project Ga0310125, IMG submission 203508) | Marine microbial communities from Western Arctic Ocean, Canada - CB11b_Tmax_Bot8 | ecosystem: Environmental > Aquatic > Marine > Oceanic | place: Canada: Western Arctic Ocean | collected... | reverse complement strand
CGGTAACCTGCCGACCTTTGCCCAGATGTTCTATTTCAGCCCCGTCATCAACGGCATCATCGCGTGCCTCAGCATATTCGCGGTGCTGTTGTTCATCTTTTTTCTCATGACGATCAGCACGACCAGCATGGCCCCACCCTCGTTCGTCGACGCCGTCACCAAGATGGTGATCAGCCGGGAGTACGAAGACGCGACGCGGTTCTGCCGTAACCACTCGCACGTGTTCGCAGCGACCATTATTCAACGTTGCGTGGAGAACGCGGCCAAACCGCATTCCCTGATCATGAACATGATCGACGTCGAGGGGCGTCGAAAGGCGGACCTGGTCTGGAACCGCATCAGTTATCTCGCCGACCTGTCGAACGTGGCTCCCATGCTCGGATTGCTCGGGACGGTGATGGGAATGCTCAAGGCGTTTTTCAGTCTGGAAGGTGAAACCGGCACGATCAACTCCATGGCCCTTTCCGGCAGCATCGGTGAGGCGATGACCACCACCCTGGCCGGCCTCGCCCTAGCCATTCTGGCGTTGATTTTCTACGCGATCATCAAGTCGCGCGTGACCCACTCGCTGGCCACGGTGGAGCAACTGGTGCACTCGATCGCCGACCACATCAAACGCGAGGGCAACGGAGGCGGAGGTGCGCGATGAGCTTCGCCGCGTCCACACGGTCACGCAGCGCTCCAATCCTGCCCATGGCCGCGATGGTCGACATTCTCTTTCTGCTGCTGGTGTTCTTCGTCACGGCATCGTCCCTGCGCGACCACGACCGAGTGATCGAAGTGATGCTGCCGGGCACGGAAACCGACCAACCGGGGTCCGCAGGCACGCCTATCATCATCACGGTTGATGCCGAGGGCCGAACCTCCATCGGCGGCCAGGTGTTCGCCCTGGCCGAGCTGCAGCAAAAACTGTCCCGACGCGCCGAGCAATATCCCGACGAGCCGGTCGATCTCCGCGGCGATTCCAGATGCGATTGGGGAACGATCATGTCCGTATTCGACACGGTGCGCGCCGCCGGGATGGTCAACGTCCGCCTGCACACGCGCCCGGTGTTGCGGGTCATGGGCGAAGAATGACGCGATCCCTGTCGATCATCGTTCTGACCGCACCGCTGATCGCGGTGACGTTCTGTCCGGCTGCGCCGGCGACCGGCCAAGTCACAACGGTCAGCGAAGCAGCGCACAACCAGTTCGTCCTCGCCTACCGATTGCTGCAGCGCGGAAAGGACGGGCAGGCCGCGGAGGCATTCGACGAATACCTTGGAAATTTCCCGCGCGACGAGAAGCGCGGCGACGCGCTGTACTACAGGGCGATGCTGGACATGCGGGCCGGCAGGCGACCGTCGGCGCTGCGTTTTCTCGCCGATGCGCCCCCACCAAAAATCGTCCCCGCCTACGCCGTGCCACTGCTGGTCGGCCAGTTGCACACGGATCTGGGCACGTACAACCAGGCCCTCACGGCATTGGAAAAGATCGACGTGGAGAAGATGGAGCCGCTGATCCGGGCGTCAACGCTCCACCTGCGCGGCGTTGCGTATCGCGGCGTGAACAACCTGCCCGCGGCGATCGCCCAGATCGAGGCCGCGGCTGCGATCGATTCGCCGTTGCGTGGCCGTGCCCTTCTCGACCTAGCCCGCGTCCTGCTCGCGATGGAGCGCCCCGCCGAGGCGACGCAGGCGCTGCAAGAATGCCTGGAAACGAAAGATCGCAACGTCGCGCCCGAAGCGGCGCGACTTGCCGCCGACCTGGCGTACCAGCAAGGCAGGCACGAACAGGCCATTTCTTTGTACAAGACCATCCTGACCGGATATCAGACGTCGCCGCATTTCCCGGCCGCGGTCCGCGGGACGATGTGGTCGCACTACGGTGCCGGTCAATTCGGCGACGTGCTTGATGTCTTTGATCTGTTCCGGACCACGATCAAGACTCCAGAGGACCGATTTAACCTGTGGTACATCGCAGGGTCCGCGCAGCAGCAACAGGGACGGCACGCGGAGGCAATCGCGCTGTTTGCGTCAGTGCTCGATGACGCCGGGACCCGGCCGATGCTCGACAAACTCCTTTACAAGCTGGCATCGAGCCAGTTCGAGCTGGGACGGTATCCGTCGATGCAGGCAACGTTGAGCCGGCTGAAACAGCAGAGATCCGACTCGCCATTGAACACTGACGGCGCGTTTCTTCTCGCTGCCGCCGACGCCAGGCGCGGGCATACGGTACAGGCCGTGGCCCGCCTTACTGCCATCGTGGACCGCGGCGGTGATCACGCCTACCACGATCAGGCCCTTCTCCAGCGCGGCAAGCTCCATGAGATCGGCGGCCAGCACGCCCAGACCATCGCGGACTACCAGGCGTACCTCTCTCGGGCCACCAACCGTGAGCCGTCCGTCGCAGCCCAGATCGGTGTTCGCCTGATTGATCTGCACTACCGCGCGGGCAATTACGAAAAGTCGCATCGGGCGGCGCGGCAGTTGCTCGGTCCGCCGGACGGCAAGCCGTCGGATGTCTCTCCGCTGATCGAGCAGGAGGCGCTCTACCGTGGGGCGCTGGCGCTGATCAAGCTGAAACGATACGACGCGGCGCAGCAAATGCTGCAGCGCCTGGTCGGCCGGCACCCACTGAACCGGTATCGCGAAGAAGCCGCGTACTACAGCGCTCTGGTGCTCATCGCAATGGACCAGCCCGAGCCGGCGCTGAAACAACTGAAAGCCCTGGCGGTGTCGGAGAAGCTCGATCAGGCACTTCGCGTGCATGCGCTGCGCCTGGCCGGCATCCACCTGCGCCAGACCGAGCGCAACGCAGAGGCATTCGAGACGCTGTCTCAGCTCGAATCGATCGTCGGCAACGATGCGATGAGTACCGACGAGCGGCACTGGCTCGGCAAACACCTGGCACGGAACGGACAGCACGAAGCCGCGCTGACCTATCTGCAGCCGCTGATCGACGACCGTAAGAGTCTGGCGCGGGGGGATCGCGCCGAGGTGCTCTACCTGGCAGGGCTGAGCCGGCGTCACCGCGGGGATCACGACGGTGCCATTACCGCGCTCGACGAGGTCGTTGCCCTCGGCGCAGGATTCGATCTGCGCGCCAGGCTTGAACTGGGTCACACGCTGCGCCAGGCCGATCGCCTGGACCAGGCGATCGGTGCCTACGAAGGCCTGGTCAACGCCAAGCCGACACGCATCGCCGTTGATGCGCTGTTGGGCCGCGCCGCGGCCTACCGAATGCTGGCGCGCCGCCGCACGCATGAAGGCGACGCGGCCGGCGCCGCCAATGCTCGTCACGGCGCCCGCAGCGCACTGACCCGAATCACCACACTGCACGGCACACCGCAGCTGTCACCCCTGCCGCAAATGGCGCACATTGAGTTGCACGAGGTGCTCCTCGATCTCGGCGACCAGACGGTGACCGCGCGCGAGGTTCAACAGAACCTGAAGGAGTTGCTCGACATGTTTCCCGATGGGCCTTACGCCGACTACGCCAAGGCGATGCTGGCCGTAGTCATGAACAACCGTAAGGACGCCATTTTTCTTTTGAAGCGATTGCGAACCAAGACCCTCGATGACGACCTGCGGCAACGCGTTGATACCCAGATCGAAGCACTCCGTGGAGCCGCCCAGTGATCGCTCCGAGACTACACGGCGGCAACCGTGCGGCGTTCGTCGCGGCCGTGGTCGCAAGCGTCGTATCGCACGGCATGGTGGCCTGGTCGGTGTACGACGTTCCGATCGGCCACATCGACCTGCGCTTCGCAGGCGCCTCGAGGCCGGTCCAGCGCGTGCGCCTCGTGGACCCGAGCGAAACGCTGGTACTGGACACGCAGCACACTGACGCGCTGACCCACGAGCCACTCGACCTCAAAGCCGTGGGCGCCGCGCTGCTCGACCCACCAGCGCCGGCATTGCCTGATGCCGATCTGCCGCTCGGCCTGCAACCGGTAGACGACGACGGACACGGACCCGACGCTCTGACGGACGTCGATCTGCCCCAGGCGCGGATGGCCGAGGTCGTCGAGCGGAAGTTGGTCGGTCGCCTGCCGCTCGAGGTGGCATTCGTGGCCGGCGACGCCGAGGGCGCCGCCGCCGATCCGTTTGCGACTCGTGGCGGTCAGGGCGGTGGCAGCGCCGAGGCGGCTGCGCGGCTGTTGCAGCGGGCGGGATTGGGCCAGACCGCCCACCCCCAGCCGCTGGCCCTGGCACGGCCGACCTTCTCCGACAGCGCGGTCATCGATCGTCAAAGCGTTCAGACACCGCTCGAGGCGGCGCACATCGACTTTGCCGCCCTGGCCCTTCGCGGCACGACCCGGCTTCGTGTGCCCGAGCATCTCGACAACGACTTCGACTACGACGTCCAGGTCTTTCGGCCGGACAAGGGACCCGGTTTCTTTCGCGTCGATCTGACCGGCCGAAAATCGCTGATCAAGCTCCGCGCGATGCCCAAGGACGTGGTGATTCTGGTCGACACCTCCGGCAGTGTCCCGCAGCCGTGGGTCAAGGCGACCATCCAGGGCGTCAAGGACGCGCTGGCGGCGCTGAATCCGCGCGACCGGTTCAATATCGTCCTGTTCAAGGACACCCCGTCGTTATTCAATGCCGATCGGATCCAGCCGTTCGGTGACGCGACGCTCGCCGCGGCCCTCGCGTTTCTAGATGAGGCGTCGTCGGGCGGCTACACCGACTTGAACCACATCCTTTCCCGTCTGCTGGTGCGCGACATCGCGGTCGAGCGCGTGTATTACATCATTCTGATCAGCGACGGGCGGCCGACGCGGGGTGTGATGGACACGCGCGCCCTGATCAACCGCATCACGCGCGACAACAACCTCGCCGCGAGCATTTACTGCATCGGCATCGGCCCCCGCCAGAACCGCAAACTGCTCGACTACCTGGCACACAGAAACAAGGGGTACAGCCTGTTCGTGCCCCGAATCGACCGCGCGGCGCCCACAGTCCGTGAACTGTTCAGCCGCCTGCGATACCCGATCCTCAAGGACGTGCGGTTAAACGTGGTCGGTGTCGCCGGCTCGGACGTGTTCCCGAACGACCTGGCCAACATCCACCAGAGTGAACGATTTCAGATCTACGGGAAGTTTGACCAGCGGTCGATTGGACCGTTGACGATTCGCGTCCGGGGGACGAACCTGCAGGAAAGCTTCGATTTCACGTTCAGCCGCGACCTGCGCGTGTCGCCGCGAGGTGATGCGGCGATCTCCCGGGCCTGGGCGTTCCAGAAACTGCACCACCTCTACGGCGAACTGCTGCGTGGACCGGAGTCCGCCGCCGTGAAGGCCCAGATCGACGAACTGAGGCGGCAATACAAGCTTAAGACGCTGTATTAGGGAAGCGACGTAGCGACGGAGCGGCAAAGGGTTGTGGCAGGGATCCCCTCAGATGCGTAAGCAGATCGTTAGCCGCTCATTCGCCCTGGTATCGAAGTTCGTGCGGAAAGCCTCCCCCCTTCGTCGCTCCGTCGCTCCGTCGCTGATCCCGCATGCGTGTTCTACTCCAGCGTGTCACCTCCGCCTCGGTCACTGTTGACGGCCAGACCGTCGGCGCGATCGAGCACGGGCTCCTGCTGCTCGTGGGTGTGGGCCAGGGCGACACCGAGGCCGACACCGACGCGCTGGCCGACAAGATCGTTCACCTTCGAATCTTCAACGACGAGCATGGAAAATTCAATCGGTCCTTGCTGGATGTCGGTGGCTCAGCGCTTGTGGTTTCGCAATTCACGTTGTACGCCGACGCCCGCCGGGGCCGGCGACCGAGCTTCAGCGGCGCAGCGCCGCCGCAGCACGCCGAGCCGTTGTGTGAACACCTTGTCGAACGACTTCTTGAACTGGGCGTGCCATGTGTGGCGGGCGGGCGGTTCGGCGCTGCAATGCGCGTTGAGATCCACAACGAAGGTCCAGTAACCATCTGGCTTGATTCCGCGGATCTGTGCGTTAATCATCAATAGACACGACAGGCGCCTGTTGGTACATTGCCTTGGTGATGACCAGACATCTGCTCGTAGCAGCCGCCGGTCTGTGCCCTCTTGTGGCAGGTGCGGCGCACGGGCAGGTGGATCTATATCGCTTCCAGCGCCAACTCGAGCAGATTCAGCGCGAAACCCGCCTGCTGGTCGACCACGACGTCCCTGCAGACCAGAGAGCACTGCTCGACTACGGCGGCTTCGTTGCCGTCAACTTTCTCGCGATTGATGACGTCAATCAAAACACGCACATTCTTCGCCAGACCGACCTGAATGGTTACCTGCGGGTCAATTTGGACGGGGCACACGAGTTTTTCCTCCGTGCACGCACCTCCTATAGAGACTTCAATACGGGCGACGCCTTTCGCAGCTCAGGCGATGATTGGGTCGAGCCCACGCTCGACCGCGCCCACTACCGGTTCGATCTTCAGCGATACCTCGCCGCCTACGAAGGCCGGGTGATTCCGGGCAACGTCATCGTTCAGGGCGGTCGCCAGCTCGTGCACTGGGCCAACGGCCTTACCCTCAGCCACGAGATCGACGGGGCCGTCGTTCAACTCAGCCGACGACGGTTGACTCTCGACATCCTCGCGGGCATCACGCGAGACAGTGCCACCGATCTGGACAGCTCGCGCCCTGGCTTTACCAACGAAACAAACCGCAATTTCCTGGGCGGAATGTTGAGTTTCAGACCGAACGCGCGGCATCGGCCCTACGTGTACGGCATTGTCCAACGTGACAACAACCCCAGCGAAGTCCTAGTGGCCGGCCGCACGACCACGAAATTCGAGTACAATAGCTACTACTTGGGCTTCGGCTCCAACGGGAGTCTCGGCGATCACGTGGTGTACGGCGCCGAATTTGTGTTCGAAGGCGGTGACGGTCTTTCCAACAGCATCAACGGCGCGGGAGCAGCCATCCCGCAAACGACGGAGGACATCGAGGCGTTCGCAATGGATGTGCGCCTGGACTATCTCGTCACCGACCGCAATCGCACGAGACTCAGCGCTGAATTCCTTCTGGCCAGCGGCGACACCGACCGAGACACCGCGACGAACACGATCGGCGGCAACGCGTCGGGGACGAAAGACCACGGATTCAACGCGTTCGGCCTGATCAACACGGGCCTGGCGTTCAATCCCGCGGTGTCAAACCTGATCATGGTCCGAGCCGGGGCGTCTACATTTCCCCTGAAGGGAAGTCACTGGTTCGATCGGCTGCAGTTGGGCGTCAATCTGTTCATGTTCAACAAGTTCAATCGGAACGGCGGGATTGACGAAGCCACGACGGACGGCACGATCCTCGGCTGGGAGTCGGATCTGTTTGCTAACTGGCAGGCGACCAGCGACGTGACGGTCTCTCTGAGATACGGTGTCTTCATTCCCGGCGATGCCATCGCCGGCGAACAAGATGAGCGGCACTTCTTCTTCTCGGGTCTCACGTTCGCCTTCTGAAGGAAGCACATGATGTTGCGCCAAGTGCTTTGGACGACGGTCGCGACACTGCCGGTCCTCCTCGGGGCCGCGGGGTGCAGCACCACCGAGGTCGCCGATCCGCTGACGGGCAACCTCGCCGCGAACGACGAAAACACGCAGTTGGAATTCTGGCACACACTGAACGACCGCAAGATCACCAGCAATGACGAAGCATTTCACGGAATATTGCTGCTGCTCGACAGCGAGGACACGCAGACGGACTATTCGGGACGCCTTGAGGCCCTTCGATCACGCGGCCTTATGCCGCCCGGATTCGACCGACCCGCGAACGAAGCCGTCAACCGCGGCACCGTGGCCGTCGCCGTCATGCGCACTCTCGATTTCAAGGGCGGTGTGATGACGCGGCTCTTTCCGTTCTCGGCCCGGTACGCGACTCGAGAATTGCAGTATTTGGGCCTGTACCCCAGAAGCAGCCCGCACCAGACCTTTTCCGGCCCCGAGTTTCTCGCGATCATCGGGCGCGTCGAAGACTACCAGCGGGTCGTCTCGGTGCGCCGACCGGCGGCGCAATTTCTCAATGAGGGCGAACCCACGACCGACGCCACCGGTGAATAGGGACGCGTTCACGACCAATCGTTCGGTTCAGCCCCTGCCCGCCGGATGCGTTGACGGTTCGATTCCGATTAGACTGCCCAGCCTCGTGAGCTTTCCCAGTTTTACCAGGTTTATGGGACTGTTCGGCGATGGCTGCTGCATCCGGTTTTTCATGCGTCAGGTCTCCAGCTATGATGATATCAGAGCGTCCTTCATCCATGACTCACCATAGGGGCGAAGCGCATCCGGCCAGCGAACTAATAAGAGCACCATTCATGAGGCGCGCCGCAACTTCTGCACACCGACTGCTCATCACCACCATCGTGTTCGCGTCGATGTTGACCGTGGCGACCGGCACGCATGCCTATCAGAACGCGGCCGTGCTGGGAGTCGAAACCGCCGAAGCGCCCCCGGAAGCCGATGCCCGACCGAAAGGCGCCCCACCTGCTGCGGCCGAGACGCCCTTGACACCGCCCGCCGAAGAAGCCGGCAAGCCGGATGCAGAAAAGGACGAGCGAAACGTCAATCCGCAACCGCAGACGGGTGAGCAGAATAAGGACGCGCCCAAGGATGCCAAGACGTCGCCAGGCGAGGTGACCGTGACCGTCGTGTCTGTGACGGGCATGGTGCAGGCACGCGTGGCGGCCGACAAGCCTTGGAAGCCGGCCAAGGTCGGCATGAAGTTGCCCCAGGGCGCAGAATTTCGCACCGGCCTGCGCAGCCAAGTCGTCATTGTCATCCCGCCGAACCAGAAGGTCGCCCTGGATCGACTCGGCGTGATCAAGGTGCTCCAGGTCATTCGCCTGCGGGGCAAGATCAAGACCGACATCGGGATGAAGTACGGCCGGGCCGTTTACAACGTCGAGGCCGCAGGGAAAGAGCATGAATCGACGATCCACGTGCCGGGCGCCACGCTCGCGGTGCGCGGGTCGACCGTGGGGGTGACCAGCCAAGGATGGATTCAACAGTTTTCCGTACGCGACGGGACCGGCGAATTTACGCCGCAAGAGGGCCAAGGCGCTACGATCAAGCGGAAACACATCGACGCCCCGGCCGAGACCGCGGCACAGATCGGTGAGGTCATCGCGGAGATGGACGGTCTGGCCAGCGTAGGGCTACCGGGCACGCCCGAGGGTATCGATGCGTCGCGCACGACGCTGAACGTCGTCAATGCCGATCCGATTGCACTCGCGTATCAAACCCGGAACAACAATGACACAACGGGTGCTCTTGACCCGACCGAGGAACGTCAGCAGGCCGACAACCCGGGCCTGAATCCCGGCGGTGGCCTGGGCTCTGACTTCTTCGGTCCGGTCAAGGTATCGGCGGTGCGTGAACGCGGCCGAAAGGGGGGATGTTGTGCGAATGTTATGCCTTGACGAACGGTGAACGGCGGCGGCCGTTCGGGTCCGACTCGGGAGGCGGTGGTGCCGAGCCGCCAACCGGCCCCGAACCAAAATGTCGCCGGCATGCTCGACATCTGGCTGACCTGGACGGGCAATGCCGATATGGACCTGGTGTGGACGACCCCCAACAACTTCTCGATCTGCCCGTTTAACGGCAGCGCTGTCGGCTGTGCCCAGACTTCACCAGACGGTGCCGTCGCCAGCATCGACAGCGCGGGCCCCAACGGCATGGAGAGCGTCCTGTTCGCCGACAGCTATCCTCCCGGCAACCACATCGGCACGGCGCAGCTGTTCAACGGTGTCAGTGCCGATTTCACGATTGACATGAAACTCAACGGTAACGTCATCAGCAGCTTCAGCGGCACGCTGGACCAGCAGAACCCGGAACTCATCGGCGTCGTCAATGTGCCCGCGAGTAGCGGTGGCGGAGGACATCCCTAAGAACTACCGGCCGCATTGCCTCGCCGACGGGGGGCCGACACGAATCCGGCATCCATCCGTGCCAGCGCGAAAAGGCGTTCTGGCCTCGGGGCCCTATCATTTCTTAGAGACGCATGACACGGATCGAGCGCAAGCTGCTGGTCCAATCCAGCCTCATTGGAACGGGGCTGACGCTGTTCGTCATGGTTGTCTACCTCCTGGGTGGCCTCGCTCCGATGGAGCGCCTGCTGTACGACCGTCGCGCCAGGGACTGCCAGTACTTCACGCCAGCGCCGACCGACCGGCTGGTCCACCTCGACATCGACGACCGGACACTTGAAGCCGTCGGCCGATGGCCGTGGCCGCGAAGTGAACTGGCCCACATCGTGGACGAACTTCGCCTGGCCGGGGCCAGGACGATCGCCTTCGACATTATCCTGCCGGACGCCGATCCGGGTCATGATGAAGTGCTCGCCACTGCGATTGCGCGGCACGGTGGTGTCCTGATTCCCATCCACTTCGACGTGGAGAAACCGAAAAAGACATCGGCGGCCGTCGAGGCGCTGGCCGACGCGCTGTACGAAAACGTGGAACTGGGTGTGACCGAAGCAAACGCCCTTCTCGTTCGGAAGGGATTCACGGTTGACGAGTTGACGGAGCAGACCGACGACAACCAGTTCATCGTCACGCGCCGCGATGCGATGCTCCGCCGCATCTGGCGTGAGTTCGATCGCGAGGTCACCGGCTGCTCCAGCAATGAGCTGCGCAATCGTGTGCTACCGCACACGGACACGTCCCTGACCGGTTCTGCCCTGCTTCGCCTCATGGAAAGCCAGTGCCATAAGGTCGAGTCACTCTGGCAACTACAACGGTTCAGCCGACCCGTGGATGATAATCTACCGTCTATGGTGCCCATGATCGCATCCAACCCACCGCCCGCAATGCTTCTCGCACAAGCCGGAGCCACGGGCTTCGTCAACTACATTCCCGGCGAGGACGGTGTCGTGCGCACCCTTCCGCTCTGGGTGGAATACGACAACCGGATGTACCCCCAGCTCTCCTTCGCTCTCGCGACGCTCATGCTCGGCGCCGATCCTCGCGAACTGCGTGTCGGGGACGATCACATCGTCGTACCACGGCCCAATGGGGACCGCACGATCATCCCCATGCATCAAAGCAGGATGAAGGCCCTGGATCGCCGTGTGGGCATGCTCGTGGATCTTCCGTGGTTCGGGGCCAAGGGCGACTGGCTGAACATGTATGGTCCGAACGGCGCCCAGCACCTGCCGCTGGTGAAAGTCTGGGAAATGCACAAGACGCGCACGCGCATCAAGACGAACAGCGTCACGACCGACAGCGCCGTCAAGGCGATCTACGGTGTGACGGGCGACCTGGACAGATTGCTGGTCCTGCAGATCGATTCCGCCTCTGAGTCCGTTTCCGTGGCTCGAATCGAAGCGTCGTTAAGAAAACAGGTGGTCGGGGAACCGTTGCGTAATCTGTTTCAAAACAGAGAGAGTGCCCTGACGAAGCATGCCCAAGTATCGATCGACGAGGCATACCCCGACGGACGATGGCTCATCACCGACCAGGAGACGGAATATGATGTGATCAAGGAGCATGACGAAAACGGCAACGACGTGCTGAGAGTCTTCAGCACATTGATTGCGCTCGATCAGATCGAACCGCGCATCGAGCTGATCGACACCGTTCTGGGCGACGAGAATGTGAAGTGGATTATGGATCAATACACACAGATGACAAAGTCGCAACTCGAGGAATCTCTTGAAGATCCGACCACCAAGGCGTTTCTCGACGCGAGCAAAGCGCTCCGTGCGGTACGTCAGCCGCTGATCGACCTGAAGGAGCAGCTTCACACCGGTCGAGAGTCGCTCCGCCAGACATTCGAGGGCCGTGCCGTGCTGATCGGCTCCACGTCCACAGGCGCCCCAGATTTCAAGTCGACGAGCCTGCACGCGTCGTGCCCCGGCGTCGTCGTTCACGGGGTACTCTTCAACGCCATTATGACCGACCACTTTCTGAAGCGGGCCCCGCGTCTCAACTCTCTGGCGGTGCTTGTGGGCATGGGTATCATGGCCACGTGCGTCGCCGCCCTGTTCACGCCTTTCTACGCGCTGCTCATCTCAATCCTTCTCGGAGGCGCCTATTGGCTGGTCAACGGCCTGATCCTTTACGACTACGGCAACATGATCATGGACATTGCCGGACCGATCGTGGTCCTGCTCATCGTCTGGTCCGGCTGCACGGTTGCCCGGTTCGTCGTTGAGCGCCGCGAACGGGCACGAATCACGCGTCGATTCAGCAACTACGTCGATCCCGCTCTTGTCAACTACGTCATTGAACACCCCGAACAGGCCCGCCTCGACGGGCAGGTGCGAGAACTGACCGTCGTGTTCACGGACCTTGCAGGTTTCACCACGCTCTCGGAGAAGCTCAAGGAGCGGACCGTCCCGCTATTGAATGACTACATGGGACGCATGGTGCCGATCATCCGAAAGTACCACGGATACGTGAACAAGTTCCTGGGCGACGGCATGATGTTTTTCTTCGGCGCGCCGCTCGAGAACCCCTCACACGCCGTCGATGCCGTGAACTCGGTCCTCGAAATGCAGCAGGTGATGATCCCATTTAACGAAGAACTGAAGCGGGACGGCCTCCCGGTGGTGAACATGCGCGTCGGGGTCAGCAGCGGCGAAATGGTCGTCGGCGACGCTGGCTCCGCCGACGCGAGCGACTACACGGTACTGGGCGACACGGTCAACCTCAGTGCCCGCCTCGAGTCGGCCAACAAGGCGACCGGCACGCTGATCATGATGAACGATCGCACGGCCGAGTTGATCGGAGACCGATACCTGTTGCGCCCCATCGGGAGGCTCCAGGTCATTGGCAAGACGGAAGGCGTCATGGTCTACGAGCCCCTCAGTGCCGCCGGAAGCGCCACGCGGAAACAGGAACGAGTCGTTGAGCTGTCCAGCGAGATATTTGATCGCTACGTTGCGGCACGGTTCGAGGACTGCCTCGCGAAGATCGAAGCCATGGAAAAGGAACTGGGCACGCACAAATGGACGGACCTCTACCGACAGCAGTGCCAACACCACATCGCCAACCCGCCCGTGAACGGGTTTCACGGCAACATCGTCCTGACGTCGAAGTGATTATCCGGCCGGTATCACCAGCCGCACGACAAAGATTTCATCCTTCTCGACCTGGCAACGAATGGTCCCACCGAGACCCTTGATGAGTTGATCGACGAGCGCCAGGCCGAGTCCGCAATGCACGCCCGTATCGCTGCGCGACGCGTCGGCCCTCCACAATCGCTCGCAGACGTGTTAGGCCTCGGCCGCGGTCAGTGTGCAGCCGGTGTTGGAAATTGTCACTTCAACGCCGTCATCGACCGTGCTGCCTGTCGCCCAAATTCTTCCATGATCGTCGGCGTACTCGCTCACGTTGTTCAGAACGTTCGAAAGGATCATGGCGAGCTTCTCGTGATCGGAACTGCATGCAAGGTTGCCGGGGATCTGATTCTCAAACGAGACGCCACGCGCCCGGGATCGCGGCGCTTCGGCCAGCCAGCAGGCGTCGACGACCTCGCCGATCTTGACCGGCTCACGCGAGAACGGCAGTTGCCCCGCATCGAGGCGTGAGAGCAGGTTCAGGCTCTCGATCACTGCCTGAAGGCGCTCTGTGACGTTCATGCATTCGTCCAGCGACTGCTTGTACTCTTCGGCGTTCCTGTCCTTTCGCAGCGCTACTTCCATGATGGATCGAAGCCCGGACAGCGGCATGCGCAGCTCATGGGCAACATCGCCGGTGAACGATCGTTCGCATTCGAACGCGGCCTCGAGCCGGACCAGCACCGCATTGAGCTTGTCCACGACAGGCACGAACTCTTCCGGCAGGCCTGCAACCCCGATTCGCACGTCCAGATCCTCATGTCGAATGGCTGAGATATTCTCGCCCACCGATGCGAGCGGCCTCAGACCACGCGCCACGATGAACCATGCGACCATCAACGCGATCGGAACCGTCGCGGCGCCCGCGACTAACAGCAGCACCATCAGGAAGCGAATCCGTCTTTCAAGGGCGGTCGTGTCCCGGGCCACGATCAGTGTCAATTCCGAGGGCTCGGAGGGCTCGGTAGTTTCGCCGCCGACCTCGATCAGTTCCTTCGCCTCGGGGACGAACCGGATGGCTGCGGCGCGTCCAGGAAGGTCGTAAGGCAGGGTGACCCAACGCACCTCCAACGTATCGCCTTGCCCTTCCGGATGCGGCAGGTCAGCGCCGTCCAGAGATGCCGAACGCATCATCACTGTGCCGTCCGCCAACCAGAACTGAAAATAGGTTGGCGCACTTACGGCCTCATTCGGCTGACCCTGATCCTCACTGATCTCAATCTTCACCACGTCGTCTTCCATCTCGGTGGCGCCAATCAGGGTCTGGACCGTCGCGGTCAGCAAGAACGACTCGATAGA
>Ga0310125_10000933_pt1 | contig 14323 bp, 7 predicted proteins | sample CB11b_Tmax_Bot8__FD_203508 | JGI IMG/M metagenome (GOLD analysis project Ga0310125, IMG submission 203508) | Marine microbial communities from Western Arctic Ocean, Canada - CB11b_Tmax_Bot8 | ecosystem: Environmental > Aquatic > Marine > Oceanic | place: Canada: Western Arctic Ocean | collected... | reverse complement strand
GCCACCGAAGCCTCGACTTCTGCTTCCGTCGGCGTGAAGACTCTCCATCCAAGGGAGGCTTCGAGGTCATTCGCGCCGCTCATTCTGCGCAAGACGCGAACCGAGACTCGCAGATGATGAGAATCCCAGATCGACAACAGCGGCTCAATGCTACGATCGTGCCGAGCCGCTGCCCGTGCAACCATCGCCAGCAGAACCCGCAAACCAGAATCATGCTTGAGTTTGTCAAGCCGCACTCGCGCGCCGTAGCGCCGCATCAGGGGGTTGGGAGAAGAACCGCTCAGCGCGGCTGTATCGGTCGCGCTGACCTCGAGAATTCCCCGGCGAGCCAGCGCCTGCATCGCAGTATCGAGGAAAGGCACTGGCGAGCCGAACGGATCGATGTCGATCCAATGCCATCCCTGCGAGATGACACTGGCTCGAAGGTCACCAAGAAGCGGAGTCAGACCACCTTCGCCATGACTCGGAGGAAATTCTTCATGGCTCCGCATGCCCCATTCCAAGGCTGAAGAATCCATGTCGCCGATAGTGGCAAGCAGCCTCTCAGCAGCCTCTTTCGGCAACTCGTTCAACCATCTGCGAGCCCGTAATCCCGAGGCAGACAGACCATCCAATGCACGAATATCACCATCTCCCAGCAGACTATTCTCGATGGCATGTTGCAGCAATAGCACGCTCCGCGTGCGAGAGCCACCCATCGCTGGATTGTGGAAGACCGTCCCAGCGGATTTCGCAGCAGGACCAGTTTCTGTGGATTTTGGAATCGCATGAACCCTCGTCAGTGTCCGACCTTCTCGGTGCAGAACACCAGGCCAGCCAGGGGGCGCAGAATCGTCATCGGTCACGCCGCTCGGACACAGCATCCCCTCAAGGGCTTGACGACACCAGTCAATGCCCAGATGCTTCACTCAAGAATGCATGAGGTCGATACTCAATAATGCTCGAAAACGACACTCGAATCTGCGTGAGTCACTCGATTTCCATCGTCATTGACGAAGCCGACTCGACGGCTGCCCGGTAATCTCTCGGCAAGCCAGGCTTCGACCGAATCCGCGACCCCCTCCGCAACCGCGACAACCATCCCCATGCCCATGTTGAAGACTCGGTGCATCTCTTTGGCCTCGACGGGTCCGGCAGCAGCGATCCAAGTGAATTCCGGCGGTGCAGGAAGTGGTGCGTCGATGTGCCATCCCAATCTCTCGTGGAGGCGAAGAAGGTTCGAAAGCCCACCCCCTGTGATGTGCGCGATAGCCTTGACGTCACTCGATTCGCAAGGTCCAGAACCATCTCTGCATGCTTCGATCAAGTCGATTATCGGGTCGACATAGATTCGAGTTGGATTCAACAGAACCTCGCCCAAAGTCGCCCGCTCCGCACTCGTCGTCCGCTCGATTTCACGATGCTCATGGCTCGCATCGAAAGGTGATTCCTCCTCAAGTGCGGCCCCGGACTTCTCAACAACTGCTCGCAGCAATGTGTAGCCGTTCGAATGGGCTCCACTGCTCGGCAGACCGATCAGGACGTCGCCGGCCTGCAAGTGCTCGCCGGTGATTGCTTCGCCGGCGGGGAACCAGCCCAGAGCGGTGCCTGAGAGATCGAGTTCAGAGACGATTCCGGGAAGCGTAGCCGTCTCCCCCCCTGCGAGAGTGACGCGCGCGCGTCTGCAGGCTTCGGTCAGTGACGCGCCGATGGCTGCGTGGGTCTCTGGATTGGTCTGGGGGACCGCGATGTAATCGACGAAGGCGAGGGGCTCAGCGCCCACACAGAGCAGATCGTTGACGTTCATCGCCACGCAATCGATTCCAACGCCTTCGTAACGGCCGAGGAGGTTCGCCAGTTGCAGTTTTGAGCCAACTCCATCGGTGGCGAGGGCGAGGTGCGAATCGCCGAATTCGATGATGCCACCAAAGCCACCGAGAAGAGGCACGGGCGCTCCGCGAGTTCCAGGTTGTCGGGGCGAGGAAGTCAGTGCTCCAATGAGACTGGCGACCGCAGCTCCTTCAGCATCGATGTCGACTCCGCTGCCAGCGTAGTCCATCGGGGTATCTGCCACGTGCGGAACGCGCGGCACCCGCTTCATCATACAATCGGATAATCATGCTCAAGTTGAAGGCCTCGAATCAATCTGAAAATCAACCTGAAAATTCAGAGAGCACTTCTATCCTCAAAATGGATTGTAAAGCGCGAAGATATTTCCGTTAATCGGAGGATTTTGTAAAGAAACCACCACAATCACGCTCAAATCGCCCATTTTTCGTCAGTTTACCTTGAAAAAGATTCAAACTCAAAAACAGTTTAAATCGGTGTGTTTTGGCACATAATTGCGAACTTCTATAACAAAGACATATTGTGGTGCGCCGCGCTAAGGAGCGTGAGTTACGCAATGTTAGACAAGAAAATGACTGCAATGATGATGACTCTCAGCATGCTGGCGGCTGCGTTCGCTGGATGTTTGGGAGGGGAAGATGAGCCCGAGGAAGTGTGGGAACTGATGGCTGCTGACGACGTGTCAGCGGACATAGTTACCTCCGCCTGGGACCCCATTATTCCCAACTTGAATGCCGGCGAGATGTGCGATGCAATTATCTCGGCGATGACGAAGACGGATGCGCGTGCACTGGTCGTCGACTTCACCCGCGGTTACTACACAAGTAGCCAAGGTGTAATCGGCGCTGCTGGTTCAGCTGCGATCTCCGACGTCTCAGACCTGAATGCGGCTGGTACGACCATCGCATTGCAGTCTGGAACGACTTCGGACCTGTACGCTGCTGAAAACCTCGGTGCTGCGACAATCGCTGCTTACGACGATTTCCCGTCTGTAATAGCTGCTGTCAACGCCGGAGAAGCGGACTACGCAATGGGTGATTCACCCGTTCTCGCGTTGTCTGGTACTCTGTTGACGACGTTCTCAGACGAGACCTTCGGACTCGCTGTACGCCAGGATTCGAACGAGTTGCTCGATGCACTCAACGTCGCCATTACGGCGATTGTCGACTCGGGCGAATACGACCTGATCTTCGGTGCATGGTTCGAGGGAACGGTTGTCCTCACGGATGACCGCGACGCGGACACAGCAAGTGCTTACCCAAGTCCAAGTGAGGGCTCGACTCTCACTAAGATTCTGGAGTCGGGTACGATGGCAATCTGCTCGGACACGGCTTACCCGCCTTTCGAGAACATCGATGAAAACGGCAATGCTGTCGGATTCGACATTGACGTCGCAAACGCGCTCGCCGATGAAATCGCTGCTCACTACATGGGCAACGCGAACCCGATGTTCGTGCCACCCGTGGTACCTGTCGAGTCGATGAAGATCGGTTTGCTCAACCCATCGACGGGTCCAATCGCTGTTTACGCACCGCCCTTCACATGGGCTGCGCAGGCTGCGATTGATGACCTGAACGCAATGGGTGGAGACTTCGAACTCATCGAGGCCGATTCCGGATGCAGCGGCGACGTCGCTGCTGCCGCCGCTCAATCCCTCGTGGATGCGGGCGTCGTAGGAGTTGCAGGAGCTGCTTGCTCCGGTGCCTCGATGGCCGCTAACGCTGTTCTCAGCGCTGCAGGTATCGTTCAGGTCTCGTACGCGAGCACCAACCCCGGACTCAGTGACGCAGGAGCTTACCCAAGCTTCTACCGAGTTGTGCCAAGCGATGCAATCCAGGGCCCAGCAATGGCAGATATGGTAATGGCTGCTGGTGCATCCAACCCTGCTCTGCTGCACATGACCAACGACTACGGTTCTGGTCTCGCTGACGCCTTCGAGGGCGCATGGGGCGCTGACGACCTTTGCACAAAGATTGGCTACGAAGACTCCACGGTTGACTTCTCGTCAGTCGCTCAGGCAGTCGCCGATGCTAACTGTGGCTCAGTTGTCATGGTGACCTACGCTACCGATGGCGCTGCAATCCTCGAGACAATGGCTTACCTCGGTATCGCTCTGCCCGTCTTCGGTGCAGATGGAATTGCCGACGAGGCCTTCCTCGATGACTTCAGCGCACCTGGTGCCGCTAATGGCCTTCAAGCGACCAAGCCTCGCGCGGTCGCTGGCGCTGGTGACTTCAACGACCGCTGCGCTGCCGCTGATGGCTGCGCTGGTGGAATCTACACCGCAGAGACCTACGATGCTGTGATGATGATTGGAAAGGCCGCAATGGCTGAGGATGGCGCCAACATGGAAGCCAACCTCCAATCCATCGGAACAGACTACGCTGGTGCATCCGGCAGCCACACCTTCGACGCCTCAGGCGACGTTGCTGGCGCTGGATACGATATCTGCCAGTTCGATGCTCTGTCCTCGACAGACGTCTTCTTCAGTTGCCGAGCCCACTGGACTCGCGATGGCGGAGTAGCTGCAACCGAGTTCACAGGCATGACAGTCAAGATCGGGTTCCTGAACCCAATCACCGGTCCAATCGCGGTCTACGCACCTGGATTCGGTGTTGCTGCGAACATCGCTCTAGGTATGATGAACATCGCGGGCTGGGGCAGTGGTCTCCAGTTCGAGTTGGTCATGGCTGACTCCGGCTGCGACGGTACTGCCGCTGCAACCGGCGCTCAGGCTCTGGTCGACGCCGGTGTCGTCGCAGTTGCAGGCGCTGCCTGCTCAGGTGCGACCATGGGTGCTAACGCGATTCTTTCGGCTGCTGGCATCCCAATGATCTCGTACGCGAGCACCAACCCTGGACTCAGCGACTCTACGGCTTACCCACTGTTCTTCCGTGTGGTACCGAGTGACGCGATTCAGGGCCCAGCTCTGGCTGATGTCGTGACAGCAGGCGGTTCCTCGAACATTGCTCTGCTGCACATGAACAACGATTACGGGTCTGGCCTCGCCGACTCCTTCGATGATGCATGGACTGACTCTGGCAACTCTCTGTGTGCCAAGATCGGCTATGCTGACACCGACACCGACTTCACCTCTCAGGTGCAGCAGGTCGTCGATGGTGGGTGTGACAGTGTCATGCTCATCTCGTACGCGAGTGATGGTGCAGCCATCCTCGAAGAGTTGTCTGCTCAGAGTTTCACCGGCGCCGTCTACGGCGGCGATGGAATCGCTGAGGAAGGAATCGCGGTCGGCATGTCCGACACTTCGCTGCTCGACGGCGCAGTGGCGACCAAGCCAGCTTCGGCTACCCCGAACGAGCGCTCGATGGCTTTCGCAGCAATCTGCGGATCCATCCCAGACTGCGCTGGCGGTATCTACACCGCTGAGGCATTCGATGCGATAATCATCATCGGATACTCTGTCTTCGCACAGTTATCCAGCCCAGAGGGTACACCTCTGAGCATGTTGATCTCTGCAGTCGGCCAAGGCTTCGTCGGTGCAAGCGGCGTCCACAGCTTCGATGCTGCGGGCGACGTTGCCGGTAACGGCTACTGCGTCGGAACCTTCTCCGTAGCAAGTGACGGAGCGGTATCGTTCAACTGCGATAGATTCTGGACCCGCGATGGCGGCATCCAGAGCGCCTGAATAGGCAATTAGGGATACGTAAAGCGCTCCGACGGGTCATCAGACCCGTCGGAGCGCCCCCCAACCTCAATTTGAAGCGACACTAGTGCACCGGATAGACAGACTCTCAGACGGTGTGATTAATGCTTGAAAATCTGAAATCCACTTGGAGTTCTTTGCATCTCGGCCAGCGTCGTACAATCCTCGCACTGGCGATTATTCTCGACGCCCTTTCCGGCCTGCTAGATGGCAGGGGTTCACTCAATCTACTCGATTGGATTGCGGCCGGAGGCATTCCCTATGACATGGTCTGGCTGCTTCAGGTCGTCCAATCAATCTGCGGCTCTTTCTTCCTCATCAAAATTCTTTTCGATAACGTCCCTGAGAGCAACGCGCGAAGCCTTGGAATCGCACTTTCTCCTCTCTTCCTGCTCGGAATGGTCTGGCTCACCCTAGATTTTCTCTTCAGGGGACTCGCCGATGATGCGACGATCACAATCGATCTGGTCTCGATAGGCGTAGGCACTCTCACATGGTCCTCGACCTACCTCGCGATCGCGGTCGGTCTCACCCTCACCTACAAGGTTCAGCGATACGGTAACTTCGCCCAATCTGAATTCTTCATGATTGGAATGTATCTCTCGATGGTGATGGTCTGGACTGAACATTTCTTCCCACTCTACGATGCCCCACGGGATGGCACCTTGGTCTGGTCTCTCCTCATCTGGACGGTTATCGGGGCATTCATTCTCACCGGTTTCGCGGGCATCCTCATCGACAGGCTGGTCTACCGTGGATTCCGCGAGCGCGATGCCTCACCCCAAGTGATGATGATCGCATCTCTTGGAATCGCGCTCATTCTACGTGCTGTGATCTATCTCAGATTCGGCGCGGGTCGAATGATGTTCGAACCCGACGCCGATTGGCGGATCCCGTCACTGCGCTGGGACATCCCCACCAACAAATTTCGTTTCAACATAGGAGATCGTAGCCTTGCTGAGGTAATCGATCCAACGACTGGGGAGACGCTTGTGGCTGCTCAGACCTATACCTATGGCGGCTGTGAGGAAGTGGTTGACCCAACGACTGGGGAGACGGTGATGCAACACATCACGAGCACCGGCGGCAGCAAACCTCTCTGGGAGACTTATGACATCGCCAACGACTGCCTCACTCAGGCGACGACTGGCTATGCTTACTACAAGGGCGCGATGCCGATTCTGATTTTCACCGCAGTCGCGCTATTGTTCATTCTTCTGACAAAGACTCGACTTGGCCGCCGCATGCGAGCGGTTGCCGACAATCCGGATCTGGCTGCCAGCAGCGGCATCAACGTCGAGGGTGTGCAGATGACCAGCGCCTTCCTTTCAGCCGGATTATCAGGAATGGGAGGTGCTATCTTCGCGATGACGCTGAGATTCACTCCAGAGACTGCATTCACACTTCTTCTGCCGGCTTTCGCCATCATCGTTCTAGGGACGATCGGCTCGATTCCAGGCGTCATCGTCGGCTCACTCGTCGTGGGATTCGTGCGAGCGTTGTCTTCACCGATTCTGATAGGTATCGGTTATCCTTTGGGGAGGTCGAATTACACCGCGCTCGACGGCGTCATGCCCTACATCTTCCTCATCGCGATTCTGATGATCATGCCCGAGGGAATAGGCGATGCCTACGAGAAATGGAAGGTCGATAGACTGCGTAAACGAGCCGAAGAAGACTCTGTTCCATCGAATAAACTCGGCGCAGCATTGGCATTCTCACCCCTCGGCGCTCTGGGCGCTCACAAATTCCAGCAGCGCCAAGCCTCGCGTGGTCAATCGATGATGATCGTGACAATCGCAGCCTACTTCATCAAGAGGATGACGGATTTCATCGGCGCCAATTCCTTCTCTGATGGCGCTTGTTCACAGACCTGTCAGGATACCGAGGGCATCAATTCGAATCTGCAACTTCTGACCGGTCGAAGCGATGGCTCGCTGATTCCTCAAGACACTCCTTTCACCGAATCTGATGTACCCACGCCTCCAAGCGATATGGCTCCCTACCTCCACGAAGGCTGGAGTGCCGATTTTCTCGCCGATCTCAACAATTCTTGGTTCGATCTGATGAACGCCGAGTTCTGGTTGCTCGATGCTTTCTCAACGCTTGGCGTCATAATCTGGCCGGCTATTCCGATTCTGGTTTGGTTAATTGCCATCGGAGAGGGCATCTATCTGCTGAAGGGCAGAGATGATGATCTCCTGAAACCGATTATCAATATTCTCGATGATGTCTCAACGCCCATCACTGAGTGGCGGAACTCGCTGACTTCAATGTTGAATCGGGGTTCGTCCTCACTCAAAGGACCGCTCGCGACATTCCACGCGGCAGTACGCTCGAAAACAAAAGTAGCTCGTACTCAAATGAAGCAATTGAGGGATACGAACTCCTCCATCAAGTCATTACGTAGTATTGCACCCTATGGCAGAGAGAGTCCAAACGGTTCCTGGATCGCCTTCGCCCTGATGTTCGTCGTTCTTCTTTCATTCCTCGCCTGGCTACCGGTAGCTGAAAGCGAGAACATGCGATTCATCAAGACATTACAAGTATCGAATGTGCTGGTCACACTCTCGATCTTCGCTCTGATGGCGTTCTCGCTGAATCTGCACACCGGCGTGACGGGAATGGTCAATTTCGGTGTGATATTCTTTGTCGGAGTCGGCTCGATCGTCGTCGGAATCCTCAGTGCGCCTCCCGACCTTCACGGCTATGGTTGGTCGGTCTTCTGGGCGACTTTCGTCGCTGTTATGATAGGCGCCGCATTCGGATGGCTACTGGCTTACCCGACGGCTCGACTGCGGATGGATTATTTCGCCATCGTGACGATTTCGCTGGGCGAGATCGTCAGGGTTCTGCTGGCCGGCGAGCCCTTGCTGCGAGCCGGCTCATGGGGCTCGTCAATCGGAATCTCACGCTACACGCTTCCCGGTGAGACTTGGTGGTTCTGTGCTGGAGCGGCTCCGATGAAGGCACCACTGGCAGGCCCAGATGGAATTCTTGGCACAGCAGACGATGTCATCACCGCGATGAGCGCTAGAGATTGTGCCGAAGTCGTCGGTATCGGCAGCGCTGCTGAGAGAATTGGCGACTTGATGAATCTCGGACAACCTGCCCCTTACATGATGCTGCTCGCAATCATCGGAGTGGTCAGCCTCATCGCCATCTGGTGGCTACTCGAAATCATCCTCGCTTCTCCTTGGGGCAGGATACTGCGCGCCATCCGCGAGGACGAGGAGGTCGCGCAGCACCACGGTCACGATATCCTCACTCACAAGGCTGCGAGCCTCGCACTTGGCGCTGCAATCGCAGCCTTCGCAGGAGCCCTCTGGGCCTGGAAACTGACAGGTTTCCAGCCCAATCACATGATGCCGGCCCGCTCGACATTCCTAGTCTGGGCCGCCTTCATCGTCGGTGGAGCCGCCAATAACAAGGGAATGGTAATCGGCGCATTCATCATCGTCCTGATGGAATTCGTCTTCAACGTCTTGGTAGCTGGACAGGGTTCTTCCGACCTGCCCTTGCATGTGACAGCGGAGAGAATCGACAGTCTCTTCGAATGGCTGGTGAGGGATTCTTGGGCAGTCGTCGAAGTATTCATCATCATCGCAATCATCGGTTTACTCTTCGATTGGAATGGCATCAAAACAACCGGTTTGTCCGGTGCGGCGGTCTTCACATTCACAGCTCTGGTGATGGGGGAGCGCTCGATCGAGGAGACCTTCATCGGCGGCGACATCGTGACAAACATGGCTTATGTCAAGGTACTTCTCGTCGGCTGCCTGATCCTGTTCTCTCTCAAATTCAACCCCAAGGGGCTGCTGCCTGAAGTTCCGAGCCGGCCGCCGAAACCGGCGCTCGAAAATTCGACTCAAGAAGGGGGTGACTGAGATGTCCGAGACAGTTCTGAAAGTTGAGAATCTTCGCAAGGAATTCGGTGGACTGATCGCCGTTGGCAACGTCTCCTTCGAGATTGGCGAAGGCGAGTTCGTAGGCCTGATAGGACCTAATGGCTGTGGTAAATCTACCACTTTCAACTGCATCAGCGGCCTGCTGGAGCAGACCGCTGGAGACATCGAGATTTTCGGACAGAATGCAGCGGCTATGCGCCCCGATGAGATCCAGAATCTCGGCTTCACCCGCACATTCCAACACACGCGACTATGGCGAAGAATGACCGTTATCGAGAATCTCATGGTCCCGCCCAGAAACCAATTCGCTCCTAATCGCCTCCTCTCCATATTGTCTCCAAGAACACGCAAAGCCGAGGCGGAACGCCTCGCTCGTGCCTATGCGGTCCTGGATCAGTTGGAGGTGCCGCACATGGCCCACAATCTCGCAAGCGAGTTGTCCGGCGGCCAGTCGAAACTCGTCGACATCGGCCGCTCGATGATGGGCGATCCACAACTCCTCTTGCTCGATGAACCAGTTGCAGGCGTAGCGGGTCCATTGGCCCTCAAGATCTTCAACAACCTGCGCAGAATCGTCACCGAGACAGGCATCTCGGTTCTGGTGATCGAGCATAACATGGATTTCATTCTCAGACAAGGAGTCGACCGCATCATCGTCATGAATGAGGGGGAGATTCTGATGGTCGGCACACCCGAAGAGGTGCGGTCGAACCGCGCGGTCATCGAGGCATACCTCGGTGCGGCAGGCGAAGACGAAACTGACGGTGCAGGCGAGGAAACGGAGGCGAGTGAATGAGCAAGCGTATTCTCGATGTCAAAGGCCTCAACGGCGGCTATGGCTCGGTCCAGATCCTCTACGATATCGATATCTATGTCGATGAGGGGGAGTTCGTCACCATCATCGGACCGAACGGCTGCGGAAAGTCGACTTTCATCAAGACGATCTTCGGTATCGCCACCCACTATTCGGGCACCGTCGAGCACAATGGCGAGGATGTCTCGGGCTGGCGAACCGACCAACTCGTCAATCGCGGCATCGCTTATGTCCCGCAAGTGGACAATGTCTTCCCTTCACTGACCGTGCATGAGAACCTGCAGATGGGTGGTAATGCTCTGCCTACCAAATTGCTCAACGAAAGAATCGAGAGATCCCTGAACATGTTCCCCGACCTGCGCAATCGCACACACGATCTGGCAGCCTCTCTCTCGGGTGGAGAGCGACAGATGCTGGCGATTTCTCGAGCTCTCATCTCCGACCCGACATTCCTCCTGCTCGATGAACCGACAGCGGCTCTCAGTCCGCTCTACCAGCAGCAGATCATCGAGCGTATCGACTCTCTGCGCGCCGAGGGTATCACCGTGCTCATCGTCGAGCAGAACGCGCGACTCTCCTTGGCGCGCTCTGACCGCGGTTACATCATCGCCAGCGGCAAAGTCGTTCACACTGGCGATGCTAAGCACATTCTAACAGACCCCGAAATCGGCGAATACTTCCTCGGCTCGCATTGATTCCTCAACGCGCGAGGACTCGCTCAACAGCGAGCGCCATGTAATGCAGCGATTCCTGCATACGGTGACCGTCCTCGACCTCGATCAACTCGACATCATCGAATTCCTTGGCAATTCGTCGAGAGTTTTCGATGGGTACGATTTCATCCGACTTTCCGTGGATGATGATTGTCGGATGAGGCATTTCAGGCCACGACATCGAATCGGCAGCCTGCATGAAATCCCAGCCGAATTCGACCTCTCGGTCGAACCCATGATGAAAATACGGCCGAGAACCCCGTTCTTCCCACTCGCGACAACCAGCCTCGCCAACAGTCGCTCGAAAATTCTCAGCCAAGCCGAAGGCGGGTGCCAGCAGAACCAGCCGTGGAGTGGTTGAGCCATTCCCCTCAACCACAGCAGCAGCATTGGCGAGAGCGAGAGCCCCGTAGGAGGAACCCATCAGAACATCGAGGTCGGGACCACCAACGATGGCATCCCGAGCAATCGCATCCCCAACCGCTCGAGTCTGTTCGGCAATCGTCCAACCATAGGCATTCATCTCAGGTGCGAGGACATCCCAGCCGAGTTCTTCTGCCAGATACGTCGGTTTCGACCCACCTGGACTGCCCTCGAGCCCGTGAGCCCAGAGAACCCGCATCAGAATCACTCCATAGCACAGAACGACAGAGCCATGAATTCCGAAGCCGTCGACTCACGGCGCATCGTCTCAGAGCCCGAATCCAGTACACGGAGGTGAAGTTCGGCGGTGACGTGAATGGTAGCGTGGAAGAGGTGTCCTCCCTGCACTACGTGGTCATCGTCAGAGAGCACGACATGGATGTGGCTGAACGGCCCATCCGGCCCCGGCGCGAGGTTACCCTGCGTCGACAACAACTCCATCGAATCCGCATATTCTCGAGTCTGGTAAACGCCTTCTCCATCGAGGTAGCCGATGCGAATATCGCGGACTCGACCTATTCCGCTGGTGATTGCAGCACATTGGATTCCAGTTTCTGATAGGCTCTGCAAAGCTGCGTGCATCTCCTCTCCGGGATCCAACCTCACGAAGACATCCTCACCGGACCGTACATGTTCCATGGCAGCGGATGGAAGGGCTTCGCTTCAAAGCGACCCATCTATTCTGGATTGTACCAGATGGGTGGTATTGATTGGAAAAGTGCGTATTTTCGACTTTTTCGCTAGGTGCTTTTCCTGTGGGGCCGGCGCCAATGCGATTTCGGTTGCAGTGGAAGCCTTCAGCCTCGCATTTCGACGCCGTCAAACGCCTTTCATCTACAGTGGAAATCAGGGGGTGGCATTTTGCCTGCAAACTGTTCATAGACTGCGTCTTAGCACTTCCCTCGCCCGGCGGCGATAATCCATGAGCATGGCAGCGATAGATTCCTCAGCGCGTTGGCGCACTTTCTTCTCCGAAGCCAAAGAATCGGAGATGATTCTTCTGCTTTCGAAGCAATCGGATACGCCGGTTCTTGAACTCACATTCCATGATCTGCAGGCCTTCGATCCGGAATTCGCTGAAGACGTCCTCGCCTATCCTAGCAACATTCTCAATTCTGGACGAAGGACTCTGAATGAGATCTGCCGCGAGCGCGGCGAGGACATCGACTGCATCCTGCGCGTGGGCGAGCTTCCAAGAGACAGCCGCCGCGATCTACGCGATGTCGGCAGCAACGACATCGGGCGGCTGTGCAGCGCCGAGGTCATCGTCACCAAGATTAGTGAGATAAAGCCGCGAATCCACCGCGCTGTCTTCCAATGCGAGTCTTGCGAGCACACCGTGGAGATGATTCAGGATAATGAACGCGAACTCAAGGAACCGCTCCGCTGCCCGCCTGAGACCGGTTGCGGAGCCTCGGCGGGGCGCAGTGGCGAGACTAGATTCAATCTGGTGATGAACATCTCGAGGATGGTCAACAATCAATGGATCGAGGTTCAGGAAGTTCCCGAGAACGTTCCCAGCGGTGCCCAGCCGGCCCGCGCTCACGTTCTCGTCGAAGGCGAGTTGGTCAACAAGCATCTGCCCGGTCAGAGGGTTGTGGTGAACATCATCCCAGTAGTTCATTCGGAGGTGAAGCGGAATCGCAAAACTCCGATGTTCGACATCATCTATCACATGGTCAGTTCAGAGCATGAGAGCACACCTTTCACTGAGATTAAGATAACCGATGAGGACCGCGAAGCGATACTCGAAATCTCCAGTCGCCCCGATCTTCTACAACTCATGCAGCGCTCCATCGCGCCTTCGATCTACGCCACTGGCGTCATGCATTATGTCAAGCGATCACTGGCTCTGCAACTCTTCGGCGGAGTCTCGCGACTCAATCAAGATAGTACGAGATTGCGTGGCGACATCCACATTCTGCTGATGGGTGATCCCGGTGTCGCCAAGTCACAATTGCTGATCTACATGTCGAAACTCTCGCCGCGTGGCATGTACGCTACCGGCGGCGGTGTCTCTGGCGCTGGCTTGACCGCCGCCGCCGTGCGCGACGATTTCAGCGGCGGCGGTCGCTTCGCTCTCGAAGCCGGTGTCCTGCCACTGTCAGACAGGGGTCTCGCGGCCATCGACGAATTCGACAAGATCAGCGAGGAGGATCGTCGAACCATGCACCCAGCGATGGAACAGCAGCGTCTCGATATCTCGAAGGGCGGCGTCAAGGCGACCCTGAACACCCGCTGCTCGATTCTCGCTGCAGCGAATCCGACCCAGGGCCGCTTCAGTAAGCGAGGACCGAACGAGAGTGTGATCAACTCCTTCAAGGAGACCGGTTTGCCACCTGCTCTCGCTTCGCGCTTCGACATCATCTGGATGCTCAGAGACGAGGCGCGCGTCGAGGATGACGAGAGGATCGCACGTCACATCCTCGAGGTACGAACCAGAGGAATCAGCGAGGCGAAGATCGATGAGGCGATGGAATACGACATCCGAGATGCCGAGGAGGGTTTGATTTTCGCCACAGGATACGATGAATCAGAACACCTGACGATCGAGTTCCTGCGCAAATACATCGCCCATGCGAAGAGGAATGTCCATCCTGATCTGAGTGATGACGCTAAAGCGTTGATTCTCGAATATTACACCAATGAGAGACAATCCTTCAATCGCGACGACCAGTACGGCGAAGTCGATGTCATTCCAATCACTCCGCGTGCACTCGAGGCATTGATTCGATTGACTGAGGCCCATGCGCGGATGTTCCTTCGCGAGGTGGCGAATGCGGATGACGCGAAGATGTCGATCGCTGTCTTCAGACATTGGCGCGAGGAAGCGGGGATCGAGGATGAATCGGAATTGATCTCGGGAGTATCGGTTCAACAGCGGAATGTGGCTCAGGTGATTCGAGTGACGCTTCGTGACATAATCTCGGAGAGGGGCGTGGCATCGATGAATGATCTGCTGAATCGAACCGCT
>Ga0310125_10000932_pt1 | contig 14340 bp, 13 predicted proteins | sample CB11b_Tmax_Bot8__FD_203508 | JGI IMG/M metagenome (GOLD analysis project Ga0310125, IMG submission 203508) | Marine microbial communities from Western Arctic Ocean, Canada - CB11b_Tmax_Bot8 | ecosystem: Environmental > Aquatic > Marine > Oceanic | place: Canada: Western Arctic Ocean | collected... | reverse complement strand
TGTCGGGCTGCCAGCTCTGCCCGTCATCGTCGCTGAGCAATGCCATCAGTTGCATCGCGTCGTTGGGATCGCGACGCACGTAGACCAGCAGCAGCCGACCGTCCGGCAGGCTCACCACGTGGCCGTTGGTATCGTTCATCTGCAACATCGCCCGGCCGTTGGCATCGGCGACGGGGCGCATCGGCTGCCAGGTGATGCCGCCGTCATCAGAATCGCTGAGTACAACCGTGCGAAACATGCGGCCGTGGATGTCGGGATCGCCGGCGTTCCAGGCTTCGGCGACGTCATGATGCCACGGTTGCTGCGGTCCCGAGTAGCGCAACACCGCCATGACCCTGCCGTTGGGCAGCTGGTTCACGTTGGTTTCCCAGCAACCGGGGAACGTGCCGCCGGGCCCGGGGTTACCCCCATGGGGGCCCAGCGCGAAAATGTTCAGGTTTGAGTCCAGCAACGCTGACCAGAAGTGCGTGTCCAAGCCGCTTTGCCAGGTTTGGCCCTGGTCGTCGGATCGGACCATGTATTGTGCGGCGCGGCGCATCCACAACGCTCCCAGGTACATCTGGTTCAACTTCTCCGGCTCGATATCGCACTGGTCCATGTGCTGGGCGGGACAAAGCAGCGTGCCGTCCTGCAACTCAAGGATGTTGCCGTCGCCGAATACGTTGGGGAACGGCGCCGGGTCGATGGAGGCGATCCGGTCAAAGCTGCGCCCCCGATCCGTCGAGCGATGAAAAAACAGGCGCATTCGGCCTTGCTCATTCTGTTCGGTAGCGGCCACGATGAACGAATCGTCTTGCAGCACCGTTATCGCTCCGTTGGGCGGGGCATCGTTGATCCGCGACCAGGTCACACCCTCGTCGTCCGAAGCGAGCAGGACGCTGTATTCGTTGTCAACGGCCACGTAAAGCGTACCGTCGCTGGTGCGGCCGATGTGGCCATGGGTGTGGCGGGAGGTGAACGGCTCGGCTTGTGGATCGATCGCCGTGCGATGACAAGGCAGCGTGTCTACCACCTCGTCCCCACGGGTGACCAACAGTTGGTCCTGGTCCGGATAAAAAGGATATTTCCCCAGCGGATCTGAATAGTCGGTCATTATCATGTTCCTGCCTGTTACCGAGCGCAGCCAAGCCGTCGCGAACTGCTCAAGGATCGCCTGGTTCCGCGCGTGGTAATGATAGCCATTGTATTGCGTGTGTGAGTGATCAGCAATCAGGCCCCACCGCAACTACAAACCCTATGTCGATACCTGCAGGCCACCATATCGGCGCTAGGGCAAAACAAGAACTGCCACTCGGCATCCGGTAATCACCAACAAGTATTTCGCCGCAAAAATTCGTGACCCTAATCGATAGTCTCAGGGCGAGCCGTTTCCCCCCTGGCCATCTGGAGGCGACAGTGACTTTTAGTAACCACAAACTCCTTCTCTAATGAGTTGATTCAGGTCCCGACCAAAAGGAAGCCAAACCATCGCAAGCAGCAGAAGTCGCCAATCAATCTTCCAGCATTAAGCCACTACTTTTCAGTAGTTTTCGAGAAAAAAACGGTTCCCTGCAAAAAGCAAAGAACTGTCAGCGTAATAGTACTTGGCAGGTGTACTCGGGGGCTGTTGCATCGCTGCAAATGCCAAGAGTCGGCTTTCCGGCGACGGCCGTACGAGCTAAAATGTGCTACAAATAAGGTTCTGCCATGCCCCACGTAAGCCGCAATGCTTTCACGCTCATCGAACTTCTCGTCGTCATCGCCATCATCGCAGTATTGATCGCGATGCTGCTGCCGGCGCTCAAGAAGGCAAAGGAAAATGTGCGGGTGGTGATCTGTGGCAGCAATCTACGGCAGGCGGCGCTAGCCTCGCTTTCCTATGTCGTTGAGAACAATGCGATGTTGCCCGCCTACAACAGACCGAGCCGCGGGATCGATTCACCCAATACCAACATGAGCAGCAGAGTCGCGTGGAACCAGTGGTACATTGGCGGCAACGATGACTCGGTAAAAACCAACGTGGCGGGCCGCCGGAAGTTGGCCAGGTACAGCCAGCCCAAGGGCTGGGAGTGTCCGTCGGATGTGGGCAATCCGCTCGATCCTTTCAGCATTGGCGGAACCTACAATATTTTCGGGTGGACCGGCTCAAGCTACATATACAACGGCAACTGGTACGGTTTCGGCGGTGTCGATACCGACTGGGACCACCCGGTGCTATGGAACAAGCGCACGGAAATTTCTCGTGGCGCATGAGCCTAACCCTTCAGCTACCAGGACCGAATCCCGTACCACGGGGGCTTGAGACCGGAATGACTGCCAACTTCGAAGATCCCGTCCCGGGCGGGCAGACCGCCGTTGATCGCCAGCGCAATGCCGCGCTGCTCAGCGGCTACGACTACTCGAAGAGCGCTGGCGGTATTACCGGGTACACCGGACAGGATCTGCAGCGTGTTTCTCGACTCGATCGATCGCATCCGGCCGTGCGCACGCGCGTGGGCGATCGCGGCAACTACAAAGCCGGCATGGCCCTCCGCGACGACGGCATTTTGGCTCTGGCCGTCTGCCGCGATCCTGGTCTGGACGGACGCACGTGGGACATCGTCGTTTATGAATCAGGCGACGAGGGTCAAAGCTGGCGGCAGATCGCGATTCCCGGATACGAGGCGAAGGAGCCCAGCCTGACGACCACGGCGGACGGCGCTCTGCTCCTGACCGCGCAGAACGCGGAGTTTCAGCCTGGCGTTCGGCTTGACGGCGTCATCGCGGCGCGATCCATCGATGGCGGTCACACTTGGAACCTGTGCGAGTTGGACTCGTGTGCGTACCCGAGAAACGTTCTGGTCGAAGACGACGGGACACTGCTTTTTCTCTCCGCCGCCGAGACGCCCGATCAGCTGATACTCTGCCGATCGACCGACCATGGGATGACATGGCAGCAATCAGACGGCCAAGTCTCCTGGGACCCTGACATTCAGTCCCGTATCAGCGAGGTCAGCGTGGCTCGACTTACAGACGGGCGCCTGCTGGCCGCCATGAGGCATAATCTGCCACCGGCGCTCGGGAGTGACATGGGGCCCGGCGAACGGGGCCATGCCTTTGCGGACACGGTCCTGGCCGCGTCCGACGACGACGGTGCGACCTGGTCAGCCCCGCAACCACTGACCCGGACCGCCGAGGTGCACGCCAACTTGCTGCCACTGGCGGATGGGCGGCTGTTGGCGACCTATGTTAACTATCACCTGCCGTTCGGCGTCTGTGCGATTGTCAGTGATGACCACGGCGCGACCTGGGACGTCGACCACCCGTTCCAACTGTCCTGCGCAGCCTTTTGGCCCACCAACAATGGGTGGCCAGCGACGCTTCAGCTCAACGACGGCAGCCTCTTGACGTGTTATGCGGCCAACGCTTACCCCGATGACGCTCCGCATTCGGTGTGCGAAGTTGTGCGATGGGAACTGCCGTAGCTGCGCATTGACCGCGTTGGCTCTTAATGCGCAGGTGCCATGTCCCACGCTTGGAGGGATTTAACGGTCATGTCTCCTCCGTGAGTGAAGAGGATGATGTCGTTGCTGTCGAGTCGCGTGGGGTGGAGGCGCTGGGTCATACATTGGCGGGCATTGGCGAAGACCTCCAGCACCGAACGGTCCAGGAAGATTCGCAAGGTGAGCGTTTCGTCGTCGGCCAGCGTGAACGGAGCCTGTTGGAACGTCGTCGTCACCTCCAGCTCCGGCCGAACGGGAGGCGATTCGTAGTGCCGGTAACAGTAGTAGACGATCGATGGGTCCAGCGTGGAGCGGCTGACATCGATCGTCATCGTGTGATCAGCGGTATCAAAGATGATGGGCGTCTTCTCCTGACCGTCGGGTGAACAGCGAACCTTGATGCCAAACTGTTTGGCGCCGCGCGGCTGAAATTCAATGAACAGCTCCATACAGTCGCCACGAATGTCGGTCAGTGGCTGTTCGCTATCGGCCGACAGATAGATCGGACCGACTTCCTTGTGGTTCATTCGGAGGACTTCGAACTCGGGCGCCGGTTCGATGCGCAGCTGTCCAACCGAATTGAGCGACAGGACACGCGGCAGGGTCATGGCCCCGCAATGGCCCGAGACGCGTTCTCGCTGCACGCCGCGCGTCTCACGAATCCAGTCGAAGTAAAGGCGTCGGCCCCGGCCGTCCAGCATCGTCTGTGGTCCCCCCAGGTGACCGCCCGACCAGCTCATACGCCCGTGATCCTCCAGCTCAAATCGCTCGCCCGAAAGCCGTCCCAGGTAATACTGGCTGCCTAGGCGATGGCTGCAAAACACCAGCATGTGCCGACCGTCCAGCTCAAAGAAGTCGGGCACCGCACAGTCTTCGTGGTCGTACGTCCACCGCCGATCGCTGTCGTAGAACGGGCCAACGTACTGCCAGTTCACCATGTCGTCCGAGCGGAACAGCGCCGCCCCATCTCCCTCGCGGTCAGGAATCTTGTTGCCCACCATCGCGTAATACGTATCGCCGCCCAACCACACGCACGTATCGTGCCCGACATACTTTTCAAACTCCGGATCCCCCTCCTGTGGCCGGCGAATGACGGGATTGGCCGCCAGCCGATCCCAATGGATCAGAAGATCATCGTGACTTTGCGCCAAGCAGATGCCCCCCGGGAGCCCCAGATACACCAACGTCGGCACACCCTGCTTATCCAGCAACGCCACGCCGCTGGCACACATCTCTTCGTCCGGCCCGCCGGCTTGCGGCTCAAGCGCCATCGGATGATGGATCCAATGCACCATGTCCACACTCGAAGCATGCCCCCACGACATCCACGTAATATTTTCCCAGTAACCGCCCCGCGGATTGTGCTGATAGAACAGGTGGAACCGGCCTTTGTAAAAGATCAGGCCGTTGATGTCCTTCATCGCGCCCCAAGGCGCAACGAAGTGATACTCCGGCCGATCACGATCGTCGCGTAACTGTCCAGCCAGCTCGCGTGCGTCGGCGATCAGCGATTCCGTGTGATCAATGGCCGGGGCATGCGTCATCTTCTTCCTCGTGTCGTAAAAACCGGATTGTATCCCATTAATTTTACGAGGGAAGGGGCTCGGGCTATCATCAGAGGTACATCAAGAAATCATATTGAGGGGCATGGCTGCAATGGATAAGTCATTCACGAATACCTTGGAAGAGATCGCCGACGCCAAGATTGATGACACCGACTGGGGCAGCCTGACCCGGGCGGAGCAGATCTGCTCCATCGAGCTTGAGGGCTTCGTCGTCATACCCGACCTGTTGTCAGCGGACGTGATCTCGGCGTTGCACGAGGAGTTTGCCCCCCTGCCGCTGGAGGCAACGGACTACTCACCGGCCAAAAGGGGCTGCTCCGACATCTGGATGAAGGACTGCCCCGTGGCCACGGACCTGATCGCCCATCCGCCGGTCACCGAGTTCCTGACCGAACTATTCGGCGACGAACTGATTTGCACGTCGATCGGTATGGGGACCTCCGATCCGGGGCACCCCGGCATCGCCATCCACACCGATTCACAGCCGTACGGCTCCAAGATTTTCGGAGTGCAAGCGAGCTCGCCCATCCTGGGGCGCGTCCTCTACTACCTCGACGACCTGACGCCGGACTGTTCACCGTTGAAGGTCATCCCGCGCTCGCATCTGTCCATGCACCGGGACGGGAGTCCCTACGGTCGGCTTCTGAGTCATCCAGACGAGGTCATGGTCACCTGCAAAGCGGGGACGGCCGCCATCATCAATCAGAAGGTCTTCCACGGTAATTATCCCAACCACAGCGACCGGCCGCGCCGCATGCTCGCTATCGCCTACCGCCCGGCTTGGGCGGGGCCGATCGATGACGTGGAAGATCGTGATCGGGAGCAGATCGCCAAGCTACCGGACAAGATCAAGCCGTTCTTTCGCAGTCTGAACACCCGGAACATCGAGTTCGACCTGCCCAACAGGCCGGACGGCATGGCGCGCAACGCCGAAGGCATCAGTCCCCGTCGCTGGGGGAACGGCGATGTAGCTGTATAGGTAGAGGTCACGTCGTGATGCGCTCCACTATCCCTGGCGCGCGATCTCGATGCAGACGATCCCCACTATCACCCGGAACTCCACTCTCACTACTAGAAGCATGTCCATCAATAATGCCGTGGCCTAGACTCCAAGCCTCACCCACGACGGTGTCGCTGCTGGCCGTTGCGTGCTGATGGTGTGCCGCAGGCGGCGGGTTACTTGCAGCGTGACCGCTTTCCCAGCCACGTCGTGCAAGCGTGGATCGGACATGACGATCGCGTCGCCGAACGCCACTATCTGCAAGTCACCGACGATCATTTCGGCGAGGCCATAGCTGATATGCAGCGCGCTGCATATTGCGGTGCAGAAGGTGTCCGAAAGGCGTCGCAAGCAGTCGAAGTCGCTAATCGATCTTCCAGCATTAAACCACCGCGTTTCAGTAGTTTGCAAGAAAAAACGGTTCCCTGCGAGATGCAAGGAACCGTCTATGATGGGCGATACTGGACTTGAACCAGTGACCTCTCGCGTGTGAGGCGAGCGCTCTAGCCAACTGAGCTAATCGCCCGTCGAACAAAAACGGACATCACTATAATCGCAGTTGGCGACGGTCAAGTCTGATCGGTACGCGAAGACTCGGCAGGCTGTTGCGTATCCGTGGCCTGCGCCGAGTTGTTGGCGTCAAGTTGCGGCTTTTGCTGCGGGGTATCAACGGGCGTGTTGTCAATATCATCCTCTATGCCCGCCAGCCCTTTCTTAAACTCGACGATCCCTTTACCTAGGCTCTTGCCCACCTCAGGTAAACGCTTGCCAAAGATCAACAGGGCCACCACCGCAAACAGTAGAATTTCCTGCCAGCCGATACCCCCCGTAAACAGCGCAAGTGTGTCGCTCATGATGATGCTCGTGATGCAGGCAATGCCAAACAGGCTCAGGCATACGCCGGCCGTGGCGGCATGGCCCAGTTACATTGTTCAACGGCTAATAATAGGCCTTGGCCAAGTAAAGGTCGAATTAATGCCATCGACCGGTTGCCTGCCTTCTCTTTACTGTTGCACCGCAGACAAAGAGGAAGCGTAGGCTGATCAAGCAAGGCCCCCTGCAATTCAACCGCCCTTGGCTGCAAACGCCGCAGCGAACAACGACTCATCCACTTCCTCGGGAATGATCTGCCCGGTGGCGTAGTTGTAAAGCAGGGCGCAGAAAACTGTATCCGCCGCGCTCATGGCCGCAGCGGACAGAATGACAACAATCACGAATATCACCACCATGATTACCGCCATCGCCGCCTGGCCCATACTCATCATCAGGAATATTAACGCCCCCAGCGCGAGGTACAACGGCAGCATGACCAGAATCGACAGCACTCTCATTGAGAAATTACCCAGCACCATCTCGCCCCACGATGACCGCAGCGTCGTGACTGATTGCTTGACCGCCTTCATGGGGCCAACGCCCTCCACGGCGAGAACAGGGATCACGAAATAAGTCAGCACGGTCCATCCCGTGCCGAGGATCGCTGCGACAATCGCCCCCACTTTTTTATTGGAGTTCTCGATTATTTTCAAAATCAGTCCCACGGTGGCCGAGACCAGTGACCAACCTGCAATCTGCGGCAGACGCTTGGCCGCAATGCCCAACCCGTAACCAATGCTGGGCGATTCTCCAGCGCAAACCTTAAGCGCGCAAGCCGTCAGGGATGTATTGAAAAACGCTATGACAAAATAACTGCAAAAGTAAAACAGAAACACCAGCACGTATACGAGCGGGCTGACCTGTTCAACCCGTTTATCGTCGTCTAGCAAGCCCATGAACTGGTCCATGGTCCCCATGCCCCAGGCAGGAAGAATAAAGCTGGCCAGCACCAAGGTCGCTGCAATGCTAGAGAGCACCGGAAAAATCACTAGGTACTTGAAATCCCAGAGAATACCGTAAGAAATCTTGGCAAACTGCCAACTTCGACCAAGGCGACCAAAGAAACCATCGTGCGATCCGGCGTATACCTTGCTACGCTTTTCGCTTTGCTTGACAGCTCGGCCAACTTGGGTTTCCATTTGGCCACCGGTCGCAAGGTTAAAACCGCAGGATACGCAGATCACCGCGATGGCCGGTACTTGCACCCCGCAGGATGGACAAGGCTGCTGAGCACCGGTTTTACCTTGCGCTGCCGCCGCCTCGCCTGAATCGCTGTTGCCAAGATCAAGGTCGTACGTCTGTTCCTCGGTTGGCACCGTAATCACCGCACTGCACTTGCAGCGCACCTTCTTGCCTGCCAACTGCGGTTTCCAGCGATACTGCTTGCCGCACTGGGGACATTCAATTCGCTGATCGCCAGTCTCGGTCATGGCGTTCTATTGTACCACCGCCCACCAGCAGCAACTCAGTGATTTGCACCGTTCGCTCGACACTAGATTCGGGCCATCACGAGGCTCACGTTGTGCCCGCCGAACCCGAACGAGTTGCTCATGGCGGTGTGAATGTCGGCCTGGCGAGCGTTGTTGGGCACGTAGTCCAAGTCGCATTCGGGGTCGTGATTTTCCATGTTGATCGTCGGTGGGATCTGGCCCGTGACGATCGTCTTGGCGGTGATAATTGCCTCGACGCCGCCGGAGGCGCCCAGTAGATGACCGGTCATGCTCTTGGTCGAGCTGATGGGGATCCTACCCGCATGGTCGCCAAACAGGATCTTGACCGCCCGCGTCTCTGCCAAGTCGCCCATGGGTGTGCTGGTGCCGTGGGCATTGATGTAGTTGAGGTCGCTGGTATTAACCATGGCGTCTTTCAGGGCCATCTCCATGGCGAAGGCTGCCCCACGGCCCTGCTCGTCCGGGGCAGTGATGTGCGAACCGTCGGCTGATTGGCCGTGGCCCAGCAGTTCTGCATAGACCCGCGCCCCCCGTGATTTGGCGTGTTCGTATTCCTCCAAGACGATAATCCCCGCGCCCTCGGCCAGGATGAACCCGTCACGCTCGGCATCAAAAGGCCGCGAGGCTCCGGTGGGGTCATCATTACGCGTGGACAAGGCCTTGAGCGCCACAAAAGACGCCAAGCCCAATGGGGTGAGCGCCGCTTCCGAGCCGCCTGTGACCATGATGTCCGCCAGGTCATAGCGGATCTCGTTCATCGCGTCACTGATCGCGTGCCCCGCACTGGCACAGGCAGTGGCCACTGCCGAGTTGGGGCCTTTCAAACCAAAGTGGATCGAGACATTTCCCGAGGCGGCATTGCACATCAGCTTGGGCACCATAAACGGGCTGACCCGGTTAGGTCCCTTGGTCATCAGTTTTTCATGCCCATCTGCAAACTCTTCGATGCCACCCACGCCCGAGCCGATGATCGAACCGCACCGCCAAGGGTTTTCCTTGCCCAAGTCCAGCCCGCTATCTTTGACCGCGTCAATGGCCGCGTTGACAGCAAATTGAGCAAAGCGGTCCATCCGCCTTGCTTCTCGTTTTCCCAGGTATGGCCCCCCCTCCCAGCCTTCGATTTCGCCGCCGAATTTGGTGGCAAACTCTGATGTGTCAAAGCGAGTAAGCGGAGCAATGCCACTTTGACCTGCGACCAGCTTGTCAAAAACTTCATTGACCGCCAGCCCCAGACTGGTCACCCAACCCAGACCGGTAATCACCACGCGTCGTCGGTTCATTGGGCAGTTCTCGTCATGCTCACGCGGCCCACACCAAGCTCGCCCTTTTGCTTGGGTAGCACACGCACCACCTGCAAACACCCTAGCTAGGCTCCACATGCCCCGCCTGCGGCTGACCGTCACCTAGTCTTCAGTCGATTCGAGATGGCCGTCAATGTAGTCGATCGCGGCACCGATGGTTTGGATCTTTTCGGCATCCTCGTCTGGAATCGAGGTTTCAAATGCGTCCTCAAACTCCATCGCCAACTCAACAGTGTCCAAGCTATCGGCATTCAAGTCGTTGACAAAGTGCGTCTCCCGGCTCAATTCGCCCTTGTCGACACCCATCTGTTCAGCGACGATTGAAACAACTTTTTCTTGGATTTCAGCTTGATCCATTTGCACGTCTCCGTATTCTTACTTGACCCGTGGCTTAAAAGTTAATCCACCCAATTTGTGGGAACTATAGTCATGTTGTTGGGTTCTGCAACCTGATCTATTTTACCGGACGCTACTTTCTATGTCATGGTCATACCACCATCAACGCACAGGACCTGTCCGGTGATATACCCGCCGTCCTCGCTGGCTAGGTAAGCTACCGCTGACGCTATCTCCTGCGGTTGTCCGAATCGACCAAGTGACGTCATTTGCCTTGCATGGTCCTTGACCTGGTCGCTCAGGCCACTGGTCATATCCGTTTCCACGAACCCCGGAGCCACAATATTGGCGGTGATCGCCTTGCCACCCATTTCCTTGGCCACGCTCTTGGTAAATCCCAGCAGGGCCGCCTTCGAGGCCGCGTAATTAGCCTGCCCCGCGTTGCCGACTACCCCGGCAACCGAACTGATATTAATGATCCTGCCCCACTTGCCCCGCATCATTGGACGCAGAGCCGCACGGCACGCCACGAATACCGAGCGAAGGTTGACCATAACCACCTCGTCGAACTCGGAGTCGGTCATTCGAAGCAGTAGGTTGTCGCGGGTAATCCCGGCATTATTGACCAAGATGTCCAGGCGTTTGTGCTCGCTGGCCACGGCCTCAATCACCGCCTCCAGCGCTTGCTGATCACTGACGTCACAAGCACTGACCGAGGCCGACCCGCCCTTGGACTCGATCCGTTGCCGCGTCCCGTCAAGCTTTTGCTTGTCACGTGCCACCAGCACCACGTGCCGACCATGGCTCGCCAACGCCTCGGCAATGGCCGCGCCAATGCCTCGCGACGCCCCACTGACAATGGCCACGCGTGCCTGATTATCGCTGCTACTCATCTGTACCCTTCATTTGCTTAATGGTTTTCTTCGACACATGGCCAAGGTCAATTAGCCCGGCAGTACCGTCTAACAACGCAAGGATCGTCAACAGACTGACGAATCGACTCCACTTCATGTCTGCAACCTCGCATAATTGACGATCTTGGTCTTACGATCAATGCGCCGCATCAACCCCGACAGCACCTTCCCCGGAGCCAGTTCCACGAACTGCCCCTCTAGGTTACCGATCATCCATTGCATCGAGTCCGACCAGCGCACCGGCCGGGTCAACTGCTCCACCAGTCGGCGTTTGATCAACTCACTGTCGCTGTCATGCATCCTCGCCGTGACGTTGGACGCCACCGGAACACTGGGCGCCTGCCATGACGTGTGCTCCAAAGCCTCGGCCAAGCGATCCGCTGCCGGCTGCATCAGCGGGCTGTGAAACGCGCCGCTGACCGCCAAGGCCGTGGCCCGCAAACCCAGGTTTCCGGCAATCTCCAGCGCACGGCCACACGCAGCCTGGCTGCCACTGACCACGACCTGGCCTGGACAGTTGAAATTGGCAGGCACCAACACGCATTGCCCGTCGCCGTTGCGGGCCTGCTGACACACCTCTTGGGCCTGTGATTCGTCTGCCCCGACCAGCACGACCATGCCGCTGCCGCCGGTCACCGCATCACCGGCATCTTGCATGGCCTGGCCACGCAATCGCACCAGCCTCAGCCCGCTTTCAAAATCGAACGCCCCGGCCAGGTGAAGCGCGGTGAATTCACCAAGGCTCAGGCCCGCGACAGCTGAAATTGAACAGGCATGGCCTGATTCAGCCAGGGCCGCGTGGCATGCAACCGAGGTAACGTAGATTGCACTTTGGGCAATTTCCGTACGGTTCAAACGTTCGGCCGGGCCTTCGAAACAAACCTGGCTCAGTTCAAAACCCAGTATGTCATCTGCACTTTTGTAAACCTGCCGGGCCGCGGGACTCTGGACGGCCCAGTCCTTGCCCATGCCCACCTCCTGCGCGCCTTGACCGGGGCAGAGCACGATCCATTTGTTGTCGCACGTTTCGTTCATCGTCGTTTCATCCGAGGCACCGCCGCTACCATCTCCACATGCAACTGGCCCAAGTCAAACCTCCACCGATCCCCACAAACAGCACCAGGTCGCCGGGTTTGAACCTGCCCCTTTCACAAATCTCGTGCAGGCATATGGGCACGCTGGCCGCCGACGTATTGCCGTATTGATCAATGTTTATGTAGAACTTGTTTTCGTCCAACCCCATGCGTTGTCGCGCTGACTCGAGTATGCGCCGATTCGACTGGTGAGCCAGCACCATCGCCAGGTCATCAGCCTTGAGCCCGCAGGCCTCCAGCGCATCGTCAATCGTTTCCTGGAGTTTGGCCACCGCAAATTTGTACACTTCCCTGCCGTTCATTTGCAGAGTGTTGAACTTTCCCGAAAAACCGCTGCTGTCCACCGGCAAGTCCACCTCGCTACGCGGACAATAAAGCATGTCCCATTTTTCACCGTTGCTGGCCATTTTCTGGTAAAGACAACCTTGCTGCGGATCATCAGTAACGCTGAGCACTACCGCACCGGCTCCGTCGCCGAACAGTATGCAGGTGGTCCGGTCCTGCCAATCGGTGATCTGGCTCAGTTGCTCGACACCCACGACCGCCACATGGCGATTGTGCCCACTTCGGATCAGGCTAGATGCCACATTGATTCCATAAACAAACCCACTGCAGGCAGCGCTTAAGTCCATCGCTCCTGCCGGCACCGCCCCAATTTCCGCAGCCACCCGCGCCGCTGTGGACGGGCAACACATGTCCGGCGTGATCGTGGCGCAGATCACCAGGTCGATATCACTGCCCTCCAGTTTCGCGTTGGCAAGTGCCTGATGCACGGCCGAGGTCGCCAACTTGTACACGCTACCGCCTTGCGCTACGATCCGCCGCTGCTTGATCCCCGTACGTTGCGTGATCCACTGGTCGGTGGTATCGACCAAACCCGCCAACTCGTCATTGGTCATCACCCGTGGCGGCATGGCCATCCCCGTACCCGAGATGCATACGCCGCGATCGCCTTGGCTTGCATTATGTGCCCGGTTCATCCTGCGCTTCCTCTTATCAACTGGCCACGGGGTCGGCTTTGTCCAACACCTCAACGATACCCTCGTTCACGTCCAACTTCGCATACTTGATCGCGTTGTGAATCGCCGCCCTGATCGTACGGGCCTCGCTCGAACCGTGACAGATCATACATATCCCATTAGCCCCCAGAAGTGGAGCGCCGCCGTATTCATGGTAATCGTGCTTCTGATAAATACGTTTGACCACCGGCTCAAACTTCACCGCCAACTGCGGGTCAACCTCAATAATCTCAGCCGCAATTGTACGGAACAGGCCGGCCGCCAGCCCCTCAGCCAGTTTCAAAACCACATTGCCGGTAAACCCTTCCGTCACCACCACGTCCGCCTTGCCGTCGAACAGGTCGCGCCCCTCGACATAGCCGATGTAGTTCAGCAATTCGTCGGTCTGCATCAGTTTGTGCGTGTCGCGTACAAGGGCGTTGCCCTTGCCTTCCTCGCCGCCAATTGAAAGCAGCGACACCCGTGGGGTTTCAATGCCAATCACCCGCCGCGCGTAAGTGGCGGCCATGTGCCCGTACTGGTGCAGGTGGTGTGGCTTGGGATCGAGGTTGGCACCAGCATCACAGACAATGATCGGTCCATAGAACGTTGGCAAAGTAACCGCAACACCAGGGCGGTTGACACCTGGCAACCTTCGCATGGCCATCTGCGCCGCCGCCACACACGCGCCGGTATTACCCGCACTGATAATTACCTGGCAGTGCTTGTCGCCACTATGGCGAATCCCACCAAGCTGGGCCAGCCGTACGATTGAACTGTCCGTCTTCGTGCGCAGCGCCATGACCGGCGATTCGCCCATCTCAATAACTTGCGTAGTGGGTTCGATCTCGATGCGACCGGCTGTATCAATCCCCCGCTCACAGATCAATTCCTCAATGATCTGTGGGTCGCCGACGAGCACCAATTGGTCATCATCACCCAATAAGTCGACCGCGTCGAGACACCCTGCCACGATCGCGTTCGGGGCATGATCGCCACCCATGACGTCGATTGCGATACGCACTAGATTTCCCTGGCTAGTCTTCCTTGGACAATTGCAACTTCAGCCCGGGCCGTACATAACCACAATCGCCGCACGCCGCGTGTGGTAGTTTGGGACTGCCACAGTTGGGGCATCGCGCCGCGGTCACAGAGGGAAGGGCATCGTGGCTGCGCCGCTTTCGACCTTGAGTTCGAGTCTGACGTTGGCATGGAAGCATTGCTAAATGTTACTGCCAACCGGGGTTATCGTCAACCACCGACCGATAACCCTACAACCCCTTGCACAGTGCCGACAGGTGCTGCGAAAAATGCTCAGACAGCACCTGACGATACGTCTGGGCTTCA
>Ga0310125_10000931_pt1 | contig 14367 bp, 11 predicted proteins | sample CB11b_Tmax_Bot8__FD_203508 | JGI IMG/M metagenome (GOLD analysis project Ga0310125, IMG submission 203508) | Marine microbial communities from Western Arctic Ocean, Canada - CB11b_Tmax_Bot8 | ecosystem: Environmental > Aquatic > Marine > Oceanic | place: Canada: Western Arctic Ocean | collected... | reverse complement strand
AGAGGGAGCTTTGATTTGGAGCAGCGCCGTAGAACGCAAATCCGGCCCGGCGGGTTGGTGCCGGGCCGGCGGTTATCCAGTTTAGAACTTAGATCAGGCTCCGAACACCTTTGCGAGTGCCGCATCCAGGATTCCGACCGCTTCGTCGATCTCTTCCATGCTCGTCGTGAGCGGCGGCATGAAGCGGATCATGTTGGGGCGAACGGCATTTAGGAGCAGGCCGTTGGCGACCGTTTCACCTATCACAGCCCCCGCGTTGTCATCGTTCATCTGGATCGCGAGCAGCATGCCCATGCCCCGGACCTCGGTGATGAAGTCGTACTTCTCCATGAGCCCCGTGAGCTGGCCTTTAAGATACGCGCCTGTCTCGGCGCCCTTCTCCGACCAGTTCTCGTCGACAACAACCTTGGCTCCGGCCCAGCCGGCGGCGGTCGTAAGCGCATTCCCACCAAAGGTAGACCCGTGGTCGCCCGGCTCTAGTACGGCGTACTCCTGCTTGCACAGGAAAGCGCCAAGCGGTGCACCCGCTCCAAGGCCCTTCGCCATGCTGATGGCGTCCGGCTCGAAGCCGAACTGCTCGTAACCGAACAGGGTTCCGAGCCGACCCATACCGGTCTGAACTTCGTCAGCGATGAGCACGAGATCGTTTTCGTCACACCACGCGCGCACCTGTTTAAAGTAGTCCGGCGCGGGCACGTTCACTCCACCCTCGCCCTGAACCGGCTCAAGCATCACAGCGCAGGTCTTGTCGTTGGTCGCAGCCTTGATCGCATCGATGTCGTCATAGTCGACATTTATGTAACCGGGAGCCAGCGGGCGCCAGTTGTCCTGGTAGTGCGCCTGGCCGGTGGCGGCCATCATGCCCATCGTGCGGCCATGGAAGGAATTATTGGCCGTGATGATCTCGTAGGCGCCGTTTTTCTTGATCTTGCCGTATTTGCGGGCAAGTTTGGTGACCCCTTCGTTGGCTTCGGCCCCCGAGTTGCAGAAGAAGACCCGGTCCATGACCGAATTGTCGATCAGGATCTGGGCCAGCTTGAGCTGCGGGATTGTATAGAACAGGTTCGACATCTGAAGGATCTTGCCGGCCTGCTCAACGATGGCCGCGGTGACGGCCGGGTGCGAGTGGCCGACGTTCAGCACGGCCCACCCTGCGGTGAAGTCCAGGTAACGCTTGCCGTCGGTGTCATACACGCAGGTGCCTTCGGCATGGTCCAGGACCATCGGCATGCGGTTGACTACCTGCATGTAGTAGTCGGCCTCGATCTGCTTCCACTGTTCGCCTGTGGTGGTCATGTTGTTGCTCCTATTGGTTTGTCTGATGGTGTTGAGTTTATGGGATTTGGTTGGCCCGCTTGTTCAACGTATCGGAGGGCGGGCGCAGGGCGGATAATCATTCGCCCCTACAGTGGTTTGGTCAGACTTGGGTAGCTCCGAAGATGGTTTATTCTCTCGAAGCCAATGTTCGTGTGCGTCATATTCCCGTCTCCGGGAGGTGCGTCAATATACACCTCGTCACTGTCTCCTCTGGCATCATGTAATCCTGGTACCGATGTCGTTGCCCGCAACGCACTCCAGTAGTGCTCCAGCGATCCGTCCGTCGATGATGTAGCTGGCGCGTACCGTCTCCACGGCAAATGCGCAGGCCTCGATCTTGGGAATCATGCCGCCATTCGCTATGCCACTGTCGATCAGGTCTTTCGCCTGACGACGGGTCATTCGAGGTATGAGCCTTCGGGTAGCGTCAAGTACGCCCGATACATCGGTCTGGAAAACCAGGATCGCTGCGCCAAGTGCTGCCGCTACGTGACCTGCCGAGGTGTCAGCGTTGATGTTGAGAATACGGTCTGAACCGTCAGGCTGCTCCGGGTTCACGTTCAGCGCTGCCGGAGCTATCACCGGGATCGCGCCTGTTTCCAGCACGGCCGTTACGGTGCTGGCGTCCGCTTCGATGATTTTTCCGACCATGCCAAGTTCGGGATCGAGGACTTCAGCCTTGAGCATCCCGCCGTCAACTCCGGCAAGCCCGACGGCCTTTCCCCCAGCCGCCGCAATTTCAGCGACAAGTTGTGCGTTGACGAGTCCACAAAGGACAGCAATAGCGACATCCAGGGTCGGCTTGTCCGTCTTACGCAGGCCGCGCACGAATTCAGGCTGGATGCCCTGAAGGCGGACCCAGTCTGAGATCACCTTGCCGCCGCCGTGGACGACGACCGGCTTCAAGCCCTGCTTCTGCAGCGTTATCAGGTCCGGCATGGTCGAGTCACCCTCGCCGAGGGTGGACCCGCCGACCTTGACGACAACGATGTCGCCTTCGCGCGCGCCGCGCCCACTTCTTCTGATGCGTGATCCTGATACGGATGTCATCGTGCTAATCGCTGCAACCTCTACCCGTCTACGTGGTGTAGGCGGAGTTGAAGACGACATACTCCTCGGTGAGGTCACACCCCCAGGCCTCGCCAAAACCGTCGCCTACATTCAGGCCAACGCGTAGCCGAACCTCGTCTTCCCCGAGGGCGGAGACTACGCTAGGGATGCTGTACGAGATCGCTTTGCCTTCAAACACGATCTGGATGTCGTTGACGAAGACTTCGATCTGGGATTCGGTTAACGGGATCTGGCTCTTGCCCACGGCCATCAGGATCCGGCCCCAGTTGGGGTCCTTTCCGTAAACGGCGGTGCGCACGAGTAGTGATGCGGCGACCGAGCGAGCGGCCTTGCGTGCATCCTCGTCTGAGTGGGCGCCGTCTACCGTGACCTCGATCAGGGTCTGGGCGCCTTCGCCGTCCCGTGCCATTTCGCGTGCAAGCCAGCGGGTCACGTAGTCCACGGCTGTGGCAAACGTCGCTGAATCATCGGAGTCACCGGTCAGGAGCGAGTTGCCCGCCGCGCCGTTGGCCATCAGCAGAACGGTGTCGTTTGTGGACTGGTCGCCGTCGATGTCGATCTGGTTAAAGCTGAGTGTGACGGCGTGAGAGAGGGTCTTCTGCAGGAACGATTTCTCCACGGCCGCGTCCGTGGTCAGGAACGCCAGCATCGTCGCCATGTTGGGGTGGATCATGCCGGAGCCCTTGGCGCAACCGCCAATGGTCACGGTCGATCCGCCGACCTCGATCCGTACTGCGATCGCTTTCCGGTGCGTGTCAGTAGTCATGATGGCCGCAGCGAACTCGTCACCGTCGTTATCGCCGAGTTCGATCCTGGGGATGTGCTCCCGCATGAGTGCCATCGGAAGCTCTACGCCGATCACGCCGGTAGAAGCGATCAGTACCTCGTCCGAGCCGACACCCAGTTTTTCTGCGGCGAGAGCGGATGCCTCACGAGCGTCGATTAGGCCCTGCTCACCGACTGCGCAGTTGGCGACTCCGCTGTTTGCAATGACGCCCCGCACTTCCCCACCGCCATCGACTACCGCTTTGGAAAGGGTCACGGACGGTGAGAGGACCGAGTTCTGGCTGAACGTTCCGGCGACAGTGCAGGGTCGATCAGACAGCAGCAAACCGATGTCGCGCTTGTCCGCTCCGGCCGTCTTGATGCCGGCAAAAATCGCTCCGGCGGAGAAGCCCTCTGCGGACGTGACCCCCCCGGAGTTGACTGTAGTCATATCCAAACTCATGTTTTCGTCCCCGATTTCGTCTTCAAATAATCCGAGCGCTTCCGCACGCTTCGCCTGTTGAATCAGTGCCGATGCCCGCTGTCTTGTCACTGGCGGGAGTAGCGCCGCCCCGATCTCTCCCGGTTTCATGCCTTGATCGAGCAAGCCAAGCACTTCGCGATAACGAGGCAAGGCTTGTAACTGACGCGCCCGTGCGCCGGCCAGTTGTACGGTTCGATCGAATGGCATCGAGAAACTATGCACTATTGCAGACTTGTGGTCAACTGCGCAATAGTTCAGTAATATTTACAGACTTAAAGGCCGATTTAATCGAGATAGCGGGAGATTCGCTCTGGCTTACAAGCTTTGTTACGATCAGTTTGCTGGATTATTGCTCACCCGTTAATCAGGTCACTTCCCGATGGTCACCGTAATTCAACCCACACCGGTGATACGATTCCGTTTCGACTTCAAAATCAGCGCCGTTAAGTCGGCCTGGGTATATCCAACCAAACGACAGGATTCCGATTGCAGAACGGCAGTAAACAGAACCTGGTGTGGCTCGACCTTGAGATGACCGGGCTCGAGCCCGACAAGGACGTGATCGTCCAGATAGCGGCGATCGTCACAGATAGAGACCTCAACGAGATTGCAGAGCCGGTGGAGTTCACCATCTGGCACCCGTCCGAGACGATGGACCGCATGACGCCGTTCGTCCGCGATATGCACGAACGATCCGGGTTGCTCAGGCAGATCCAGCAGTCGAAAACGTCACTTGAGGAAGCAGAGCGAGAGGTGCTGACGCTGGTCTCGATGCACTGCGACTACGGGACAGCCCGGCTTTGCGGCAACTCGATCTGGCAGGATAGGCGCTTCCTTGAGCGCTACATGCCGGCACTCGAAAATTATCTGCACTACCGGATGATCGACGTGTCATCAATAAAAGAGCTGGCCGGCTGGTGGTACGGAATCAACCATCGCAAGCCGAACGGCGCCCAACACACGGCGCTATGGGACACCCGGCAGTCGATCGCTGAGTTGAAGTACTACCGCGAAAAGGTTTTCAGGCCTGATAGCGACAGCAGTAACTAGAGCAGGTTGATGGGATGGGCGCGGTAGGCGGATTGGCATCTGGCCTCCCCTCTCCCGCGGAGAGGGGAGGCCAGCAAGTTGTTTGCAAGGTATCTTGAGCCTGTTGGTGGCGCAGCTGTAAGGGTGGGGCTTGCTCCGCCCGCCGCCCGTTTAAGCAAGTAGCCAGTCGGCCAGACACCGATGATTGATCCTCCCTCACCCCAGTCCTATCCCGCTGAGAGAGGGGGCAGGGTTGATGCGCCTACGGGCTTCAGATCAAACCTGTTACGCCGCCTCTATCGATGCCCCTATTGAGAATGATTGGAGTCTGTCTCGATAGAATTCGGCGGTCTCCAGGGGGCATACGGTGACGACAGCCGTACCATCTGTGTGTGCGTCCATCATCACTTTGATTGCATGCTGTTCGCTGAGCGTCGGCACGGACTTCAGGAGTGCGTCCACCACGTGTTCCATTGAATTCACGTCATCGTTGTGCAGGATCACGGCATATCTTGGGACGTGCTCAGTCAAAGAGCGTTCGAGTATCTCTTGCTCGACCTCCGGGCTCGTCATCATCACCCCGTCCGAACCCGATCCCGTTAGCAGAGATTCACGCATGAAGCTCGTCCGTCTCCGTGGATAGCGCTCCGTAAAGGTCTGGACGGCGGTCCCTGAAGAACGGCGTCAGGCGGCGCGTCTGTTCGAACAGTTCTCGATCAAGATCGGCCACGATGATGTCGTCTCTTTCCTCAGCCTGAACAACGGTCTCACCGTCCGGTCCCACCAGCTTCGTGCCGCCGAAGAATACCGCCTTCCCCTCCTGCCCCACATGGTTCACAGGCGCGAGGTAGGCGACGTTCTCATATGCGCGTGTCTGTATTAACGAGTCCCACCAGCGCATCCACCGTCCGCGATCCATGAACTCCTCGCCGGCGACACCCGGGGCGCTTGTGTGTTCAGAGTTGTGCTCGGAGCCAACGTAGCCGGCGGGGATGCAGTACGGGACGATGATCAGTTCCGCTCCCTGCACGGCCAGAATCCTGGCGCTCTCCGGGAACGACAGGTCGTAGCAGATATTGATGCCGACCTTCCAGCCGTTAATATCGATGAGCGGAAATTTGGTGCCGTACCGGAAGTAGATCTTCTCCACGGCTCGCAGTCCGGCGGGGTGGGTCTTGCGGTACTTCTCGACGATCTGGCCGTTCGGGTCGATCACCATCGCCGTGTCGTAATACAGCCCGGGCGACTCTTCTTCGTAGATGGTCGAGATGATGTGGACGCCATGCTCGCGCGCCTTTTCCTTTATCCGTGCGGTCGCCGGCCCGGTGTCTGACTCCGCCCAGGACTGGTATTCAAGGTCTCGGAACTGGGCAAAATAGATGGCGTTAAAGAACTCCGGCAAGACGATCAAATCCGCGCCGTGATCGCGGGCCGCCCGGTCTATGTACTCACAGGCGCGATCGACGTTACCGGGACGATTTTCTGTTGCGTTCATCTGTATTAGAGCGAGACGCATACGTGGCCTTTTCTTAACCGTCTATTGACGTTTTTGGTGTAATGAAGAATCCCTGTCCGGAAATCTTCGCCTCCGATGTTAGCGGACGCCTCTATTCAACGTTAGCCCATCGGACCACCACTGACCTGCCCCCCTTAGGCGGTACCAATCAATAAATTAGAGGCTGGACGTTTCCTGAAGGAGGAAGACATGCCGAGAAGAGGGCATTCGCCAGAACAGATGCTGAACAAGCTGAGACAGGTAGAAATCTCGGTAGCAAACGGCAAGACGGTCGCGCTATCTGTCAGGGAGATCGGCGTCACATAACAGACCTACTACCGGTGGCGTGTCGAGTTCCGCGGGTTGAGCCTTGACCAGGCGAAGAAACTGAAGGGTCCTGAGAAAGAACCTGCCAGGCTCAAACGAGCCTTTGCAGAGTTACCGCTGGATGAGCTGATCCTGAAAGAAGCTGCCGAGGGAAACTTTTAAGCCATCCCCGCCGTCGCAAGTCCGTTAGGGCCGTGCGGTCCCAACGGAATCAAGGAGAACCCCGTCCTCCGAAGCCGACAGCGAATCCAGTTTAGACCGGTAGCCGCCGAAGTTAACAATCAGCTCTTCAAGCACCCCCTGTCCACCGAGACTCCCGCTTCCCTTAATTGCGTCTGTAACGTCGACGACTGTGTTTTCTTGTTTTACGACGCCGATTCGGTCATCGCCAAACCTGAAAATCTTGATTTCATGGCTCCATATGGGGGACAGTTCCATCGCCCGATCAAGGGTTCAGGCTAATGCAGGTTCATTGATCTTGCTGTAAATTTGGACGCGGTGGCGGCAGGCGTCGGCGATGAGAACGAGACCCTCTGAGTTGGTCTCGATTGCAGATGGACGCCAGAAACGCTTCTCTTCCTCGAAGAGCCCTGCGTTCTCCCGCCAGCCGGCTTGCTCCGGGTTCACGGCTATGAACTCCTGACACCACTTCGACAATGTTGCATCCCCAAAGAGTGTTTCAGTGTGCGCTCCACTGTTCTCGAACACCTGTACCCGGTCGTTACGCCAGTCGGCCACATAGACTTGACCCCGATGATCAACATGCACGCCAGACGGACGGTCGAATCTGCCGTCAGCGGTACCACTCGATCCAAACATAGAGACGAACTCGCCATCGGCTGTGAATCGTTGAATGCGGTCGTTTCGCCAATCGGCCACCCAGATATCGCCGGCGGAATCCACGGAAATGCCCCAGGCAAAGTTGAACTCGCCTGGCCCGCCACCATCAGACCCGAACGAAGATATGTATCGACCATCCGGTGTCATCTTCTGGATCCGGGAATTCAGATGGTCCATCACCAGAACGTTGTCGTCCGAATCGACGGCTAGTCCAGATGGACGGTTGAATTGACCGGGCTCAGAGCCAAATTCGCCCCATCGTTCAATGAAGTTCCCCTCGCGATCGAATACGGAGACGTTGTTCATGTGCTCGTCTGACACGTACAAGCGGTCCCGACTATCGAATGCCAGAGCGGTTGGCATAGTTGTCTGTCCCGGGTCAGTGCCCCAGTTGGCGAACTCGTACAGAAACTCTGAGTCCAGAGTCTGTGCGCTCACACGAACATTCTTGTTACTGGCGTTAGATCTGCTCAGTACGAACAACCGGCCGGTGCTGTCAAACCGCAGATCGATCGGGTTCATGAAGCCGCGGCCCAGAAAAGATGCTATTCCGATGGTGTCGTGGTATGAAAAGTTCTGAAGTGACATCGGGATGTCCACCTACACTGCTGCCAGATCAAGCTGGCCAAACCGGCTGTTCAATATGGGCTCTGAGTCCAACTCCAAGAAACTTTCAAGAATCGTCGCGTAGACATCTCGGTAGTCAGTGTTGAATCGAACATCACCGTCCAGTTGAGCACTCGGGTCAAGGTTTGGATATTCACCGTACAGACCGCCCTTCACCGAAGGTCCGATCAAGAACGCACAACCCCCTGAGCCGTGGTCGGTGCCAGTTCCGTTGTCCGCCACCCGGCGGCCGAACTCGCTAAAAATCCACATCACCGTGTCATTTGCAGCACCCTGTTCTTCCATGTCCGACCAGAAGCAATCGATCGCCTCGGAAAGCTGATCCCACAGCAAGGTGTGGTTCACAAGCTCGTTTGTATGCGTATCGAAACTGCCATGTGCTGTGTAGAAGATACGGGTGCCGAGATGCGCCGATGTAACCTGTGCAACGCCCTTCAGACTTTGCGCAATCGGGTTGGCTTCAGGATATTCGACGCTCGATTTGTGGTGACTCGGTGCCTGGCGCAACAGGTCAGCGCCATCAAGAGCACCTCTCCCGGTCTGGAGGATTCGCAAAGAAGGAATCCCATCCTCAGACATCGGCTGGTAGATCCGGCTTACCGTATCGAGCAGGGCGTCCGTGTTTTGTGCACCCGCAAGCCCCGTGTACAGGCCATACGACTCCAGCGCTCCAACCGAGGCTACTGATACACCGGGGTAAGCGAGCGCTCTGGGAAGTCCGCGTCCGAAGTTGACCGCGGTAACCGGATTCTTGCCCTCGGGATCCAGAGCCCTCGTAACTTTGCCCAGCCAGCCCTCGGATGAACTGGTGAACGGCTCAGCTGTATGCCAGATGTCCATCGACCGAAAGTGCGAACGATTGGGTTCCGGGTAACCGATGCCCATGAAGACTGCGACCATCCCACGGTCATACATCCTCTTAATCGGCGCCATATGCGAGTTGAAACCGATGCGATCGTCCACTGAAATAACCGACTCACCCTGTAGCCCCATGTTGGGGCGATAGTCGTAGTACAAGCCGTCCTGGTACGGCACGATAGTGTTGAGGTAGTCATTGCCGCCCGAGAGTTGGACTACAACCAGATTTTTGCCACCGGGGCCGTTACTCGCCAAGTGAATTTCCTCCGTAGTTAGCAGTACTGGTAATCCGGTGTTGAGACGATCAGCTGGAACATCTCGATTGTGCGATCGGTGGAATCAGAGGCATCAGCCTCCCAGGGAATTCCATAACCGTCTGCATGCTCGACAAGTATCGACCTGGTTCGGGGTGATAACTCGATAGCCCCCATAGCATCGAGGCAGGCTTCGACGAACTCAGCGCCATCGAGTTCGTTACCAGAGTTACGTACTCGGGTGAGCATCCGTTGAACGCCGCGTCCGTCAACACGAGAAATCTCGCTAGACGCAAAATTAATCCGTTCAATAAGTGCGCCGCTATCCACCCATTCTTCACCCTCATGCCAACCCTCAACACTTGGTGGATTGAGGAGATGCTGACCCATGAACATCGTGTTGTTCGCGAGCATCCCCGAATCAAGTTCCGGCACATCAAACCGGTCGACCAGTCGTGTGGTCCCGAATACCAAGTCTGATGGACTTTTCATCTTCCGATAACGAACCTCTTCGGATTTGAAATGGTCCGAGTTAAAGATGGCGCTGAGTACCGTACGGATCTCACCGTCGTTCTCCTCGAACACGTCGGCTAAACGCTCAATCTCCTTCTCATTCGGGGTGTCCGATACAAAGAAGTCGTAGAGACGCATCGCCACGAACCTCGCAGTCGCTCTCTGCTCGCAGATTATGCGGACTATGTCATCGCCGTCCCAGTTTCCAGTCTGTCCCAAGAACGTCTTCTCGGAATCGTCATGATCGTTAGAGTCAAACCGGAATTCCATCGGGAACGGGCCGAGAAAAAATGGGGGTGGAGTTACAGCCGAGGCCCACCCGGTGAAGGCCCGGGCAGCCGCCTTCACGTCATCTTCGGAGTAGGCGCCTTCACCCTGCTCATCGATGCCCATTGAGAACAGTTCCAGCAATTCACGACCGTAGTTCTCGTTCGGTGCCCCTATGTGACTGTTCTGGTTATCCAACCAGTACATCATTCCTGGGTTTCGTGAAATCTCAAGAAGGAGATCTTCAAACCGACCGAGACCAAAACGACGGAACAGATCTATCTCGGCGAGCATCTCCATGCCATGGTCAAGCTTCACGCCTCCAACCGCCATGAGTCCGTGCCAGAACAGTGCGATCTTTTCTTCCAGTGGATTTGGGTTCGTCGCCAGTCTCCACGCCCATTGCGGATCAGCGTGGTTGGCCGTTCTCGCTTCCACTGATGCCACGAAGTACCGGTCCATTAAGTCCTGGTCCTCATGTTCCCGGTGAACCGGGTTCAACAATTCTTGAACCGTCGCTTCGTATCCCTGTTTCAAGTACCCGTCGATTTGATCGCGGGTCGCTCCGAACCCTGCTCTTCTGAGTAGTTGAGCCATCAGTTCGATATCAGTTGATCGTTGAGTCGACACAGTAGTCACCGAAAAACCTCCGATACCCGGTGCCGTTGAGCGTTCCAACACTGTTAATGCGGTCCAAAGATGTTAGCCGGATTGTATACGAATGCTGTTCTCTCCCAAACTACGATCCGCTTTGCCTCCAACAACGCAGACACCATCATGTACGGCCAGCAACAGTACCAGTCAATAAATTAGAGGCTGGACGTTTCCTGAAGGGGAAGACATGCCGAGAAGAGGGCATTCGCCAGAACAGATCCTGAACAAGCTGAAGAAGGTGCAGATACTGATCGAGATGTGGGGCAGTGAGTACAACACGATCGGGCCTCATAGCTCACCGGGCTACAGGCCGCCGGCACCAGAGATTTTCATGCCAGCCGTCCAACACCAGACCAGGACTAACATAATCCCTCGTACCGCTTCAGGGGGCAGGCCACGCTGGAGTCGGGCTAGCAAGTCATCGAGCTTGTAAAGATCGGTTAATCCTCACGGATCGGACCTCGGACTGGCACTCTTTTCGCCGTCGAAGACAATGCTATGGGCTCGTCAGAATTTGATCGCCTCTGCGCAAGCAAGGCTCCGCCCATCACCAAAAAACCGCCTACCCACAGTAGTTCCGTAGGGTCTTCATCGAGAATCGCCCACGCAAGGAGTATGCCGGTGACCGGCTGAGTCATGGATATAGCGCTGATGCGGGAAGGGAAAAAGTACTTGCTCATTAGTAGCAGTGCGAGAAAGCCAAACCCGGCAATCACGAAACCCTGGTAAGAGATCGAGGCCGCAAGCTGCCATGTCCACAGCCACGGATCCGGTTCGAATACCGTGCTAAGAGCGAGAAGGACTACAGTTCCTGACACCGCCTGAAACAGCAGCGTCTTGGCCGCGTCAATCCGCTCGATAACCCTGGCGTTGTAGACAATCCGAACACCAAGTAAAAATCCGGATATGGCGACGAGGATGTCTCCCAGGATCAGGTTCTTTACGTCGGGTTCAGTCAGGCTGTCTCCGGATATCACGATAATACCAAGGTATGCAATAAGTATCCCTATCAATCGAACCGGGCTCAGGTGATCCCCGGGGATGAAGAAATGGGACAAGACAGTGACCCAGATCGCGGACGTAACAATCAACACGCTAGCGTGGCCCGCGGTCGTGTACGTGATGCCAAGATTCAAAAGGATGATCTGGACCACGAGCAATATCGCCAACCAAATTAACGGCCACCACTCGCCGCTGTGGATGCGCAAATCGGCCCTTGTGTAAACCGCCCAACACAGGACAAAGATCCCCCCGACGGCGAATCTCATCCATCCCAACCTCAGCGCCGGTGCATAGTCCAATCCGGCTTTTATGGCAATCCAGTTCCCGCTCCACAGGGTGGACACAAAGAATACGAACAGTCCAGCCTTCAGATCAAGGGGCCGACGGGCTTCATCTGAAGGGGGAATTGCCTCCTCAGGGCCGGAAGACCCTTCGTGCCGATCAGCGGTTTTGGATGGCACAACTAGTGCGATCCGGGTTGCCAGTCAACGCAGATTAACTTCACAGATGGTCGTTGACTGGTGTCCGCAGTGTAAGCAACAGGCGCGTTTGGCAGACCAAAGGAGGGGCGCATGACGATCGCTTCCATCAGTCGTGATGTTCTCCCCATGAACTTCAAACCCACGAATTGCAGCTCTGAGTCGAATGTTCAGCGTACGATGATGCGCTGGACACGACGCACATCGTCGAAGATATCACCATGCCTTTCAATCATTTTCGGAGGTCCCCCGCAGTGAGCCACTAGCGGCCCATTCCCTCCGAACCTGACGATCGACGAGCTCCCGGACAGATCGCTAGAACGCCTTGCCATTGGCTGCCGAGACTTGTAACGGCCCCAACTTGTTCGCGGTCTGTTCCGGGAGCAGTCCTATTAGGACGCCTAATTTCACCTTTTTGAAACGTTCTAACTCTAATTTATTGACTGTACCGTCTAACTGGTCAGCTTAAGGTCCTGTCGGGATGAAGCCCTGATCACCGCCAACACCAGGAATAAAGGAGTCGAAGCTACCAACTCCGCCCTTCTTTTCCAGCTCCGCAACGTTTTCTAACGCACCCGTAAGTACATTAAGAACCCCGAATTCAGCCTGACGGTCCAGATCACGAATCCTTACTTCAAGCTCCTTCATCTGGTCAGTCAAACCCGCCTGCTCTTCATAGAGCACTTCCAGTGCGGCCCATCTCACTTCGATTTCTTCATCCAGAGCAACCGACAGTTCTTCAAGTGGCTGCATGGACTCTTCCCTGAGGACTTCTATGTGGACGTCTAATTCTCTCTGTTTCAGTTCAATCTCGTCATCGAAGGCGTCATCGAATTGATCTCGCTGATCCTCGAGCCCGCGCATCCGTTGTTCAAGACCATCCCGACGGCCCCGCATTTCGTCCTCGACTGCACGCTGTCCGTCCTCCATACCCTCTTCGACTTCATCACGTAAGTCGTCGATTTCCAATTCCAATGCACGGCGAAGATCTCGTTCCGAGACTTCAAACTCTTCCCATAACTTGTCCTGGGCTTCCTCCCGGACATCCCACAGGGGCTCAAGTTCGACTTCGATCAGTTGTCGTGCTTCCTGGATGACCATTCTTTGGTTTTCTATGATCATGCCTTCTTTGCGAAGGGGCCTCTGCGCTCGCTCGAGTTCTTTCTGGCTCTCCTCTATCGGATCAATTTGTTCTTCCAAGGCCCGTATGAGAGCACGTTTATCTTTCTGTTGTTGTTCACGATCTCGGCGCCATTGCTGTTGTTCCTGCTCAATGGCACGGGCTTCCTCTTCTAGCGCGGCAGATTCATTCTCCAGGGTTGTTATCCCATCCGATTTGGTGTTGTCCCCGTACGAATCTGCGTCAATCACCTTTAGTTTTTCTTCTAACTCAAGATTGGCCCGTGCGATCCGCGCCTCGAATTCTTGCTCAAGTGAACCAACGTCAACAGATGTCCCTGATCCGGCATCGACTTTGGCCCTCAGTGCAGCGATATCCGCGGCGTACGTGGTGTCAAGATCTTGCAGAATCGCCTCGTATTCTGCTTTTTTGGTGTACGCAGCCGTGAGTTCAGGATTGGTTACAGTCGCCTCTCCACCCTGTTCCGCGTTTGCCAGCTGCGTCTCGTAGTCTGAGATCAAAGCTTCGTATCGGCTGATCCGGGATTCCAGTTCTGCATACGCAGGATTAGGAGAGTCTGCCGTCGTCAGCATGTCAGGAGTGGCGGCGACATTCGCCACCGCGGCGTCGAACGCAGCCTGGGTGCTATCTACGGCCGCCTGCGCATCGGCTTGGGCCTGGGCTTTAGTGTCGGAATCTTCAAGTTCGTTTGCAGCAACTAACGCTTCATTCGCTGCTACCAAAGCCCCTTCGGCAACTACAGACGCCTCTGACGCTTCGGCAAAAGCTGGATTGGACTCCTCGGCGCCAGGAATTGTTTGCTCAGTAGTGCCAAGTTCTTCCTGCGCAGTTGCAAGGTCGGCCCTACTACTCCCCAAACCGGCGACTATTGCGCTTGTATCAACGCTATTTCCATCCGATGGCTGCGCTGCTGACAATTCGGCGATCAGTGTTTCAGAGTTGGCAAGAAGGTCCCTGTACACCATTCTCGCCTCGTTGTAATTTTGGTCGACGACAGCGATATCTGCATCGGCGTTTTCACCGGTTTCAGCCTGTTCGTCCTGGTCGTAGGCACGACCCCGCTCATCATTGATCGACTGGAGGATAACCTGATGTTCATTTTGAGCAGCATTTCGATTTTCGTTTCGGGCCTGAAAATCTATTTGTTTTTGGTCCTGTTCGTTATCCCAGGCCGCCTCAATTTGTTGCTGCTTCGATCTTATTAGTTCGTATTTGGCTTCCCGTTCGGACTCGAAATCATACGG
>Ga0310125_10000930_pt1 | contig 14384 bp, 16 predicted proteins | sample CB11b_Tmax_Bot8__FD_203508 | JGI IMG/M metagenome (GOLD analysis project Ga0310125, IMG submission 203508) | Marine microbial communities from Western Arctic Ocean, Canada - CB11b_Tmax_Bot8 | ecosystem: Environmental > Aquatic > Marine > Oceanic | place: Canada: Western Arctic Ocean | collected... | reverse complement strand
CAACATTATTACGAACTACAATATCCTTTGATTGACCGACATAAATTCCGGCATCACTGATTCCAGTGACACTGCATTGCTCGACCAAGACACCAACACACTCTACAGGATATATACCATAGAGGCCTGTGTTATCACAATGAATATTTCGAAAAGTGACTGCCTTGGATCGATTCAGCATTAAACCATTGGCTGTATAATCCTTGATCTCAAAACCATTGATCTCAATGTTGCTTCCTGTGCCTACCGCCGCATCCGGTAACTTGTTTTGACCATTCAAAATGGGCCAAACATTATTATTCTTTTGGCCCATAATGGTGATATTTGATTTGTCGATCATTAACGTCTCTGAATACTCTCCGGTCATGACCAGTACTGTATCTCCAGCCTGAGCCATTTCAATTCCATCCTGGATTTTATCCGACGGCCCCACGATTATACGCTTACCTGAACGTTTGAGATTGACTTGCTCTAGTTTCTCAAATTCATCCATGTGACCAGCTAGTTCAATCGACTGGTTTTCCAAAGAAGGTACCACTGACAATCCAGAAGGGACTTTATCCGGAATAACTGGTTTATTCGATTCATCTGTAAGCGCGTGTAAAAATGCGACCATATCCTGTCTTTCATCAGTACTGAGTTCAAACTTGCGGATCTTATCATCTAATGTCGCTGGTTTAAATCCATGAGCTGCACCACCACCAGCAGCATAAAAGTCAATGACCTCCTCCAGTGTCTGGAAAGTACCGTTATGCATATAGGGTGCTGTCAGAGCTATATTTCTCAAAGTGGGAACTTTGAAGGCTCGTTCATACCCTTTACCAGCAATTTCCGCCCGCCCCAGATCCGGTTCTTGATCATTAATATCTGGGACACCAACCACCTTGAAGTCAGGGTTATTAAATGTGGGAAAATTGTGACATTCGAAACAGCGTGTTTTTAAAGAACGAAATAAATTCAATCCATGGCGTTCAGATCTTGACAATGCTAAATGATCGCCCTGGGCATATTTATCAAACCGGGAATTATTGGCAATGATGGTACGCTCAAAAGTAGCAATGGCAAAGGTTATATTTTCAAATGTAAGTGCCGGTCCTGCGCTATTGCCAAACACCTCATTGAATAATTGCACATATTCTGGTACCTGCAGTAATTCCTGAACCAATTCATCTTTATCCTGGGCCATCTCCTTCATGTCCTGAATTGGGAAAGAAGCCTGATGTTCCAGGTCATCTGCACGACCATCCCAAAACTGAAGGTGATTATATGCAGAATTCCAGATTGTGGGTGAACCGCGACGAAGTACTTGCCCTCCCTTACGGTCCTGTCCTATACCAGAGCCTCCCCGGCCCATCGATAATGCTCTATTATCAGTAAAACCTAGATCCGGATGGTGACAATGGGCACAGGAAATAGTATTATCACCAGAAAGGATAGGATCAAAATATAACAATCTTCCCAATTCTTCTTTTTCAACAGAAACAGGATTATTTTCCCGAATGGCCATGGGCGGATAGGCCCTGCTTAGATTTGCAGAAGCGGTAATATTCCCGAAAAATATATCAATAAAATCCCGCTGGCTAACTGTACTATAGGCACCGCCCATTTTCTTATCCAGAGCCGGAATGGGGATGGACAATAGTACCATAAAGATAATGAAAACAATTCCGATAATTTTAATAAGCCGGTTCATTTACAGTGACCAACTTTTGCGATATTTCTTATCAATATACCGATTGGCCAAATTTAGATTGGTAAAGCGCATATTGGGGCCATTCCATTGCAAGATGGTATATTTATCAGCAATACGGAGCGCAATACAACCATGCAACATAGTTTCGGTCAGTTATGCTGATAAAATACCTTCTGGAAATAGACCGTTTTTTCTTTTTGTCAATCATGTTTTAACCCTAGATAGAATCTTATGGTTAATTTCTTCGATCTTTCCTAGTACGCCTCTCTGTACCATTTCTATTATTACTATCTATTGGTTGATCCTTTTTTCTGCGGTGGTCACCTCTACGATCCTGGTCCTTTCTTTTTTCTTCCATTTTACTTTCCTCTCTTTACTAATTAATATACCATTATTTTTCGAAACTTAAGGATGGCAACCTATCAACTATGCATCAGAATCATATTAGTTATGCTTCGGATATTTCCTGTCCATTGGTTCCAAAGGATACCATAGTCATAACACCGGAAAATGTGCGGTTAATAATTTCCAAACGCTCATTTTCTTTATTTGTCTCAATGAGCCGTTGCTTTATTTTATTAGGCAGATTTATAAATTCGACAAAATCAAATGATCGATTCTTGGACATATGGCGCTCCATATCTTCGTTCAATCCCAGTTTTAACAAAATATGCAAGTATTGGTCTCGTGTCTTTTCTAATAAATCTGCTGAAGCAGATTCATTGTCTTCAAGGTATGTAACCTTACCAATCCAAAGATGATCGTTTTCCTGCGTTTTACCTTTGATCCGAAAGCATCGCTGTCCTTGGACGATAATATCATATTCACCAGAGGTATGTTCTTTCAATACCCGAATTATATTTACACTGCAGCCAATACTTTTTACCCCCTTGCCATCTTTCAAAACAATCCCAAATGGTTCACACGTCTTAATGCTATCCTTTATCATCCGCTTGTAACGTGGTTCAAAAATGTGTAAAGGAATCCGCTCCTTGGGAACCACGACGATACCTAAAGGAAATAATGGCATATTATCAATAAAAATAAACCCTTATTATTTATCTAATTTTAACAAGTATTCCCAGAAAGATTGGCCATCAATTTCCAGGTTGTCATTGATCTCTACTATTTCCATATCTTGAAAATATTGATCGTAAACAGTCTCCCGTTCATGGGCTAAAGGAGTTTCGCAAAAACAGGTTTCACACCATTCTACAACCATTGGTTTAGTCAATTTCGCCTTTCGGATCGATGAAACGATCTCTCGACCATCTGGTTTCTGGCCCATGATGGTTCCATCACTCAATTTCTGGTAAAATTCGCCCATCTTTTCTTCTAGCATTGTCGCTTTTACATGATAATACATAGGACTATTTAATCTTCGCCAAGTATTCCCGGTATCACCGGGGCAAGTTTATCTCCATATCTGCTAGAACATAGGCCATAACAGCCAGGGCGGCGACACAATGATTGAACTCATTAAAATCAATTTTATCGAAGGTATCAGCATTGGTGTGGTGGTACCAAAAGTATTTAGTTCCATCCACCTTTAAGGACATAACGGGGACACCTTCATCATTAAGTGGTGCCACATCCGCAGCCCGGCCACCAGTAGTTATTTCATTCGCCTTTATAGAGATCAATAATTCAGAAATAGAATCAACAATTTCTCTTCCAGCCTGACTCCCAGTAAATCCAAATCCACTAGGTTGAAATACACCACCATCTGATTCGATCGCAACTATATGTTTATCTAATTCATCACGATGAGCATCTCGATAGGCTTTGTTGCCTTTACCACCATTTTCCTCATTCGTCCACAACACCACACGTAGGGTTCTTTTTGGTCTTAGGCCTAGGTCATGAATCAGTTTTACCGCATGCCAGGCAGCAACACAACCACCTCCATCATCCTGTGCACCCTGACCCACATCCCAGGAATCAATATGACCTCCTAAAACAACAATCTCATCGGGATTTTCAGAACCTTTTAGATCGGCCACTATATTTCTAGACCAACGATCCGGTTCCATGCTGGCAGCCATTTTTAACTGGATCACAATCTTTTCACCACTTTTCTGTTGACGGCTGAGCATAATTGCATCCTCTATGGTAAGGGCAGCATGGGGAATACGTGGTATATCCTCGGTATAAGCCATCACACCGGTATGTGGTGTATAAAGTGAAGCCGAACCAACAGACCGAATCAGACTCGCCACAGCACCATACTTTGCCGCTTCGCTGGCGCCTTTATAGCGGTATTGCACAGTTTCACCATAACTTGTGAATGGTGCATTAAATAACACGATATTACCCTTGACTTTATCTTTAACGGTTTCAAGTTCAGCAAAACTATCAACCACTAATACATCAGCGCGGATACCATGCTTTGGAGTTCCGATACTGCCACCCAAACCCAATATTGCCAAATCTTTTTTGAAGGGCTTGATCAACGTGGCTGATTCCGCACCCCTAACCCAGGCCGGTACCTTCACCGGTTCTCCTTTTACTACATCAAAACCATCCTGGTGCATTTCGCTGATAATCCAATCCAGAGCATATTCTAGGTTTTTAGAACCGCTCAGCCGGGGGCCAAAAGTGTCGCAAAGATAACCAAGCTGTTTATATGCACCGCTGTCTATGAGCGCTGCTGCAATCAGTTTATTTGCTTGTACGCCGTAATCAGTAGCAATGGAACCGCCCAAAATATGGTGTGAGATTAGCAATAACACCATTACAGTGCGGATTACTTTTACCAAATAATTCTTAATTATCAGAATACTCGCGATTTTAATCACTATTATTATTGATAAAGTCTACCATAAGGAGAGCAAGTTCCGATCCTTTTTCCTCTTGTAAAAAATGTCCGGCACCCTTAATGGTAGTGTGCGACTGGCCCTTGGTACCTGGTATTAACTTTTGGAAATAACCGTCTCCGCCGGCGGTAATAGGATCAGAATCACTGAAAGCAGTCAAAAATGGCTTTTGCCATTGTTTCAGGACAACCCAAGCCTTGCGGTTGGGCTCAGAAGAAGGATCGCTCGGGCTTGTTGGAACCAGCATAGGAAAGCGCCGGGCGCCAGCCTTGTATTCTTCACTCGGGAACGGAGCATCATAGGCGTCCTGTACTTCTGCGCTCATTTCTTCCACACAGCCCGATGCAATAATCTTGCCAACCTTGAAAACAGGCGTATTCTGGGAAAATTTCTGCCACCGGATGAAAGCCTCTGGAGTTTTATATTCGCCAGTGGGCAAAAATGTATTGGCCGCCACAATGCGCTTAAATCTTTTCTCATGTTCGGCAGCAATGCGCAAGCCAATCAAACCACCCCAATCCTGGCAGAAAAGTGTAATATGCTTAAGATCCAGTTCCTGGATCAAAGCTGTCATCCAATCTACATGTTTTTGATAAGTGTAATCTTCTTGATTAGCTGGTTTGTCTGATTTGCCAAAACCCACCAGGTCTGGTACTACAACTCGATGCCCAGCACCAGCAATAATAGGTATCATTTTACGATACAGATAGGACCAGGAAGGCTCTCCATGAATAAGTAAAACCGTTTCACTATCACTTGTGCCTTCATCTAGGTAGTGAATCCGCACCTCATTACATTGTAAATAATGCGGTTCAAAAGGATAATCAGACAGATCAGAAAATCTGTCCTCGGGTGTACGTAATATTTCCATTTCCTTAATCGTATCCTTCTTTATACCAAAAGAAAATAATGCTGATACCAGCCAGAATCATTCCCAGTCCTTCCTGTTGGTATTCCCACAGACCTACCATTGGTCATCGGGCTGTGTAAACATAACATCAATGAATACTTCTGCAAAAACAAAAAATCCAAGCACTGGAAAAAACAACCTGCCATAACAACTGTTCCTTGTAGTTATGAATTATTTACGTGAATTATTGTACACCATTTCAAGAATAAAGTCAATATATTGAGCGGTAGACTCAAATCCAGTTTGCACAGCCAAGGTAATCCTTTAATTCCTTATCTCCAAAATTCAGAGCGTTCCTACCTCTACGAATCCACTTAATTGATAAATCTTTATTGAGAATAACGATCGCAGGCATGATTTCCTCTGGTGATAGAATTAAGTCCAGTTTTTTTGCGATAGAAAAATTTTGGTCAGGAATGAACGGGAAAGGAAAGTCCGTATTGAATTTTACTTCCTGCACTGCTTCGTTGCTGCCGGGAGATAGAACCAGAAAACTGGCATTGCATTTTTCGAAATCACCAAGTTGCTCCTTAATTCTTAGCAATTGCTTCTGGCAGACCGGACACCAGGTTGCTTTTATGGTTATGATAATCATGATGTGCGCTTTTGCCAATGCTGCGACATCGATATCATTTCCTTTAGACGAAGTGACAGTTGCCGGAAAATAAATTTCCTGTTCGGTTGAATCTGTCTCAAAACTTGATCCAAATACAATACACAAAAAGAATATTGCACTGAATTTCATTTTGGTTGTCAAGATGCCCTTATTCATACTATTTGACCAAGAGCATTTTTCTCTTCTGAAAATAATTGCCACTGGATATGCGGGCAATATAAATACCGCTGGGATAATCAGCCCCATTCCATTCCACGCTGTGTTCCCCGCTGGACAATGTTTCACTGACCAGTGTTATTAATTCATTGCCATTAATATCATAGACCTTTACACTTACAAATTCGGATGTGGGGATAGAGAAATTAATCTTCGTCGTTGGATTAAAAGGATTAGGATAGTTGTAGGAAAGATTATAATGACCAGGTATTGATTCTGGTGAAGCCACACTAAGCGGGCTGGAGTTCACATAAATCTCGTATTGCTGAATATCGGTCTGTCCCGTACCATAAACCACTTCATTGCCCAATTCAAAGTCGGCAAAATATTCGTCAGGATCCAACATTCCTTGAGTGACCAAGTGATTTACAAAATGGTGGATTCCCAACACAGCACTGTACTGGGGTACAGCTGATATAAATGCGAAATAGGTCCATGAATCCCAATTGGCTTGGTAAAGATAATAATCGAAACCATCAAAGGTAACTGTATTGATTATATTTCCCGCAGGACCAATAAGATTGTTATCCATCCAGATCATTATTTCGGTCGTAATTCCTGTCTCAGAGGACATTGAATCAATAGTTACCCAGAATTCGAAGGCCAAATTGTAAGATCCTGTAGCTACCATATCCAGATCATAGACCACATAAAATTCATCCAAGTTTTGGATCTTGATCGGCAGCGCCGCATTTGTGGAACTGCTGTTCCAGGGTTTCTTGCCAAAAATCACTTCCGGGTACGCCTTGACATCCGAACTGCCAATGGGCCAATCCCAATTCCAGCCAAAATGTACATCATCGCCAGTTCCGGTATGATAGATACACTGGGTGAAATCAGTGATATTGCCCTGACCCCATACATTATTCTCTACTAAATAACTCCCAATTGCAAACTGGGACCAGCTATTACAGTTATAAGTCGTATCCTGAGCTCTAGTCAGCGCCAATGCAAATAAAATAAATGCAACTTTCATCAATTTTCCCTATCGATTGTAAACCTGGGGAAAAATTGCCCAGTTGCATTCATGTAATCTGCGTACGCAGAACCAAATTTATCAATCATATGCTTTTCCTCTTTTTGGACGTGCCAAGCCCAAAATATATGGATCGGGATAATAAAAATTATCAGCAACCAAGACTTGTAGGTCATAGCCATGATTCCGGTTCCGCTCCAAATAAAAGCTGCATAAATAGGATGCCGTATAAATTGATAGGGACCCGTAGTAATCAAGGTCTTGGCTCTAACGGAAGGCGGCAAAATAATATGACTCCATACGAGTAATACTGCCGCATCAATACTAAAAAGTACAATCAAAATCCATCGAAATGTTGGCGCAATACGCATTTCTGGAATAGATACCCAGGTGCTGATCTGTAATGCTACAATCCACAGCAATACAGTTGTTAATACACCAGTGGGTCCAGAACCAAATATATTATTATATCTGCCAGACATCTATTTGAAATTAGCAGTTTTATTATAGATAACATTGCCGCTTTTGACAACCACAAACAATAATACTTAATTTGCAAGTGTATATTCGTTACAATCAAAATGATAACTGAATGATAAGCAATTAATTTATGGCTGTTAAACTAATTACTGATATACCTGGTCCCAATTCTATAACATTATTAGAACGTAAGGAGAAAAGTGTAGCAAAGGGCCACGGCTCAGTATGTGATATATTTATTCAAAAAGCAGAAAGTGCTCTGCTTACAGATGTAGATGAGAATGTATTTATTGATTTTGCTGGCGGTATAGGTTCAATGAACGTCGGTCATATGCACCCTGAAGTAATTGCTGCGGCAGAAAAACAATTGCAGAAATATATCCATACCTGCTTTACTGTGGCTCCATACGAGAACTATGTAAAACTTGCTGAAAAATTATCGAATAAAGCACCAATAAATAGTGCCTGCAAAGCGGTCTTTTTTAATTCAGGAGCAGAGGCTGTGGAAAATGCGGTAAAAATTTCCAGAACTTATACTAGGCGGGAAGGTGTATTAGTATTTACTGATGCATTTCACGGTCGAACATTGATGACTATGACAATGACTTATAAAGATGACCCCTATAAAAAAGGTTTTGGACCCTTTGCGCCACAGGTGCATCGCTTGCCCTTTCCAAGCGAAGAACAAGAATTAACATTTGAAGGTATTGATTTTGATCCAAAAAGCATTGCCTGTGCTGTAATTGAACCGGTTATTGGCGAAGGAGGATTTATTCCCGCAACCAAGGCCGGAATGATGGCTCTAAGCAATTTTTGTAAAGATCATGGTATCGTACTAGTAGATGATGAGATACAGACAGGATTTGGGCGAACGGGAACCTTATTTGCTATCGAACAATTTGACCTCGAACCAGACTTGATCACAGTAGCAAAGTCAATCGCAGGAGGGTTCCCTTTGAGCGGTGTTATTGGTAAAGCAGATATTATGGATAGTGTAAATACAGGAGGTATTGGTGGCACGTATGGCGGTAACCCCGTATCCTGCGCGGCAGCCTTGGCAGTTCTGGATATTATGGAAAAAGAACATATCCCAAATAGGGCGCGACATATTGGACAGCAAACAAGAACTATGGTTCAGTCCGTAATGGCTGATTGTCCGTGGATAAAAGAAGTTCGCGGAATAGGTGCGATGATCGGGATTGTTATCATTGATCCAGATTCAGGTGAACCAGATAAACTACGGACTGGACGCATACACCAATATGCCCTGCAACACGGACTGATTATGATTACCGCAGGTACTTATGGAAATGTGATCAGGACCTTGATGCCGTTGATTATTGATGACCATACTCTCGCAGAAGGATTAAGTATTTTATTAAATGCACTAAAAAAGGCATAATAATTATATCCTTTAGTAGAATTAATTGGTTATTGAATAAGTTTTTTCCCTAAAAAACAAGATTCCAAGGTATAGGAAACCTGATTTACTAAATCCAATGGGAATAACTTGGCTATTTTTTAGTGCATTTTATAACGAGACTTCTGGATTTTAGGTAGATCAAATGTTTAGTTAAAAATGGCGGTAAAAAATTACAGAAAACGTAGTCTTGTGGTGTAAATCCTGTTTCATCCAACAACGAAAATAACTGATTTTTTGAAAACTTGTGTTTGTGGGGATTCTCAAATTTTAACCTGAGAAAAAAATAAAGTATTTGCGGAATAGTGATGTCACCCCGGATTCTTTCCTGCGGTATTACAATCACAAAAGTACCCCCGTCCTTTAACATTCCTTTGATATTTACCAAAAAGTCTTTGGGGTCGTCCACATGTTCCAAAACATGTGAATTTATTATAATATCAAAAAACGATGAGTACTTCTCGAAAAAATTATCGGTAATCACTTCCGCTTTTATCCCTTTTCTTTTACAAGCGGCGATAGCTGCAGCATTTATGTCCGCCCCCATTACATTATATCCATAAGCCTGTTTTACAAATAAAGCATGCCTACCAGTGTTGCAGCCATAATCGAGAACATTACTATTTTTATCTGCAGCGGCAAACTTAACTATGCTTTCGTTTTCGTATTTCCCGAAGCGCAGAATGTTTGTGTATATCCAAACCGAAAAATCCATGAGCTTGGGATAAAAACGATCATATGGCAAAGCTTTATTCATGTTTGTAGATACGTCAAGTTATTTTAAATCAAGTATTTTGACTTATATCTCATTAACATTGATTCTTATATATGATAAATCATCAAATGCATTATCAATTTGAAGCGGATTTATTGAATAATGAATGATGCAATCACCCCGTCCTTTATTCCGCCTGCTGATGGTGACTTTCAGTTTATCAACTAGCCACGTATAAGAAAAGCCAAGGCCTGACGCTTCTTGATTATAATCTAAACCATACTTGCGAACATAAATATCCCGTAACGCTTCTGTGTTTTCATAATTATTTGAAGAGATTAACTTTATTTCTGTTAGTTGATAATCAACATAACTCATATGCAACGCGAAAGGTTCTTCAATGCCATTTACAATATACCAGTAATTAGGTTGCGTGTAGCTAAACCCAGGATAGCGGTACCAACTTAACTGACCATTGTCAATTAATTGATCTCTTTTATCATTTACCGTAAGCAAGTGATCACCAAAATTGAACGTCAATAAAATTCCATCTGACAGAGTCGATCGTACCATTGGCGATTCTTCCGCAGGAAGAATAACAGTCATACAAATAATTAATAGAGTAAGAATTGGTAGAGGTACTAGCATCAAGGAAATCTAGGCCTAATTGCTGAAATATTAGAGTAGTAGATAAAAAAGGTTAAATGGTGCCAGACACTACTTTATTCAGCATCAGTAAATACAATATTCATTGTAAAATTATCCAGCGGTTCACGTACCCACCAGAATTCTTTCTTATTATTCTGCGGTTTAGAAAAATTGTAATAATAAAATGTAAGGCGCATATATTTTGGCTTTTCGGGAAATTTCCTGTCCTGCCTCAGAAGTGCTAATACTTTTTTATTCCCCTGTCGCAAAGCTCGTAAAAATCGGGCAAACCAGTAGCTATGTCCCAGATGACTGGTAATGTGCGTTTGAATATTATTTAAAATCTGCTGCCTTTCCCCAATCTCCATAGAATTCAGGTTTTTCATTTCCGGCGCGGTTAAAAACTGATCTAAACGAAATTCACCCAATTTCATATCACCCCTAGTCATAACGTCGAGAAAACGTTTATACATCAAAAGAGAAAATTGTGCATCCATTAATCTCTCGATATAAAGTGCTTCAAACCACATTTGCCAATCCAGTCGTGGCATATGTGGGAAAAAGAATCTTGGTCGCATTTGCAAAGCAACGGGTTTGTATTCAAATTCATAAGGGATCCAATTTTCTCCATCAGAACTATGTGATATGATGATTTCTGGGCGTTTGGTGGTCATGACCCGAAAAAGACCATAGGAATTCATAGACCGAGAATATCCTGTAGACCGGATCAAGGATTGTGTCACTCCTGAAGGGGAAATACCCTCACCTGTAATGTTTGATCTGTTGCCCCGTAGATCTAGGCGTAGGTAATAGCACCCTGTCAAAACAAACATGAACAATGCTAGAGAACCTAAAGCAGATTGCAAACGCCTAGTCAACCCAATACGGTAGTTTTCACTATTTTTTGGTTTAAATAATTTTCTTATGAATTCTGGGACAGTCTGGTCATCTAGCAATGTCAAGCAAAGTATTATCGTTAGCAAATTAAAGAAACCGTAGTTACCAGTAATGATGATCATCACCTGTAAAAATATAAGTCCCGCAACGGCAGTGTTTTTTAACCGCCGGGGTAGGAAAATAAAAAAAGGCAAAATCAGTTCAACTGTATAGGTAATGAGCAGTGCTGATTTTTGGAACCATAGGGGCAACAAATGAAAATACCAGCTGATCCAAGACGGAATTGGCTGGGTCCAATAATGATAATTCAATGCAGTAAGATCCAACCAAGTATTTGTATCTCCTGATCCGAAATATGTGAATTTTACAACACCAGATTCGAATATTAATTTAAATAGTAACAGCCATAACAACCATCGTCCTATAGCATTAGGTTCAGTGGATTCATAATACTTCGCACGCCACTTCCAAGGCAAATAAAATAATGAGAGCAACATAGTTTCCAATAATAATAGATCCCATTGAAAATTGAGAAAGGGTGTGGCAACTACTTGTAGTGAAAGATAACAACTCCAACTCACCAGCAATGAGATTGGAGAAAACAAACCAAGAATCAGCAACAATGCTGATAAACAACCAGTAATAAATAATGCCGCCATACCTGTAATACCTGGAAAAAACCACAACCAGGTAGGTTTTTCCAGCAACCGCGATGCTGTCAATGGACCGTTTCCATTATTCAAACGTGCTTGATCAAGATTTTCGCTAAAGGGAACAATACCTTCAGGACCAAATAAACCTGCTGATTGCACCCACAGGGAAATGAAAGCTATCATAATAGTAATACCTAAAAACCGGCCATACAACCAGGAGCTAGTACGATAAGAAGGCAACACAAAACTCTTACCCCAGAAAACGCGCACCAATCGCGCAAAGGTCTTCCTGTTATTGGCTACAAATCGATACCCCCATTCTGATAAAGCAGCAAACCAACGAAATCGTTTATAAGCCAAATTGGCCCAACCTCGCCATGGATACTCAGCATAAAATCGATATACAGCAGCGGCAGCACGATAAGACTTTCCCGCTGGCGTAAAAAGGTAAACCGCTGAAGCATAGTTTTCTGTTGGAGCCTGAGGCCATTTTTGGTGGAGTGACTGGTAAGGTATTAAGTCTACCTTATTTCCCCTGTGAGAATCAAAGCGTTGGGCGCACAATCGACAGAAATTGCATTCCCCATCCCATACTAATATTGGTCTGGGGGGTTTGAACACTACTGAATTATTGGCCAAGATGATTTAACTAGCAGCAATGAGTTATTGCAAAATAATGCCTAAATCGCTTTCAATCATTGCCGTAGTATTTGGCGATTCTTGAAGTACCCGAATCATTCAGGTAATAGATCCATTTACCATATTTTCTTGATATCCCACCCTGTGTGATATCTTTGTACGATCCCTCAATCTGTTCCTGACCATTCGCATACCATTTTTTCCAGGGCCCGTGGATAATACCGTTTCGATAAGTTTCTACAGCTAGGTTTTCACCATTCCAATGCCAATACAACCAGCTGCCCTCCTTTTTACCAGCAAAATAATACCCTTCTTTCCAAGCCTGTCCACTTTCGTACCAGCTTTTCCATAAATCACTTTTTAATCCATTTTTATAAAAACCTTCATGCTCCTTTTGACCATTACTATACCAGGTTGCCCAGATACCATTTCTCTTGCCGCGAGCAAATCTTCCTTCTAAACTGATATCACCATTCTCGTTTACATCAATAACTCTGCCAGTATATGGCCTGCTCTCTCGTGGCTGGTAGTAAAAATCATCTCTTTTTTGAAGATTATTGATCCTCACCGCTGACTGGGCACTAATTAAGGAAATAAAAATTAAAAAACCAGCGAGTCTAAAATGATCCATGGTATATTAATGGAAAAATCGATAACTGCTTATCGATTAAATTAAACTATTTCGCAACCCATTTTTCAGTTTGATTTGCCCAATTAATTTCATGGAAAGTGTTATTGTCATTCGGCATATCCGAGACAAATCGCGTATACATTACACCCGTTTTGCGATTGAGCACCATCATTGCATTGGAACTTCCATAAGTACCAACATATTCGAAATCACTTTCCTTTTCGACAACAGTTTGTCCCATGAAAACTAAAGCACAAACTATTAACGATGAACCGGTGATTATACCCATGATGTATTCTTTCATTGTAACCTCCTATTTACTAATCTAGAACCGAATCCTGGGAACGTTCATTCATTTGTTCATACCACCGTTTCACAACTTTAAACAACTCCCATTTGTCAAGTCCTTCAACACTAAAATATTTATCCTTGAAGGTATCGTAAAAATCTTTATTAATAAAGTAGTCCCAATCCTGCATCACTATGGTATTTGTATTTTTTGTAGCTGTAATAATCCCTTCTGCCCAAATATCTAAGATGATACACCTCAAAGCATTTTCAGCGATATCCGGCCATTCCATATCATATAACTTGGCTAGGGTATCCGCTTTTACTTGATACAATAGTGCGCTCATTTGTATAGGAATCATTATATCTTTATCAAAAACCCGCTTTAACCAGGAAACGATACCATCGAATCCCATTTCAGCAAAACCGTTAACAACAAAATCTGGGGGCAAGGTATCAATAAAATATTCAGGAGGTTCAGGGTTGCGAACCAGTTTCCCTTTATATTTTATATATAATGAATCTTCTGGATCCAACCATCTGGAATCAAATACAACCATCTTACTTATTTCGATTTGAAAATTATCAGACATTTATATACATAAAATTCTATGGATAATCGACCGTATTTCCTTCAGAATCTGTTTTTACGATCCAGAGTTTGGTATACCCTTCACCAAAAGAATCCGTAGAACCGATAACTGTAAATCCACCATCGTAAGCTTCAACTACCCCATAAGCCTTGTCATCCTGGTTCCCGCCATGTTTTTTATTCCATAAAATTTG
>Ga0310125_10000928_pt1 | contig 14414 bp, 12 predicted proteins | sample CB11b_Tmax_Bot8__FD_203508 | JGI IMG/M metagenome (GOLD analysis project Ga0310125, IMG submission 203508) | Marine microbial communities from Western Arctic Ocean, Canada - CB11b_Tmax_Bot8 | ecosystem: Environmental > Aquatic > Marine > Oceanic | place: Canada: Western Arctic Ocean | collected... | reverse complement strand
GCGGCCGCCGGCGCGGTCGCCGATGCATTCGAACGCCATGGTCGCGAAGGTTGTGGCGACCATCTTGTCCAGGAAGTCTGGATCGCCACTGCGCAGGTCATAGGTCAGATCAACCACCACGGTGTCCTCGCCTCTGGCCGCCTTGATCCTGTCCGAAAATGCTTCGGCGATGTTCCGCTTCTTTTTGTGGCCATACGCGTCCGCCGCGCCGTAGTCATTGATGCTGTACCCGTTCCACGCCGCACCCTCGGAAAGCAGCACGATCGCGTAACTGCTGGGGTTGTTCTTCTTGTCCTTGACGAGCAGATCCATCAGTTTCTCGACGTCGAATCTGCATTCGGGAATGCAGCACCGCACCGACGACACGTACGCGGTGTACAGCGAGGTGAACCCGGCGTCGCGACCGAACATCCGGAACACGCCGACCCGCTCGTGTGATCCCAGAGTGGTGCGCAGCCTAGTGATTGCGTTGACTGCACGGGTCATCGCCGTCGAAAATCCGATGCAGTACTCGGTGTTCCGAACATCGTTGTCCATCGTTTTTGGCACGGCGACGATATCGACGCCTGCCCGGTCGAGCACCGAGGCGTAGCTGAGCGTGTCGTCACCCCCGATCGCGACCAGGTGATTGACGCCGAGTTTCTCAAGGTTTTCGAGGACAAGCGGCGTGGCATCGACGATGCCATTATCAATCTCTTTGAGTCGGCCGGCTTTCTTTTGAACGTGTGGCGGCAGCGTCGCGACAGCCAGCCGAGACGGGTTGGTTCGCGACGTATGCAGGAAGGTGCCGCCGGTGCGGTCGATGATCCGCGTGTTCTGCCGATCCAGGGCAATCGCGTAGTTCTCGTCGATGCCCTCGCCCGGCGTGGCGTGAGTCAGCCCTTCCCAGCCGCGCCGGATGCCCACGACCTCGAATTCGGTTTCGGCGGTGCTCCGGTAGACCAGCGATTTGATCACGGAGTTCAACCCCGGCACGTCGCCACCTCCGGTCAGAATGCCGATTCGCTCTTTTTTCGCCATGGACCTTAACCCGAATGATTCATGACTGATCCGGGCCAATCAGTCGACGCGAATGCCCTGCTGCTCGAGCCAGTCTTTCAAGTCGCCCATCTGCGTGTCGAATATTTCGTTGTCATAATCTTCTTCGAGCTTGCGTATGTGCGACACCAGCTCCGGCCGCTCCTCGACCGCCTCGTTCAATCGTTTCTCCCATTGCTCCACAAGATCGCGCAGCGGATCGAGACCGCCCGTCACGCCCAGGATGGCGCTGATTTGCCGTGTCACGGCCGCGATGCACCGCGGATTGCGGCCGTGGACGTAGGCCGGAATCTCGGCGACCACACTGGCCATCCCGATGCTCCGCTGTTCTGCCTGGGTCATCATGTAGGTCACGATGCTGACCGGACCCGTGTAATCGGTAAATCGAACTCCGAACGTTTCGAGGTCGTCTTTCAGACGCGACGCGGAAACGGCGCTGAACAGCCGAGGCTCACGTGTGTGGGGTACCATCCCTCCGACGCTGCCCACGAAATAAATCATCGTCACACCGACATTCGCGGCCACTTCAAAGACGCAGTCGGCGAATTTCCGCCAATGCATGTTCGGTTCGTGGCCCAGGAACAGCAGGAGGCGATTCGGCTTATCAACGTAAAACGTGTTGGAGGGGGTCTCGAACGATTGCACGAGACCATTCTCGATCGCGCCGTGTGGCCGAAAGAGTGCGGAAACCTCCATCGAAGCCGGAAAGCTGTATACGTAGAATTCGTCTGGATCAATCTCGGCCACGGGCAGCGCGCCCGATGTTTCGACGAGGTGTTCGAGCGTTGCAGTCGACACGTCCCCGCCGTCCATCCAGCCGGAGAAGGCCACCACCATGCGTGCCTCTTCCAACTTCACTTTCTTGTGAATCCGAAGTGGGTATTGCGTCATGGCGTCTCGTCGCTCGATCCGCGATCCGCGACAACGATTCTATCAAACAACCCGCTGCCGTACATGGTGCAACGACGGTCCACTGGGATTCCGCACGCGAAGTGGCCGCATCGACCCACCCACGGCGATCAGGGTGTTGGCCGCCAGGCCGTACAACCCCGGATGAAAACCCCATAGTCTGCTCTTACCCATCGCGTAGGCGATCAGTAGCGACACCGAAATCCCCACCAACACGCCGAGCAGCACAGGCCCCGCGCGCAGCGTTGACCAGCGTACACCGATCATGAACGCCGGTGCCAGTTGCACGAGCAGATCGAACTTTCGGTCCAACAGCCGGACCAGGTCGGTACGCTCGCGTAGGAGGATTGCCACCCCCGTGGCGATCGCCAGGACGACCCACGACAAATGCTTGGCCAGTCGCGTCGCGAGCTGCTCATCGCCTCCGGGATGGATGAACCGAACGTAGATGTCTTTGGTCAGCATTGAGCTGATCGAAAGCAGCACCGAATCGGCCGTCGACATCATCGCTGCGAGTATCGCCGCGACGATCAACACGACGAGCCAGTATCCGAACTGCGAGTTCTGCTGGACTTGCTGGCACATCACCGCCAGAACGCGATCGGGCCGCTCGACCATCGGGCCCGTTAGATGGGCTGCGGCGATGATGCCGACAACGATCGCCACCACCGTCGTCGTCAGGGGCAGAAACGCCATGACCGCCAGGCTGCGGCGCAGCGTCGCCGCCGATCTGGCCGCGTAGATGCGCTGGATCGCCTGCGGATACAGGGCGCCGCCGATGCCGACGAGAAGGATGTAGCTGAGCCACTCGCGACAACGCGCAGCATCCGGTGGCTTCACCTTCGATACCTGTTCGCTCCGGGAGGCCAACTTTTGTGTGGCATCGGCGACCGATCCGAACTCGCGCCACACCATGAACACCAGCGCGGCGAAACCGAAGATCAGGATCAGTCCCTGAACCGTATCGGTCCACGCTACGGCGCGAAAGCCGCCAAGGTTTTCGTAGACGATGATGATCATCGCCAGCGCCACAACTCCGAAACCGTACGCCCATTGCGGATCCAGGTTCGTCAGCCCCTCAACCGCGTGTCCCATCGCCTTCAGTTGCGCCACAAGATAATTGGACACGGCCACGACCATGACCGTCGTGCCGACCAGGACGAGTGCCGGCGAGCGGAACCGATCAAACAGGTAGTCGGAAGGCGTGATGAAACCCCGGCGCTTTGACAATGCATACAACCTCGGGGCGAACAGAAGATAGAAGACAACGATCGCCGTCATGAAGTGGAGGCTGGTGATCCAGAAGTAGCCTCGCTTAAAGGCCGTGCCGGTAAATCCAAACAGCGTGTTGCCGCTGTACTGCGTGGCATAGAGCGTCAACACGAGCACCAGAAAACCGACGCGCCGTCCGGCGAGGAAAAAGTCGCTCAGCGATTCCTGCCGGCGGGCCCGGTAGCCAAGCCACCCGATACCCAGCATCGACATCAGGTACAAACCGATGAACGCCAGCGCACCGAACCCGAAGGTGTAGGGTTCACCGTTCACGCCTCACCCCCCCCCTTATGTTCCGGCTCATCCGGCCACGAACGGCACAACAGCAGCGCTGTGAACGCTGAGATCACCACCGAAGCCGCCACGGCCACGACAACCCAGCGGGGCAGGCCGAACCAGAACGTGGCGTCTTCCTTTGGCCAATACCAGGGAACCGCGACCGTAATCAGAACCGCATACGTCAAGCATACGCGCCAGGAGATGAACGCTCGATTGCGGCCGAACTCAGGATTGTGCATCGCAAGAGTGATTGGAGCAGTGCAGCAAAAGGGTCACACAGCGAATCGCGCGATTATATCACTCACTACGCGAATGGGGCGCTCGACACACGTTGCACGCCGATTCGTCCTACGAAGGAGTTGACTGGATGGACAGGCCGAAGATCCGCCGTGGCGGAATGGGAGTGGTAACGAGTGTCGGGTGTCAAGTGTCGAGGGGCGCAAGCGTGAGAAGGCGCGCAATGATTTGTGATACGATTCTTCGATACTCGATACTCGATACTCGATACTCGATACTCGATACTCGATACTCGATACTCGATACTCGATACTCGATACTCGATACTCGGGGGCGACTCGCCTCATGAACCGAGGGTTGCACACGTCATTGGCGGTGGATGTTGCTGGGTTCGGCCGCTCGACAGGAGGCAAGGGATTCCGTCGCTCGTTCATCACTCGCGACGACGTCCGCTACAATTCGCACGGTGAAACTGCGGATCCGAAAGCGATGGCTGCTCATCACACTGGTGACCACCGCGGAGTTTGCGTGCCTGATTGTCGCACTGTCTCTATTCAATGAGCGTCAGGCGCGGGCCCTGCGTTACATCGTGCGACAGCGCCTGATGTTGAACACCCGGCAGCACACGGTGCAAACGGCGTTTTTGATCGAACAGATGGATCTGCACGACTTAAATTACAACCCCGACGACTAGCAGCGCCTTCAGACGGTGGTCGAGCGCACCCACCTTCCCGACGAAACATTCCTGTGCGTCGTATCCCAAACAACCGGTCGCGTACTCTGCCACCCCCGGCTACGATTCGACGCCGCGGTGGAGGATCTGCCGATTGCCGACCTCCGGCTCACGGGGCCCGCGAAGGGACGGCGAATCGGTGAACTCGGATCGATCGCCGATCCAGACAGCATCGGATGGGCCCGGTTCGAAGACGGCAACCACCTGATCGCGGCAAGGAACCTGCCCATGTTGGGCGCCAAGCTCCTGGTCCATCAAAGCGAAGCGTCGGTCGATCTGGTGATCACGGCGTTCGTGAGACGCGTGTGGCGGATCGGTCTCGTCGTGGCATTCGTCCTGGTGTTGACCACCGCAGGCGTCACGATGTTGATCTTTCGGATCTACGACAACCGGCTGTTGAGGATCAACGAATCACTGCAAGTCACGGTGGCCGAGAGAAGCGAGGCGCTGCTGCGCAGCCGCGGCGCGGTGATCTTCGGCCTGGCCAAACTGGCCGAATCGCGCGACGACCAGACCGGCGAGCATCTCGACCGGATCTACCGCTATGCCGAGATCCTCGCCCGTCAGGTACCGCTCAACAGCGTACGCTACCAGTCGCGATGAGAACCCCTCTTTGAAATTGAACCAGCCGTAAAACGGTTGCCTGCGGTTGGCCTGGAAGCTGACAACCGATCGATCCAGCGCCGGGTTGACGCCAAGAGTCGACCGGTAGCGGTCAAGCAGCGTGTCGCGCTCGACCGACCCGCGCAGCACTTGAGTCGTCGCTGGCATCCTGCCCGCACATTCTCTGGTGAATCAATACCGGTAATGGTCCGACTTGTACGGGCCTTCGACGGGCACGCCGATGTACTCGGCCTGCTGCGGCGTCAACTGCGTCAGCTTGACGCCGAGCTTCTCCAGGTGCAGCCGGGCGACTTTTTCGTCCAGGTACTTGGGCAGGACATACACTTCTTTGCCGTATTTCTTGATGTTCTCGGCCAGCTCGACCTGCGCCATGATTTGATTGGTGAAGCTGTTGCTCATCACGAAGCTGGGGTGTCCCGTCGCGCAACCGAGATTGAGCAGGCGCCCGGCGGCCAGAACGAGAATGCTGTGGCCGTCCGGGAACGTCCAGCGGTCGTACTGCGGTTTGATCGTCTGGTGCTCGATCCCGGGCACTGCGGCGAGGCCGACCATGTCGATTTCATTGTCGAAGTGGCCGATGTTGCCGACCACCGCACCGTCCTTCATCTGTTTCATGTGCTCGACGTTGATCACGTTGAAGTTGCCGGTCGTCGTGACGAAAAAGTCGGCTTCGGCAATGATATCTTCGAGCCGTTTGACTTCGTGCCCTTCCATCACCGCCTGCAGGGCGCAGATCGGGTCGATCTCGGTAACGATGACGCGACACCCCTGTCCGCGCAGCGACTGGCAGCAGCCCTTGCCGACCTCGCCGTAGCCGCAGACGATGGCAACCTTGCCACCGATCATCACGTCACTGGCGCGGTTGATCCCGTCGATCAGCGAATGCCGGCAGCCGTAGATGTTGTCGAACTTGCTCTTGGTAACCGAATCGTTCACGTTGATGGCCGGGAACAGCAACGTTCCGTCGCGCTGCATCTGGTAGAGACGCAGCACGCCGGTCGTGGTCTCCTCCGAAACGCCGCGACAATCGGCGGCCACCTTGTGCCAGCGCTTGGGGTCGGCGGCGAAGCAGCGGCCGAGCACCTTCAGCACCTCGCCGAACTCTTCGTTGTCGGCGGTGGCCGGGTCGGGCACGGCGCCGGCCTTCTCGCAAGCGAATCCCCTGTGAATCAGCATCGTCGCGTCGCCGCCATCGTCGACGATCTGGTTCGGCCCGCTGCCGTTGAAATCGAGGGCGCGCTCGGTGCACCACCAGTATTCTTCGAGCGATTCGCCCTTCCACGCGAAGGCGGGCACGCCTTCAGGCCGCTGCGGCGTGCCGCCGGGGCCCACGACCACCGCAGCGGCCGCGTGGTCCTGCGTGCTGTAGATGTTGCAGGAGCACCAGCGCACATCGGCGCCCAGCGCCCGCAGAGACTCGATGAGCACCGCGGTCTGAATCGTCATGTGCAGCGAACCCATGATGCGCAGCGACGCCAGCGGCTGCCGGGCCGCGTACTCGGCACGCACCGCCATCAGGCCGGGCATCTCCTGCTCAGCGAGTTCGATTTCGCGGCGACCCCATTCGGCAAGGCCCAGGTCGGCGACTTTGTATTCAAAAGTTGCGGATTCTGCCGCCGACTGTGGTGATGTCGTGTTGCTCTGTGTCGTGGTCATCAGTGGGCTCCGTGGGCGTTTCGTCCAGACATCAAAAGACCGATACGAGTTAGATCGGCAGGAAGATCAGAGCAGAAAATCAAGAACGCAGGAACACAGAAGATCAGAGGAACCAGACGGCTTTCCTGCTTATCTACGTTTCTGCTCTTCTGTGTTTCGGCTCTTGCCAAAGTCAGATCTCCAAATCCCATCCCAAAAACAATCCTGTCGATCCTGAAAATCCTGTGATCCTGTCTAATCCCCTCTGCTCCCCTACGCCACAGCTTTAGACTTCTCCGCCGTCGCCAGCACCAGCGCCGGTCCTTTCACGTTCGGCTCCGGCGTCAGGTGGCGTGCTCCCGCGTGGCTCAGGCCCGTGTCTTTCAGTAGATCGACCAATTCGGTCGTCTCGAATCCCCGCAACTCCTGGCCCATCTGGCGGCGGAAGTCCTCGCGATCGTGCCTAAGCAGATCGACGACGACCAGCCGACCGCCGTGACGCAGGATGCGGGCTGCCTCGCTGAGCACCGACGGCACGTCTGCGACGTAGGTCAGGACCAGCACGATCAGCGCCGCGTCACAACTACTGTCTTCGATGCCGACTGCCTCCAGGTCGTCGCGGCGCAGGGTGACGTTCTTATGCCCGGTGGTCCGTTTGCGCGCGGCGCGGAGCATGGCCTCCGAAGCATCGACGCCGATCACGCGTGACACGTGGCCGGCCAGCGCCGCGGTGATCTGCCCCGTCCCGCAGCCCAGGTCGGCCACCGTCCAGTGCGATGGAAGCAGGGCCAGCATCGCCTCGAAGACGAACTGGCTGCCGTACTGCTCCTCGCGGATGCGGTCCCACTGCCCGGCGGCGCCGGCGAAGAATGCCGACGCCCCCGCCTTGCGCTGCTCCAGCCTGCGCCGTAGGCGCAACTGGTCCTGCCGGAACATCGGCGAATCGGCGACCTGGTCGCGCGACAGTGTCCAGAGCCGCTTCGCAGCGGGCGCCACGTCGTCCACGATCATCCGGTAAAGGTTCGCTGTGGCGCGGCGGCGCTGCTGGAGCCACCCGCCCTCTGCCAGCAGCTTCAAGTGGCGGCTGACCGTCGACTGCGGCATTTGAACGATGTCGCACAGGTCGGTCACACCCAACTCGTGACGTTCGAGCAGTCTCAGTAGCCGTAGCCGCGTGGGGTCGGCTAGGACCTCCATCCAGGACGTCAGGGCCCGGGGCTGGTCGAGGACGGTCATCATCAGTTAATCCGGATGGAATGGTAGATGGGCTGGTCCCTGAGGTCAAATCGCTTTGGACGAAGCGCCGGGGAGAGGTAGACTTTCGGTCGCCACGGGCAAGACGGGACACAGGCCCCATCTTGTCCAGATTCGGAGCGTTTTCGATCCAGGCGTAGCTACAACCAGCTCAGGACGCTAAGAATGGGTTGAAACCGCTCTAAGCCCCACCCGCCATGCGTCGGTCCCGGACGACAACACCACGACCCCTCGCACGCCGCGCGACCGCGACGGCTCTGGCGGCGCTGCTCCTTTGCGCGTCAGCAGGCTGCACATTGGAGGAACGTACCGTCCGCAGCACGTGGGGCACTTGGAATGGTGGCCCACACGGAGAAGTCCGGGGGGGCCATGGCGGGAAGGTCGAGGATCCCGACAGGAAGCGGTTGCGGCAGGCAGACGCACAATGGTCCATCCTGCTCGCAACGCTGGAAGGCGAGGACCGCAACAAGCGCGCCGAGATGCTGCGGTCAAAGCTTGCCAACCAGATGCACATTCCGGATGTCTGGACCACGGACACGGACGAAAAGACGCTGGTCTACCGCGGCCGCTACGTCGATCCGGCCGCGGATCATGCTCGCGATGCCGTGCGCCAGACGCGCATGTTGAAGGTTGACGGACAGCGCCCCTTCCAAGAAGCGCAGATCATCTCGACCGCCGCCGCCGCGACGGGCGTCGCGGGTCCGTACGACCTGCGACAGTTCCCCGGCATGTATTCGTTGCAGGTCGAAGTCTACGACGACCAGATCGGCGACACCTATCGATCGGTCGCCGAAGATCGCGTTCGCACACTGCGCCGCGACGGGGACGAAGCGTATTTCTACCACGGCCCATTCAGATCGCAGGTGACCGTCGGCCTGTTTACACACGATGAAGCGTTCGTCCCACACGGCGTTACCGAAGCGTACGCTCCCGCCGTGAAGAAACTTCAGAAGAAACACCCACACAACCTGTACAACGGCAGAACGATGATCGAGAAGTCAAGAGGCCGGAAACTCGGCGAACAGACCAGCTCGCTGATAATCGTGCCGCGGTGACATTGACTGCAGGCGCTCAACGGGGGAGTTGACAGGAGGGTTAGAGCAGCAGATCAGGAACGTGGAAGATCAGGAAAGCAGAAAGCGGTTCCCCCTCCTCTGATTTCCTGTTTTCCTGCTCTCTTGCTCTCTTGCTCTCGTCAATCCTGTCAAAATCCTGCCGCCCCATTCGCGACCAACGTCTGTTGCCCTGGCCGCTTCTCTCGCCGCAGCCACCACCGCACGAGTTCCACGACGATCAGCCCGTACACGGGCGCGTAGATCATCACGCGTACCCATGTGGGCACTTGCCAGGCGTCGACGTCGCGCCACGCGACGTAGCTCCAGGTGATGGTCAGGCTCAGCGCCCACAGGGCGGCGGAGAATCGCAGCGGCACGAGAGCGAGGGCCCAGAGCACGTACCAGGGATGGGCGGTGGTGGTCAGCAGGATCGCCGCGAACATGTAGACCATGACCACACGCCAGACGTCGCACCCGGCGACCATTGCCGCCATCAACGCGGCGCCAAGCAGGCCGGCGCACACCGATGATGCCATTTGGCGGCCCCCGTATTCGCTGAGCAGGGCGTGCGCGGAACTGTTGTGATCCCAGACGGCAACGAATCGCTTCACGGTGTCGAACAATCCCTGAATACCGTCTTCCATAAAGAGGAACGGAACATAGAGGCCGACGAGCACCGTCGCCGCGACGCACACACCGAGGCCGACGGACCAGGGCTGCCGCCGCACCGACCACGCGATCGGCATCGCCAGGGGAAGGACGACGGGCTTGACTGCGATGGCCGCGGCGAAGCACGCGGCGCCCAGTACGACACGCGGCCACGACACGTAGGCAGCCGATGGCGTGAGCATCAACAGGGTGACGACCAGCAGCAAGATGCCGATCACGTCCTGGTGGCCCGAACCGGCGACCTCACTGACCGCCAGAGGGTGCCACGCGTAGAGCGTCACCCACCAGGGCGAGCGGTGCTCAACGGCAAGACGGCGAAGTAGCGCCACGATGATCAGCAGATCAAGCAGAACGAAGGCAAGGCGAAAGCTGGTGTGCCCGAAAGGATCGTCCCAGGACGGTTGCAACGCGGCGACGCCGGCGAATACGGCCTGGCTGGTTGGCTGGTAGATCGTCACGAGATCCGCGTAATTGATGCGCTCGATCAGCCGTGCGTCGATGTGAGCCTTCCCCTGAACATCGTGCGGCGCCGCGGCATAAGGATTCTGCCCGCGGGCCAACGTCTTGCCGTCGTGGACGTACCGGTACATGTCATCGCTGAGTTGCGGCGTTGTCGTCAGGACCACCAGCAACCTGACGCCGAGCGCGACGCCGAGAATCGCGGCGATGGTGACGATCCGACCCGACGCAGTGGCGGCCCGAGGGATGGCGACCGGAGCGCGGCGGTGAAGTGTCCAGGCCGCGGCGCCCAAAATCAGCCAGAGGGCCGCGGCACTAAGCCAGTACAACCAGAGTGACACGTCCACCGACATGGTGCTGTTGCCGCATGCGCCATTAATGCACAGTGGGATCAGCGATGCCGCGAACACGCAGGCGTAGATCGACGCCGCGGCAAACGCGCCGACCGACGCGCGCCCGCTGCTCGTCTGTGCCTCCACCGGTGGTGTCATGCCACGTTGATTCCAAGAATCCCTAGATTTCGATCGAGGCGACCGAGGGGTTGCCTGTCGCGTCGCGCAGGGCCAAGCTCACCACGTTGGCCAGTTCCTGCTTGACGCGGTCCATGGCCGGCGTTCGCTCTGCGAGCACTTGCTGCATGCTGGTCACGGAACAACCGGTGAGTCCACAGGGAACAATCGTCTGAAAGTGTTCCAGGTGCGTGGTTATGTTGATCCCCGCGCCGTGAAGTGTCACGCCGCGTTCGACGCGCACGCCGATGGCGCAGAGCTTGGCGTGACGACCGTTCCCGCCGGCACCGCCATCGTGCGGTGGGTCGACCCACACGCCCGTGAACCGGTCGAGGCGATACGCGGACACACCGAACGCCGCAACCGTGTCGATGACGACCTGCTCGATCCAGCGCAGATATTTCCCGATGCTCAGCCGCAGCGGCCCCAGAGGAACGATCGGATAGGCGACAAGCTGACCGGGACCGTGGTACGTGATGTCCCCGCCGCGGTCGGTCTCGTGCACTTCGATCCCGAGACGTTCCAATTCCGAAGGCACCGCGCGCAGGTGGGTGGCGGCGCTTCGCCGCCGGCTGACCGTGATCACCGGATCGTGCTCGACCAGCAGCAGGGTCGGCGGCGCGGCGCCCTCCACGACGCGCCGGTGTGTGTGGCGCTGGACCGCCAGGGCCGCACCGTACGCCATGCGGCCCAGGTCGGTCACCACCAGATCGTGCGGCGCGACTCCAACACCTTGCATATCTTGAAGCAACCGTTCAGCCACAGGTGATATCATAGTACCCGCGGGCGCATGGCCTCAGCGGTCCCGCACAGGAACCGGATGTGGCCACCATTCATCCCAGCGCGGTTGTGGATCGCCGCGCCGAAATAGACGACGACGCCGAGATCGGGCCGCACTGCGTGATCGATGGCCCGGTGACGATCGGCCGCGGCACCCGCCTGATCGCGCAGGTCTACTTGCGCGGGCCGTTATCGATCGGTTCGGACAACCTGCTCTACCCGTCGGTTTGCATCGGATTCGCGCCGCAGGATCTGAAATTCGACGCGGCAATCGACGGCCCTGGTGTCGTCGTGGGTAACGGAAACCTGCTGCGCGAGGGGGTCACGATTCACCGGGCGACCGGGCAGGTGCCCACGACGATAGGCGATCGCAATTTCCTGATGGCCAACAGCCACCTCGGTCACGACGTGGCCATGCAAAACGACTGCATGCTCGCCAATGGCACGCTGGTCGGAGGGCACGTCCAGCTGGCGGATCGCGTCATCATTGGCGGCAACGCCGTGGTCCACCAGTTCTGCCGGCTGGGCCGTCTGAGCATCCTCGCGGGCGTGAGGGGTGTGCTCAAGGACGTGCCCCCCTTCTGCACCGTTTACGTGTCCAAATGCGTCGGGTCGCTGAACTACATCGGGCTGCGCCGGGCCGGCTACCGGCAGCACATCGCGCCGCTCAAGCGGGCGTTCGACTTGCTCTATCGATCCAGACTTCCCAACCCCACGGCCGCGGAACGGATCGAAGCGGAGTTGAGCGACGACCCGTTGTGCGTCGAGTTCGGGCAATTCATCCGCGAGACGACTCGCGGCGTTTCGCCCTACAACGAACCGACGAGCGACGTGATCACAGAGTGACCTTCGACTCCAGATTCATTTGATCGGCGTACCGCCGTCGGACCGGCTCGACGATCTCGTCGAGAAAGGCATCCACCTGCTCGGGGGCGCGGCCGATGAACCGCGTCGGGTCGAGCACGTTGTCCAGGTCGATCCCCTTGAACACGCGCTCGCCGCCAAGCCGCTGCAACAGATCGTTGTCGGCCCCCTCAGCTTTGATGCGCTGCGCCGCGGCGAGACTGTGACGCCGGATGATCTCGTGCACTTCCTGGCGATCGGCGCCGTGCTGGACGGCCGCCATGAGAAGGTTTTCCGTGGCCAGGAAGGGCAGTTGCCTGTCAAGGTTGGCGCGCACCGTGAGTGGATGCACCACCAGCCCGCGTGCGACATTGACAACCAGGTCGAGTACTCCGTCGATGGCCAGAAAGGATTCCGGCAGCACCAGCCGGCGCGTGCTGGAATCGTCCAGCGTGCGCTCCAGCCACTGCTCGGCCGCCGTCGTAAACGGGACCTGGGTCAGGCCGATCACGAACCGACACAACCCGCAGATGCGCTCACAGCGCATCGGGTTTCGCTTGTACGCCATCGCGGACGATCCGACCTGCGACTGCTCGAACGGCTCTTCCAGTTCACCGTGATTCGCAAGCAGGCGCACGTCGGTGGCGAATTTCGCGGCGCAGGCCGCGACGGCCGCCAGCGCCGCCACCACGAGCCCGTCCACGACGCGCGGGTACGTCTGCCCCGTGATGGCGAACCGCCGCTCGGCGGGCCAACCCATCTTCTCCGTGACCAAGCGATCCAGATGCTCGACCTTCTGGTGGTCGGAATCGAACAGCGCCAGAAACGAAGCCTGCGTGCCCGTAGCGCCCTTGACGCCGCGAAAACGCAACGACGCAAGTCGATGCTCGACCTCCTCGAGCCCCAGCGAAAGGTCATGGCCCCACTGGGCGGCGCGCTTGCCGACCGTCGTGGGCTGGGCGGGTTGGTAGTGGGTGAACCCGAGTGCGGGTAGCGACCGGTGACTGCGGGCAAAGTGACCGAGCGCGTCGATCGCGTTGGCCAGCTTTGCGGCCACGAGTTGCAGCGACTCGCGGAGCAGCAACAGCTCGCAGTTGCAGACGACGAACTGGCTGGTGGCGCCGAGGTGGATGATGGGCCGGGCGGCCGGGGCCGCATCGCCATAGGTGTGCACGTGGGCCATGACATCGTGCCGCAGGCGCTGTTCGTGACTGCGGGCGGCGGCGAAATCGATGTCGTCCACGTGGTCGCGAAGTTGCGAGACCTGCTCGTCCGTGATGTCCAGGCCCAGCTCCTGCTCGGCCTCGGCTAGCGCCAGCCACAGGCGCCGCCAGATCGACACGCGACGCTGCTGCGACCAGATCGCCTGCATCTGCGGCGACGCATTGCGGACCGCAAGCGGCGATCGGTAGCCCTCGTGTTCGTTCATTGTGCGTACCGGGTCGGGATCATTGCGACTTGCACATCGTACCCGACACCGGCTCAATTCCCAATGGTCGTTCGACGCCCGGAACGCACGGTAATTAATGAGGATAACGGCTGTTGCGTGCCTTCGCGCGCGCGCGCCATTGACGGCGCACGCCGGCACGGTCATAGTACGCGTCATGGTCGACCGGGCCCCGCCGTCGCATCTGATCAGCCGGGTCACGCAGGGAGATCGCGCCGCGCTGGGCGATCTTCTCGAACAACACCGGCATCGATTCTTCAACGTCGCGATTCGAATGGTCGGCCATCGTGAGGATGCGGCCGAGGTCACCCAGGACGCCATGCTCAAGATCATCGAGGGCATCGGGACGTTCCAGGGGCAGGCGGCGATCACCACGTGGATGATCCGGATCATCATGAACACGGCCATATCGCACCTGCGCAAGGGGCGGCTGCGCCAGACGGTCAGCCTCGATGCTCCAGGGGCGGCCGACGCCGACCGGGCCGGCGGCGGCATTCAGGAACAACTCGCCGACCATCGGGAACCGACGCCCGACCAGGGCGTCCAACATCAGGAATTGATCCGGTGCCTGAAGGACGCAATCTCGCGTCTTGACACCGATTCCCACTCGGTGCTCGTCCTGCGGGACATCGATCAGATGGATTACCAGCAGATCTCCGAGGTGCTTGAGA
>Ga0310125_10000926_pt1 | contig 14421 bp, 8 predicted proteins | sample CB11b_Tmax_Bot8__FD_203508 | JGI IMG/M metagenome (GOLD analysis project Ga0310125, IMG submission 203508) | Marine microbial communities from Western Arctic Ocean, Canada - CB11b_Tmax_Bot8 | ecosystem: Environmental > Aquatic > Marine > Oceanic | place: Canada: Western Arctic Ocean | collected... | reverse complement strand
GCCTCGCCGTTGAGCAATGCCGTCATCGCACCACAAATGCCCCGGCCACTGGCACTGTCGTAGGGAATGCCCATCGACATCAACAGGCTGCCCAGGTTCGCATAGCCCAGGCCCAGGGGACGGAACAGGTGACTGTTCTCGGCGATCGAGGGAGTCGGATAACTGGCTCGATCGACCAGGATCTCCTGGGCGGTGATGTAGACCCGAGCCGCCTGGCGGAACCGGGCGACGTCGAATATGCCGTCGGGCCGCACGAACTTCCGCAGGTTGATGCTCGCCAGGTTGCACGCCGTGTCGTCCAGGAACATGTACTCCGAACACGGGTTCGATGCGTTGATCGGACCCGTCTCGGGACACGTGTGCCAACGGTTGATCGTCGACTCGTACTGCAAGCCCGGGTCGCCGCAGTACCAGGTGCCCTCAGCAATCTCCTGCATCATCTCGGCAGCCTGGTAGACGGGACCATCGCCGGAATTGTCGGTCACATAACGAGTCTGCCACGAGTCGTCGGTTTCGACTTTCTCCATGAACTCGTCGCTGACGCGGACCGAGAGATTCGCGTTCTGGAACATGATCGAACTGTAGGCCTCGCCGTTGAAGTTGGCCTCGTACTTGCCACTCTCGATCAGCGTCCGAGCCTTCCTCTCCTCCTTCGCCTTGGCCTGGATGAAGTCCATCACGTCGGGATGCCAGTCCTTGAGACTCTGCATCTTCGCCGCTCGACGCGTCTTGCCTCCACTCTTGACCACCGCCGCGATCTGGTCGTAGACACGCATGAACGACAACGGACCCGAAGGAGTCCCGCCGCCGGAAAGTCGCTCGCGTGAACTGCGGATCGTCGAGAGATCGGTGCCGGTGCCCGAACCGAACTTGAACAACATCGCCTCGCTCGTGGCAAGACGCATGATGTCCTCCATGTTGTCCTCGACCGACTGGATGAAACACGCCGACGCCTGAGGAAACTCGTAGGACGTCTCGGGACGACGGATCGACTTCGTCTCGGTGTCGAAACGGTAGTTGCCTCGAGATCCACCCACGCCGTACTGGTGGTACAGGCCGACGTTGAACCAGACTGGCGAATTGAACGCGCCGTGCTGGTGCAGGCACAGCCACGCCAGCTCGCGGTAGAACCGCTCGCCGTCTTCCTCGCTGGCAAAGTAACCGTCCGCCTTGCCCCAGTCGGCGATCGTTCGGGCCACCCGCTGGATCAACTGGCGGACGCTCGTCTCTCGCTCGCTCGTGCCCGGCTCGCCGTAGAAGTACTTGCTGACCACCACGTTGGTCGCCAACGAACTCCAGTCGACCGGAATCTCGCAGTCGACCTGCTCGAACAACACGCCGCCGTTCTCGTCCTTGATCGACGCAGTCCGCAAGTCCCACTCGACCGTGTCGAAAGGATCCGAGTCGGCCGGACAGAACTCTGACCCAAACTCCAGGGCCTTGCCCGTCGCCTGATCGAGCTCCGTGTGACCGTTGCCGTTCCCGTTGCCCCGATGTTCTGCTGAACCCTCGGCCTGGCTCTCACCCAACCCCGGATTCAATCCGGCCCGCCCTTGGGCCAACTCGTTCGAACGTCCCTGCTCTTCAATACCTTTAGCTTCGTGCATCATGCACCCCTTCTTGGTAGCGTCTTTCTCCAGCTGCCGGACTCGGGAATCCCGTCAATCGCCCCCCCCACAGGGTCGGTCGAGCGACGAAAAGTCACGAAAATGGACTAGGGAAGTGTGGAAATCAGCAATACCTGAGCCGTTTTTGATGACTCAAATACCACAAGGTATAGGGGACTGGAGTCCAAGAACACCTACATCTTGTGAACTGACGAGACCCGCCACTATAAATCGGCATCCTGTTTTGTCAAGATGGGGTTTTTCAGTTTGTTTTGATCGAAGTCCTGGAATTCGTCGTAGAGCCCCGCCGCAACACGACTTATCGCAATCTGAAAAAACCGTCACGACCCGCTCACCAGCCACAGCCCGACCGTCACAAACGCCACCACAAAGACAACCCACGACAGACCGCTCCCATGCCGCACCCCGACTCCTCCCCGCCAGGCCGCCCAGACCGAACCGGCCGATCCCTCGAGCCAGCCTCACCCTCGACCGACGATCCCACGGCGTTGGCCGAGTACGGTCGGCTCGACCTCGTTGCTCGTTTGGTGGTCGAGGGCGACATGCTGGGTCAGCACAAGAGTCCGATGAAGGGAGCGAGTGTCGAGTTCACCGAGCACCGGCAGTACCATCCCGGCGACGAGATCCGTCACATCGACTGGCGGGCCTACGGCAAGACGGGCAAGTACTTCGTCAAGGAGTTCGAGGACGAGACGAGCCTGCGTTGCCAGCTACTGGTCGATGCCTCGGGCAGCATGTCCTACGGAGCCAGCACGCTGTCGAAGTTCGATTACGCCCGCCAGTTGGCCGCATCGTTGGCCTACCTGCTGCTGGCTCAACGTGACGCGGTCGGGCTGACGGTCTTCGACGATCACGTCCGCAGTCGCCTGGCTCCCTCGACCCAGCAGGCTCTGTTTGCCCAGGTCACCGACACGCTCGAGGGTCTGAAACCGACCGACGAAACATCGGCGGCATTCGCCGGCGGCGTCGCCGAATCGCTCGACGAAGTGCTGCCGACGCTCTCACGCCGCAGCCTGGTGGTGGTGATCAGCGACTTCCTGGACGAGCCCGACGAGTTGATCAGGTCGTTGGCGAGTTTCCGTCACGCGCGTCACGAGCTGATCCTGTTCCACGTGGTGGCACCCGAGGAGGTCGATTTCCCGTTCTCGCGACCCACCCAGTTCCACGACCTCGAACAGACCTCGCGTCGCATGCTGGTCGATCCGCACCGTGTCCGCGAGCGTTACCTCTACCACTTCAACCGCTTCTGCACGCGGCTGGAACAGGGAGCCGCCGGCCAGGACGTGGACTACCAGAGAGTGACCACCAGCCAGCCCTACGTCACCGCCCTGGGCCGCTATCTCGCCTCCCGCTCAAGACGCCGCCGCGGTCGTTAGCCAGGGCAACCCGCCAGCGAAATCCAACGGCCTCCGGCCTGATGACGATGCCGATGTCCGGGGTCAATCGTGGCTCACCGTAGAACACCGAGGCCACTCCACCGGTCAGGTGAAAGCGAATGTCTTGCTGCCGAAAGATCCGAACCGCTTGGCCAAGCGTTTCGCGGAATGCACTAGTGGGGAACATCGGCGAGGATTCTCTCGATCATCCCTCGAATCGCAGGATCGCCACCATAACACCTCAAGGCGACTTCCCACTTCAGGCGCTCCGCCGACATCTGGCCTTCTTCTGCGATGATCTGGCGGGCAATCATCGCCCGGGACCATTGCAGCCAGGCCAGCGATCGCGAAACACGCTCGGTGCCACTCAAGGCCTCCATCCGCGGCTGAAATGCCGCGTCAATCAGAGACATCTGTGACCAAGCTGCCTGGGTAAGTCATGAGCCATGTCGTGTGTTGCTCGAAGGCATGACGGGCACGACCAACCAGAAGATCTTCCGGGTCAGACGCCCAGCCTTTGGCGGGGGGCCTGAACCCTCTTGTACCGACCCCCATCGCTCGCTTGTACCGACCCCCATCGCTCGAGTGAAGGGGCAGCTCAGGGGGATCCATCGATGGAGGTCTCAGGGGGCGAGGACGGGTTCGTCTGCGGAGGCGGTGATCCTGAGATCCGCTCGGCGAACTCCCCGCCCAGTTCCGCCTCCAACTGCTCTTCCAGCCGGAACGTCTCCAGCTCCAGCATCCCTCTCAAGCCCCGGTACGTCTCGGCCCGTTCCCGCCGTCGCCGCTCGTCCGCCTCGCCCGGCTCGCGACGCACCCCACGCAACAGCACGTTCTTGGCCGTGTGCTCCATGTCGATGAACTCGATCACCCCGGTCCGGTACCCACAGACCTCCAACGCCTCGGCTCGCAACGCGTCAGTTACCAGAGCCGATAATCGCTCGTGCAGGATCCCGTGCCGGTGCAGCGACGACAATCCCTCGATCGCCAGCCCACCTGCCAACTCGTGCTGACAACACGGCACCGCCAGGATCACTCCCGCCTGCCATCCGACCGCCCGGGCCAAAGCGTCGTCGGTCGCCGTATCACAGGCGTGCAACGACACCGCCAGGTCGACTCGAGTTTCATTGCCAACACCGCCCTCAGCGAAAACATCGCGCGGGAAGTCGGCAATCTCGCCCTGGTGGAATTCGATGTCGTCCCACCCCAATCGCTGGGCCACGCCCCGGCAATCCTCCACCACCTCCGACTCACGCTCGATCCCCACGATCCGTACCTCGCGGCCACGCAGCTCCGTCAGCAGGTGATACAACGCAAACGTCAGGTAGCTCTTGCCGCAGCCGAAATCGACCACCTGCAGGTCACCCGCTTCGGGCAACGACCCGACGCAGTCGTCGACCAGTTCCAGGAACCGGTTGACCTGGCGAAACTTCGCCTGCCGCGACGCCTTCACGCGTCCCTCGGAAGTCATCACCCCGATCGCCTCCAGGAAGGCACACCTCTGGCCGTCAGGCAGCAGGTGCTGCTTGGTGCGATCGTGAGAACTCGACTCAGGCGGCAGCGTGGTGGCCGGCTTGCGGTGGACCTTCAACCGACCCCCTCGCCCCACTCGTGCCGAAAGATCCTCCCGGGTTTCAAACAGATGCAGGTCGCCGTAGCACTCGGGAAACCACTCGCCAATCCGTACCACCGCGGCGGCGGGTTCGAGATTCTCATGAGTCTGCTGGCGTTGAGTTTCTGAGGTGAACTGGTAGCGAGGTCCATCGGCCAACTCGACCGGCCGCACCACCACTCGCTCGGCCAGCTCGGACCGATCCCCCCGACGACGACTCAGCACCACGCGGTGGCAACTCGACCCCAGCATCGCCCGGCCAACCGCCTCCACAATCTCGCTCACCCCTTCAGACACTGCTAGACTGCGCTCCCGGACTATGTGATCGATGTTCGAATCGATCACTCTACCGACCCGTCCCACTCACCGGCAACAAGTCGCACCCAGGCAAAGGCACCCGATGGGTCTCAATCGCAAGCAGAAGAAACAACTCGCCGTCGCCCGCAAGAAACTCGACAGCCTCCAGCAACAACTCGCCGGGGCCCGAGCCCAACCCGACGACCCGGCCGATGTGCCCAGGCTCGAACAGGAAATTGAACAGACGCTCCAGAGGGTCCGGTCGCTCAAGAGCGGTGGAGACGGGTAGTGAGCGACACACCGTCCGGGCCGGTGAGACGGTCACCGCCGACGATCTGCGTCGTGCACCCCCGCGAACGACGCAGCAAGTGCTCGCTCGAGCCGCTGCGAGATCGCGAGGGGTTCGTGTTCTGGACGTTTCCCGAACGAGGTGAGGAGCCGCTCGAGGGCTACGTGCGGCTGGGAATGGGCGGGCCGCTGATCGGGCCAAGGGATGCTGCCGGTGGACTGCTGGTCCTCGACGGCACCTGGCGACTCGCCGCAGGGATGGAAGCCGACTACTCCGAATTGCCCGTCCGCAGCCTGCCCGAGCTGGAAACCGCCTACCCCCGCAGCTCGAAGATCTTCGACGACCCCGCCGAGGGACTGGCCTCGATCGAAGCCCTCTGGGCCGCCTACCGCCTGATGGGCCGTTGTGGCGACGGACTGCTCGATCACTACCGCTGGGCCGAACAGTTCCTGGCCGCAAACTCCGATCTGATCAAGCCAGATCCCCCCTAACGCCCGGGTTCCGCCACCCGCATCACCTCCAACTCACACGCCACCGCTGACCCCGGTTGCCCAGCGATCACGACCGGTGATACCATGGATGTCTCACCTCAACCCCGACCCGGAATGTTACCCCCCATGCCCCGCCGATCAGCCCTACTCCTCGCGCTGCTCGCCTCCGCATCGGTGCTCGCCAACACGCCGCTGACCAGAGCCGCCGGGCCGCAGATCGACTACCAGAAACAGATCAAGCCGCTGTTTGCCAGGCACTGCAACGGCTGCCACGGGTCGAAGAAATCGATGTCGGGGTTCCGTACCGACGCCGGCCGACTGGCAACTCGGGGAGGCGACCGGGGGGCGGGCATCGTGCCGGGTCAGCCCGACAAGAGCCTGCTGTTTCAGGCACTCACCGGCAACGATGACCTCGAACGGATGCCCTACGAAAAACCTCCGCTGAAGGCCGCCGAGATCGCACTGATCAAGGAATGGATCGTCCAGGGAGGCAAGTACCCCGCCGAAGAGGTGATCGTCGGAGGACGACGCAGTAGCGAGCACTGGTCGTTTCAACCGGTCGTCCGAGCCAAGCTGCCTGCAGTCAGTAACCCCGCCTGGGTCCGCAACGCCATCGACACCTTCGTGCTGGCACGGCTCGACCGAGAAAAACTCTCGCCCGCACCCACGGCCGACCCCGTCACCCTGATCCGCCGACTCAGCCTCGACCTGCTCGGACTGCCGCCCACCTCCGACCAGGTCGATGCCTTCCTGGCCGACACCGCACCGGGTGCCTACTCGAGGCTGGTCGACCGCATGCTCGCCTCGCCCCGCTACGGCGAACGCTGGGGCCGCCACTGGCTCGACCTGGCCCGCTACGCCGACTCCGACGGATTCACCATCGATGGAGCACGCTCGATCTGGAAGTACCGCGACTGGGTCATCGATGCCATCAACGCCGACTTGCCCTTCGATCGCTTCTCCATCGAACAACTCGCCGGCGACCTGCTGCCCGCGGCCAGTCTCGACCAGCAGGTCGCCACAGGCTTCCACCGCAATACGCTGATCAACCAGGAGGGTGGGACCGACGACGAGCAGTTCCGCGTCGACGCGGTCGTCGACCGGGTCAACACCACCGGAGCCGCCTTCCTGGGCCTGACCGTCGGATGCGCCCGGTGTCACGCACACAAGTTCGACCCGATCTCGCAACGAGACTTCTACCAGCTGTTCGCCGTGTTCAACAGCTGCGAGGACAACAACGACGCCAACGCCAAGGGACCCAGGATCTCGGTCCCCTCGCCCGACCAGGCCAGCCAACAGACTCGACTGGCCGCCGCGATCGCCGCAGGCGAAAAGCCGCTGGCCCAGCACGATGCCTCCTTCGCCGCCGGGATGCCCGCCTGGGAAAAACGACTCGCCTCGATCAACGCCGGTTCGTTCACCATGCTCAAACCCGCCAAGTGGACCACCGCCAAGGGTGCCGTCCTCACCCGGCTCGACGACAACTCGCTGATCGTCGACTTCAGCGTCCCGGCCAACGACACCTACACCATCACGCTCGACACCACGCTCGAAAAGATCACCGCCCTCCGCATCGAAACTCTCACGCACAGCAGCCTGCCCAAGAACGGGCCCGGCCGAGCCGATAACGGCAACTTCATTCTCAGCGAAGTCACCCTCACCTCAGCAGCAGCCAAAGCAGCCAACGCCAAGCCGACGCCGGTCCCGATCGCCACCGCCGCCGCCGACCATTCCCAGGAAGGCCACCCGATCACCAACACGATCGACGGCAAGCCCGAGACCGGCTGGTCGATCAACACGAAGACCGGCTCGCCCAACGTCGATCGCCAGGCGATCTTCTTCCCCGCCAAGCCGATCTCCAACACCGGTGGCTCGAAGCTGGTGCTCAGCATGTCCCACCTCGGCAAGACCGCCAACTACCTCGTCGGCCGCTTCCGCATCTCCGTCAGCGCCGCGGACCCCGCCGACCTGAAGATCCCCGCTCCGATCCTGGCCATCGCCCGCACGCCTCGCGACAAGAGGTCCAAGGCTCAGCAGGCCCAGCTGGTGGACGCCTACCGCCGAACCGACACCGGCCGCAAGACTCTCTCGGATACCGTCATCGGTCTCAAGAAACGACTCACGGATCTCAACAAGGCGATCCCCACCACGATGGTCCTCCGCGAACTGAAGCAGCCGCGCAAGACCCACATCCACATCCGAGGCGATTTCCTCCGCAAGGGAGCCCAGGTGCTGCCGGGGGCACCCGAGGTGCTGCCGGAAATGAAGTCCTCAGGAAAAGTCGGCACTCGTCTCGACCTCGCCAACTGGCTCTTCGAACCCCAACACCCTCTGACCGCACGAGTCACCGTCAACCGATACTGGCAACGCTTCTTCGGACTGGGATTTGTCGAGACCGAGAACGATTTCGGCCTGCAAAGCGACCCGCCCTCGCACCCCCAGCTGCTCGACTGGCTCGCCAGCGAGTTCATCCGCCGCGACTGGGCGGTCAAGGACCTGCACCGACTGATCGTCACCAGCGCCACGTATCGCCAGAGTTCAGCGACCCGCGTCGAGTTGCTCGAGCGTGATCCCAGCAACCGCCTGCTGGCTCGACAGACGCGGATGCGGATGGCGGCCGAGACGATCCGCGACACGGCCCTGGCCGCCTCGGGGCTGATCTCCGACAAGATCGGCGGACCCGGCGTCTACCCGCCTCAGCCCGAGGGCATCTACATCCTGACCCAGCAGAAGAAGGCGTGGCCCGAGGCACAGGGTGAGGACCGCTTCCGCCGCTGCATGTACACCTACTTCTGGCGGTCCAGCCCCTACCCGTTCCTGCCGACCTTCGACGCACCCGACGCGACCACCACCTGCACCCGCCGCAGCCGCTCGAATACCCCGCTGCAGGCCCTGACACTCGCCAACGACCAGGCCTTTTTCGAACTGGCCCAGGGAGTCGCCCTCAGGATGCTCGTCGAAGCACCCACTCCCGACCACGAACGATTGCGGTTCGGATTCCGGGCCTGCCTGTCGCGAGAACCGACGGGCGAGGAATTGGGTGCACTCAGCGAATTCCTGGCCAGCCAGCGGAAGCGGTTTTCCGAATCCAACACCAGTGCCAACTCGGTCGCTCCCGCGCAAAGACCGGTGGGAGTGAATGCATCCGAGGCGGCTGCCTGGACGGCCGTCGCCCGTGTACTGGTCAATCTCGACGAATTCATCACCAGGGAGTGATCCAATGGGGACCTCAGACAACACCCCGCAGGCGTCCGTTGAGGAACAGTTGTTCGTCCGCGAACAGACGCGACGGCACTTTTTCGGCAGCGCGGGCCTGGGCATCGGTTCCCTGGGCCTGGCCCACCTGCTCTCGGACGGCCAATTCGACTCGGCCACCCAGGCCGCCCCGACCACTCCCGGAGCCCCCGGTGCTCCGCAGAAGAGCCACTTCGCGGCCAAGGCCAAACGGGTGATTTACCTGTTCATGGCCGGAGGCCCCAGCCAGCTCGAGCTGTTTGACTACAAGCCCAAGCTGCAGCAGATGGACGGCAAGGTGATCCCGCCCTCCTACGTCGAGAACAAGCGGTTCGCGTTCATCAAGAAGGACGCCACGCTGTTGGGCACTCGCCGCCAGTTCCTGAACTGGGGCGACAGCGGCCAGCAGATCTCCTCGCTGCTGCCTCACCTCGGTTCGATTGCCGACGACGTGGCGATCGTGAGGACGCTCAAGACCGAGGTCTTCAACCACGGACCGGCCAAGCTGTTCATGAACACCGGCTTCAACCGTTTCGGCCGCCCGAGCATGGGTTCGTGGGTCACCTACGGCCTGGGCAGCCCCTCGGGCAACCTGCCCGGCTTCGTGGTGATGCACTCGGGGCCCCGAGGACCTCGGGGGGGAACCCCGCTGTGGGGCAACGGGTTCCTGCCCAGCCAGTTCCAGGGCGTCCCCTTCCTCAACGGAGCCGACCCGATCCTCAACCTCTCTTCACCCCAGGGCATCGACTACAAGAACCAGGGCCAGTTCGTCCGAGCCGTCAATCGGCTCAACGCGCTCAGGCTCAAGCAGGTCGGCGACCCGGAAATCTCGACCCGGATCAGCACCTACGAGATGGCCTACCGGATGCAATCCAGCGCACCGGCCCTGATGGATCTCTCGGCAGAAACCCGGCAGACACTCGACAGCTACGGGGTCGACCCCGCCCAGGGGTCCTTCGCCCGCAATTGCCTGCTGGCTCGCAGACTGGTCGAACGCGGGACCCGCTTCGTGCAGCTGTACCACACCGACTGGGACCACCACGGCAACCCCGGCACCAACCTCGGCAAACCACTCGATCAACGTTGTGCCGAGATCGACCAGGCCTCCACCGCACTGGTCAAGGATCTCAAGCAACGCGGCCTGCTCGAAGACACGCTCGTGATCTGGGGCGGTGAATTCGGCCGCACGCCGCAGGGAGAACCTCGAGACACACTCGGGCGAGATCATCACATCGAGTCATACTCGATGTGGATGGCCGGCGGCGGCATCCGGGGCGGCACAACGGTCGGTGAGACCGACGAGCTGGGCTATTACGCGGTCAAGGACAAGGTCCACGTCCACGACCTGCAGGCCACCGTGCTGCACCTCCTGGGCCTGGACCACCTGAAACTGACCTACCGGTTCCAGGGCCGTGACTATCGCCTGACAGACGTCGCCGGTGATGTGGTCGAGAAACTGCTCGCCTAGTCCGCCTGCGACGGGTTGAAAAACCGGGAGCCGGGGGTCAGACGCCGCCTGTGGTTCGCCGGAGGCGGACCACAAGCGGGGCACCTCAATATTGATGCCGATGTGGTGGTGGGGAGTCGAGGCCAGGAGGGATTCTGATGTCTTTGGGCCCTCGGCCAGCAGACGCCACGGGAATTCGCGGCATTAGGATCCCTGGCATGCCAACTGGATCAAGGTTGGGGAGAGGGACACTGGCGCTGCTTTTCCGGTTCGCTGGAATCGGGACAGGCACCTCCGCCCCGCCGGAGGCGGGGCGGGTGAGCCAGTCCCTGGGCTACTGGGCCGCTGCCGGGACCGGGATCAGGTAGGCCCGGGCGTCCTTGGCTCCGGCGACTATCTGCTTGCCGTCCTTCGAATAGGCGGCCGAGTAGACCGGCGGGTTGGCCAACTTGGTCGTGAACAGACTCTTGGCACTCCCGGTGTCCCAGATGTGGATCACTCCCGAGTAATCCGCCGTCAACAGCCTGTTGGCCTTCGTCGGGTGGAACCGCACTCGGTAGATGTCGCCGGTGTGGCCTTCGATCTGCTTGGACGGCTTCGGGTTTCCGATGTCCCACAGGTACACCAACCGCTTTCCGCCCAGCCCCACACCCGCTCCGGCAATCGTCTTGCCGTCGGGACTGAAAGCAACCGAATAGACCGGCTGCGTCGGACCACTGTACTTCCGCACCTCGACTCCCGTCACCACATTGATCAACCGCACCGTCTTGTCCGCTCCACCACTGAGAACAAACTTCCCGTCGGGACTGAACGCCACGGCGTAGACCTGCGACGGCTGAGTCGACAGCGTGCGGATCACCTTGTTCGTCTTCGTGTCCCACAACCGAACCGTCTTGTCCGATGAACCACTGACCAGCTGGCTGCCGTCGGGACTGAAATCCAAACCAGCCACGTAACCGCCGTGCCCGGTGTAGTTCTGAGAGAACCCCGTGGCAGCCACCTTCCAGGTCTTGACCGTGCCGTCGGCCGCCGCAGTCACCAGCGACACGTTGTCGATTCCCAGGCTCAACGAGGAGATGTCGCCGGTGTGGCCGCTGAGCAACTGGGCCGCGTCTCGCGACGGAGCCACCGGCGGCTTGGGATTGGGTGGGGTCGGATCGTAGCTGCGGATCGAACGGTCGCGCGACGCCGCCAACAGCTTCTTGTTGTCAGAGGTGTAACCCAGCCGAGTGACCGGCGACGGGGTCGGGATCTTCAACTGCAGCTCGCCATTAGCGGCGTTCCACACGCACAGCGTCTTCACGTCCGCTGCCGCCACCTGGTTGCTCGACGCGTTGATCGCCACCGCCTGGCTGCCGCCGGGCAACCCGGCAAACGTGCGGATCGGCTGACCGTTGCCCGCATTCCAGCTCTTCACACCACCCGGACCCGACGTCACCAATACGGCACTGTTGCCCGAGCTCCCCAGCGAACTGACCTCCTTGTCATCCGCGGCGATCACCAACTGGACCGAAATCGTCTCGATGTGCACCGCCTTGTCGGTCCCCGCAAAGGCCACCGTGCGGTTGTCGTTGCTGAAACCGGCACCCGAGATGGCACCGGTGGTCTGGAAGTGCTGCAGCACCCGGTCGGTCTTCAGGTCCCAGGCCCGCAGGCGTCCGTTGGCCGATCCGCTGAGCAACCTGGCGTTGTCGCGACTGAATTCGACCGCCGTCACCGCAGCCTCGTGGCCCGAGAGCGTCTTGACCAGCTTGCCGTCGGCCACGGTAAAAATCCTCACCGCCTTGTCAGATCCTCCGACAGCCGCCTGGACTCCGTTGGCCGAGAGACCCAGCGACATCGCCTCGGACACGGCATTGATCGTCCGCACCGCCTTACCATCGGCGGATGCGAAGACCCGGACGGTCTTGTCGCGGCTGGAAGTCACCACCTGGCTGCTGTTGGGAGTGAAGGCCACCCCGGTGATCGCGGCGGTGTGACCGGCCAGCTTCGCCTGCACGCTGGCGTCGGCGATCTTGTAGACCACCGCCGCACCGCTGCGGTCCCCGGCGACCAGCAGTTGGCCGTTGGCCGAGAGTGCCACGGCGGTGATCGGACCGGCCTGGGCCGGGAACGCCTTCTGCAGCTTGCCGCTTGCGACGGCGTACAGCCGAGCGATCTGGTCGGCGGCACCGGTGGCCACCTGGCTGCTGTTGGGGCTGAAGGCGATCGCGGTGATCCCGGCCGGGTGAGCCTCGAGCTGCTTGATCGGCTTCCCGTCGGCACGCTGCCACAGCCGGGCCGTCTTGTCTGCAGACGCCGTGGCGATCATCGCGCCATTGGACGACACATCCACCGCGGTGATCGGCTCGGCGTGACCCGCCGCCGCAAACGTCGCCGGCAACGTCGCCGGCCACTTGCGAACCAGGCCGTCGCTGCCACTGGTGACGATGAAACTGCTGTTGCGTGCAAACACCAGCCCGGTGATCGAACCCGAGTGAGCACCGACGGGGCCACCGACCGGCTTGCCGTCGGCCAGGGTAAACAGCCTCAGCACACCCGCCTCCGTCGCGGTCGCCACCTGCATGTTGTCGACCCGTGCCGAGAGGCCCAGCACAGGAGCCAAGTGACCCTCGAGCTTCCGGGCCGTCTTGCCGTCGGCGGCGGCACGCACCAGGACCGTCTTGTCGCTGCCACCACTGATGATCCACATGCCGTCGTTGGTCAGTTCCACGGCGCGGACCGGGCCCTGGTGACCACCATGACTGGCGAGCGGAGAATTCAGCGGCACGTCCCAGATCTTGATCGTGTTGTCCATCGCCCCCGAGGCGATCCGACCCCCGTCGGGATGGACGGCGATCGAAAGCACCAGGCCGGTGTGACCCGACATCGTCCGCACACTCTGACGACTCTGGCTGTCCCACAACCGCAACGTCTTGTCGAAGCTGGCCGTGATCACCCACTTGCCATCGGGCGTGAAGATCGCGTCATAGACCGGATCGGTGTGACCCTCCAAGGGCTTCGGCGATTGGGCCGCCGCCGAAGAAACCCACGCGGACAAGACGACCAACGCTGCAAACAGCTGCTGTACGATTCGGGAACTCTGCATGAGATGGGGCCTGGCAGGTGGGTCGCACGGACAAAAACGCAACGCGTGACGCACAGTCTCACCCGAGACAAGGCCGAGGGTCAAGGGTGCGTGAGTGATCCAAACCCGTCTGGACACTCGCGGCCGGAATCCACTATCACCCGCATTCTCTCTGTTTCTCACGCTCTCTCACGCTCTCTCACGTCTTCTCAGAAACGCTGCTGCACTCTCTTCTCAAACCACTCTTCTCCATTTTCCCCGATCTCGGAGGCACGGATGCCGCCGGAGACGACTCTCGGTCTGCGCGACGCTGCGCTGCGATGGCGGAACCTGCTGGTTCCCGCCGGTGTGGTCTCGTTGTTGCTGGTGATCATCGTCCCGGTCCCCCCGGGACTGCTCGACCTGCTGCTCGCCTCCAGCATCACACTCGCCGTCCTGGTCCTGCTGACCACGATCTACGTCGCCCGCCCACTCGATTTCAGCGTCTTCCCGACCCTGCTGCTGGGTGCGACTCTGCTGAGACTGGTGCTGAACTTCGCGTCCACCCGCCTGATCCTGACCCGGGCCCCCATCGACGGGACCGAAGCCGCTGGAGGCGTGATCGAGGGGTTTGGCAACTTCGTCACCGGAGGCCAGGTGGCCGTCGGTGCCATCCTGTTCACGATCCTGGTCGTGGTCCAGTTCCTGGTCATCACCCGAGGTTCGACTCGGATCAGCGAGGTCGCTGCCCGCTTTGCTCTGGACGCAATGCCCGGACGACAGATGGCCATCGATGCGGATGTCACCGCCGGGCTGATCAGTGGAGAAGAGGCCCAACTGCGTCGAGTCGAGCTCGAGAGTCGTGCCGACTTCTACGGGGCCATGGACGGAGCCGGGAAATTCGTCCGCGGCGACGCCGTGGCCGGCATCGTGATCACACTGACCAACATCGCCGGGGGACTCTACGTCGGCATGGTCCAGAGTGGCATGCCCCTGTCTCG
>Ga0310125_10000925_pt1 | contig 14424 bp, 13 predicted proteins | sample CB11b_Tmax_Bot8__FD_203508 | JGI IMG/M metagenome (GOLD analysis project Ga0310125, IMG submission 203508) | Marine microbial communities from Western Arctic Ocean, Canada - CB11b_Tmax_Bot8 | ecosystem: Environmental > Aquatic > Marine > Oceanic | place: Canada: Western Arctic Ocean | collected... | reverse complement strand
GGATGATCATGGCCGGTATTGAGTTTATGGGCGACGTGCCGTTCCGGCAGGTGTACATCCATGGAACCGTTCGCGATGATGGCGGCAAGAAGATGAGCAAGAGTCTCGGCAATTCGCTCGACCCTCTCCATATCATCGACACCTACAGCGCCGATGCCCTCAGATACAGCCTGATGATGATCACGGCTACGGGGCAGGACGTCTATGTCTCGAATGAGAAATTCGAAATCGGCCGCAATTTCGGCACCAAGCTGTGGAATGCGGCCAGGTTCATGACAATCAATGGCGGCGATGCGCCAGACGATGCATGGCAAAAGATCGCGCACGAAACCGTTCCGGCATTTGATACAGATCAGCTTAGGGCGGACGATCACTATATTCTGTGGCGCCTGCGAGAGTCGATTTCTGCCTGCACTGCAAATCTCGAAGCCTACCGGATCAACGACGCGGCACATGTGCTTTACGAATTTGTATGGCACCAGTTTTGCGACTGGCACATCGAGTATGCGCGCAGCGTTCTGCAGGAAGGCGAACAGGCTCGGAGAACGCAAGTTTTGCGCATCATGCATTACGTGTTTTCCAACGCCCTGAGAGTGCTGCATCCGATGATGCCGTTTATCACCGAAGAACTGTGGCACACGATGGGTTATGGCAACGATGATGAGTTCATTATGCTGGCCTCGTGGCCCGACCTTTCCGACGAAGCCATCGTTTCCGCGTGGCAGCTTGATCAGGGCTGCGTCGAATATGTAGACGCCAAGCATGAGTTGATTCGTGCGGGGCGCAATTTAAAAGCGGACTACCAGATTCCAGCAAGCAAGCAGGTGGACTTTATCGTCAAACCCGCTGATGCCGAGATTGAAGCGAAACTCAAAAGCGATCGAGACAATCTGATTGCGCTTTTGAAGGCATCCAACGTAACCGTCGAGGCCGAATTCGTACCGGACAAGGCAATGCCGACCGGAGTTTCGAAGCTGGGCCACATTTATTTGCCACTGGATGGTGTCATAGACAGGGAAGAAGAAGTACAGCGACTGACTGGAAAGCTCGACAAGGTTGTTCGCGATCTTTCGATAACATCGGCAAAGCTAGAAAATCAAACGTTTGTATCCAAGGCCCCGCCCGACGTCGTTCAGAAGCAGAGGGACCGTCGCGAAGAACTGCTGGAAGATCAGCAGAAACTGACGCGATTGATCGAAGTCCTTGGCGAGTAGCTGGGCCGCTCTCCCGAAAGTACTGCCAATTGCCGACCGAACTAAATGTGCCGTCTTACCTCGACACTGCGCCATTCTGTCATGGATATCGATGCATGAGACACGGGAAACTGATCGCCAATTCAGACAACATGGCACAATCTTTTCCATTGCAGGTGTTTGTGGAAACATTCGGCATATGCAAGTTTTCTTGGCATGGATTTAGCTCTCCGATGAATGTTATTGTAGAAGGGAAGGACTAACAAAGCGTGGGCTGTCTGGGACTGACGCGAACCGCCCAACATGGAACTGTAAAAGGAGCCGCTCATGACGAAAAGATTCTCACTTCACGCCGTCGTCATTGCCATCTGTTTCGGGCTAGCCCTGGGGACATCGCATGCGATGGATGACACATGGTTGATGGACTTTGAAAAGGCTAAGAAAATCGCGACGGAGCAGGGAAAACCCATACTAGCCGACTTCAGTGGTTCCGATTGGTGCGGCTGGTGCATCAAGCTGGACAAGGAGGTTTTTTCCAAACAGGTATTCAAAGACTATGCCAAGGACAATATCGTGCTCTTCCTCGCTGATTATCCGCGCAACAAGCCGCAGCCTAAGCAAATCATCGAGCAGAACAAGCAATTGCAAAGTCAGTACGGAATCAGGGGTTTTCCGACGGTTCTCGTCATGGCCAGTGACGGCCGGGTCATTGGCAATACCGGGTACAAGCGCGGCGGTCCGGCGACGTACGTGGAACATCTGAAACAAATTATCGGCGATTACGGAACACGGGCGGTAGTCGTCGATGAAGTACAACCCGAGGCCGATCCCGAAATCGTGGAAGTCGCCGTCGAGAAAAGGCCGGCAGCGTCCGAAGATTTCTCGTTGGGCAAGTGGTTTCGCGATCTCTTCAAGTAGCTGCGAGGCTCTGACTGCTGTATTGCCACGGTCTGATTGCTATGGCATACTGGCGTCGTCAATGTGACGTTTTAACGTCGACGCAATCTCTGATTTTCGGATGAACGTTGGCGTGTTTCGGAAGCAGACGATGCGTTGGATGTTAGCCCGACCTTATTCGGAGGAATGACCCATGATTAGCAAGAATATCCGTGATGCTCTGAATCACCAGGTTAATGTCGAGTTCATCTCTGCTTACACCTATCTGTCAATGGGTTCTTACGCGTCCTGCCAGGGATTGGACGGCGTCGCGCACTGGTTTCACGCCCAGGCACGGGAGGAAATCCATCACGGCTGGAAGGTTTACGAATACGTGCATGAGCAGGGTGAACATGTAATCCTCGAAGCCATTGCGAAGCCAGAATCGGAATTCGAGTCAGCGATGCACATGTTCAGACTGGCACTGGAGAACGAGCAGGCCCTGACGAAGCGAATCAACGAGCTCGTCGAACTCGCTCGAGCGGATAATGACACCGCGACCGAGGTGTTTCTGCAATGGTTCGTAACCGAGCAGGTCGAGGAAGAGAATCAGGCACGCCACATCATCGACATGCTGAATCTTGCCGGCGACACGGGCGAAGGCTTGTTTCTGGTTAACAAGGAACTCTCGCAGCGCGCGTTTTCCCCGCAGGAGGAGTAACCGGGAAAATGACGCGGTTGATTTCGACTGCGGTGCTGCTGGCCTTTCTGTCGGTTGCTGCCGAAGCGCAGCAGCTGGACCCCGTCGCGGTTACTGCAAACCTTGAGCACTCTTCCGAAGGCGAGATCCTGTCCGTCGCACTGAAGGTCGCCGACGCCCATTTCATCTACGCCGAGCAGATGACCGTGAAACCGGTAGGCCGGGTCGTGTTGGTTCCTACGTCAAGTCCCGAACCAAAGATCAAGCGAGATCCCTTCATGGAGAAGGATGTTGCCATCTTCGAAGACGACGTTACCTTCGTTTACCGTGTGGAGCGCGACGCGGGCACGCCCCTGCAAATCGAGGTGGGCTACCAGGCGTGCAACGACAGCCTGTGCTTTCTGCCGGACCGCCAAACGATAAACGTGGTGGGAGGCTCACCGCAGGTTTCACCCTCTCATGTGCCGGATACGCCGACGCAACAAGCAAGCGTAGACGCCGGGTGGAAAGCGCTGGCTACGTCCTTCGACATTGGCGGAAGAACTGCGGGGTACCTCAAGGCTGACGCGTTTCTTGATTTCCTGGACAGATCGGAGGTTGGACAGGGACTGGAAAAAGATCGCGTGCTCGCGCGTTTTCATAAGTCCGGAATCTGGATTACAATGATCGTGATCCTTCTCGGCGGACTGGCGCTAAATCTCACGCCCTGCGTTCTTCCGATGATTCCCGTTAACATTGCCATCATTGGGGCAGGGGCACAGGCCGGGTCTCGCGCCCGTGGTTTTCTCTTGGGAGGCGCATACGGAATTGGGATCGCGCTTGTTTACGGCATCCTGGGCCTGGTCGCGGTAGTTACCGGAGCTCAATTCGGGACATTGAACGCATCCCCGGTATTCAACCTCGTTATCGCGGCGCTGTTTCTCGTACTGGCCTTGGGCATGTTTGATGTCCTGCCCATTGATTTTTCGCGACTTCAGTCGAAAATCGGCGCGGGATCTGAGAACCGAGGCAAGGTCGCAACGGCAATGCTTCTTGGAGGCGTGGCGGCGCTCCTTGCGGGCGCCTGCGTCGCGCCGGCCCTGATTTCCGTTCTCATTCTTGCCGCGGATTTGCATGCGCGCGGAAACTTTGCCGGCTTGGTGCTGCCCTTCATCCTCGGCGTCGGAATGGCACTGCCGTGGCCTTTTGCGGGAGCAGGACTTTCTTTTCTCCCAAAGCCCGGCGGCTGGATGGAATGGGTTAAACGAGGATTTGGAGTCATCATTCTGATAATTGCTGTTGTCTATGGGAAGCTTGGGTTTTCTTTGCTGGCGGCACAGAGCGCGTCCGCCCGTGAAGCCGTGGTTGCGGCCCAGCAGGAACACGCAGAAGGCGAATGGCTGACCTCACTTGAAGACGCACTCACCGAAGCGAAGCAGCAGAGGAAACCTCTCTTTGTTGATTTCTGGGCAAGCTGGTGCAAAAGCTGTCTGAAGATGGAAAAGACCACATTCCGGGAAGCGGAAGTCGTCAACCGCTTGTCGCCCTTTGTGAAGTTGAAATACCAGGCTGAGGACGTCGACCATCCGGACACGAAGGCCGTTCTCGATTATTTCGGCACGGAGGGCCTGCCGACGTACGTCCTGCTTTTGCCGCGCGATGGTAAACCGTAAATAGTTCAGTTCGGATATTCGGCTATGGGTGAAAGCACGCAGAATCTCACAATCGTAGTTGTAGGCGCTTCCGGACACCTGGCGCGGACAAAGATCCTGCCCGCCCTGTTCGCGCTCTACTGCCAGGGATATCTCCCGGAGCATTTTCGAATCATTGGGTTCGCCCGAACCAATCTTAGCGATGATGCCTTCCGTGAAACTGTCGGTCTAAATCTCACATGCCGATATACACCGGGTGAATCGTGCGCGGAGCGAATGCAGGAATTTCTTAGTAGGTGTGAATACATCGCGGGAAAATACGATTCGGCGGAAAGGTTTCAAGAAATCGAGCGTGCTGTTGGTCGCGTTCCACCGGCCGAGGACGCCAACCTGCTCTTCTACCTGGCGATTCCTCCGGCAGTCTTCCCCGTGGCAGCGCGGGCGATAGGAGAGGCCGGCCTGGCCCGCCGCGGGCAGGTAGAACCTTGGACCCGACTGGTCATTGAAAAGCCTTTTGGTCATGACCGACCATCGTCTAACAAACTCTCGCATGAAATCGGCGCTGTGTTCGGAGAAGATCAGATCTACCGCATCGATCACTATCTTGGAAAAGAAGTTATCCAGAACTTGCTTGTTCTCCGCTTCGCTAATCTTGTTTTCGAACCCATCTGGAATCGTCACTACATACAGAGTGTGCAAATTACCTGGAAAGAGAACCTGAGCATCGAGGGCAGGGGAGGATACTTTGATAGTTCGGGAATAATTCGCGACGTCATGCAGAACCACCTGGTTCAGATCCTCGCTCTTGTCGCCATGGAACCTCCGCCGCGCCTTGACGCGACGCACATACGCAACGCCAAGGTCAACGCCCTGATCTGCGTGCCTCCTCCCTCCCTGGAGACCGCGGTTCTTGGTCAATACACGGGAACGAACGGGGACGGCATGACCATTCCCGGATACCGGGAAGATCCTTCCGTACCCGACGACTCGGTTTCTCCGACATACGCCGCGGTCGCGTTACATGTGGAAAATTCCAGATGGGACGGCGTGCCTTTCCTGATGAGGGCAGGCAAGGGACTGGATGGCAGAATGACGGAGATTCGAATCCGATTCCATGAAATTCCGGGACGCATGTTCAAGAGCGGGGAAGCGCATCTGAAGGCGAACGAACTCGTCATTCGTGTCCAGCCCGACGCGGCGATCTATTTCACGATCATGAACAAAGTCCCGGGTGTCGGCATGGAATTGGAAACACGAGATCTCGATCTTCAATATGCGTCTGCCTTCTCGCAGCTGATTCCCGACGCCTATGAAGACTTGCTGCTCGATGTGTTTACGGGAGAGAAGAGCCTGTTCATCCGTGAGGACGAATTGGCCGCAGCATGGGATATATTCACGCCACTGCTGCACGAGATTGATGATACAATCACAAATCCGGATCCGTACACGTTCGGTACCGTGGGCCCCGATCGCGCAAACTCGCTCGCCGCGGCGCACAATGTTACGTGGTATTAGACAGCATTACTCAGACAACCATTAGGCCTTCAACGGGCGACGAAAGGGGAATTTTCTTGGACGGGATTAGCAGGATCAACAGGATACACTGCAGCACCAGTTCCGCGGCAGCGGGACTCGCGTCGAAGTCAGATCCGGGTGATCCTCTTGATCCAGTCAAGAACTCCACTTGGCGGAGGCACAATAGCGATGAAACGCGGCGCAATGCGAAACTGACTGCGCTATTGCTGTGCGTGTTTGTGCCGGTTTTGTGCACGCCTGCCGCCGAAGAACAGGCGAAGAGCGTAACTGCCGTCGAGGCTCCAACGACGAACGCGCCTTCCCTGCATGGACCGGAACTAGGGTTTCCCGTTGGTGAAGAGCTCGTGTACAAGATCTACTGGGGTGTGGTCCCTGTTGGGACAAGCCGAGTCACGACACGGTGGATCGAGGAAGATGGGCGAAAACTGCTGGCCATACGCTATAGAACACGAAGCAATAAGGTCATTGCCACGATCTATCCGGTGGATGACACGATCGAGTCCATTGTTGATCCCGCCACTTTTCTTCCGATTCGTTTCACCAAGGACCTGAACGAGGGTCGACACCGCTACCATGAGACCACGACATTTGACTACAAACGTTTAAAGGCAACATGGAAATCATTCATCAAGAACCAGACAAAGGTATTTGATTTGGAACCCGACACTCGCGACCTGGTATCGTTTATGTACTTCATGCGATCGCAACAATTTAAGCCGGGTGAGACACACAGCTATCGAGTGATGTCGGACGAGAAGATTTACGACCTGACGCTAAGCGTTCGTGACGAGGAAAAAGTGAAGCTACCCGGCTTCGGCAACGTATATTGTCTGAAAATTGATCCACAAGCCAAGTTCCAGGGACTATTCGTGCGCAAGGGAAAACTCGAAATCTGGGTAAACCAAAAGTCACGCATGATTTGTACGCAAATTGTGGGCAAGGTTCCAGTTGCCGACATCAAAGTCAAAATCGACCAGGTGAACGGTCCCGGAGACGACTGGTGGTCTCGAAAGACCGCAAAAAAGGTTGAAAAGACAAAACGCCAACGCGAAGCATCCAAGCACAAACGCCGTCGACGCTGAACATCGGCGGAGCCAGTAAGACTTATTGAAGGATATTGTGGGAGGCGAGCACCCGACTTCGCGCTTTGTAAGCTACGTCGGGCAAGGCTGTTTCGCCGATTTCAGCTATCCGACACTATCAGCGAATTTCAGCAAGCGCATCACCCACCCGTGCAGCCATGTCATCGAGCAGGTAGTCACTCATCCCGGTCCACCATGGGAACCCGATATTATTATCAAAAAGACGGTTCGTTTCCGGCAATTCAGCCATCCCAAACCCGTGGCGACTAAATAGCTCGTTGCGATTCAATGGCCAGCTGTGAACGACGGCTTTCAGATAGTATTTTTCACGTAAAAGTTCAATAAGATCATCCCGGTGTCTGCCATAGGTCTCGCCGTCGTAACGGGCGGGTAGAAGATAGTGTACATGTTCGAAATCATCGGGTGCCCGCGCAAAAACCAATTCCGGAAAATCCGCGAGCGCATTTCTAAAGCGAGAGGCTGCGCGACGTCGATCCGCGTTGATCGTATCCAACCGCTGTAACATTTGCCGACCGACCGCCGCGTTTGCTTCGCCCATGCAATAGTTGTGCGGCCAACAGCCTGTTGAAGGTTCAACAATGTCGTGTCCGAAAGGCAACCAGTCCCGCTCTCGTTCATTTTCGAAAGGCCAGGTACCCATCCACCGCAGTTGCCGCGCCTGCAGTGCATGCGCAGGGTCGCGCGTCACGAGCATACCCCCTTCGCCCAGGGCATTGATGTTTTTGTGTGAGTGAAAGCTAAAGCACGCGAAGTTACCATGCGTGCCGACACGGCGGCCGCGGCACCGGGCACCGGGCGCCTGGGCACAGTCTTCCACAACCAACACGCCATGCTTGGCGGCCAATGCCATAATTGCGTCCATGTCCGCCGGCATTCCGTAGAGATGGACGACAACCATCAGCTTCGTCCGTTCAGTGATGCACGCACCCAGGGTCTCGGCAGAAACAACCCATGTCTTTGGATTGATGTCGGCCCAGCACAGGGTCGCACCCGTTCGCGCATAGGGCACTGCCGAGGCGACAAAAGTATGGGCCGGAAGCACAACTTCATCACCCGGACCGAGCCCGCTGAGCAGTGCCGTCAGTTCCAGCGCCGACGAGCAGCTGTTGACAGATACAGCATCATCGCAGCCCATCATGTTGATGAATGCCTGTTCAAACTTTTCGCCTTCAACGCCGCCCTTGCCGCCCACGCCGATCGCGTAGCTGGATCCCTCCCGGACAACACGCAGCAATGCCGCCTCTTCTGCCTCGTTCAGGCGTGTCTGAACCGCTGGCATTTCAATCTGATTGAGTGTTTTAGTATCCGTCATGCCACAAAAAACGTTACTACCGCGCCTGTACTACTTAACAAGAATGCAATTCGGCAACATCCGGCTCGCTTGGCTGCCTGAAGGTATTCTTGATTTTCGACATACTCATGGGCTAACTATAACGATTCAGCATCACTTCATCAATTTCTGTTCGACGCAGTAGTTAAAACCGACAGATATTATGAAAACCGTTTCTAGTATGAGCAGGCACTCGGTATGAGTAAATCTTCAAAAAATATTCCAACACTGACCGGAGTGCGTGGTTTCGCGGCACTATGGGTTGTACTGTACCATCAGCGGGATTATATTCGTTTTGCTTTTCTCGATGAAAAGATCTGTTCCTTCATCCACTATGGCACTTGGGAGTAGATCTCTTCTACGCCGGCGGCCTGAGCAAAAAACTGCCCATGGGTTGGATTGGAACTGCGGCATTAATCGTTGCGATTTTCTCTTGCCTACACTAACCCGGGATTTATTCCAGCCGCTTTGTGATCTCAGCGTAGGTAACCGTAGTCTGTTTTGCAATATATTGGTATTTGCCTTGGCCTATAACAACCAACCGCTGAGACTGCTGTTTGGTAACCGGCTTAGTGTGTATTTCGGCGACATCTCATACTCGATGTACTTACTTCACTTTCTAATTGTCACCTATGTGGATGAGCTCGGACTCTCAACACTTAAACCAATACCGCGATTATGGGTCTATACCTGTATCGTCTTGCTGGCTCCATGGCCACCTATCACCTGATCGAAAATCCATCGAGAAGATGGCTAAGAAAAATTAAAATAGGGGACGAAAAACGGTGAAAAATGCATCAGAAACCGCGCCAAGGACAAAGCCGACCGACTAAACTCATCAGCACACCTTTTATCTCCAAAAAAAGTTGCCAATTATTGTTTCCCTGATTACCATTAACGGATGCGCTGTTCACATTTAGCGCGCCGACCCCACTCGGTTACAGGGGTGGCGATAGCTTGCCTGGTCACCTGTATTTGCTCCACTGTTTCCGCCGACCTGGCAATCACGTCAATCGACACGAACCTGACCGTCACCTGGACCAATACCTTTACCGAAGGCGTGATATCTCCGCAGGTAACCGATTCACTGCTTGAACCATGGGAGCAAATGCAGAATCAATTTACAACTGGTAGCACCGGACATGTAGTGTTTACAGACAGCGTTTTGCCCCATTTTTGCCGATTCGTAGCCGTCGACCTTTCTACGAACGACCCCAATCATTATACCAACCTGCTCAACTCCTACGGGCTACTGACCACTATTGCAGGCAAGGGGCAATTCGGTGCAAACCAGAACAACTGGTTACCCGAATATGAAGGTGCACCGGCGACAAATGTTAACCTGTCTCGTCCACACATCACTTTTGCCGACAGAGAAAACAACCTGCTTATTGTGGATGAACAGAGTGGTTCGGTCTTGAAGCTAAAACCTGATGGAACGATCCACTCGTTTGCCGGAACGCATGTCAACGGTTTCAACGGTGACGGGCCTGCCCCGGCAACCAGCATTAAGCTCGATCGTCCCAACGGAGGCTGGATGGGTACCAACGGGATTTTTTACGTGCTGGACACCTACAATAGTCGTGTGCGACGAATCGGCTCGAATGGAGTCATGTCCACTTTAATCACAACGTCCGGCAATTTTGGAGGAGAAGGGCGCGGCCTATGGGTTAACAGCGCCGAAACGCTAGCTTACTACTGCGCCGGACCAGCTCTGGTCAAGTGGACGCCTACAGGTGGCATCATAACTGTTCGAACAGATTTCGTGGACTTGGGAAATATCATCGGCGACGACGCAACGGGCGCACTCTACATTACAGATCGTGGCGGGCACAGCGTCTACCACATGACGACTAGCGGCACGCTGACGCGGATTGCCGGCAACGGCACAACCAGCGGCGGCGGAGATGGATCGCTAGCCACTAACACTGGGTTGAATAGCCCTCGCACGCTCTGCTTTCTGCCAAACGGAGGTTACTTCATTGGCGAACATGACCCGGGGAACAGGATATGGTACGTCGACCCGGCTAACATCATCCATCGGATTATGGTTGGATCTTCCAACGAAAATTCAGTGAAGTTTGCGGGCGACGGCGCGTGGTTCTTTGCCAACCCCACAATGCCTAAGGTGCACAAGGTACGCGCCATAAATATGGACCAATTCGGTAACATCATTCTGACGGAGAATGACCTCGGTTTCATCCGCAAGATTGAGTTCAAGCGCATGAACCCGTAGCCGTTGGCACGTCCGTCCAGATGTCAGATCGCAGGCTTGTACCTGCCGATCCATATTGCAACAGGCATGACGATCAATCCGACAATCGCCGTCCAATCCAGTACCTCATTCAAGAGCAGCAGTGCGGCACAGACCGTGATCGCACGCGGCAGGAGCTCGATGAGCAGGAACCCCGACACTTGTGACGCCTCCATGGCATCGCGGCGCGCACCAAAATGTGTTACGCCAATGAGGATGCAAAGAAACAAAGTCCACAATCCCGCCGGTGTACCCAGTGGTCCGATAAAATTCTCGCCCAATAGCAATGCCGCGATAAAATACCCGGGCGCCGAATAAAGCGTCGCACCGAGCATACTTTGCAAGCGCGTAGCACCATGTTCTATGGCTTTGCGCTCGGTCACCATGCTGATGGCAAGGCCCAGGCATATCAGCGATACAATCAGGAACGCCTGTGTACTGATGCTTCCGGGCTCGTTGGAATCTCTGAAACCCATCAGGGCAGCGGCAATTCCTCCAAGGATGCAGCCACTCACGCGACCGATCCAAAGGCGATCGTGAATGGGATTGGCCATGCGCGTTAGGCACAGACCGAATATCGGTAGGAGGCAAGCCACCATGATTGTCATGAATGCTGCGTCCACCCTCACGAGGGCCCAGACGAACAGCGCGTTGTAGGCCATCTTGAATTGAGATGCAATTCCCAGGTACCACAGGGCTCGGCCCCGCGGCAACAGTCGTTCACCACGAGTCAGCGCGACAGTCAGGTAACAGATCCCGACCACCAAAGCACGATATCCGCCCAGACTCAGCGGGCTAACGTCCCAGCCGGCGGAATAGCACCACTTGTAGGAAATGGCAATCAGACCGCCGGTCAGTGCGAAAATGAAAGCGTCGACATAGAACTTCGGACCGGCGCTCATGTACCATCCATGTTTGTTCTAAATCCTGAATTATCAGGTCGACTGTAGCACAAAGTAGCTGGAGGAATAGGAGTCACGTCTAATGTTCAACCGTGACCCTTCTTTTTTCTTGGTCAAGTGCCTTTTGAATAGCGTTGCCACATCGCGCGCCTTCTCTCTATGATTCCGCATACTTCGCTCGGAACAGCAGAGTGCATTAAATCGTATCCATGGCCAGCTTAGCTCAGTTGGTAGAGCAGCTGATTTGTAATCAGCAGGTCGACGGTTCGAGCCCGTCAGCTGGCTCCACGCTATACGCTGCATAAAGGCTTATTTCTCTCTCGTGACCACGCAATCTCCAAGTAATGCGGATATTAAAGACCGGAAAACTGCGCTACTCGTGTTCGGAGTACTCGAGATTGTCTTCGGTGCGCTGTGTTCGCTAATGGTGCCATTCATGATGTTTGGCATGCTCACCACTGTAGTTCTTGAAGAAAGTTCTACTCCCTCTACAGACGCCCGCATGATCGCTCCCAGTATGCTCTTTTATATCCTGCTGGCGGTTTGGCTCATCGTGATGGGAATTGGTTCAGCGATGGCACGTCGATGGGCAAGGGCACTCGTATTGGTTACTTCGTGGCTCTGGTTTATCACGGGGATTGTTGCATCGGCGGTTATGTGGTGGATGTTACCGGATATGTACGATGAAGCGATCAAAAGCAATCAAATGCCTCAGGAGGTTGTGAACGTCGTTAAGTTCGTCACTTTTGGTTTTTCGGCCATCATTTATTTATTCATACCCGGAGCGCTCATTTGTTTTTATGGAAGCAAGCACGTTAAGGCTACATGTGAGGAATGGGATACTTGCATTCGATGGACCGATAAATGTCCATTGCCCGTACTCGCGGTGAGTCTCCTTGCAGGGTTTGGGGTGGTTTGCATGCTCTTCATGGGATTCTACGATTGGGCCATCCCATTTTTCGGGATTATGCTGAGTGGAATGAACGGCGCTGCTGTGGCGCTCGTCGTCATGTTGTTGCTTGGCTATGTGGCGTGGGGTACATACCGATTGTCCACAAGGGCGTGGTGGTGCGCAATGATGCTGATCATCGCCTGGGGAGTATCGGTGAGCATGACGTTTTCGCGCACGCATGTAATGGAGCTTTATGAAATGATGAAATTGCCGATAGAGCAACTGGAGTTGATGAGTTCATATGCGCTACAAAAAACGTCCACACTACTACAGTTGTCCGCGCTGTGGGCAGTTGTCGCTGTTGCATATCTAATCTACACGAAAAGGTATTTCGCACGACCATTCGAAGTGCCGCGTGGTTCATTGTAAGGAGCAACATGGAAAACATAGACAGAAGAACCTTTCTCAGGCGTGGAGCAATTGGCGGGGCGTCTGGCCTTCTCGCCGGCACTGCGTATGCGAGTTACTTGCCGGCGCTAAACCCCACACCATCTGAAATCAAAGGCCCTTTCTATCCGATGATAGCTCAAAAAGATAAGGACTTTAATTTGACCACGATCGACGGACAACAGGGCGTGGCTAAAGGGAAGATGATCATCATCCGAGGGAAGGTTCTGGATACGGATGACAAACCTGTTGAAAATGCAACGGTTGACCTGTGGCAAGCCAATGCTGCCGGAAGATACAGGCATCCGCACGATTCAAACCAGGCACCCTTAGACCCTAACTTTCAGGGATGGGCCATTGTGCCGAGCGGAAAGGAAGGCAAATTCCGTTTCAAAACGGTTTATCCCGGAACGTATCCGGCATCGGATGCATGGACAAGACCTCCACACATACATTTCAAAGTCAGCAAGAGTGGCTATGTTGAACTGATTACTCAAATGTATTTCCCTGGACAAGAACTCAATGATTCAGATTTGTTGTTGAGACGAAAGGGCAAGGTAGAGAAAAAGCTCATGATGGCGTCAATAGTTGAAGGTGAATCGGAGACATATACCTACAATATTGTCCTGCAAAAGGCGTAAAACATCGCCCCAATGACGTGTTGCCAGACACTTTGGAACATCGCATGAAAGTACATGCATCTCTCGCATTTTGGTGCACGGTCATCCTGTTCGTCAGTGGATGTCGGTCTGTAAACACCCAAGTGGAGCTTGACGCCACACACTATTCGGTCACCGCCTTGATTCTTGAGCTATCCGAGAATGCCGAAAAAAAGCTAAGATTTGTGGGCGATGCGAACCTAGAAAAAATTGTCAATCGCAGGGATACAAAGACGCAATTGCTACCGACAATACATCTCAGCCCGGGGGAAACGAGGGAAATTGATGAAAGAGAAGCCTATAATTACGCGGCTACTGTTTACGCGGATGGGAGCATCGCTGAAAACGCCGCAGTAAAAGCGGGCGGACTTATTCGCGCAACACTTACCCTATTGCCGGATGGCAAGGCCGTGTTGGCTGTAATGATAGAATATTCTGAGATCACTAGTTGGAAATCGTATGCAAAGATCGCCGGACGGGAAATTAAGTATCCCGTCGTCAGCAGGAAAAGGATCGAAACTACAATTTTGCCTCAGTGGGGGAAATGGCACAAGTTCGGAGAAACGGCAGCAACAACAAAAGCCAAAGGACAGGCTTTTTTGCGCGGCTCGATAAACCAAGCGGAACGGCTTCCAGCGACTGAATCGACTTTGAACTCTTGTCGTTCCGCGATATTAAGATGTGTATATTTCATAATGCGGCACTTTTAATACAGCTTTTAGCCGTTTAAAAGTGTCGCACTTAATTATTGAGTCCAAGTTGGAACACTACGTAGTATAGTACATACTGTGCGTCCACGACAGGAGATATAACGTGAAGATGATCTGGCTGTATGTCGGGACACCAGTTGCAATTCTGACAGTTGTTGGTTGCAGCACGATGAGCGGCTTAGGGAAAAATG
>Ga0310125_10000924_pt1 | contig 14431 bp, 10 predicted proteins | sample CB11b_Tmax_Bot8__FD_203508 | JGI IMG/M metagenome (GOLD analysis project Ga0310125, IMG submission 203508) | Marine microbial communities from Western Arctic Ocean, Canada - CB11b_Tmax_Bot8 | ecosystem: Environmental > Aquatic > Marine > Oceanic | place: Canada: Western Arctic Ocean | collected... | reverse complement strand
GACCATACCGGCCAGGTCGAACTGGAAATCATGTGGCCCTATACGGTAGAAAAACAGCGGGTTAGGGCTGAGGTCAATCGCGTGATCAGCGTGATCAAGGGAGACGATTAGGTGATTGAAGTTCTGCGCTGATTGTCAATTTATCCGGCCCATGTTTTTCGCCGCCAGACTTTCGATTTGTACCCAACAGTCGATCAGTAAGAGGGAGGAAGTTTAACTGGGTATGAAAATTCTAATGGTGTGTGAATTTTATGATCCTGAGTTGGAGTTTCAGGAAAATCTGTTGGTGAAGTATTATCGTAAGCACGGGCATGAAATACTTGTGTTAACGTCGACCTATACATCGATTTTTGAGTACTACGAAGGAACAAGGGCTGTTTCGAGTAAAGAATCGAAGTTTCATGATCATGGTGCTGAGATTGTCAGACTTCCGTTTCGATTCAACTTTTTTAATAAATTAAAATCTCTCAAGTTTGTGAAGAAACACCTTCACACCTTCATGCCCGATCTAATTTATGTCCATGACATTACCTTGGACTTTAATGTGTTGATTAAGTATGTCCGGCGATTTCCGAAGTGCAAAATGATCATGGACTACCATGCGGATTATTCCAATTCAGGAAAAAACTGGCTTTCCATAAAGGTTCTTCACGGTGTCATTAGAAAGTATTATCTGGATAAGGCACGCCCGGTTTTGCAAAAAATATTTCCGATTGTTCCCGCTGGTTTTGATTTTCTGAATGAGATCTACGGTGTCCCTCTGGAGGAGATGGAGTTATTACCACTGGGAGCGGATATAGATTTGATCGAAGAAGTTCAAAGGAATCACAGGGCTCTCGACAAACTGCGCAGTAGTTGTAATTTGTCGGAAAATGATTTTGTGATTGTGACAGGAGGAAAACTGACTTCCAGGAGACAGCTGGAACTGTTATTAAAGGCGATCTCGGGTGAACAACACAAAAATACAAAGCTACTTGTCTTGGGGGAATTCGCTCCAGAAGACAAACAATACAAGTCTCTGATTGAATCCATCGCTGAGCCGATTCATGACCGTGTTTGTTTTTCGGGTTGGCAAAACCAAGCTGGGGTCTATCAACATATGGCAATCGCTGACATTGCGGTGTTCCCTGCGAGCCAATCAATAATGTGGCAGCAGGCAATTGCATCTGGTTTGCCTTTAGTTTGCGGGAACACTGGAAACCAGGATATTTCTTATTTGAACCTGAAAAACAACATTCAAATTTTTCATGGATCGGACATTACTGCAGATAATTTGAGACTTGCGATTGAAGAAATGAAGACGAACACGCATAAACGAATGAAAATGGCGAGTGGTGCGCGAATCGTAGGAAAAGAGTGCCTCAACTGGGATATTCTGTTAGACAAAACGCTGCGTTTTAACACGTCTTGTCAATCATCGTGATGTGTTGTTTGACGAAACGTTTTGCGGGATAGCGATTGCAGGCGAATTCGATGTCTAAGATCGGTGTTATTCTATAAGAACAGTTCGAGAAACAGAGTCTTTCTCTAGTGTGCTACAAAACCGGCATACTTTCTTATGCAGAAAGAATTGATCGATAGAAATCCTTTTGCTGGAGAGTTAACAGCTCGGTGTTGTGCCACAAGATCGTGAAATCGCCACAGAATGTCCGGCACTCGTTCTTCAGCGATTTAATGTAATTATAAGCATCACTGGATAATCCAAGCCCCATGTAATGGTCTGCAGTAACCGTGCTGTCCATGACGACAAGCGGCCGCTGGCGAAGTTTTAATGGACGCCGTTCTTCAACATCGTACATCGGGAACTCAAAGCAGACCCCGCATCGAAATCCACTTCGATCTGCGAATCCAAGAGTGGAATCATAGGCCAAGCCGGCAGCTTCCCAGTTCCTGGCAGTTGTCGGTGTTTGCCATCTTAGGTAATGCTGTCTGCCACCGATTTCCCGTTCACGTATCCCGTATTGTTGCAGTAGGCTGCGAATGCGATCGGCCCCCGATTGAATTGCAGCTTGATTTGCATAGGTCATGTATCCAGGGTGGTATCCGATTTCATGGCCTCGTTGATCAATACGTAACCATTGTTGTTTTACCACCGGGGATTCAAGGGACACACTGGCATCCAGAGGGTGAGTTTTTTCGGGGATATAAAAAAATGCACTCTTGGTATTGGACAACTCGGATTGTTCCATAAGCCAATCGATTTGATCAAACGGATCCACATCACAGTTTCCGAGTTTGAATCGTAACCAGTTAGCGGCTCGGTTCATGAATACCATGGGCTGCTTCTGCTTGATTAACGTACCCGCGAGATTTCGGATGACTCTCTGAATAGGGCCGGCAAACAAAGACGGATGGTCGATGTCGTGGCTGGGTAAGGATCGAAAGGTGCGGTGCTTTCGTTTTAATCCTGGCCAGCAAGAAATCATGGCTGCCCAAAGCAATTCAATGTATTCATTTCCAACGGCCCGATCTAACAGCCCCAATTGTCCAAGAATCGATGCTCCGCTGGGAAAGCGATCATGCTGGTCTCTGGTGGGGTTAACGGCTTCTTCGTATCGAGAGACTAAAAAAAACAGTGCACCAAAAATGTCAATATCCAAAGCCAGACAACAATCGTCCTCCTCTGTGTCAGTAGGATTGATGCTTGGAAAAAGATTGGGGACATGGATTGGAATGGAAACGGAACGGTGAGTCCGAATCTTTGGAGTTATGAAGAAATCAACGACTGAGTTGTGTGCCGGCAGCGTTTGTGGATTCAGCCATTGCTGATCAGCATTCTCGAAAAATTGATCTTGTATTCGAAGAGTTTGTTTTCCTGGCAACGCAAGGGTGATCGCGGCGCGGTGGGTTGGGGAAAAAGAAATACGATAATTAAATCCCAGTATTTCTCCCAACACCCAGTCAAAAATATAGGATTTTTCGGCGCGACATGACGGGGAAGCCAATACCGTTAGCACATCGTTGTCGTGCATGGGACCCATACCTCGTATCCATAGAAAACTCAGTTGTTTTAAAGAAATCAACCTTCCCAGAGATAAATATTTTTCCGTATCGGTGGTGGAAAGATTAACGAAACTTAGGAGCCGTGATTTTGAACATTATTGGGACCAGTGCCAAGTTGAATGAGTTCGATCTGGGCCTGTTGGCTGGCCGTTCCCATGACGTCGCTACCTTATCGAGTGAATGCCCCAGTTTCCCCTGGTTAATCGCAGGTGTTCACGTTCACGCTTTTTATCGTTTCAACAATGTGGTCCAAGGAATCCTGGTTGAGATACGGATGGAAGGGCAACGCCAATATTCTGGACGATATGGCTTCCGAAACGGGTAAATTGTTTTGTTGGGTCAATCCCTGGCAGGCTTTTAACAGCTGGGCCGGGGTGCGGTAATAGACGACCGAAGGAAAATCATTTGTTTTGAGGGCGGTTGCAATTCGCTCACGATGGGGGCCGAGAATTACAAATTGCGCCCATGCCGAACGGTGTCCACCAGGAATATGTTGCCGTTGGATCACCTGCTGGCCAGTCGAATCAACAATCATGTCCATTTGTTGAGAGTATCGTTCTGCGACTTTTTGTCGAAGATCCAGTTCTTCAGAATAAATTTTGAGTTTTTCCAATAAGACGGCAGCTTGAATCGTGTCCAGCCGTGCGTTGAGACCAATTCGAGCGTTATCGTATTTGTCAACTCCCTGGCCATGTATTCGAATGGATTGAATCTTATCGGCAATGTCATCGTTGTCAGTGAAAATTGCGCCGCCATCGCCATAGCCTCCAAGCGGTTTGGCGGGGAAAAAACTCGTCGTTCCAACATGTCCGTGTGTGGGAGCTTTTTGCCCGTCAGGGGTTGAGGCTCCGAAAGCCTGGGCGGCGTCTTGAATCACAAACAAACCGTGTTGTTCTGCGATCGCATTAATTCGTGAATAATCTGCGCATAGCCCAAACAGGTCTACCGGAATGATACCACGAAGCTGAAGCTTGTTTTGTGAGTGAACTTCTCGAACCGTAGACTCGATCTGGTTGGGACAAATGTTCAATGTTCGAGGGTCGATATCCGCGAAGACGGGTGTCGCTCCCAGTACCATGATGGCTTCAACGGTGGCAAAAAAAGTAAAAGGTGTCGTGATGACAGCATCTCCTGGACCAATATCGTATGCCATCAAAGCTGCGATCAACGCATCCGTACCGTTGGAAACTGTGATGCAATGTTGGCTTCCCGAAAAATCTTTGAGGGCCTGTTCCAGGAGACCAACTTCGGGGCCCATGATGTATTGTCCGTGTGCCAAAACGCGTTGAATGGCCGCGTCAATCTCGGGTTTGATGCGGATTTGTTGAGTGGCCAGATCGATGAACGGAATCATGTTTTCGGAGAAACGTTTAGAATGGATAATGATTAAGAATCTGGCTTAAAAGCCTGATAATCTTTTTTGCCGACGGTGAGGTCGTCTGGCAAAGTTTCCTCTTCGTCCAAGTCAAGACAGCGGACAATCGACGGGCCCGGCGAGGTTGAAATCTGATACCGCAGCTGTGACTCAGGACAAATCGCAATGGCATCTTCGTCAAATTGAAGCTTATGCCCATGTCGACTCATCCAGCCCAGCGGTTGCCCGGGCATCCCTGCGATCATACTATAATCAGCCACATCTCGGGTCACGACCGCGCCGGCAGCGATAAAACAATAACGTCCCAAGGTAAGGTTACAGACAATGGTTGCATTCGCACCTACCGTAGCGCCACGGCGGATGACCGTCGATTCATAGATTCCCCGTCGGACAACCTGGCTGCGAGGGTTGGATACATTAGTAAGGACACAGGAGGGTCCAAGAAACACATCGTCTTCGATGGTCGTGCCGGAGTAAATCGCAACATTGTTTTGAACCTTGACGTTGTTTCCGATGATCGCCCCATCAGCAACCATCGTGTTTTGTCCAAAGGAACAGTCCTTGCCAATCCGAGCGTTCGGAAAGATATGAGCAAAATGCCAAATCTTGGACCCGGATCCAATCGTGGCACCATCATCGATGATCGCAGTCGGGTGGGCGAAAAAATCGGCCATGGGCGTTATGAATCCTGTCAGCCGAAATAGAAAATGGGGGTTGCTCTAAACGAGCAGGTGGTGTGCGTCAGGTCCGATTGCAACGGTACCTTCAGTTCTGATTTTGTATACCAAATCGATTGCTGCGCGAGTGTCTTCAAGGCCGTGCCCGCAGCCCGATAGAATCTCTTCATAAACTCCCGTGTGCAAGTCGGTAAAGCCTTTTGATAGATCAACCTCTTGACCATCACACGTAATGCTTCGGTAGGCGTAACCGCCGTTTTTAACAACTTCGGCCGGTAGGTCATTGACATCAACGCTCAGAAACCATTTAACTTTGGCCTTTTCTAATTCCAGTGTGCCAGAATAACGAGATGGTTGGGCAAGATGCAACTGACTGGATTCTGCTTCTCCGTAAATCCAAGTCAGGAAATCAAAAAAGTGGATGCCAATGTTTAGGGGTAAGCCACCGGACCGTTCTGGATCGCCTTTCCAAGAATGATGGTACCATCGTCCGCGTCGAGTGATGTAAGTCAAGATGATCTCGGGCTTTTCTCCTGAAGTACTTGCCTCGGCCTGAGTTTTTAGATCTTTGACTGCTTCATGAAGTCGAAGTTGTAGAACGGCAAAGACTTTCCTTCCATAAATTTGCTCCAGTTCTTTCAATTGATCGATATTCCAGGGGTTAATGACCAGAGGTTTTTCGCAAATGGCATCGGCTCCCACTCGCATGGCCAAGCGGCAGTGGGCATCGTGAAGATAATTGGGTGAACAAATCGAAATATAATCAACAGGCTCTCCGTCGTCTTGATGTCGTTGCTTTTCCAGAAAACGATCAAAACGTTCGAATTCAGTAAAGAAACTGGCATTGGGGAAATAGCTGTCTAAAATGCCAACCGAATCATGCTTGTCATAAGCCACGACAATGTTATTACTCGTATCCTGGATTGCTTTAAGATGTTTGGGAGCAATGAATCCGGCTGCTCCAATTAAGGCAAAATTGCGCATGATATCTCTTTGGCAGCGCGAAATTAGTCGAGTTGGTTGAGCCTATTTCTTAAATTCCGATTTCAGAGCCCGTCCCAACGGGGCACTGCTTTTGACTACGTTGATGACCATGTAGTGGGTCGGGACGAGTGAAATATCTGTAGAGCAGGAGAGCCCGGCATAGCTTATTTCGACCGTCCTGGAGGTGACCGTTAAGTGTTTTTAGCAATTGCCAGCAGCCCGCTCAAAACGGGCGGTGAACCCACCTCGCACGGGCAGTTTTAGCTTCTGGCGTCACAGCTAGCCATTTTCAAAGCGTGTACACCTTTGAGAAGCGTGACAGGCGCGCGATTATGGATAGGATGAGATGGTCGGTCAAGAATCTTCTCCCGGATTGGCTGACAGTGGGACATTTTCCGGTGGCTCAAAAGCATTAAAGCGCAGAGGAAAATTCCACCTGTGCAGAGAAAAAAACATTCCGGTTCGGGGACCGTGACGATAGCGACCGAATAAGCCGGTAAGGCCAATTGGTCAGCAATCGACGATTGGCTACGGACGAGATCGTCTTCGCTCAAGATGTGGCGGCGGGGATCAGCCGTCAGGATGGAACCCTGTTTCCAGTTTCCTGGGGTTGTTTCCATGTCGATGACCAACTCCTGGGAGGAAAAATTGGTAATGAGCATTCGTTGCTCCTGTTCGTTTTGCAATAAGTAGCCGATCAGCGCCGGATGGCTGGCCACATGGGGGTCCAATTCGCCTACTAACGGAACGTTTTCAAAGTCGATCCTTGCAAATTAATCCATTGAATCGAAAGCCTGATTGACCATCGTCAGCAGATGTCCATTAGCTGAAAAATCTCCAGCGTCAGTAATCAGCGAGTAGCCAGGATCGATTTGCATGTAGGGGAACTCCTCTTGCTCGTAAAAGACTGCTCCATATTTATGCCCGTTAAAACTGTGGGAAGTGATCAGATCGACCGAAGTGTTTTCGAGCATTTCATAGAGCATGGCTGCTGAAAAAAGTGCAGAAGTCCAAGTTCGTGCTACGGGTCCGACTTTATCCATCAAATTGAATTCGGTAATCCAAAGTGGCATACCGTTGGAATGTTGCGTATTTTTTACGACATCGTCCATGAAGGAAAAGGCGGTGCCAATTACGATGTCTGGCCCATTGGGAGCCAGAAATGCCTCCCATTGCTGTTGTTGGATTTCCGCCAGGGAACCACTTGTATTTTGAGGATCCAACAGTCCGGGGCCGGTGTAGTAGTGTTGGGTCAAGGCGTCGACAGCTGACAAATCACTGGCGTTCAGATCACGATTCCAGAAATATTTACGGTTCTGGTTGGTCACATCGATGGAACGGACGACCGTGTCGACCAGAGCAATCTGGGCGGATGGAAATTCAGCTTTGATCTGTTGTGCCCAGGAGCTCGCAGTCGTGTAATAGTCGCCTGCATCGAGAAAACCTCGCATTTGTACTTCATTAAGCGGATAGGTGGATGTGTCATATACGGCAGCATAAAGCTCGTTGCCCAGTTCAATCCGCTCGATTGGCAAGCCGATCTGTTGGGCGTATCGCAACATGGCCAGCAGTGCGGACGAATAACCCTCAATGCGATAGCTGGTTGCCAGATTCAGGACGAAGACGGGTTGTACTCCGGTTGTCTGATAGGCCGTCAGTAACTGGTCGACGCGGTAGTTTTCTGCACTCGTATTGTGGTGGGGGTGAGGCGAATCAGGTGTGATCATGTCGCCTGTCGTTCAGTCTAATAATTTGCCACCGTTCCACCGGGAAATCGGAGATGTTGGACTCCTAGTCGCTCGAGACTGATAAGGTCGTTGGTGTTTTCCCAAAGATCAGATAGCTTGGCGCGCGTATTGACTCCCAGAAAATCTGGCTTGATTGTGCGGCCGCTGTCTGTTGAGAGCCGGGGCGTGACAGTCAACTGACCAAAAAGGGTTGGTTGGGCGAAACCGCAAAGTGCAGTCATGAGTCCGAGCATAAAACAGGTTCGAGCAACAGTCATCATTTTTCAAAAACGCATCTTCGACAGTTGTGTACGGGATATGTCGAGTAGTGTTTACCGAATGGATGAGGGTGTCATGGAGATTCTCTGCGGATTTCGAAAGATATCCAGAAAATAATTCTCGGTTGGAAAAAGGGGGTGATTACCCGCCCAGACGACCGTCTGTCTTGTCGCCTCTACAGTCTATTATAGACAGGACTTTTGCGATTTCTTTTGCACCAGTAATTTTAACATATCATTGACCGCCAACCTCTACCTAAAGGCCGACCACGGTTTTGGTTGGTTCTGTAATGCTCGCTGGGCAGCCGGTTTGGCAACCGTAAACTCAGAAAAGAGTTGGAGATGGTTTGCCAGATAGGAGAGGCTTAAAACCCAGGTGTTTAAGCAACTTGAGTTGTGTCTGGCAGAGAGAGAATTTATGATAGACCTATCATGAATGTCTGGCGAAAACCAGTTTTGTTAATGAGTGGACTCTGTTCATTGTTGGTCGGTCACGCATTTGGCGAAGCATTGCCCTTTACGGTTTTTCCACAAAAAGTGTTGCTGTTTGCCGGGGAAGATTCTCAGCAGCTTCTCATCTCTACGGTCAATGTCTCCGGCCTGGAAGAGGACATTACTTCAAAGGCAGCATTCATTTCTGAGCATCCCCATCTGGCAACCGTCAACGCCGAAGGGTTGGTTCGAGGCATTGAGCCAGGGACAGCAACGATCACGGTCCGTTGGGCAGCACATGCCCAATCGATAACCGTGACGGTAGAACCGGCGCTGCAGAGGCAACTCACTTTCCTTCACGATGTGATACCGATCATCAACCGCGCTCGTTGTAATGCTGGCGCCTGTCACGCCAAACCCCGGGGTCAAAAAGGATTCCAACTGTCCATTTTTTCATTCGATCCAGAATCGGATTACCAGGAGATTGTACGAGAATCCTATGGCAGACGGGTCTTTCCCACGGCACCACAAAAAAGCCTCGTCCTCGAAAAGGCAACGATGACCGTTGCCCACAAAGGCGGTTTGCGATTCGGAGTGGACTCCCAACTATACGATCGCTTCAGTAAGTGGATCGGTACGGGGATGGTTTATGCCAATTCAGAAGATCCCGACGTCGAAAAGATTGATGTTTACCCGGACCGACGTCGATATCAGCCTGGTGCTCAACAGCCATTGTTGGTGCGGGCCTTTTTCTCTGACGGCACTGTTCGGGATGTGACGCATCTATCCGTTTTTGAATCACGTGACAAGGATCTTGTGCATGTCGATGCCGAAGGTCTCATGACCGTCACAGACCAGTTTGGCGAAGCAGCAGTCACTGCACGATTTCTGGAGAAAGTGGATGTGGCCACGGTGACCATTCCGACCGACTACGGTCTGGCCGATTCAGCTTACGACCCATTGCCTGTTTACAACCTGATTGATACTCACGTTTACGCACAACTCAAACGGCTCGGTTTTCTTCCTGCCGATTTATGTACTGACGGTGAATTTTTGCGTCGGGCGTATTTCGACGCGGTGGGGATTTTGCCGCCGTCGGACGAGGCGGAAGCGTTTTTAGCCGATGAGGATCCAGAAAAGCGCAACAAGCTGATTGAGCGTTTGCTTGATCATTCCCATTGGCCGGATCATTGGGCTACCAAATGGAGCGACCTGATCCGACCGAACGATATTCTGGTCGGTGCCAAAATGGTGTATGTGCTGGACCAGTGGACTCGCGAACAGTTCAGGAAGAACCTGCCATACGACCAATTTGTACGACAAGTCGTTGCGGCCGAAGGCAACGCTATTCAGAATGGCGCATCGGTTGTCTTTCGAGATCGGCCCAAGCCGGAAGACGTGGCAACGCTCGTTGCCCAAGTTTTCCTCGGAGTGCGCATTGAATGTGCCAAGTGCCATCACCATCCCTTGGATAAGTGGAGTCAGAAAGACTTTTATCAGTTTGCTGCATTTTTCGGTCAGGTCAAACAGCAGGGCGATCGGGGGAATAAAGGTTTTACGATCTTTCATTCGGGTGAGGGAGAAGTTAAGCATCCGATGACCCAACAGGTGATGCAGCCGACACCACTAGAGGGTCAGCCGGTTATTTTGGAATTGGGTGATGATCCTCGGATGGCGCTGGCTGACTGGATGGCCGATCGGAAAAATACGTTCATCGCCCGCGCAGCGGCCAACCGTGTTTGGAGCGAATTGATGGGTCGTGGTATTGTCCACCCGGTCGATGATTTTCGCGTCTCCAACCCTCCGGTTAATGCGCCCTTACTCGATGCACTAGCTTTGGAATTTGTCCAGCACGGCTATGACCTGAAGCACCTGATGCGTCATATCATGCGATCACGTACCTATCAGCTCAGTTCTTTTGCAACCCGTTACAACGTGTTGGATACCAAGAACTTCTCCCGTTATTATCGTAAGCGTCTGCCTGCCGAAGTATTACAAGACGCGGTTGCCGATTTAACAGGGACGCCTAACAGATTGGTTGGCATGGCCCCATCGACACGGGCAATTGAAATTTGGAACAACAAGATTCCGTCCCATTTAATGGACGCCTTCGGCCGACCGGTTCCCTTGGACGATCCTCCCTGTGACCGGGTTCAAGAAAGTACCTTGGTCCAGTCACTTCATTTAATGAATTCTGAGCAATTACAGGCCCGCGTTGCCGATAAAGAAGGATGGGCAGCCCGGTTGGCAGCTGACGAGGCCCTCACAATGCCTGAAATCATAAAAAAGCTTTATTTACGGGCTTATAGCAGATATCCGACCGAAGATGAACTTGTAGAGGTACAAAAAGTCCTGTCAAATATACCTGAGGAGACTCGCCGGTCCGCTGTAGAAGATATAATGGCTGTGATGATCAACTCGGCGGAATTTGTATTTAATCACTGATTGATGACGTCTATCGGGAAAGGTGATCATGAGCGAGCTCAAATACAATTGTGAAGGCATGGCTCGACGTGATTTTGTTCAGTTGGGAATCGGTTCGGTACTGGGTTTTGGAATGGTCGATTTAATGCGACTCCAGGCCCAGGCAGTGGCGTCGACGCCCGGCAAGGTTGATCCGTCCAGTATGCGTTGTATCTTGATTTGGATGGATGGTGGACCATCACAACTTGAGACGTTTGATCCCAAGCCCGCTGCACCTAGCAAGATCAATTTTGGCGTTAAAGCCATCCGGACCAAATCTTCAGATTTGATGTTTTCTGAATTCTGTCCACAACTGGCCACCGTTGCCGATAAGTTTTCGATCATCCGTTCGGTCAGTCATACGGATTCGTTTCACGGTGGTGGTAATCACTGGATGATGACAGGCCAGAAGTCGCCAATGCCTACACAGTGTGATTCGGTGATTTCGTTTCACCCGTCATTCGGTTCGGTGGTATCTTTTAAGCGTGGTGGGGAAACGAAGCTACCGGCGTACATGGCTGTCGGGCAGCAATCTCGTTCCGGTGGTCCGAATTTCCTTGGTCCACAACATGCGCCTTTTGTGATCGGCGGTGATCCCAGTCAGCCGGACTTTCAAGTTCGCGATGTAGTACTTCCATCGGACCTCAGTGAAGGTCGTGCCACAACCCGCCAGCAATTACACCGAGCGATTGATCGGATGTCACGATTTCAAGATGCTCGAGCCAGTGACCCGGCGGTTGCTTTCGATAAACATTACCAGGCAGCGGTTGATACGATTGCATCTCCTGAAGCTCAGGCGGCGTTTGATCTCAGCCAGGAGCCCGAAACGATCCGTGATATGTATGGCCGTTGCGAGCTTGGTCAGCGGCTGATGCTCAGTCGCCGCTTGGTCGAAGCAGGTGTTCCGTTTGTCACCGTCTACAATGGTGGGTGGGACCACCACGGTACGATTATTGAAAGTATTACTGGCCGAAATAAACCCAACTGTCCATGTGCTCAGGCAAGCCTGCCGCCACTGGACAAGGGATTGAACGCGTTGATCAGGGACCTGGATGATCGTGGTCTGCTTGACACGACTTTGGTCATGGCATTTGGTGAATTCGGTCGTACTTCCGAGCCAACCGGCGCTGGACGGGGACACTGGGGAGAAGCCATGTCGATCTTTGTTGCCGGGGCGGGCATTCGGGGTGGTCAGGCGATCGGCGCCACCGATGAAATCGGCAAGCGACCTATCGAAAAGAAATATGCACCCGCGGATCTTGCTGTTTCGATCTATGCCAAGATGGGTATTGATATACACCAACACCTGCAGTCGCCCGATGGCCGACCGATAGAATTGGTCAAGAACGGCCAAATCATCAAGGAACTGTTCTCGTGAGCCGCGGTCGTTGTCCTGCCCATGGTTTTTTTCTGCTGGGGGTGTTGTGGTTCAACACGGTCGTGACCTACGCTGACGAGCCTCCTCAGCTGGATTATCTTTTCCCTGCCGGTGGCCAGCAAGGCACGACCGTCGAACTTGAAATTGGCGGGTACCTCGATCCCTGGCCTGTTGAAGTCTGGACGGATTGTCCTGGACTTAAGTTTGAAATCGTTCAAGATTCGTTTGTACACACGGCGACTGAAACCGAATCCTCGCCGGGAATCCTGCTTTACGAACGAAAAGGCATTGGAAAACTTGTCGTGGAAATCGACAAGGATGCCCCCATCGGTCGCCATCTTGTCCGCGTCTATACACCCTACGGTACCTCGTCTCCGATGCCATTCTCAGTTGGCTACCGCCAGGAGCAATCCGACCAGGAGCCGAACGATATTGTCGACCGGGCGCAGCCGGTTTCAAAGTTACCCGTCACGATCAACGGTCGATTTTGGGGTGATCATGCTCGCCAAGTCCTCTCGCGAGATCCGCGTACCGGCCGTATACATTTCCGATCCGATACCGATACTTATGCGGTCACGCTGGAAGCGGGCCAGTGGCTGATTGCTGCAACCGAGGCCTATGCGCTCGGATATGCGATCGACACAGTGCTCGACTTGCGCCAAGCCAATGGCGCAAAGCTGGCGCACAACAATGATGTTCACTTCAGCACATACGACTCATTTCTGGCGTATCAGGCGAAAAAGTCGGGTACTTACTTTCTCCAGGTGCTCGCCTTTCATTTGCAACGAGCCACGTCAAACCAGAAGGCGGACTTGGTGTTACGTGACTCGGCCGTTTACCGGCTAACCCTGTCACATGGTCCCTATGCACAGTACACCTATCCAGCAGCCGTCCAGCGAGGGAAAAAAACACTTTTACAGGTGTACGGCATCAATCTACCATCTCCAACGGGTGTCTTGATTCACGAACTGGATCTTTTCAGTCGTCAGTCGTTGGATGACCACGTGTTGGTGACAACGCCCAATTTTGAGAACCCGTTGCGCCTTGAAATTGTTGGCGATCCAACAATCCAAGAAAATGAGCCGAATGATCAGCGTGACCTGGCTCAGCCTGTATCGATGCCTGTTGCGGTCAACGGTCGTATCAATCGGCCAGGCGACAAGGATTATTTTGCGTTCATTGCCCAAAAGGACCAGCAGTTCACTTTCTTGTTATCGTCGTCCAATGATGCTTACCCGCTGCTTGGTGTTCTGCAAATTGAAAATCAGAATGGAGAGAAGTTGGTTTTCAACGAAACGATGCATTCCAGTCCAAGCCTGGTATGGCAAGCTCCTGATGACGGCACGTTCTATCTTCGAGCCAGCGAGCTGACGACGCACGGGGGCCACGAATACATCTACCAAATTCATATGGATTCGGGTGAACATTTTTCTCCCCGAGTTTCTGAAAACAGGTACCGGATTCAACCGGGCAAGTCACAGGAAGGTAAGTTTTTGATCAACCGTCATAATTATCAACTGCCGCTGAACATTCTGGTCGAAGGCTTGCCAGATGGCGTGACGTTTTCGACGTCACAGATGCCAGTCAAGGGTGGAGAAGCAGCAGTGACGTTAACGGTTGCTCCTGATGCCAAGCCGTCGAATCAGCCGATCAAGTTTCGTTTCTTTGCATCCGAGCAACCGGACCAGTTTCACGACGCAACTGCCAGTGTTCATGGCATGATGATCAACTTTCTCCGTGCTCCTGAAATGGATGCCACCCACCTTGTTGTCGCCCAGACACCGTACATTTGGTTGACCGTGACACCCAGGCAGTTGCCAGAGCCTGACCGTATTTTGAAAAAGTGACAGCTCTTTCTGCGCGACTCAGTCAATCGGACAGTTCAACGATATGTTTGACCATTTCCAGACGAATACTCTGGAGGTCGCGCTGGCCGGTAACGATCAAATGAGGTGCTGCCTTGAGCTGTATCAGATATTCAATGGCAGCTTTGACCTTTTCGTCTTCGGTGTCGATCGCCGTCCTGGCCTGGATCTTGTTCATCAGTGTTGATAGGTAACGAAGATCGTCTTGTCCTTCGCGAAAGCATTCCCATTTTAAGGTTGCGACAGGCT
>Ga0310125_10000923_pt1 | contig 14431 bp, 13 predicted proteins | sample CB11b_Tmax_Bot8__FD_203508 | JGI IMG/M metagenome (GOLD analysis project Ga0310125, IMG submission 203508) | Marine microbial communities from Western Arctic Ocean, Canada - CB11b_Tmax_Bot8 | ecosystem: Environmental > Aquatic > Marine > Oceanic | place: Canada: Western Arctic Ocean | collected... | reverse complement strand
GCGTTCGTGTCCGCAATGCCAGAAATTGCTGATCACCTCCGTGAACAGGTCCACCCTGACTTCATCCTCAGCCCGGACAAAGGGGCTATTGAGAGAGCTAGCCATGTGGCGAAGATGATTGGCTGCAATTTCTCATACCTCGAGAAGATTCGAATTGACGCCCACACGATTGAGCACAAGCCGAAGAATCTGGATGTTGAAGGTGCAATCGTCGCCATCGTCGATGACATGATTTCCACCGGCGGCACCATCTGCAAGGCTTCGGACGCGCTACGCAGACAGGGTGCAAAGGAGGTTCACGCCGCCTGCACCCACGGCCTCTTCACCGGGGGCGCCATCACCCGACTCGCAGACCATGTTGACGGTGTCCACGCCACAGACTCCCTACCCAATCCACGCTCCAGAGTTTCCGGTGCACCGGCTCTCGCAAGGGGGGTTCGTGAGTTGCTCGAGAGACTCGGCCTCTAACCCAGAATCGACCGGTCGGAGGCTGTTCTTCTTAGGCATCTAAGACTGGATTTATTGTTGGCATTCCACTCTGACCGATTGACTGCACCCCTACGGGGTAGGCTATTCAATTCCGGTGTGTTTATACGAGCCACGCCCTCGCCGAGCCTACCCCCACAGGAGGAATGAATCCAATGAGCGTGCATGTAGATTTTGAAACCCCGGAAAAAGTCCAGCAACAAGTGTATGAACTGGTCAAGAAGATTGGAAGAGACGGCAAGGGTCGGCTCAAGAAGGGAATGAACGAGGTCATCAAGGTGACTGAGCGGGGAGACGCCAAACTCGTGGTCATGGCAGAGAATGTCAACCCAGGCGAGATGCTGATGCCAATCCCGATGATCTGCAAGGAGCGCAAGATTCCATTCATCTATGTTGCAGACCAAGGATTCCTCGGTGAAGCCGCTGGAATGCCAATCGGCCGTGCAACCGCCGCAATCGCAGTTCTCAATGTCGAGAAGGGCGCTGATGAGGACTTCAAGGGAGTCGTTGCAAGCGCTATCGAACTCGCTGGCAACTGAGGTGATTCAGATGGCAGACGGTTGGCCCGCAGAAGTCGTCGAGGTTGTCGGCAGGACCGGCATGACCGGCGAAGCGACACAGGTCAAGGTTCGCGTCAACGACGCACCCAATCCCCGCGATGTCGGTCGAATCATCACCCGCAATGTGCTCGGACCCATTAGAGTGGGGGACATTTTGATGCTCAAGGACACCGGCCGTGAAGCTCGCAAGTTGGGAGGCCGATGACATGCCCGAGCGAAGAGTGTGTACCTTCTCTGGCGAGGAAATCGAGCCCGGCACCGGTATGATGTTCGTCAAGCGGGACGGAACAGTCCTCTGGTTCAAGAGCAGCAAGGCTCGCAAGAACTCGTTGAAACTCAAGCGCAATCCACGCAAGGTGAAGTGGACTCGCCACTATGTCAAGGGCGGCATTCAGTGAAACTTGGCCCTTTCGGGCTCCGTTCGGCTTAAACAGGGAGGGCCTCACGGCCGGCCCAAGTGGTTAGTATGCAGACGACATTCGTGATGGTGAAGCCCGACGGTGTGCAGCGCGGTCTGGTTGGTGAGATTATCGGCAGATTTGAGCAGAAGGGACTCCGATTGGTAGGGCTCAAACAACTGACCCCAAGTCAGGAGTTAGCGGAAGCACACTACGAGGTTCACAACGAGCGCCCGTTCTACCCGGGCCTGATTCGATTCATCACTTCCGGCCCAGTCGTGGCGATGGCGTGGACGGGCGCTGATGCGATTTCGGTAGCACGCAACATCATCGGCCCCACCGATGGCCGCAAAGCGGCACCGGGCACCATCCGCGGCGACTACGCGATGGATATCGGCCACAACATCATTCACGGCAGTGACGCCGAGGAGACCGCGGAGTTCGAACTCGGACTCTGGTTCCCGGACGGCGTGGAGGATTGGACCCGCCTCGATGAGAGTTGGGTCTATGAGTGAACATTTTCGAATATCAAAATCAAAAGGGGCAGGTGACATGAATGAGTTCTCGTCGACAACCAATAGTCGCGGTGCTCGGTCATGTTGACCACGGAAAGACCAGCATCCTCGACCACATTCGCTCCCTCGGAAGCGAGAGACAATCCTCGGTGATGGACCGCGAAGCCGGTGGAATCACCCAACACATCGGGGCGACGGAAGTCCCGGCTGATATTCTCAATGAGATGTGCGCCCCCCTCATGGGTGGCAAGAAATTCAACTCGCCGGGCCTCCTCTTCATCGACACACCGGGTCACCACTCCTTCTCCACCCTTCGGGCCCGTGGAGGGTCACTCGCCGACATCGCCATTCTCGTGATTGACATCATGGACGGTTGCAAGCCTCAGACCTTGGAGTCGATGCGAATTCTCAAACAGTCAAAGACACCATTCGTAATCGCCTGCAACAAGGTCGATCGGCTGTATGGCTGGCAGTCGGAGCCAGGACGGGCGATGGCCATATCGATGCGCAAGCAGACTGGCGATGTGATGGCGCTTTTCGACCAGCGTTACTGGCAAATGCTCGGTGAATTCAGTGGGCACGGCTTCAACATCGAGCGTTATGACCAAATCACCGACTTCACACAGAACATCGCTCTCGTCCCCTGCTCAGCCAAGGAGGGAGAGGGGATTCAGGACCTCTTAGCCGTGACCATCGGATTGGCGGAGCGTTACCTCGCTGAACAGTTGGTGGATGTAGATGGGTCGGCGGAAGCCACCGTCTTGGAGATGAAGGAGGAGAGGGGTCTTGGGAAGACACTGGATGTAATTCTCCACCGGGGTACTCTCTCAAAGGGCGACGAATTCGCAATCGCCACACCTGAGGGCCCTCAAGTGACTCGCATTAAGGGGATGTTCTCCCCACGTGGGATGTCGGAGATGCGGGATGCGGGTGACCGCTGGGATTCGGTTGACAGCGTGACTGCGGCCGCCGGACTGAAGATTAGCGCACCCGAACTTGACAGTGTGTTGGCAGGCACTACGCTGCGAGCCATTTCCGATGAGGATTCGCGAGAAGCAATCCTCGCTCTGACTGCAGAGGAGTGTGAAATCTCCATCGAACTCGACGAGGAGGGGATTGCCATCAAGTCCGACACCCTAGGTGGACTGGAGGCGCTCGCCTTCGAACTTCGGGAAATGGAGGACTCAGACGGAAAGCCGCTTGGAATACAGATTCGCGCTGCGAACATCGGTCCAATCTCACGCCGAGACATTCGCTCGGCTGAAACCTCCTCCGACCCGTTTGAGAGGGTCATCCTCACCTTCAGCTCCACTGTCCTCGCTGAGGCACAGACTGAGTTAGACTCTGATGACTGTGAGGTGACTCACATCGGTTCTGACATCATCTACCATGTGCTGGAGGAGTACCAGAAGTGGATTGAGACCACCAAGCAGGAGTTGTCCGAGGCGGAGCGGGAGGTGGTGGTCCATCCAGGACGGATCCTCCTACTCGCTGACCATGTCTTTCGACGCTCTGGCCCTGCAGTCGTCGGCGTTCGTGTCCTCGGCGGCCGAATCATGGTAGGTCAACGACTGCTTCAGCCCGACGGGACGAGGGTTGGCCGAGTGAAGTCGATTCGCGATGGTGACCACATACTTTCCGAAGCGAAGCAGGGAGATGAACTGGCTATCGCAATCCAAGGGGCTGTCATCGGCAGAGGGGTCGATGAGGAAGATGTTCTCCTGGTAGACATTCCTGCGTCACATGCGAGGAAATTGAAAAAGGTTGATTTGACATCTGCGGAGCAGGAAATTCTTGAAGAACTGATAGCAATTCACCGCAAGGAAGACCACTTTTGGGGTCGTTGAACCGCGATTCAAGGGTGACTAATGAATACCGAACGCTTTAGTACGATTCGGGTGGGTCGAAACTCATACGGAAGTGGATACTGTGCAGGCAATGGGAGGAGACGGTCGCACAAAGGACCTCATCGCAACGGTCAGCGCCATTTCCAATGGCCTCATGAATGAGGTTGCAAAGGTCATCATCGGCAAGCAGGAGAACCTGCGAAGAGTGACTATTGGAGTTCTTTCAAACGGGAATATGCTCTTGGAGGATTTCCCGGGACTGGCAAAGACTCTGCTCGCCAACACCTTCGCCCGGGCTCTCGGTTGCAAGTTCAAGCGTGTACAGTTCACCCCTGACCTGCTCCCCTCGGACATCATGGGGACATACATGTTCGACCAAAAGGTAGGGGAGTTCAAACTCCGACCCGGTCCACTCTTCTCCAACATCCTACTCGCTGACGAGATTAACCGTGCTCCGCCAAAGACTCAGGCTGCTCTGCTTGAGGCGATGGAGGAAAAGCAGGTGACCATCGAGGGCATCACCCACAAGCTGCCCGCTCCGTTCGTGGTTCTAGCGACCCAGAACCCCATCGAGCAGGAGGGAACCTACCCGCTGCCCGAGGCGCAACTCGACCGCTTCATGATGAAGATGTCAATGGGCTATCCAGACCGCGCCGAGGAGAAGGCGATTCTCGCTCGCAGAAAGTTGAGAGGGAAGGATGAGCACGATGTTCAGCAGATCACCTCACCAAAGAAGGTGGTCGCCATGCAGAAGGCGCTTGAGACGGTCCACATTGACCCAGCGATTCTCTCCTACATCGTCGAACTCGTACAGCGAACCCGTGAGGACCACCGTATCATCTGCGGTTCCAGCCCTCGTGGCAGTCAGAACCTGTTCAAATCATCTAGGGCCGCTGCCGCAATCGATGGCCGCGACTATGTGATCCCTGACGACATCAAGGGCATCGCCCTGCAAGTCCTCAGCCACAGAATCATCCTCAAGCCCGAGGCAAAGATTCGTGGAATCACTGGAATGCACATCACCAGGAAGATTCTTTCTGAAGTACCTGTGCCGGTCATCCAACCCGCATGAACCGTCCGCGACTGTCGGTCGGTAGAGCCCTGTGTCTTGGTGTTTGAAGACACATGGTAACGCGTGAGTGATTAAGGTTGAAAGCATAGGGCTGTCCGAAGCACTGGGGAGGAAGCGTCGTGGACCCGTACAAGATGGTAATTGCGTGCACCAACCAGAAGGGCGGTTGCGCGAAAACAACCACCGCGGTGAATGTCGCCACCGCACTGGCAGAGGGTGATCCGAAAAACGGAATCCAACCCTCAAAGGTACTACTCGTCGACCTCGACCCTCAGGGAAGCGCGTCGACCTCATTTGGAATCAACAAGAGTACGCTCAACAGAACGGTCTACGACCTGCTGATGAATGACCTCGGAGAAGATTTGCCTGTTCTCGAAGAATATCTGATGTCTCCGGAAATCATCACTGACCACATGAGACAGACTTGGAAGAGTCAAAACATGGACAAGAAACGGTATCCGAAGCGGCTGAAGGTGGAGAATCTCTGGCTTCTGCCGTCAAACATCCAACTCTCCGGAGCGGAGATAGAACTGGCCACCAGAATCGGCAGAGAAACCCGGCTCAAGGAAGGGCTCGCCGGAGCAATCGAAGAATTCGACTACATCATCATCGACACGCCACCAAGTCTCGGGCTTCTCACCATCAACGCCCTAACCGCAGCCAACTGGGTGCTGATTCCGGTGCAGACGGAGTACTACGCGCTTGAAGGGATGAGTCAACTGATGAACTCAATCAAATTGATTCAAAAGCGAATCAATCCGCATCTCAAGTTGTTCGGCATCGCCCTGACGATGTACCAGAAGACAAGGCTGTGCAACACCGTTTCCTCAGAAGTTCGCAAACACTTCGCTGAGCACACCTTCGCCACCATGATACCGAGAATCATCTCCATCGCCGAAGCGCCTCTCGATGGTGCCCCGGTCGTGCTCCTCAAGAATCCGAACCGCACAAACAAGGGGAGCCAAGCGTATTGGGCCCTTACCCGGGAAGTCTCGCAGAGGGTGACGAGTTTGAGGCAGAAGTACGGGGTTAAGGAAGTCAGCCGTCTCAAACTCCACAACTTGGGTGTCGGCGAATGAGTTGGATTTCGCACCTTCTATAGCCCGAGAGATTGATTTTCTTCTGAAACCGCTCCGTAGGAGCGAGATTATACCGTCAGCCTTCTATATCCGGTTGACTGAAACCGGACCAAGGTGAAGTGATGGGATCTCCAGATATGACTTCGGTCAGTGTGAGTTTTGAGGTGCGTAGACAGTTGAACTCGATGAGAGCGCTGGGGAATTACAAGTCGGTTGACGACTTGATTCTCCACCTGCTGAAGGAACACCGACTAAGCCAGATCAAGAAGGATTCAGATGCGCTGCAAGCTGCTCTCAGCGGCCTTGGTGGAGTAGATGTGGATGCATTGGTCCAGAAATTGGGACTTTCCCCTTTCAAGGAGTGATAGCCGTGAAGGGACAGGCACCGGCTTACTGGATTGATGTTGGTCAATTGGTTCGCGGCCTCTTCGATGAAGGGTCAGATGAACAGGTCCTGCTGCAACTCGCAGCCTGCAATGTCGTCGAATTACACGCGACTTCGAAGACATGGAACAACCTGCTGTGGCTGGTGATGAACAGCCAGTCCGGTGGAGATGGTGCAATCTCTGGTCAGCAACTCGGTGAGTTGAGAGCGTCGCTGCCTGTCGCCTTCCATTAGGGCACAGCATCACTCTTGGTTCTTGGCGTCCCACCACTGATGTCCATAGTAGACCCACTGTTCCATGGTCCAGCCTGCCGGAAGTCCACCATCGGGAATTGGGGGGGCGCCTGGCGGTAGTTCGTCGGACGCTGGGGCCGATTCATCTGGTGGCGCCGTCATAGACGGTTCCGGAGGTGTTGGCTCTGGCTCAGGCTCTGGCTCTGGCTCAGGCTCAGGCTCTGGCTCAGACTCGACCTCGGCCTCGGCCTCATCCCCCTCTGATGGCTCACTTGGTGGCTCGGAAGTAGTATCATCGTCGCCAAAGTCGCCAGCATCGGGTGCTACAGATGGTTGCTCATCGTCGATATCCTCGGCCATGTCCCAGAGTTGGTCCTCGGTGATTCCATCTCCCAACGCCTCGCCTTCCCACCCCTTTTCTTGAGTGATTCCGCCGCGCGTGGAGAATTCCTCGCCCTCCTCATCTGCCTGCAACTCCTTAGTGGCGTCTTGATGGCTGTACTGTGCATCGGGAGAGCGCTTTGCCATGGTCGTACGAATCAGGCCGATCAAACCCCAGAGAATGAGGATGGCTGCAATCAGCCCTACTCCGATTCCGCCCCCATAAATCAAGAACTCCTTCACGAGTTGGTTGCGCTTCTCTGAGGGATTAAGTTCCTCTTCAGGATCTTCTGTTACATTAGTTGGAACATAGACGTTGGAGCAGACCGCGTAGTCGTCGGGATGCTTCGCACAGTATTCCTCCTCGGTAGCCACAGTGGGGTCTAGGTCGTCCCAATCCGAGTTATCACCCACGCCATCCCTGTCACTGTCCACCCACTCCGTCGGGTCGGTCGACCAATCGGTCAGTCCATCGTGCTCACCAGAGTCCTCGTAGCCATCACCATCTCGGTCTGGGCAACCGAAGCGCTGCACCGTGACATAGCGATTCTCACCAGTGTCGAAATAGATGCCACGGGTGCTGTTGCCCCATTCTGCAGGACACCAGTCCGGCTTGTTCCCAGTCAGATTGTCACCGTAGTTGTCTTGATCTGTGTCGCACCATTGGGTTGAGTCCATCGGGTAACTGTCTGCGCCGTTAGGTGCGAGGGCGGAACAAGCGGGAAAATCCTCACTCGCATCGCTGTACCCATCATCGTCGGAATCAGGGCAGCCCTCCCTATCGATATGAGAATCGCCCGGTGAATTTGGACAGTCATCGGGATTGGTTCCTTCCAGATTGTCCCCTAGACCGTCCCCATCAGAGTCGAACCACTGAGAATCGTCATTCGGGAAGTAATCCCCATTGAGGCCCAGCGAGTTGTCGCCGTAGCCGTCTCCGTCACTGTCTGTGTTTTGGTCCGCATTGTTCGGGAATTGGTCGCCGTTTGTGCCATTCGCATTGTCGCCTCGGCCATCTCCATCACTGTCAACCCATTGCGAAGGGTCGGCTGGCCACTCATCCGGATTGTTACCAAGTTGATTGTCACCGTAGCCGTCGCCATCTGAATCGACCTGCTGAGTAGAGTCAGTGGGAAATGGGTCATCCGAGTCAACGACGCCGTCGCCATCAGTATCGACATCGAAGAGAATGACCTGTGAGGAGCCTATGAAGGAGGCTAGAACTAGGAAGGAGTTGGGTCCGACCTCGTGGATACCGACAATATTCCCAAGATTCGAAACATGGGAGATTTCTGAGTAGTCCGTCCCATTTATGACATGGAGGTGGCCATTGTGAGTTCCCATCGCAATTCGGCCATCGGAAAGAACCGCCATCGAGTGAATCATGCCTCCTGAAGAGAGTGTGACCTCATCTTCCAGAGTCCAATTATCCGTGGAATAGACGAAGACCTTCCCGGACTCGGTCATGGCCAACATGGTTTGACCACCGTCGACCAACGCGAGGTCGGTCACCACAGAGGTGATATCCATCAGGACTCGGTTTTGGCTGCCGTTCGGGTGATTCACTCTGATTATCAGGTCTCTTCCTGTCGTGACCACGCCTCCTCCGGGTAGGCCAAGAATTGCGCTCACCTCAACGGTGTGAGATATTGTCAGGGTACCTGTTGCTCCGGTGTCTCTGTACTCCACCGCCTGATTCGAATTTGCCAAGCCGACCCACAAATCACCGTCGCCGTCCCATGCGAGCGAGTCGGTAGCCTCGCCTGTGTTGATGGAATAGAGCACCTCCTGATACTCTGTGGAGATTACTTCGACGCCATTGGTTGTGCCTATTGCAAGTCGATGCTGAAGGTTGTCGATGGCGGCACAGATGACGGTCTCGTTCAGATAGACGCTCCACTGATCTTGTCGTTCGCCGTCCTTCCAATCAAATACGGTCACATTTCCAGTCACATTGATGACTGCAATCGAGCCGTCGTAGGTCTGGAACCAACCGATGGTTGAGTCGTCAAAGGTCGTTTTGGTTCCCGCATTTGCCAATTCTGAGGCGGATGCATTAGGGAGGGCGAGGAGTGGAACAAGCAACGCCACCAACAGGAGAACTGTCAATCCAAGTGAGCGACGCATGGCTCTTACAAGAGCCATTCACCTTTCAATGCCGCGTCGCCTCGCTCAAGCGGTATATTCGGAGAGAAGTGAAGAATCACTCTTCTTCGTCCGACTCGGTCTTGACCGGAGTGAGTGTTGCGGCCGCTGGTCGTAGAATCGCCTTCTCCTCATCGAAAGTGGGAATCATGACCTTGCGCTGTTCGCTGACGGGACGGAGTGTCACCGGAGCCTGGGGTTTTGGCTGCAAGACAGGTCGCTTGACTGGTTGGAGGATTTCTGATGGTTCAAACAAGCTATCTCGCTGTGGCGGTCCTCCGACCTCCGGTCTTGGACCATCTCTTACCAAGCGGCCGCCACCGGGTGGGCTGCGGGACAGTCCACCCTCTTCCGCGCTGTCCCTAACTAGTCGCCCTCCACCAGGAGGTCCACGCCGTTCAGCGATTTCCTCTACACCTTCTGGCCGGGAGCGGGATATTTCGAAGCCCTCAGCGGTTGGTTGTGTCGCGGCTCCTCCGACTCCGAATGAAGTGGTCTCGTCTGTTGAGGGGGAAGTATCGGGGAACAGGTCGGCAGCATCCGAGAGTTTGCGAACTCGAGAATCAGCCGGTTGGGGTTCTGGTTCTGTTTCCACATCAACCGCATCTCCGAGTCGGCGGGCGGCTGTTTCCTTCTCCTCAGGCGCCCTGATTGGAAGACGAACTGGGGTCAATACATCGGTTTGTGGTCCCGACGGAATGAGAGGTGAATCACTCAGAGCCGGTGCGGCTGGCTTCTCACCTATTGGTAATCGTGCCGGAGCGAGGCGCCCTCCGACTGCTCCGCCTAATCCGGGAGATGGCTGCTCACCGAGTGGCGTGGATGTTGATTGGCCGAGAAGCGCACCTCCGAGCGCGCCACCAAGCGCCCCTGCTGCACTAGGTGCGACTTGACCTGAGGCACCCTTCAGTGCACCCATCCACCTCTCACGCCGGGCAAGTACCCCATCGGTCGTCTCAAGATCTTCGACCTCATCCTCCATCTGCTTGAGGCGGACCTCCTCCTCGATGTCTTCATCTGAGACGAGGCTGCGCTGGAGTTGAGTGCGAATCTTATCTTCGGCAACCACCTTGAATTCCTCAGAGCGTTGCTCAAGAGTTGAGAGGCGCTCGCGAATCTCGGCTCGCTTGACAGCGAGTTGGGCCTCGATTTCTGCGCGGATTTCTGACTCCCGGCGACGGACATCGATGAGCGCCTTGTTGCGCATGATTTCTTCCCGCTTCGCCAGTTGGCGCTCAAGTTGGTCGGTAACTTCCTGCTCCTTGCGGCCACGGAATTCCCTGAGGCGGGATTCCATCTCGACCTCAAGTTCCATTGCAGTCTCCTGCTTGAGTAGGTCGAGTGCGGTCTCGTGAGATATCTTCTCGTTCCGTACCCTAGCATCGACCTCCGCCATGATTTGACGCTGGACTGCAGACTCCTTGGAGCGGAACTCCTGTTCAAGTTGGTCAACCCACTCCTGCTTCCGCGCCTCAAATGAATCTCCGAGTTGAGTGCGGAGTTCAATCTCCCTGTCGTGTCGGAACCGGCTCAGACGGCTGGATATCTCTGACTCTCGGCCGCGCTGATAGGAGTCAAACTCGTCAACCATCCGGTTCTGAAGTTCGTCTTCCAACTCCAAGTTGAGAGCGTGCTCAATATCATCGATGGAATGGCTGAAGGTGAGGTCGTAGCGCTCTCGAAGACGCTGCTTGCGCTCGGAGAGACGCTCGCCATACTGCTTCTCCAACTCGTGTAGAATTGACACTCGTACTTCGTCACGCTTGCGGGCAATCGCCAACTCAAGGTCCTGCTGCATCCGGTCCTCTAGTTGCCCGGTCTCCGAGGTGAGGCGTTCCTCCAATTCCTCCTGCAGGTCTTTGGCGATCTCCTCCTCCATTCGGTGGGCTCGCCGTTCGTACTCGGTGCGCAGGCGCGCCTCGCGTGAGCGCAGGCGGCTGCGTAGTTGTTGTTCGAGGCGACGGCGGATGCCATCTCTGAGTTGGATTTCGCGCTCGGCTAGGTGAGCTCTCTGCTCTTCGTCGATGCGCTCCGTCTGAAGGTTGCCCTCATGTGTCAGTTGAGTTTCCATCTCCTCCTTGAGAGTTGATTCGAGTTCCCTGACCTGCTCTTGCGTCGCCTGATTAGCCTCGATTTCCAACTTCTCCTGGAGGAACGCTCTTCGACGCTGGAATTCTGCATCCATCTCAGAAGAGAGTTGTTCCTGAATCTGTTCGCGGCGAGTGGAGAGACGGCGCTCCCGCTCGACATCGAGTTGTTCGTGCAGCGCAAGTTCCTCGCGCTCCATCCGCATGTCGAGTTCTTCGCGCAGGATTTCCTCTTCACGCTCAAGCGCATTTCTCTCGAGACGGGATAGTTCGGATTCCATCTCCTGCCGCATCTCAGACTCCAACTTTTCAAGAGCAGCGTCATGCTCCAACTGCATGGAGCGGGTCATCGTTCCGGTGGCACCAGACAGGCGCTCAGCCTGATCCTTGAGTCGAAGGCGGCGTTCACGGCTGAGCCTGTGGCGCAGCGCTTCCTCACTGCGCAGGTTGCTAGAAATCTGAGTTGCTCGCTCTGCAGATGGGGCTCCGGCACCTGTCACATCGCTGCGCAACTTCGCGAGCGAGTCATGGTCTCCACCGACGACTTGTTTCTTCAAATCTGATAGCTTCGCTTCCGTTTCAGTCAGGGTCCCATCCCCTGGGAGGTGATTCCTCCCGTGTGGATGTTGCGATACTCTTCCTATTTGAGTGCGGAGGGTGACATAATGGCCTAAGAGGCCGGTATTCGTACCATTATCCGCCTGCACGGGTGGTGAAACATCCAATTGGGAAAGGTTCGAGGGGTGTTCTTCTTTGGTAGCTCGGCTACGCTCCCATTCTTCGAAGTGAGGGGACTCAGAAGGTGACCTTGAACGGCTCTTTACAGGCCGGGCAAGTGACCTCCCGGACACCGGGGCGTGGCTTGAGTCTAAGGCGCCGCTCACAGGCAGGACAACCAAGTTCTACCTTGACAACCTTTGGATTGACGGAAAACTGCACTGAACAGGAACTACACTGCACCTTTGCAGGTCGCTTGTCGACTCCGACCACCAACACCTTTGAGCAGGCGGGACAGGCTACCTTCTCCTCTAGCCAACTGTTGACCGTAGCATCGTGACTGACCTTGACGACCGCATCACACAACTCACAGGTCTTCTCTCCGAGCCCCAACGGAAGGAGCCCTTCGCAATTGGGACAGTTGACGAGCGGTGGTGCAATGCTCGACTCAACAGCCTGGTTTTCGTCACCGCCCACGGAAGCACCTCAGTTTCGGGTTCTACCCACAACTAGAATTCCGCCGGGCATGAATGTGAAGGGCAGAGCGAGGTCGACCCCCCACTCCTCTGCTGAATCCTCCAGCATCTTCTTTGCAGCGACCGCGTCACTGGCAGTTGCTGGAATCTCTATCCAGTGAACATCAGCCCCTCGACGAATCAGGTTCGCAATATCCTCGGGGAGCCCGGAGAGTTCGGGACCAGTGGATGGATCGGCGGAGGAGAGGTCGATGGGGACGGTGAGGCGCCACCAGCGAGCGCGGCCTTGGTCGCGATGGTTCTCAACTATGCCCGCCTTCTCCAGTTGCTGCAAGTGGTGGTAGAGGTGGTAACGGGTGACATCGGTCGTCTTCTGAATCAGAACTGTTGACATTTCGTCAGCGGTTTGAAGCGCCTCGACGATTGCGATTCTCGTGTCGTGGGCCAATGCGACGAGTCGGGGGTCTCCACGAATCTTGCTCATGTTGCTCTCCCCCGTATGAGTTGAACTCGGTGCTCTCCACTTCAAGGATTGCCCTAACTCACCCTCCGTCTCAACTTCGGCTCACGGCGGGCATGGCCATCTCTCTAACGGCCCCCCACGCCGACCACATGTCCTTGCCCAATTGCTGGAACAGTCCGCCGAGCATTCCGAGGCGGCTCATCCCTTCATCGGCAAGCCAGACGCTGTTGATGAGGACAGCGATGGCGCTCGCCTCGTGGACGAACACACCGAGTGCCAGACTCGAGTGCCAACCAGCCAAAACCGAGATGACTAGAATGGTGGTTACCAGCAATGAGATTGCGAGGTTCACCTGCACTATCATGCGGGTGCGACGAGAGAGGCGGATGAGACGGGCGAGCATACGGGGGTTGTCGCTCGGAATCAGAACATCAGCCGCCTCAAGATTGACCTGCTCGCCCGAGCCGACGGCGACTCCGACATCGGCGGCGGCGAGGGCAGCGGCGTCGTTGAAGCCGTCACCCGCCATCAATGTGCAGCGCGCCTGACTGCGACGCCGCACCCAAATCGCCTTCCCTTCGGGATCAATCTCGCCACGGCAGGAGGTGGCAGCTATGCCGAGCCGCTTGCCGAGCGACTCTACGGCAGGTTGCGCATCGCCAGAGAGCAGCTCGACCGTCACGCCGAGGCCCTCCAATTCGAGGATGAGGGCGTCCGCACCTTCACGGAGGTCATCATGGTCGAAGGTGAACAGAGCAATCGCCTCGCCCGCCTCACTCAATACAGAGAGGCCAAAGCCGCGTGCGCGCGCATCTTCAGCAGCGTCACGAATCTTGTTGGAGAAATTGATTCCTTCATCGCTCAGCCAATCGTCGCGCCCGAAGCAGACCTTGTTCTCGCCCACAGTGCCACTGACGCCTGCAATCTCATCTGCGAGGTTCTTGACCTCCATAGCGACGAGTTCCTCACGCTTCGCCACCCCCATGATGGTGGCAGCGTAGGGGTGATTGCTGCGCTGTTCCAAGCCGGCTGCAAGCCGCAGGGCGCGGCGCCGTTCGACACCGGTGGCGAGCGTGATTCCCTCTAAGCGGGGGCGTCCGTGGGTTAGGGTTCCAGTCTTGTCAATCAAGGCGAGATCGATTCGGGCCGCCCGTTCTAGAACATCTCCACCTCGCGCTATCATTCCGTGATGAGCAGCATTGGCGAGTGCGTTCGCGTGCGGAACTGGAGCTGCGATAAGCAGAGCGCAAGGGCAGGCGACAACCCACAACAGGAGCATTTTGTAGACATCCTGAGTGAGCAAGGCGATGACCGCACCACCGATGATGACCGTCGGAACCCAGAGTTTGGTGAACAACATCACCATCGACTGTAGGCGAGGTGCCTCGTCACGGAAGGTGTGAACTCGGTCAATCAGAGCGGAGAGTCGAGTGTCCTCGCCTACTGCTGTGGTCTCAATCACCACAGGGCCACGTAGCAGAACCAATCCCGCTTCCACCTGATCACCGACCTGCAATCGGATCGGGATGCTCTCACCGGTCATGGGAGCACGGTCAATTTGGCCAGCACCTTCGACGATGATTCCA
>Ga0310125_10000920_pt1 | contig 14455 bp, 6 predicted proteins | sample CB11b_Tmax_Bot8__FD_203508 | JGI IMG/M metagenome (GOLD analysis project Ga0310125, IMG submission 203508) | Marine microbial communities from Western Arctic Ocean, Canada - CB11b_Tmax_Bot8 | ecosystem: Environmental > Aquatic > Marine > Oceanic | place: Canada: Western Arctic Ocean | collected... | reverse complement strand
ATCCGCCACCTCCTGGGGAGAAGGTGGCAGACCAACCAGGTCATAATGGGCACGCCGCAATAGCTGGGTCTTCTCGGCCGGGGACGCTGGTTTAAGCCCTTCCTTCTCGAGTCGCGCCAGGATAAAGGCATCGATCGGTGACCTGCCCCAGGCCTTGTTACGAACCCTCGGCGGAGCAGGCTGCTGGAGCGGACGAAAAGACCAGAACTGCCTGGCTGCGTCCGTTACCTGGGGAGGACCCTCCTCCTCGACCACCTGCTGCTCCAGCTCCGGCGCAAAAGGAACTCCCATCTCCACCCAGCGAGTGAGAATATCGATCTGTGCCTGGGGAAGTTTTTTCTTGGGGGGCATCTCCAGACCGTCATGGTTGACAGCCTGCAAAAGCAGGCTCTCGGCCGGGTCGTCGATGGAAACCGCCGGGCCACTCTCGCCCCCCTTGAGTACCAGGGCGCGGCTCACCAGGTGAAGCTCCCCCTTGGAATTGGACTGGGGGCCGTGGCACTTGAGGCAGTTGACCTTGAGGATCGGCTGGACCTGCTTGCGGAAGAAATCCAGTTGCTTGTCGGTGAAATTCCCGTCCGTATCTTTATCCTGGGACGGCAGCGCCGGACTCAAGGCTGCCAGGGAAAATACTGACGCGAGGACGATGATCGTCCCCATCATGATCCGCAGTGAAGTTCGTCGTTTCATGTCCCATTTTCCCTACCAGCCATGAGGCCCACATCGATACCGTAGTTTAGGACTCTCCTGCTCTTCTCGCAAACCCGTATTACTCGATACATTTTCTGGCCCGCTCCCTATTTTGTAGGTCCTTATCGGAGTACGCGATTAACTACTTATGTAGGTAGCTGAGAAAACTGTCCGCGCTGGGCACGAGCGAATCGGTCAGGTGTTCAAGAACACCAGCGATCGCGCCTTGGCTCTTGCTCCGCCGAGTTCGCACGATCTGACAATCTGCTAATGCGGGCGCCAGCGCATTCTGCCCGGTTTCTGCAAGCAGCCGGTCGAAGGAGTCCTCAGAAAGCTCGAAGAGCCGTCCGTATATGAACAACGTGGATGGATTAAATAAGTTAATGACGGTCGTCAAAGCGAAACTAATACGCGACAGAACTCGCTGTAATTCCGGTTCGGGGGATAATTCATTCGCATCGGTCAGAGATAAGACTTCTTCAATGGCGACGTCGCGCCCGATACGTTGCGAGATCATCCAGGCGAGTGCCGAGTCGCTGGCCACGGTTTCGAGACACCCACGATTCCCGCATCCACAAAGTCGGCCGTTTGGATCGTGCGGAATGTGACCGATCTCGCCTGCTAAACCCTTGTGTCCCGTTATCACACGACCGCCCGAAACGACGCCCAAACCGAGTCCGGTGCTGACGTCAAGTATCGCGAAATCTGCCAACTTCTGAATGTCTCCGTAGTGACGTTCTGCAGCGCAAAGTGCGTGTGCCTCCTGCAACATCACGCATTCGCATCCCAATGCGTTCCGAAGGTCGCGCGCTGGCGATTGGCCGTTGGTGATCGGCAAGTTCGGCGACAACAATCCTTTTTGTTCGCGATAATCAACCAAACCTGGGATGCTGATCCCCAGCCCTAAGGTCGTAACCCCCTTGCGCCTCAGGAACTGCTGGGCTCGTTCTGTCACTGTGGAGATTAATTCGCCATATGTCTGCGGGGTCTCGAATCGCACCAAACTATCGCGATGCACTTCGCCATCGATACCCGCCGAAACCAAACGGCACTCACTCGCATCGAGCACGAGTCCCAAAACCTGCGCCGTTTGCGTTGCTAGTCGCAGGCGTTTTGCCGGACGTCCTATCGCGTTGTCTTTGCATTCGAATTCCTCGACGAAATTTCCCTGCATCAACGCCGCGACGGCCTTGGAAACAGTTGGAGCCGTCACGTTCAACCGTCGAGTGACATCGGCCCGCGAACACGGACCATGTTGTTGAATCACTCGAATCACCGAACGCTTGCTCATGTGAGGAAGCAAATTCGGGTTGCCAGCAGATTGGACAGACACGTTAGGAGGCACTCGATTTAGAGTTGTTTTGGGACGGGATACATGGTCAGACATTCAAATAAGGATAATCAGGCCATGTTTATTTGTAAAGGATACTTACAAAAGACTGTATAGAAATCTGCCATCGCAGGTGAAAGCCGCGATGGCGAGAACGGCGCGGCGTCGATGTGTGTTTTGTCCCCGGTTACTATTTTGGTGATCATGCCGAGTCAGCGGCCCCGCCCTATAATGACCGGGACTTTTCCGGGGAGCATGGTCCCAGGGGATCCGATGTCCGACAACCAATTCGAACCTGTCCCGGCAAGTGATTTTCGCTGGGACCCGTTCCAGCCCGACCCACAATCGCCGCATCCAGAAGCGGCCCAGCAGGCCATCTTCCTGGCCCGTTTTCTTCAGCAGCGCGCCAGCCAGCTACAAACTCCCCAGGAACGCCGTCAGCAAGCCGAACTGGATCGCATGATCCAGAGTCCGCATGACAAGGCGACGCTGGTCCAGTTAACCGACCAGGCATTCCGTTCTGCCGCCCCACCGCGTGCCGCCGACCAGTTGATTCACATCCTCGATGTGCAGGGTATCCCCCGCTTCTTCAGCCGCCTGGAACAGGCGCTCCTGAGAGGCTTCCAGTCCTTTGGCGGTTACCTGCCGGGCGTTGCCGTGCCGCTGGTGAAGGAAAAGATGCAGCGAGAAACAGCCAATGTCATCCTTCCGGCCGAGCGGGAGATGCTTGCAGAATACCTCGAGCAGCGGGGCCAGGAAGGAGTCCGCATGAACGTGAACTTCCTCGGCGAGGCCCTGCTCGGAGAGGAGGACGCGGCACGGCGGCTGGAAAAATACCTCGAGGCACTCCAGTGGCCCGAGATCGAGGTAATCTCGGTCAAAATCTCCACGCTCGATTCCCAGATCACGCCGCTCGGCAGGGAGGCGGCCAGCCACCGGCTCTGTGACCGCCTGGAATTGCTCTACCGGGCCGCTGCCAAGCAACCCTTCCAGGCCACCCCCGGCAGGCCACGCAGCAGGCTGGTCTACCTGGACATGGAAGAATACCGGGACATGGTGATCACGGCCGATGTCTTCATGGACACGCTCGACCGGCCGGGGCTGGAGAATTGCAATGCCGGAATTGCCCTGCAGGCCTACCTGCCGGATTCCCTGATAACGCAACAGCGAATCCTCACCTGGGCCCGGCAGCGTGTCGCCGCTGGAGGTGCCCCGGTCACCATGAGACTGGTCAAGGGGGCCAACATGGAGACCGAGCGGCTGGAAGCCTCCCTGCATAACTGGCCACAGGCTCCTTATAAGACAAAGCTGGAGACCGACGCGAATTACAAGAAGATGTTGCAGCTTGGAATGGAAGCGGAGAATATCGCCGCCGTACACCTCGGAGTCGCCTCGCACAACCTGTTTGATGTCAGCTACGCGATCGTGCTGGCAACCGAACGGGGATGCCTGGATGCAATCCAGTTCGAGATGCTTGAAGGAATGGCCAATCACCAGCGGCGGGCACTTTGTGAACTGGTTGAGAACATGCTGCTCTATGCCCCTGCCTGCCGGCAGGACGAGTTCCTGCACGCGATCGGTTACCTGGTACGCCGAATGGATGAGAATAGTGGCCCCCAGAACTACCTTCGCCATACCTTCCGCCTGGAGGTCGACAGCGAGGCCTGGCAGGACCTGGAAAGACAGTTCCTCGAGTCACTCGAGTATGTCGACCAGGTCAGTAACCAGCCTCGTCGCGGGCAGGATCGCAGGACTCCCAACCCTCACCCGGATCCGGGAAAGAACTTTGACAACGAGCCGGATACCGACTTCTGCCTGTCGGCAAATGAAGAATGGATCCGCCAGGAAATGGCAGACTGGCAGGATCCTGCCAGTCGTGGGGACGTGATTCCCCTGGTCATCGGAGCCCGCGAGGTCCAGGGCCGCAGCCCCAGGGCCGTGACCGACCCATCGCGGCCGGGTCTGGAACTGGGATTTTTCCAGCAAGCCCTGCCGGAGGATGTCGAGCCGGCGGTCCGCTGCGCCAACCAGGACCCGGCCGGCTGGCGGCAACTGCCGGTGGGCAGGCGAAGTGAGATCCTCGCACGTGCTGCTGACGAATTTCGCAGCGCGCGGGGGGACCTGGTCATGCTGGCACTGGCCGAGGGAGGAAAGACCGTGGCCGAGGCGGATCCGGAGATCTCCGAGGCGGTGGACTTCGTTGAGTTCTACCGCCGCTCGGCCGTCATGCTCTCGGAAATCGAATCGGTCAAGGCAGAGGGGCTGGGCTGTGTGGTGGTCGCAAGTCCGTGGAATTTTCCTGTTGCCATACCGACCGGAGGGGTCGCGGCGGCCCTGGCTGCCGGTAATACCGTGATTCTTAAGCCGGCATCGGACACCGTACTTACAGCCCATCGCCTCTGCCAGTGCTTCTGGGATGCGGGAGTTCCCCGCGAGGCACTGCAGTTACTTCCCGGGCCGGGGGGCAGTGTGGGACAGTTGCTGGCAACCCACGACGACGTAAAGACCGTGATCCTCACCGGGGGCACGGACACCGCCCGCCAGATCCTGAAAGAAAACCCGCGGGTGAATCTGCTTGCCGAAACAGGTGGCAAGAACGTTACGATCGTGACAGCCATGGCCGACCGGGACCTCGCCATCAAGCACGTCCTGCATTCTGCCTTTGGCCATACCGGCCAGAAATGCTCTGCCACCAGCCTGCTGATCCTGGAAAAGGAGATCTACGAGGATCAACCGTTCCGGGAAACCCTCCGAGATGCTGCCGCCAGCCTGGCAGTCGGGTCCGCCTGGGACCTGGCACATCGTATTGGCCCACTGATTCGGCCTCCAAGTGACCCCTTGGAATCGGCGTTGAAGGAACTCGAGAGCGGGGAATCCTGGTTGCTGATGCCCCATATCGACCAGGACAATCCCTGCCTGGTAAGTCCCGGTATCAAATGGAATGTACAGCCGGGAAGTGTCACCCAGATGACAGAGTTTTTCGGCCCGCTGCTGGGGGTCATGCAGGCAGACAACCTGGCCCATGCCGTCGAACTGGCCAATGCCAGCGGCTACGGGTTGACCGCCGGCCTGGAAAGCCTGGACGAGCGAGAGCAGGAGTACTGGCGTGAGCATATCCGGGCCGGAAACCTGTATATCAATCGCCCTACCACCGGTGCCGTCGTGCTCAGGCAACCCTTCGGAGGCTTTGGTAAATCCGCTTTTGGGCCTGGCATCAAGGCCGGTGGCCCCAATTACGTCAGGCAACTGATGCACTTCACTCCGCTCAAGCCGACTTCTCCGGGCGGGGAGCTGGAGAGGATCGAGAACCCGTCCCTCAAGAGGCTGCTGGAGGATCTCCAGCAGTCCCCTCCGGCCAACCTGCCGGAGGAGGATCTGCAGCGGCTTTCTGCGGCACTGGCCAGTTATGACCACTGGGCCACCACGGAATTCCTCCGCTGGCATGACCATTTCCAGCTTCACGGCCAGGACAACTTCAGGCGTTACCTGCCGATCCACCAGTTACGGATCCGCGTCGGCCCTGCAGACAGCCCCTTCCAGGTCATCGCCCGGGCGGCGGCAGCCCGGGCGGTCCAGAGTCGGGCCACCGTCAGCCTAACACCGGGATACCCGTCAGCCCTGGTCGGATGGCTGGACCGGCAGACCGACCCCTGGGCCGGGGCGATCGAGTTTATCGAGGAGACCGACGAGCAACTGGTCGAGGCGATCCACGCCGGCCAAGTCGACCGCATTCGATTCAGCGATGCGATGCAGGTACCGCCCGTGGTGCGAGAGACGGTTGCCTCAACCGGGATTGAGCTGGCCGATCACCCGGTGATCGAACATGGCCGGCTGGAACTTCCCTGGTACGTCCAGGAGCAGAGCATCTCTCATAATTACCACCGGTATGGGAACCTCGGGGCCCGCAGTGGCGAGCAGCGCAGGGAGCCGTCCTAGCGTCGCCACTGGTCAAAATCAAGTTCCGCAAGCGCCTCGTCCAGCTGCTCGACCTGGTCCGCCGTGAGCGGGACGAGGGGGGTGCGGGGAGGCCCCAGGTCTATCCCCAGCCGGGCCATGACCTGGCGGCTGGCGGGATGAAAACCGATCTCAAAGAGCCGTGCTGTCAACTTGCAGGATTCCAGCTGCAGACGCTGCAGCTCCACTTCATCTCCCTCGCCAATTGCCTCAATCAAACGCGTGTAGATCGGTGCCGCAAAATTGTAAGTACTCCCCACCGCCCCACGGATCCCCAGCCTCCAGCCGGCTGCCAGCGCCGGGTCGTGCCCAAAGAGGACATCAAAATAACCGTCGTCCACGTGCATGCATCGCTGCATCTGCATCAGGTCCGCGTTGGTGTACTTCATCCCCCGTAAAGAGGGGACCCGGCTGCGGGCCTTCTCGAGCATCTCCACCATGGAAAGGTGGACCCCGGTCATGGAAGGGATATCGTAAAAGTAAAGCGGCGTGTCAGCCGCCGCCTGGGCGATCGGCTCGATGTAATCAAGCAGCGCATCAACGCTGGTCGGCTTGAAGAAAAACGGCGCCATCGTGGCGATCGCGTCGGCACCGGCCTGCTGGGCATGGGCCGCCATCTGGCAGGCGTCGGGGAGCGCGTTGGCCCCCACGTGGATGACCACTTTCAGTTCAGTTCCGGCTGCCACCTCGGTCCAGCGGGTGGCCAGGTCCATCCGTTCCTGGCAAGTAAACGAGTGGCACTCACCCGTCGTACCGGCAACGAAGGCGCCACTGCAGCCGTCGGCAATAAGATGGTCGGCCAGCCGCTGAACCGGTTCCAGGTTCAGCGTACCATCCACGTTGGTGGGGGTATGCGTAGCAGCAAGCAGCCCGGTCAGACGTGTATTCATCAATCTGGTCTCCTCCCAGGACGATTGTTAAATAATCTGGCTATAGAAACCAGTATGGGAGAGTGAGAACTGGGACCGCTGCGCCTGTGGGAGGTTAACAACCTCTAACCCCTAACCTCTAACCCCTAACCCCTAGTCGTCCCACTCGCGAAGATTATCGACGATCTCCTGCAGGCGATCCTGGTAACGGTCTCGTAGCGCAATCAGGATCCAGAATCCAATTCCGCTGACCACCCCGAAGACAAACCATGGCCAGATATTGCCGACCGCCTGGTGGGCATGAAAGATCATGCTCAGGATGGAGATCACCAGGAAGGCCACACCCAGGTAAAGGAAGGCCCGAACGCGTAAACCGATCCCCAGAAACACTCCCATGATCGACAACGTGGCCAGGACCAGCGGTGGCCAGAGCGACGTGGCGAGTCCCTGGATCATCATCTCGCTGGTCGAACTGAGGTAGATCTTGATGATCGCCAGATAGCGAATGAAGGTCAGTTGCTGTGCGCTGAGTCTTTTCTGGTTGAGCTGCGCGGCACCCAGGACGGAGATCGCCGGGGGGATCAGCCAGAACTGGGGGTGCTCGACAAAGGCGAGTGATTCATATCGTCCCAGCAGGAACCAGAAGGCAAGGTTGGCGCAGAATCCCGCCCCCAGCGCGTAAAGGAAATTGCGGCGAAACTGGGCGAGCACGATGTTTAACAGCCCGTAACAGACAAGCAGCACACTGCTGTCATGCTCCTGGCCAAAAACCCAGACTGCCAGCAAGGGAACCAGGGGAAGCAGGAAAGAGGTGTGCTGCAGGGGATCCACAAGGACCGTGACCTGTCGCCGTTCACAGAGTTCACCCAGTAGTGCTCCGCCAAAAGCGATCGCCAGCAGGATAAAGGGCCAGTAATCAGCCATCACGCCCTGGAACAACCCGGGACGGGAGAGGTAGAAATGAACAAACAGGAACAGTCCCACCAGCTCTGCCAGGTAAACGTAAACCTCCCTTCCCTTGTCCGAGAGCGAAAACGGATCTCGTTCCGGCTTGAGGGCACCAGCCAGCAGGGCCAGCATCAGGAATACCAGGGCAATGGCCACCAGCAGCATCTCCAGCGTGGCAATTCCTGTCCCGGTTTCCGGGTCGAAGAACTTCCACTCCGCCAGGAAAACGGCGACGAAAGCGACCAGCGCCGAACCCCGGTTGATGACCAGCTGCCACTTGGAAGCCTCTGACCAGCTTCCCCCTAAAGCGGCAAGCCGTGATCCGAAGGCAATTTGCAGGAAGCAGGCCGTGGAGAGAACCAGGAAGGCCCGGGCGATGCGATTCGTCCATCCGTCGATAACAGGCTCCGGCGCAACCCCGGCCCAGCAGACGAAGACCAGGGCGACGACGACGCTGGTGAGCGCCACCACGCGGGCAGGGATCGGCCTGACCCTGGCTCCCGAGGCAAGAACTGCCGCCCCCGTGCCGAGCGGAACAATCACGGTCAGCCAGCGAGGCAATGCCAGCTCACTTGTGATAAGCAGGTCCAGGGCCATCAGGTAAAATGCAACCATCATGACAGCGGTCGTTGGCAGCAGCCACCAGGATGCCTGCCGCTGGCGATCCTCGACCGCCAGGAAACTCATCCGTTGTCCAATCTCTTCCCCCGCACCCGACTGGCATAACCACCAGGCGGTGATGGCAAGGTAAAAGCTTGATGCCGCCAGCAGGATCCCGACAACCAGCTCCTCTGACCAGCCCTGCCTGGAAAAGTAAATCCAGAAAAGGGCAAGGCCTGTAAAGAAGAATCCTGCCGGGGCATCCCGTCGCCGTGGTGCCATTGCCCGGACCAGCTGTGTGAGCAGCAGCAGGCCAATGGCAACGTAGAAGATGGTGATTGACTCTTCGCGAATCCTGGGGATCCGATCGAAAAAATAGAGTGCCCTGAAAGATGCCGCAGCTGTCACGACCCAGCAACTGATGGTCACCATCAGGGACGAGTAATGCGGACGCAGCCAGGACTTGAAGGCACCGGCCAGGCGAACACCGGATGCGACAGAGAGCGAGACCAGGGCCAGGGTCAAGGCCTGCCAGTGCAGCCAGTGGCTTTCGTAGATTTCATAGATATCGGTAGCCAGGACATGTACCCCGGCCAGCAGGGCCACCAGGGCCAAGTACTCCAGCGGACTTCGCTGCATGACAAGATGGGCCAGGCAGGCGACTACCGCCAGGCCGATCGACAGCCAGACGAACAACTGGGCCGGAAGATCAAGCTCCCAGTAACCCACCAGCAGGACCGCGGCCGCAAGCAACCAGCTGGCAAGCCACCAGACGAGCATACCGGTCGATTGCCGGTCCGCCTCTTTCCATGCTTGCAGGCTGAAATGCCCCCCCTGCTGCCGAACATTCCGCGCGAACTGGATTCCCCACCAGGCAGTAATCAGCCCGCAGACGGCAAGCCAGGAGCAGCCAAGTGTCGTTACCATCCGGGAGACCTGGCCGTCGACGAGCCACGCCTGGTTCGCCAGGCAACTGCCCGCGACCATCAGCGAGAGCAGGATCATGTCCCTCTGCCGGTAGGGGGTGGCCCGGCCAGGCTGGTAAAAACCAGAGAGCAGCATGGCGACCACGGCAGCCAGGGAGACCCAGGCCGAGAATTCTAGCGAGATCGCCTGGCGTGCTCCGGGCGACACATCTCCCAGGATTGCAACCAGACCCAGGCCGGCAAAAAACAGTGCAGAAATGACGCTGTAAGCCAGGTGGGAGACTTGTTGCGGATCGTCCTGTGCCGGGGATCCCCCGGGATCCACACCATCGAGTCGCTGCCTGCAATAGTCGACCGTTCGCCAGAGGAGGACAAAAAGGAACGCTCCCAGGAAGTTGAGCGTGATGACCGAAAGGAACTCGCTGCTCTGGAAAAGTGGCTCTATCTCCCCGGCGGGATGGACGATCGCCACCAGACCACGCCAGGAGGGAAAGATCCCCAGTTGCCAGCAGATGGCGCCAGCCAGCATGTCGCTGGAGCGGGAGCTTGTGAAGGCGACCAGCACGAACATCACGGAGAGCAGTGCCAGGGGCCCGGCATAGAGGACATCGGGGAGCAGTTGAAAGAAAATGGTATGCTCGGAAACTTCCAGTGGCTCCACGCCTGCAAGCTGGAAAGCAGCAGCCCAGGATGAGAACAGGATCACCGGGATCCCGGCAGACCAGGTCAACACCCTGCACTGCCTGTCGCGGCGACTGCTGGCTGGATCGCCCGGCAGCAGCGGCCCCTGCTGGCTCGCCCGGATCCGCTGCCAACAGAGCCAGGCGGCATAGGCCAGCCCCAGGATCGCCGGTACCCAGCGAATGGCATGTCCGACAAGGAAATAATCTCGCAGGGCAAGGGCCAACAGGAGAGGGAAGCCAGCCAGGACCGCCAGCGTGCCGATATGGCTCTCGCGAGTCCGCACCAGTCGCCATTCCAGCAGCCAGGCGGCTGCCAGCAGCAGCCAGCATCCCCAGTCCACCAACTGCAGCTTCTGGCCCAGGATAGAGAGGTCCCAATTCTGTGGACTGCTAAAGTGCGAGGGGGCTGTTTCATGGAAGACAGCCACAAGGGTCATCAAGGCCAGCACCAGGAGCAGGGCCGAACTGGCCAGGAGATGGGCGACCAGGTGGGAACGGGGCCACTCCGAGGGAATCCAGCGTTTCAAGAGCGGCTGGCGATGCCACGACCAGCGGACCAGCGACCAGGCAATTCCAAGCAGGGAGAGCGTCAGCAGGTGGGCACGAAGGTGCTCCATGGTCAGCACGTTCTCTGCTGTCCACCAGGCGTTCTGATCGCTCCAGCCGATTGTTGCCAGGATCATCGCCGTCACCGTCCCAAACTGGAAAGCAGAAGCGAGGCGAGAGTCGGAGAGCGCCAGCGATCCCAGAAGCCATGTGAATGAGATCGCCAGGACTTCCAGTCCATGGGTGAAAAACGTGCCGTCGGTCACCACGTGGGCCAAGGGGAAGGCAATTCCACTTGTCACAAGCCCACAGATTGCCAGCACCTGGCAGGAGCCCGGGAAGGGATCCGTGGAGACCACCTCGCCCGTTGCATATTTCTTTTGCAGCAGGGCGAGGGCCACGCAGAGAAACCCGTGGGCGATCAGGACGATCAGGCCGGGCTGTTCCAGCTCCAGGCCGGTCGACACCATCCAGTTGCCAATCGTCTCATTGAGAAGCAGACCCTCCAGCAGGGCCGCAAGCAAGAGGATACTCCCCACCAGGTTAATCCAGCGCCAGGGAACCCGGAAACCAATCGCCAGCAGGGCAACAGCATGCAGGGCAAAAACGAGTCCCGTGAAATCGGCATGCCGAATTTGTCCCAGTACCGGGTTGTCGATCGCGAGCAGGGTTACCAGTACTGCCAGGCCCACCGAAACGAGGTGGGCGGCGCCTGCCGCCAAACGTGCCATCGTGCGAAAGTCCGTGCCCAGCCTGGCAATCACCGTCTGCCCTGCCAGCAGCAGGGACAGCCCGTAAACAAACGCAAAGACGCTTGTTCGGCCATCCATGAGAAGTTCCAAGTGGCGTCCGGCCAGGCTGACTCCCTCCAACTGGTCGTACTGTCCCGTCATCAGCCCAAGAGTTAACCAGACTCCCGCTCCCAGGAGCAGGAATGCCGAGCAGAGCGTGGTGGCAAAGCGGCCATAGACCGAGAGCACCAGCAGGGAGACACCTCCAAGCAGGCTAACCCGCTGCATCGCCCCCGGTTCCGGCCAGGTGAGAAACATGGCCATCACCACCAGGGATCCACCAAACAGGGCCGTCGCCGTCCCGGTGATCTTGAGCCGGGAAGAAAATAGCTGGTAGGCCCGCTGGTGCAGCAGGATGCCGATCACCAGCACCGCACAGCCGGCAAGTACCAGTGCCCCGGCAAGTTGCCTCATCGTCCCCAGCCGGTCATCAGCCATCACAGCCAGCAGGATCCCCGGGATAACAAGCGAAAAAGCACCGATCCCCAGGACCAGGAAACTGGCTTCCGCACGCCGGGGCGTGATCTTCTTGAAGCGGGATACCTGCCGCCACTGCGAGAGGTTGGCGCCCAGGAAACTGGCCAGCGGCAGGGAAAATAACAGGCCCACGGTAAGATCGTTCATCCCAGGCCCGGCAACCCGGTTGATGATCAACTGGCCGATACAGGGGCCCATGATGGCCATCCAGAGCCACCACCACCCATCCGGCATCAGCGCCTTGCTCGAGAAGTAGGATATGGCACCGAGGCCGCCAAGCCCCACGACAAGGGCCAAAAGATAGATCGGATCGCTGGTGGCAATCGGGTTTCCCGATGCCATCCCCTCCCAGGAACCGGCGAGGAAGTTCAGTGGTACAAGCAGCGAGGCCACCACCAGGACCGAGCGACTCGCATTTTGCAGCTTCCACTTCTTGAGCGAGTACATTCCCCCACCAAAAATCACGCCTGTGACAAGCATGAACATCAGCGAGGAGAGGTAGGGAAGCTTTCCCAGCGCGGTGGCACGCAGGCTGATCACCAGCCCGATTGCACTGCCGACAATCAACAGGCCGCTGATCAGCTCTCCCCAGCGAATATTCCGCTTGTCCATGAAGGCATGCAGGATCTCGCCCATCGTTCGCCTGGGGCTGGGCGGGGGTGCCGGCGCAGCCTCAGGCGCTGCTGGCATGGGGGCAGGTGGTGGAGCTTCATCGGCAGGAGGTGCCAACTCCATACCGCTCAAATCGACCACGTCCAAAGCAGGAATCTCGGGGGGTGGCGGGGGAGCGGGCTGTCGCTGCGAGGCGGCTGACTGCACCGGGGGACTATGCTCCTGGGTCGGGGTCACCGAAGCCGGTGTGCGCTGCTCCTCCCGCTGCTGGTCCTCGTCCACATAGTCAAGAAACTGCTCCAACTGCCCCTCATCAATCCGGCCGCTCTTGTGCCAGAACCGCATCACGCGACGAACCAGGTTGAACTGGGAGGCAGGGGATGTCCGGGGAGTGGATGGTGGAGGGGCGGGAGCGGATGGAACAGCCGGAGTATGACAGGAGACACACTCTTGTGGCCCGTCCCACGGCAGCCCACATATCGGGCAGCGGCCCTGGCCTGCGCGTTTTTCTCGCGCCTTTCCCACGGCCAGTCCAATCAGGAAACCACCCAGCAGGATGACCCCAACGACGATGACCAGTAGGCAGAGAAATTCGTCCACGATATCCAACACCAAGGAAAAAGATCATTCCCGTTGATATGTCTCTTCGGCTACGATAGACAGCCATGTCCAGCAGGGTCAACTGTCCTTTTTGCTACATCCGTGGAAGCTTGTCGCGTATTTACTACATTCACACGGTCGAAAGGACGCCGGGAAGGCAACAAAGGCAATAAAATGTTGCGAAAAGTGCTCGTCACTGGGGGAACACGTGGAATTGGCCAGGCCATTGCCCTCGCCTTTGCAGCGACCGGCGACCAGGTACTGGCCGTTGGTATCGAAGCAGACCTGCCCACGGGGGAAGGAGATATCAGCTACGAGACCCTGGACGTGCGGGATGGAGAAGCAGTCCGGCAACTGGTTGGCGGGCTCTCCGGCCTTGACATCCTGGTCAATGCCGCCGGAGTCCTCTACCGGGATAACCAGGAACATGAGGTGGAAGGATTTGAAGATGTCGTGGACGTCAACCTGCTGGGGACGATGCGGACCTCGTACGCCTGCCGGGACCTGCTCGCCGAAACGCGGGGATGCGTCCTGAACCTGGCATCGATGCTGACCTTTTTTGGCAGTGGCCCGGCCCCCGCCTATAGTGCCAGCAAGGGGGGGGTCGCCCAGCTCACGCGATCCCTGGCCGTTGGCTGGGCAGAGGAGGGGATTCGTGTCAACGCAATCGCGCCCGGCTGGATTAAAACCGCCCTCACCCAGCCACTCCTTGACGACCATCAGCGCAGCAAGGAGATCGTGGAGCGAACACCCCTGGGACGCTGGGGAAAGGTCGAGGACGTGACCGGGGCCGCCCTGTTTCTCTGCTCCGGGCAAGCCGCTTTTATTACCGGCGTGATCCTACCGGTCGATGGCGGGTACAGCGTGCGCTAGATCCTAGCGGACAAACTGCTCGACAAATTCCGCTCCCAGGCCCACCTCCTGGAAATGCCGGATACACATCTCGATCTTGGTGTGCACGTCGTCAAAACCAGAGGTCTGGCCGTCCTCGTCCAGGTAGATCAGTGCCCCGCTGATATGGAAGAGCGTGATCATCTCCTCGCTACCATCGTCATTGACCAGCGTGTGTACGTCCCCCGGTGGCTCGTAGACATACGTTCCCGGAGTGGCGACCCAGTCATGTTCAAGATAACGCCAGCTGCCGGAAATCACGTAGCCGTGAACCGGTGCCGGGTGTCGATGACGGCTGAGGACACCGCTACGACGCACTCGCAAGAGGTTGACCCACTGGCCGGAGACGCGGTCCAGGTGCAGCGGCCGAAACCAGACGTTCTCGGCCTGGGGTACCCAGAGCCGTTCATCCTCCGGTATCGCCTGCGTCACCAGGTCTGGAATTCCAAGCGGAAGGCTCGACTCGCTGGTGCGGCTGGCAGACATGGCGGTTTCTCCCCGGGACCAGGATCTCAAGAGAGAGCAACAGCGATCCCCT
>Ga0310125_10000919_pt1 | contig 14460 bp, 10 predicted proteins | sample CB11b_Tmax_Bot8__FD_203508 | JGI IMG/M metagenome (GOLD analysis project Ga0310125, IMG submission 203508) | Marine microbial communities from Western Arctic Ocean, Canada - CB11b_Tmax_Bot8 | ecosystem: Environmental > Aquatic > Marine > Oceanic | place: Canada: Western Arctic Ocean | collected... | reverse complement strand
ATGCGGATGCGGTGTACGAGGTGGCCGGTGCGGCGCTCAGCAGGGCCCGCAAGGGTGAAGGCCCCAGCTTGATTGAGGCAATGACCTATCGCCACGGTGGGCACTCCCGCGCGGACCCCGGCAAGTACCGCCCGGACGAAGAACTACAGGAGTGGCTCGCGAAGGACCCGATCCCTATGTACCGTGGGCGCCTGATCTCTTTGGGGATAGATAACAAGGCACTGGACGCCATCGAATCCGAAACCAATGCCGCTATCGAGGCTGCAACGGAGGAGGCTCGAAATAGCCCGCCTCCGCCCGTGGATATCGCCCATATCGATGTTTGGGCGGATGGAAGTGCGTCATGGCGGAACTAACCTATCGAGAGGCGGTGAGTGAGGCGATCGCTCAGGAGATGCGCCGCGACCCGAACGTCGTTTTTCTAGGTGAGGACGTTGCGGCAGCAGGGGGGGTGTTCAAAACGACGACTGGCCTTCTGGATGAGTTCGGGCCGGATCGCGTCAGGGACACACCGATCTCCGAACAGGCGATCATCGGGGCCGCCATGGGGGCGTCAATGACGGGCCTTCGCCCGATCGCCGAGATCATGTTTTCGGATTTCTTCGCGGTTTGCTGGGATCTCGTTGCTAACCAGATCGCCAAGACGCGCTACATGACGGATGGTCAATGCAGTTTCCCTCTGGTTCTACGGAGTGCTAACGGTGGCGGTAGTCGCTTTGGTGCCCAGCATTCGCAAAGCGTCGAGAATTGGGCGATGGCGGTGCCGGGCCTGAAAGTGGTCGCTCCGTCGAACGCAGCAGACGTCAAGGGGCTCCTCGCCGCGTCCGTGAGAGATCCCGATCCCGTAATGTTCTTCGAGCAGAAGTCTCTGTATGCGACTAAGGGTGAGGTGCCGGAGGGCGAGCACGTGGAGCCTTTGGGTGTCGCGAGCATCGTCCGTTCCGGGACGGATGTCACAGTTGTAGCCCTCGCTGCGATGGTGCCCCGCGCATTAAAGGCGGCGGAGATATTACAGGATGAACATGGTGTGTCCGCTGAGGTCGTGGACGTGCGTTGCCTGGTGCCGTTGGATACGAAGACCCTCCTTGATTCGGTGTCGCGGACGGGCCGGTTGGTGACGGTCGAAGAGAACCCGCGACTTTGTGGTTGGGGTGCAGAGATAGCATCTATCGTCACCGAGGAGATTTTCTGGGATCTCGATGGTCCGATCGTACGTGTGACCACGCCGCATATCCCACTACCGTCAGCCGATGCGCTTGAGGATGCGGTTTTACCGAGTCCGGAGCGGATCGTCGAGAACGTGAAGCGATTGGTTGACTGAGGCCCTATGATGAATGTCTTGATGCCCCAGCTTGGAGAGACAGTAACTCAAGGCACGGTTGTGGTCTGGCACAAGAAAGAGGGCGACCAAGTTTCCAAGGACGAGATTCTCGCGGATGTAGAGACCGACAAGGCTGCGGTGGAGATACCGGCACCGGCGGATGGTGTCATCTCTTCGGTTCTGGTCCAGGAAGGGGAGACAGTGGATGTAGGCACGGTGCTCGTGGTCATCAACGGTCCGGACAGCGCCGCGGAAGATTCCAGTGAACCGGCGACCCACGAGCAACTCGAGACCGATCAATCTTCAGCGGCAACGCAGTCTTCGCATGCAGGTAAGCGCCCCAGTTTGTCTCCGGTCGTGCGCCGCCTGATCGCCGAACATCGGCTGGAGGCGCAGGCGATTTCCGGTTCAGGGCGGGGCGGGCGGATCACTCGAAGCGACGTCTTGTCGTTCATCGAATCCCGTGCAGCTGACGTGCCCGCACAGCTGGCCGAATCGGCTCCGGCTCAAGCTAAACCTCCCGCACCCCAGCCGGCGGTGCCGTCATTCAGCGACGGTGATAGCGTGCCCTTCGATCGCATCCGGCGCGTGACTGCCGAACACATGGTGCGCTCCAAGGCCACCAGCCCTCACGTTCTCCAGGCCGTCGAGGCTGACTTTAGCGCGGTGGAATGCGTGAGGTTGCAATTAGGAGAGCGTTGGCGCGCCGATCACGGTTTCTCGCTCACCTACCTGCCATTCATCGCAAAGGCTGCGTGTATTGCCCTAAGGGAATTCCCACGGCTCAACAGTAGCGTCAATGGTGACGGTCTGGTCCTGCACAAGGGGATTCATCTGTCCATTGCTGTTGATCTGAATTTCGAGGGCCTCGTTGCACCGGTGATCCGCAATGCGGATGGGCTGACGGTGTCCGATCTGGCGCATCGCATCCATGAGATTAGTGCGCGAGCGCGTGAAGGGAAACTCTCGGCGGACGAGTTCACCGGTGGCACTTATACCCTTTCCAATAACGGTTCGTTCGGGACGCTCTTGACAGGGGCGATAATCAATCAACCCCAGGTCGGGATACTGTCCATCGACGCCATCAAGAAACGTCCGATGGTCATCGAAGGCTCCGCCGGTGATTCCATCGGAATACGCCCGATAGGTATCTTGTCTCAGTCGTTCGATCACCGCGCTGTTGACGGGGCATACTCTGCTGCGTTCCTGCACAAGATCAGGACACTCCTTGAAGAGAAGGATTGGTTAGCCGAGTTGTGAGTCGGATTTAACCTACGGACTCCACGAACGGTTGCGCCGATGGAAGAGCCGCTTTTCTCTTGGTTTCTGCTTGTGGGCAGGGTTTTCCTCAGTCTGATTTACCTAGTCAGCGGTCTGCACAAGGGCATTTATTTTCAGAAAGCGATAGCCGAGTTCCAGGAAGCACGTGTGCCGTTCACGCGTATCGCCGTGGTTCTGACGGTCGTGCTTCATGTTGTGGCTGCGTTGTGCCTCATCATTGGCGTTTTCGTTCGTGAGGTGGCGATGGTACTTGCGATGTTCACCATCGTCGCCAACTGGCGTGTGCATGATTTCTGGAATTTTCGGGACGGTCCCGAGAGATTACTGCAAAGTCGCTTCGCGCTCGCACACCTTGCCGTTGTCGGGGGGCTGTTGCTCTTGGCAGCCACCGGCCCCGGTCTGCTCGTCTTTCTGCCGCACTAGTGAGCCTCGTGAGGAGAAGGACGAAAACGGCGAAGCTGGGGTAATTACGGGTAGTATTGGGTGAAGGAAACCCTTTATGGGAGCGCAGTCAGCGATTAGCTTGAAGCAAGTATAGTCAACGTTGAGGGCACAAGATGAACAAGAATACGATGTCTAATGTGGTGTTACGCCTATCCGTACTGTTCTTACTGGCGTTCTCGTTTCGCTCATACGCGCAACAGCTACCGAACCCAGGAAGATTCGAAGGCGATATAGCTCGATTCGAGCTTCAGGACCGGGCTAATAGCCCACCGGAAGGTGCAATCGTATTGACCGGAAGCTCAAGCATCGCTCGTTGGAATAATCAGGCCGTGGCGGTTCTAGCCCCTCTGACGGTTGTTCCAAGGGGGTTCGGTGGTAGCGTTATGAACGATGTCTTGCACTATCTGGATCGTGTCGCACTTGCCTACAAGCCGCGAGCGATCCTGATTTATGAGGGCGACAACGATACCGGTAGCCGCAACCCGATTCCAAAGGAGCTGATTCTGGATCAGCTCGCGCAGATCATCACCAAAGTCCATGAAGAGCTGCCGGAAACCAGAATCTACGTTTTGTCTGTCAAGCCGAGCATCCTGCGCTGGAGCGTCTGGTCTGAGGCGCAAGCAGTTAACGCTGGCTATAAAACCATCGCCGACAACGACCCGCTCGTCTACTACGTTGATGTGGCGACGCCGTTTCTTAATAGCGACGGAAGCGTCATGGAAGATATCTTCGTTGCAGATGATCTTCACTTTAATGATCTGGGTAATCTGATCTGGGGAGCGACTATAAGAGCTGCGTTGATGCCGATCGAAGCCCGTTTCGAGTGAGCGCCCAGGGTTGGATGCTTAGAACAAGAAGGAAAAGTCGTGTGAAAGAGAATACGTTTGCCCATAGAGGCACTACGGTAGTACTTGCTTTCTTTCTAGCAGTAAGTGCGAGCTCCTACGCACAGGACAAGGTCCAGTCGATGGACGAGAATGGAGCGCCGATTTTTCAGGTAGACCCGTTCTGGCCAGGCCCATTGCCTGATCGTTGGAGCATGCAGCAAGTGACCGGAATCTATGTGGACCACATGGACATTGTCTGGTTCTTGAACCGTCCAAACGGCGCTGAGGGTGACGAAATAGGTGGAGAAGAAAATCCAAACCGTATGGCCTGCTGTGTAAAAGGGCCCGAAGTCGTTGCGATGGATCAGGACGCTAACGTAGTCCACGCGTGGGGCGACGCAGAGCATCATCCTCGTTGGCCAAGGAGCTTGCAGACAGTTATTGCCGACCGGGATGGGTACGTATGGGTAGGAGGCCTCGCGCCTGGGGATAGCATCCTCAAGTTCACTCGTGATGGCGAGTTCGTCTGGGATTTCGATCATCGGCCACCCGAGGGTGGCCGTCCTGAAGAGGATAACACCGCGACCGAGGTTCTAGATCAGAAAGGTCGGTTTCAACTAGACCAGCAAGCGCGAGAGATCTATATCTTGAGCTGGAAGCGTGTGTTGGTTTATGACATGGACACAGGCGAGTTCAAGCGAGGCTGGGGCGGCCACGGCATGCCGCTGAGCGAGATTACCAACGACCCGATACCATCTTACGAATGGAATGGCACCCGTCCGCCGGAGGAGGCAAATTTTGTTCCGGCGCTGCACTTTATCGAAATCTCCAATGACGGGCTTGTCTATGTAGGTGAGCGCGGTCAGAACCGGATGCAGGTCTTCCAGAAGGATGGCACCTGGGTCAGGGATATCTATGTCGCCGAAGGCACGCCCGCCGAGAGATTGGGTCCAACTCAGTGTGGCGGTGTAGGCACCCGAAAGGAGCTGCCTCCCTGCGGCACGATGTACAAGATGGTGATCTCTAAGGATCCTGAGCAAAAGTTCCTTTACGTCGCCGATACTGCTAACTCGAGCGTGTGGATCGTCGACCGGCAGAGCGGCGAGACCCTCGGCTCCTTCGGCGGCAACGGCCGTTACGCTGGTCAGCTACACTGGATCAACGCTATCGCTACGGACTCGGATGGCAACATCTATACCGGCGAGGTTGAGCACGCTAAGCGCATTCAGAAGTTCGTACCCGTCTTGCAGTAAGCGCCTTGGGCGCTTACTACGAGGTCGGCCGTTAGGTGGCCGCATGTGAAGATACCGTTGCCTGGAGCTATTGGCTCTAGGCAATGTTTTGGGACTTCTATCAGGCTTTCCGTTTCCGATTTCCGCGCTAGTCTGCCAAAAGCCAGCGAACATCTTTCGCTCTCGGACGATCCGAGTGTACAAGAATCAGTCTGTGTCAGGTCACCGGACAGGGGGCCTTAATAGTCATTATTTCAGACAGTTAGGATTGATTCATCGAAACCATTAAAAGGTGTATATGTCACACGTCGGTGGCCGATAATGTCACCACGTTCGATATATAGATAAAATCGGTCAATACGACAACTAACGTCGCTCGGGGGATAGCCATGATGTCTAAGAAAAAGCTGTGCGCCCCTTTACTTGGTGCCACGATCAGTTTATTCGTTTCATCTGCGGTCATCGCACATCACGGCCCGGTCACTAACCCTGCCTTGTATGAGGCCGACGGCCTTACGGAGGTCGAGGGTGTTATCACCGACGTGTTCTGGCAGAACCCACATCCCCGATTCAGGGTGAGGGTGCGAGACGCAAACAATCAAGAGACGACGTGGGAGTTGGAGTTGGGCGGGAGCCCGATCAGTTGGGGCCGCCAGAGCCTTGGTGCAGAGGATTTTCCTGCCGAGGGGGATAACGTTAGAGCAGCGGGTTACCTATCAAGGCGGGATGAGTACTCCATGGGCGTACTGCACATGCTTTTTCCCAGCGGAGTGGAGCTGGTCAATGGTAACCGAGAGCTTCGTTGGTCGGACGTCCGTTTAACCGGCACGGGACAGCAACTCGATTCGGCTAGGGTAGCAGCGGCCGAGAGCGTCGCGCGCAGCATCTTTCGTGTTTGGTATCGAGATGCGGATGGAACTGGCGCCCACCCACCTCCCTCGGACTACACACCCATGCTCACGGAGAGGGGTAGGGCGTTGGCCTCAACATACGATCCGGTGACGCAAAACCCTGAGCTCGAGTGCCGACAGGGAATGCCGGGAACCATGTTCGATCCGGTGCCGATGCACATCGTCGATGAGGGTGACCGCATTTTGATACGTGTGCAGGAGTACGACGTAGAGCGAATCGTTAATATGAGCACTGACGCTGCCAGCCCTGGGACAGAAAGGACACCCCTTGGTTACTCTGTGGGGCGCTGGGACGGCGATACGTTGGTCGTGGACACCACTCAAGTCGATTTTCCCTACATCGACCCATATGGCACACCCCAATCCGACCAGGCAACCTATCATGAGACGTTCACGTTGGCGGAGACCGGCGACGTCTTGAACTATGCGCTGACCGTCATAGATCCGGAGATGTTTGTGGAGCCGGTCACGCTTGAGCGGCCAAGGGAATGGACGCCCGGCGTGGAGTTGGTGCCCTTCAACTGCATCTCGGAATGGGCTGAAGGTTAGCGTAGGATCGCCCGCGTCACGGTTGCGGTAGTTAACTGTTTCTGCGGGATGCTACCGTGCGCCGCGGTGCCGACGGCGTGGCATTCAAGGGGAACCTGGCCGGGTGCCTGAGTGCGCGGATGAGGCGGCGGATGCCGATCCAACTGCCCGAGAGCGCTCCAGCCGTGACGCCTAGCATCAGGGGCCACATCAGGAGATCCCAGATGGGGCGGCTCCGGATCAAGCTCGAGAAATCCCCGCGATGAAGCGCGTTAAAAATCCAGCGTAGCCACCGACGATCCCTGTCCACCGCGAAATTGAGCTCACCGCTAACGCTGTCGAGGTATAGCCGTTCGCCGTCGTCGTACTGGATCCTGTAGACGGGGAAGTGGCGAACGTTGTGGTGGCTGAAGTAGTAGGCGTCGTCTACATCGATCCAACTGGATTCGTGGACCGGTACTGCAGGTCGCATGATCCTCCCGGCGTTGTCGAAGAATGATTCAGGGAGTGGATCGTTCGTCAGGGTGTCGCTGTTGAGCCGAATGCGTGCGCCTTGGTCGTCCGACGCTACAAGATTGAGTCTCCCGCCTACAACGGAGCCTTCGAGGCGGACCGTAGAGGCGGGTATGTACGTGCCCGGGAGCGTGAGAACGAAATCGCTCGCTTGTTCAAAGTCGAGCGTCGTGCCACGCAGGCGCTGGTCCTCTGAGAAGAAGCCGCGGCCTTCCAGCGCTCCCCAGGGGTTCACAGAGAAGAGCCCGCTCACGAGCCACGTCAGAGTGAACAGTCCGAACGTCAGTCCCGCGTAATGGTGCCAAAGGCCCCAGCCCCGGTAAGGGGACTTCCGGCCGTTACGTCGTGTTCTGTACTGGCGCAGCCCGATGTAGATGCCAATTACGGTGAGGAACAGGCTAACGATTGTGAGCCAGATGACCGTCTGCAGCCAGACGTAGGTGTGCTGGCGGAGGACCGTCGGGTAGAGCCAGTGAGGGACAGCGCCTATCCAGTTCCAGAAGCGTGTCCCGGCCGTCGTCATCTGCACGACCTCTCCGGTGGTACTGGAGATGTAGAACTCCGTACCCTGGGAGTTGTTCATTGCGAAGTGATACAGAGGGCGATGCGTTTGATAGGTTGCGTAGACCGTCCATTGATCCTGTTCGATTGCACCCAGTAACTCCGGTTGCCCCTCAAGCCTGAATCCCTTCGCGGCGATGGCCGCGATCGCCTGTGCCTCATTTTCGAAGAAACTCACCAGGTACTCTCCGTTCGCCAGATCGATCACGTACTGGTAACGCCCGTCTAGAAGGCGGAGCACGGGGCGACCCTCGAGCATCTCGATGCGAAAACGATCTAACGTGACGTTGCTGAAATCGTCGGGTATTTGGCAGCACCCTCCGAGCGTCAGCGGTTCGAGTCCGGCTAAACGCTTCTCTGCGGTCAGGTCCGGATACTGCACGTACATCATCACGAACCCGGACAGGCACCAGATCGTGATCACCAGCCCTAGGGCGATGCCTAGGTAGCGGTGTATTAGAAAGAGCAGTCTGACCATAGGCCCCAAGAATAGACCACCGATCCGCGCCGGGCGAGTCAGGTCTTTCCCTTATGCAGTGTTGCCGGCTTGCACTTAGAATGACGATTGGTTCTTCTTGGGTTCGAGCTGATTAGCATCAGTTCCCAGATTCTGTTTTCCGACGAGGTGTGGCTTCCCGTAAACGGATTAAACTTTGTTTTTGTTAATAAAAACAAATAGGTACAAACTGTTTATTAACCGTTATGGATAGGCTAAGGTGGCACGCGACGCCCAGCAGTTGATATGTACGACATCGAGAGCATCACAGGAGAGGTCCAAAAGATAGTCGAGAGTGGGATTCTCGGCCGGTCTCGCACATACGGGCGGCTTCTTGCCTACCTCCTTCGGTGCTCTACGGACGGCTGCCGCCCCAAGGAAATCGAGATCGCCGCCGACGTTTTCGATAAGGGGAGCGATTTCAACCCGAATCAGGATTCCCTGGTTCGTGTCTATGTTCACAATCTTCGTCAGAAACTGGACAAATACTACGCCAAGCACCCGGATAGAGATGGTATGCGGCTGGCGATTCCCAAGGGGGAGTACCGTCTTGCCTTTGTCCCCGCCACGTCAGCCGTCCAAGGAGGAGGCGTTTCCAATATGCCGCCGCTATGGCTCAGCGTAGTTGCCGTGTTGCTGGTGCTGAATCTCGCGGCTGTGCTCGTTTTCGAGTGGGGCTCGGCGCCGGCTGGGAATTACGAAGAGGTCGCGGGGTCCCCGGTGTGGTCGGATATGTTGGGTGAGGAGTTTCCGCTGCTCGTAGTTGTAGGCGACTATTATATTTTCGGTGAACTCGACGAGGCTGGTAACGTGAGCCGTCTAGTGCGGGAGTTCGACGTCAATTCAAGCGACGATCTGGATGACCTGTTCGTTTACGAGCCGGATCTGCAGGCGAGTTACCTGGATCTGGATCTCACTTATCTACCCCAAGGCAGCGCCTTTGCGCTCAAGGATCTGCTCAGGGTCGTCTACACCTCGAACAAGCTCGTTCGGGTGACGTCCATGTCGGAGCTTCGAGTGGCCGACCTAAAATCGCACGACATACTCTATGTCGGCTACATCAGTGCGTTGGGCACGCTCATGGATTTCGTATTCGCATCCTCGGGTTTGCGCGTGGGTGAGAGCTACGACGAACTCCTTAATTGGCGGACGGGGGAGTATTTCACGAGCGGCGCCGGGCTTCCGGGGCAAGGTAACTACCAGGACTATGGCCTCATCTCCACTTTCCCTGGGCCCGACGGCAACCAGTTCTTGATCGTTGCGGGCACCCGTGATTCAGGCGTCATGCATACGGCACAGGCGCTCAGCGCTCCTGCCGATATCGCCACGCTGGAGCAGGCACTGGCTCTCGGTTCGGAGCCGGGCCCGCCGGCGTTCGAGGCGCTCTACGAGGTCACCGGGTTCGATCGCATGAACCTTGACGCTATGCTGGTCTACTTATCCTCCCTAGATTATGGCCAGATTTGGGGCGGTGAGCTTACCGCCCGTTAGCTTGCTACTAGCATCTATTCAGGCCGAATTAGAGCGAGTCTGCTGCGTGGACACTTGTTTGGAAAGCAGGTGCAGGTGTACGTGTCAAAGTGTACCGTGGGTTCGAATCCCGTTTGCTCCGCCCCCCGCCACGCCGAAAAAAGCCTCTTCGGCGTTCTTGTCACTAGACTATAAGCCCACGAGCGCCAGAAGCTCTGCAGGGTAGGTTTGGCGAGCTTCAGTGTAGATCGGCTCAGCTATTGCGACAAACTCGGCCCGCTGCTCCGCAGTGAGATCAACGACTTCACCGCCGGCAGCCTCGATGAGCCTCCGCGCGTCAAGCTCCTCACGGTCGTGCACCTCGCGTTGCAGCCGGACGGCGTCGGCAACGGCTGCGCGCATCTCCTCCTGCAGATCCGCCGGCCAGGCGTCGAAGCGCTCCCGATTGACGAAGATCGGGCGTGACAAATACGAATGCGCCGTGGTCGTGTAGTAGCGCTGAACGTCATGGATACCATAGCTCACGACGTTCTCAAACGGATTTTCCTGACCGTCAACCGTGCCTGCTGCCATGAGTGGGATCGTTTCGGGCAATTCCAGCACGGGGCCCGCCGCGCCCAGAAGCTCGAACAGGCGCAACTGGCTGCGATGTGGACGAATACGGAGACCACGCGCATCAGCCGGCGTACGCACGGGCCGTACGCTGTTGGAGATGTGGCGCAACCCATTCTCGAAGAAACCGAGGACGCGATAGTTCGTCTCCGACTCGATCTGCGCGGCGGCCGCTGCACCGAGCGGGCCGTCCATGACGGCACGCGCACTGGCCTCGTCCGGAAACAGAAACGGTAACGCGGCGATGTTGAGCGCGGCAACCTGGTCCGCCATCGACAGATAGCCAAGGGTAACGAGGCCTGTGTCGACGAGCCACAGCAACGAGTTTCCGGCCGGGTAGCCGATGTCGATGACGTTGTAGACGTAGCGCACCCCGACGGCATCACCGAAGCGTACTTCGAGCCGCTCGCCGATCAGATCCAGGCCCCTGCCGAAGCTGGATTCCGCCGGAGCATAGCCGCCGAGAATAATGAGCTCCGTACCGGGCCTCTGTGCCCGCGCGACGTTCAACCCGGCGTCAATCACCGAACAACCTGCGCCGAGCGCTACCGCGGATTTTAGAAACTGTCGTCGTAACATCGGACTTCTCCAGCATCGGCTTTTTGGTGTCAGGTTGAGCAAACGCTGCATGCTATCGTCCTCGTTGCCCTCGACGACACTGCGGATCTTATTGGGGCAGGATATCTAGAAACCGTGGCGCTCTCAATTTCGAGTGGGGGGCGTGAACGCCATCCGACTTGGAAAATTTCTGGGCACGTCGCACGAGGACATGGAAGACGATTTCGCAGTAGACTCCCTGCACCGCCACATTACACCTCAATATGGATGATTATTCTCAGAAAATATTATGTCTATGCTATCTAAAAATTCTCCAATCACATTTCAGGCTAAGTTACCTGAAGAAGTAGATGTTGTGGTAATTGGAGCGGGAATCATTGGCATTTCTACCGCATGGTTCCTGATGAAAGATGGCCTTTCCGTATTGGTCTGTGAAAAAGGTCGAGTCGGTGGCGAACAATCGACCCGCAATTGGGGGTGGGTGCGTCAAATGGGACGGGACGAAGCAGAACTACCCATTGTTACGGAATCGTTAAATATCTGGGATAGTCTTGCTTCTGAGATTGGTGAGGATATTGGTTTTACCAGGAAAGGATTATTGTTTCTGGCGGAGAATGAAAAAGATCAAAAAGGCTTCGAAAAATGGATGGAAATTGCAAAACGACATCAGCTGGATACTCGAATCTTAAGTGTCGCGGAATTAGGAAAAAAACTTAACCACTCTGAGCATAGATGGAAGTGTGCAATGTACACTCCAAGCGATGGCAGATCGGAACCCTTTATTGCCGTTCCTGCGATTGCTCGGGCAGCTCAGCGGGCAGGCATTAAAATTATTGAAAATTGTGCTGTGCGCACAATAGAAACTCAAGCAGGTAAGGTATCGGGTGCTATTACGGAGTTGGGCACTGTCCGCGCGAATGCGGTGGTTTGTGCTGGTGGTGCCTGGTCGTCCGCGTTCCTCGCTAATCTTGGCGTGACTTTCCCACAATTGTTGGTGAAGGGCACGGTGGTACGAACCAGTGCTGTTTCAGAAGGATACCCCGGTGGTGCTGGGTCATCTAAATTTTCTTTCAGACGTCGCCAAGACGGTGGTTACACACTATCGTTAGGATATTACCTAGACCATTCCTTATGTGCCGATAGTTTTCGGTATTTCACCGATTTTCTGCCGGCACTAAAGATGACGTGGTCCGGCACAAAACTTCGTTTTGATGATGGTCTACTCAAAAGATTATTCCCTACTCGTAAGTGGGAAGGCGATGAAGTTACGCCTTTTGAGAAAACAAGGGTCCTCAATCCGACACCTAACCCGTGGGTGGTCAGAAAAATTCAGCAATTGATGGCAAGCAATCTACCGATATTGGAGAAAGCACAGATCAAAGAGACCTGGGCCGGAATGATTGATGCGCCGCCGGACTTTGTGCCCGTGATGGACGAAATCTCAAATTATAGAAATTTGTTTCTCGCCTCCGGTTTTAGTGGGCACGGTTTTGGAATCGGCCCGGGCGCCGGAAAAGTTATGGCCGCTTTGGTTCAAGGTAAGCAAATAGATTTCGACCTTAGCCGATTTCGATTCTCTCGATTTAGTGATGGCAGCCCTCTCAGCCTCGGTCCGGCACTCTAAAGCCCGGGTCACCGGCCCCCCCTCCACCCCAGCCGAGGTAGTTCAGCGTGGGGTCGGCTGGGGCCGGTTTTAGGCTCGGAGTGCGGCCAGCACCCGGTCTGCTGTGAGCGGCAGCTCCCTGACGCGAGCGCCGGTCGCCGCGAACACCGCGTTGGCGACGGCCGCCCCGGTTGTCGCGAGGCCTAGCTCACCCACACCGCTGGGTGGCTTGGTGTTGGATAACGCCTTCACCTGGATCTCGGGTATTTCGTTCATGCGCATGACTTGGTAATCATAGAAATTAGACTGGTCTACAGTACCGTTGTTGATGGTGATGCGTTCCATGAGCGCGTTACTCAGACCGTAGATGATGTTGCCTTCCATCTGCGCCTCAGTGTTGCGGGGCGCTACGATGAAGCCCGCATCGATGGCCATCCAATAGTTGTGCACGTGAATCTCGCCGGTTTCTTCGTCCACCGAGACCTCTGCGATACCGGCCGCCACGGATTGACCTCCGTAATCGGATAGCGCGACTCCTAACGCTGTTTCTTCTCGCGGGCGGGACCATTCCGCCATTCGCCCGACCTCCTCCAGGACTGCCCTTCCGTCCGGGTTGTTACGCGTGAGCTCGATACGCAACGCCAACGGGTCGACGCCCTGGGCGTGGGCGAGCTCGTCGATGAAGGATTCGTTGGCAAAACGCGTGTAACTTGTCCCGACGCCCCGCCACGGGGCCACCCGGGAGCACCGGTCCATAATGAGGTGCTCGGCACGGATGTTCGGAATGTCGTAACGGGTAGTCTGTGCACCGTTCATAGAGATGCCATCGGTTCCTTGCGCGATCTCCCAGCGAGGCGAGTTGAAGTAACCCAGTACCGAAGGTGTGGCGACGCGTTGCTGCAACGCAGTGATGCGATCGTCGGGACCCAGTGCGGCTCGCATCAGTTGTGCCGCCAGTGGTCGGAAGGCGCCGTCCTTGACGTCATCTTCCCGACTCCAGATGACCTTCACGGGTCTACCGATAGCCCGAGAGACGAACAAGGCATCATCAAGGCACCTCGCACGGAACTCGGCGCGGCGGCCGTAACCCCCGCCGATGTACATCGGATGCAGCGTGATGCGGTCGATTGTGGTTTCTAGGGCTTCGGCCGCTCCCATGATAGTAAGACTCTGAGTTTGAGTGCTAATCCAGATTTCCGCCGACTTTCCGTCTTGCGAGACGCTTGCCGTGGCGTTCATCGGTTCCATCTGAGCGTGGTAGGCGGGATCTGCGCGATAGACCGCTTCAATGATCCGATCGGCATCCGAGAACGCCGGATCGATGTCGCCCACGTCCTGCCAGAGTGGATTGTCAGTGCTGAAACTCAGGTCCCGGGCACGTGCTTCGTAATTGTCGAGGTCACGGCTCTGGGCAACCTGCCTAAAAGGTGAGTTCTCGCTCCAGGTGACCTGGAGTGCGTCCTTGCCCCACAACGTCGCCTCCACGGTCTCGCCTACCACCGCAACGCCATAGGGCAGGGTGACGATATCGATGACGCCTTCCACAGCACGCGCTGCGGCGTCGGCTACCTCCATGGGTTCTTCCCCCTCCACCGGGGTGCGGAGAACCGAGGCATACACCATACCGGGGACCTGGGCGTCGATGCCGTATTCGGCCGAGCCGTCGGATTTTGCAGGGACGTCGACGCGTGTGATGTCCTTCCCCAGGTAGCGGAATTCACTGTGGGGTTTGAACTCGCTCTCGTCCACCTCGGGAAGGGTCTCGGGCACTTCGGCGAAAGCCGCGATCTGCCCGTAGCTGATTTGCCGGCCTGATGCCGGGTGCACGACCAGGCTGGGCTCGGTCTCCAGCTCTTGGACGGGTACGCCCCATTCCGCCGCCGCTGCCTGCAGCAGGAACTTCCTCGCCTGTGCGCCCGCTTGGCGCATAGCGGGGAAATACCCCTGTAAGGTCCGGCTGCCGGCGGTGTAAAGAATCGGAAAACCGTAGTACACGAATGCGTTGGGATTTCCGTACACTGGGTCGTGAGTCGCGACGGTTTCCACCTGCACTCGATCCCAGTCGGCATCCAGCTCCTCTGCTAGCACCAGGGGCAGAGCGGT
>Ga0310125_10000917_pt1 | contig 14472 bp, 11 predicted proteins | sample CB11b_Tmax_Bot8__FD_203508 | JGI IMG/M metagenome (GOLD analysis project Ga0310125, IMG submission 203508) | Marine microbial communities from Western Arctic Ocean, Canada - CB11b_Tmax_Bot8 | ecosystem: Environmental > Aquatic > Marine > Oceanic | place: Canada: Western Arctic Ocean | collected... | reverse complement strand
ATGCCATTTGCGGCCGGTGCCATTCCACTCATCAATGACCGGCGTGCTGGGATACAGCTCGGAGACTCGGCGTAACCACAGCGAAATCGAGTGCCGCTGTGTGCAAGGTGATCAATGTTGGGTGTTTGCAGAACGGGATGCTGTTCAATGCCAAGGCAGTCGCCTCGCTGCTGGTCCGTCATGATCAAAATAATGTTGGGTGGGTTTTCTTTCAAGGTGTTAGGCCTCGACTGCTGCCAGGCGGTCAGCGTGCTGGGCAATCTTGCGGATTGCAGCAATGACATTTCCAGCGGCGCCCTCGATGGGGTCGCTTAGCATCGGCAACATGATCAGTTTATCCCATGCTTTTTCCGAAATGGGTAGATCACCTTCCTTGTAGCCCGGATAATCCCCGCCCATTTGTGGTGTGCATAATGGTCCACGACCGCCGGTAAAGATGTCCAGTCCATCTGCAAATAATGGTAGTCGATGCAACAGTGGATAGACCTCCGCGTATGCTTGAAGGCCTTCTTGGCGTAATGCATCTACAAAACGTTGTTTAGATAGCCCCATTTTCTGTTCATCATAGTGCAGGCAGAATCCGTAGAATCCACCACGTTGGGCACCTGGATGGCTGGTAATGGGTTCAAGTCCATCAATCGATTTGACGGCCTGTTCGACGGTCTGAACATATTGGGACCGGCGGGCGTTTAAGGCATCAAGTTTCTTTAGCTGGACCAGGGCAATGCCGATGCCCACCGGGTGGGCGCGGAACTTGATGCCGAGTCCCAGGGGTTGAAGCTGGCGGTATTTATCCGTGACCAAATCCATTCCCACCTTGCGGTTGACCTGGCCAATCAGGCAGGACCGTTCGAACACATCGACATCATTCGTGGCAACAATACCACCCTCACCTGCGCTCACGGGCTTGCTGCCTTGAAAGCTCCATACGCCTGCATGTCCAATACTTCCCACGGGTGAACCGTTGTACGATGCACCGTGCGCATGAGAGCAATCCTCAATGATTTTGACACCCGTTTGCTCACTCAGTTTCATGATTGCGTCCATGTTGCATACATGGCCCCACAGGTGAACGAGGACAATGGCCTTGGTGCGTTCGGTGATCTTACGCCGAGCATCTTCTACGTCGATCAACAGGGTTTTGGGGTCGATTTCGCAGAAGACAGGCCGTGCCATGAGCATGAGGGCTGGTGCAATTGAACAGATCCAGTTGCCCGTGGGCGTGATGACCTCGTCACCGGGTCCAATTCCCAGACCATACATGGCACTATGGATGGCTGATGTGCCGTTGATGGTGGTGATGGCAAACTGGGTCCCGGTGCGTTTTCGCCACTCATCTTCGAATTCGCGTACCACGGGGGTGCCCCCTGACAATTCATTACGCAGCGTCATGTCATATGCCAGTTGGGCTTCATCCTCACCCATCTGCTGCCATCGATCGAGCTTTCCTTGGGTTTCAGCTGTTTGTACAAATACCGGCGCACCACCAAGTGCTGCAGGCAAATTATCGCAATGATTGTCGAATCCAGGCATGGGGTACATGATCTCCTTTAGCTTCAGACGCTGAAAGGGATGATTGTCCAGGGTATTGCATGGATGCGGAATCTATTCAAGCTCATATTTTATCTTCTTGGGACCAGTCCGTACAGTAAAATTAAGTTTGGCAGTAATTGGTTGTCGGCTGGGATGATTCATCGAGTATCGTCAGGATAATCTGCCGACCAACGGCGGGTATGGTGATTTGTCCATGGCGTAAAATTTGCGCTATTATTTAATTGGAAATTAGGGTAATATCTTTGTCCATGGAAACCGGATCACGATTCCTAGATGCGTTACAAACCCGCGTGTTGGTGAGTGATGGTGCGATGGGAACGCAAGGTCAGAAAGTGGGTTTGGAACCAGGTAGCAGTGGGGAACTATGGAATATCGAACGGGCAAGCAAAGTACTTGAGATTCAGCGCGAATATGTGGAAGCCGGAGCCGATTGCCTGACCACGAACACCTTTGGCGCAAGTCGTATCATGCTTGAGCGACATGGCTGCGATGATGTATCGGGCGTCAATCGCCGGGGCGTGGAAATCGCCCACCAGGCTTTCGGGAATCGCCAGGGATTTGTACTGGGTGACATTGGGCCATTTGGCGGTTTGATGGAACCCCATGGCGACATTGCTGAAGGGGTGGTACGTGATGCATTTGAGGAGCAGGCAGAGAGTTTGGTAAGTGCGGGTGTTGATGCAATCATTATTGAGACACAAACATCTTTCGAGGAACTCGGGTTGGCCATTGAGGCATCCCGAAAAGCTGGTGTGAGTTGCGTGATTGCTTCCTTGGCTTTTGATGAGATGCGCAATAAGGGTGACATCAAGACAATGATGGGAATTAGTCCCGATGATGCGGCTGTATTTATGCGAGATGCAGATGTGGATGTATTGGCGCTTAATTGTGGATCCGGCGTCGATGTGCGTTGGGCTGCTGATGCGGTGTCGCGATATCGTGCGGTATGCGATCGCCCAACGATGGCCCAACCCAACGCCGGGTTGCCCGAACTGGAAAATGGGCAAGTCGTTTACAAGATGACCCCGGAAGAAATGGTTGCCGACCTGCAGCAGTTACTTGATGCGAAGGTCAACGTGGTGGGGGGGTGCTGTGGAAGCACACCCAGTCATATTGCAGCAATTCGCAGAGTTGTAGATGTACATAACAATGAGCTTGCAGCCATGCCGTAAAACCAGGTTGCGGGTTGAATGGGCCGTGCTGGATTCGAACCAGCGACCGATCGATTATGAGTCGACTGCTCTAACCACTGAGCTAACGGCCCGCCTCGTATTGGCGATGATACCCATTTCTGATTGTCTCGATATTTCCTTTGGACTTGAATCCTTTGCTGATCTGCATGAGCTTGGTGCCGAATGTGCCTAAAGCGGTACCATCTGCCGGATACCCAGTCAGGTTCTTTCTGAATCAAGAAATCTTTTTACAAACTCCTCGTACTGTTGTGGTGTATCAATGCCATGATGGGGAGTTTGGGTCTGTATGACTGTAATTGGAAAGCCATGCTCAAGGGCCCGCAACTGTTCTAGTTGTTCAGCCTGTTCCAGTGGTGTTGGCCGTAACGCGACGTACCTGAGTAGAAAGTTGCGGCGATAAGCATAGACCCCAAGGTGCTTGAGCGGTTTGATATTCGTCCTGTCCCGGTCGTAGGGAATGGCGGAACGTGAAAAATATAATGCGTGGTTCTGCTGGTCCACGACAACCTTGACGATATTGGGGTTCTTGAAATCCTCGTCGTCATCAAAAGGACTCGCCACGGTGGCCATGGGCGAGGTGTTGTCTTCTGCCAAGGCCCTCACGAGCTGGTTAATGACTTGCGAGTCTACTTGTGGTTCATCGCCCTGGATGTTGACCACGAGTTGGTCGTCCTGCTCGGGTAAGTTGGCGACAACTTCGGCAATACGGCTAGTTCCATTGGCATGGTCGCTACGGGTCATGACCGCTTGGCCGCCGAAAGCTTTGACGGCACGCTCAATGCGTGGATCGTCGGTCGCAACGATTATCCGGGTGATGGCCGAGGCAGATTGAACTGCTTCAAATACATGTTGGATCAGGGGCTTGCCGGTCTTGTTTGCCAGTGGCTTACCCGGGAAACGGGTGGATCCGTAGCGGGCTGGGATAATCGCGATAGCGGGCTGGGTTGCCATGATCTTGGTCACTGCTCTTAAAACGCACTAGCGTCGGCACATGCTCAACCTCTCTATGAACCCTGAATTGTTCCAAGGGCATCACCCGCTGCGAAGCTTAGCAACCAATGTCTTGATTCGATCCATTCGGTCGCGGATGTCCAGGTAGTTGATGTCGGCCTGAAGAATTTTGGAGGCAGTCTTTTGCGCGTCTGTGGCCAGGTCAAGGGATTGGGATTCGTCGGCCGCCCGCTCCAGGGCATCCATGAGGGCGTAAAGGATTCGCATGCTTAACTTTGCGTCATTGGCAGCGACGGCCTTTTCGCCTTCGCGCAAGGTGTCGATCGCTTCATCAAACCAGCCGCGTTTCGTGTAGCAGCGGCCCAGGTAGTGCAGTGAGGCTGGGCGGTGTTTGGGATCGGCCTGCGCCTTTTGGAACTCTGCAATTGCCTCGTCATATTTTTCGACGCTGAAAAGGCGTCGTCCCAGTTCAAAGCGGTAGTTCATGTCAGTTGGATAATTCTTGGCCCGCTGCGTGAACTCAGCCAGTTGGAGTTGTGCCGCTTCCGCATTTAGTTTCTGAAATTCTTCCTTTGCTGAGGTATCTGTAGGGTTTTCCTTGCAATGGGCGCGTGCTTCTCTCAGTGTTCGACGCATCTGCTTCATCCGGATGTCGCCAATTCTCACCTTGTAGGCATATTGATCGGTTTTCTTCCAGGTATTTTCCAGCACCTCAATGGCTTCATTTTCCAGTGCGGATTCTTCCTTAGCCAGCAATGCATCGACGAGCCGAATCATGCGTGTGGCGTCGTCAGGGGCCTCGTCGAATTCACGGCGGCGTCGGTCGATGGTTGATTCAATGACTTGGTCGGTCTTGACGATCTCATCGTCATCAGCCAATGCCTTCTGTTGCTCGACGTCCTTGATGTTTTTGCGGAAGTCACCATCGGCGCCGTAACTGCCCTCCTGTATTGATTGCTCGGCTTCAAGGTCCTTGAGGCGGGCAAGCATGACCTCATCTTGCGGTTCCATCATAAGGGCCATTCGGCATGCTTCTACAGCTTTGTTGAATGCGGATACCTGGGCGTATAAGTTACACAATTGAACGAAAATCTTGTGGTTGGGTTTGTTGGTCGTCTGGTTTTGTTCCATGATAATTGAGCCAATCCAGTACGACACCTCCGAAAGGTCAAGTTCCGCGGCAGTAGCTTGTGCCTCGGTTGCATGTTGCATGACCTTTAACGCCAAGTTCATATTCAAGGGATCTTTCGACCATAGCTGTTCCTGGTGCAGCATTTTCTGGATCGGCGGCTTGCCCCGTTGGCTCATTTTTTCCTTGAGCGAGGCAGGCTTGCCGCCGTTGACTTTTCGCCGCTTGGCAACCTCACGCAGTTCTTCATGTCGTTTTACGTTATCCGGGTCGAATTCCAACCCGTTGACGTAGCATTCAATCGCGTAGTCGTAGGAACGTGAAGCGGCTGTAGATTCGGCGTGTTTGAAGAATGCGGCAGCCTTCCGGGCGTCAGGCTTGAAGCCGTCCTCATTCGTGGAGCTACCTTTGCTGGCGCCTTTGGTGTTTTCCGAGCTGCCACCGGATTTGCGATTAAAAATGAAGTCAAATGCCAAGGGGCTACTCCATCAGATCATTGCGGGTTTGCCAAGTAGGTTTGGGATGATAGCAGCAGTCTAATTTATGACGGCAGGTGAATTTGTCAAGCATCGCCGCGTGCCGGAGCACACGGGGTTTGGTGTTGTTCTGCTTGCGAGACCAAGCGGCAGAAACTATGTTCTTATTGGGTTTAAGGAGTTCATCATGATTACAGTAGGAATGAATTACCATGTATTGCCAGATAAAGGGCCAGCTTTCGAGGCAATGTTCAACAAAGTCCTGGAAGTGATGGGTTCAATGTCCGGGCACGCTCACTCCAGTCTTTACAAAGATGTTAATAATGCCAATAGTTACCTGATTATCTCCAAATGGGATGATCGGTCGGCATTCGATTCGTTTATTGGATCTCAGCAGTTTCGCCAAGTTACTGACTGGGGCAAGGAACAGATCCTGGCTGGCCGGCCCAGTCACGATTATTACGAGTAATTACCAATGGGTGTTGCGACACGCATTGCTATCCACGGTGCGGCTGGACGTATGGGATTGCGTTTGGTGGCACTAGGCCATGAATCAGACGCCATTCAGGTTGTGGGGGCTATCGATTCGCCGGGACACCCGCAACTGGGGTGCGATGTGGGGATATTGGCGGGTGTGGGCGCTATATCGGTTCCACTCGAGGATTCGCTGGCGGCGCCAGCTGACGTGGTGATCGATTTTAGTGTGCCCACAGCCACTCGCAGCGGTGTGCCGCAGTGGGTCAAGGCTGGATCACGAATTCTGATTGGCACCACTGGCTTGACGGCAGAGGATCAGGTCCTGCTTGACGAGATGGCACAGCGGGTTGCAGTGTTACAAGCAGCCAATATGAGTCTCGGTGTAAATATTCTTATGGCCCTATCATCGCAAGTTGCACAACAACTGGGTGATGACTACGACATTGAGATTGTTGAATCCCATCATCGTTTTAAACAGGATGCACCCTCGGGTACCGCTCTTGCCTTGGCGGAATCAATCTGTGGGGCGACGGGTAAGTCCTTGGAGCAAACGGCTGTGTACGGCCGCCATGGAGATCAAGTTCCTCGATCAGTAGGCCAGATCGGAATTCACGCGATTCGAAGTGGAGATTTGGCCGGGCGCCACACGGTCAGTTTCGGCACCTTGGGTGAGGAACTGCAGCTTTCGCATACCGCCACGACGCGTGATGTATTTGTGCATGGGGCCTTGAGAACAGCGGTGTGGTTGGCGAGTAAGCCTGCCGGCCGGTACACAATGCGCGATATGCTGGGCCTGTGACTTGGATCTGCATTAGTCTTATTGGTGTTGCCCTGATCATCAGCCTGCCCGCATCATGGCTAATGATCGGTTTTGGCCGTCTTGTGGGCCAGGTTGATCGGCCTGAATCACAAACCCATAAAGCTGATGGCTGTGCCATCGCCACGACAGGTGGAACGGCGATTTTTATTGCTCTAGTGGGACCACTTGTGGCAGCCATCGCGGCTGTATGGTTCTTGGATCAATCGATCTGGCAGGATTTGGCCAGCTCGTTGGTGCCGCATATCCCCGGCTTACGGCAGCAGACTCCCTTGGCACTAGGGATCATGATGGCACTGTTGTGTATGCATATTCTTGGCTGGGTTGATGACCGACGGGGGTTGTCAGCGGTGGTGAAATTAATGGTCCAGGTTCTTGTGGCAGCCCTGCTGGCCATGGTCTTTGATGTGAGGATCTTTCATTTTCTCGACCAGTTCCTGGTGGGTGGTTGGTTTCTTAGTGTTTTGGTGAGTGTGGGTTGGATCGTCGCAATCACCAATGCCATGAATATGTTGGACAACATGGATGGATTGTCGGCGGGCGTGGGAACGATCGCCGCCAGCGTCTTTCTTGCAGCGACATTGCTCAATGGGCAGTGGTTTATTGCAGGATTATGTGCCTTGCTGATTGGTGGCCTGTTAGGGTTTCTGGTTTTCAATATGCCGCCCGCGCGGCTCTATATGGGTGACGGAGGTTCGTTGGTGCTTGGTTTGTCGCTTGCAGTGATTAGTGTTCGTACGACCTATTATGTCGGTTCAGGTATGGCGGATCCAAATGTTGCATCGATGAGCTTCTGGTATGCCGTGCTGATGCCCTTGTTGGTCATGGCGGTGCCACTTTACGACCTGGTTAGCGTGATACTCATCCGGGCGGGTGCAGGCCAGCATCTCATGGTTGGTGATCAGAACCATTTTTCCCACCGCCTGGTTCGGCGTGGGTTGACTAAGCCCGCCGCGGTGTGCGTGGTGTATCTGGCAACTTTGGCCACAGCGACAGCCGGCGTGATCTTGCCGGTTCTCAATGGGTGGCAGGCGATGCTGGTTGCTGGGCAGGTGTTGTCAGTGATTGGGGTGCTGGTGCTGTTGGAAAGGACCTGATCAGCTCGTTGAAACCCAAATGCCAAGCGGAAGGTTGGAATATGACATTCCATGCATCAGGATGCGGCTTTTGTAACCTGACATCCGTGGCTTGGAATTAAGAAAAAGCCCCCGACGTGAATCGGGAGCTTTTATGTGTATTGCGCCGGGGGTTAGGGGAAGATAGCCGCCCCGCATGCCATGGTGGTGGCATTGTAATTTTCTAGAAATTGACCTGTGGGTTCACGCCGAATTCAGCCGGATTATCAAGCAGGCCCGGGAAGTTCCGGTCCTCTACTTCGCTGTGCATGATAATGGTGGGTTTGATCAGGATGAGCAGGGTCCGCTCATCTTTGATGGTGGTTCGATTTGTAAAGAATCGCTTGAGGTAGGGGACTTTGGAAAGCACGGGTAAGCCAGCTTCAATCTCCACCTCGCCCATTAGTTTCTGGCCACCCATCAGGATGGTTCCCTTGTCGGGTACGCTCACGGTGGTGCGGATCTGGGTTACCTCGATCTCGGGGGCTTCAACATATGTGCCCAGCATGATGCTGCCCTGTTCCTCGCCAGTGTCGTCATTGTCGAAAATGTCGTCAAGATCGAATACGGCATTCTGTTGGATTCGCCTGATGGGCTGGAGGACATTGGATAGATCTGGCGCGGCGGTCATGGTGACGTACCGGCGGTCTGCACTCACGGTGGCTTCGCAATCCAGAACCACGCCGGAATTGACAACGCTAAGTTCCGGGTCAAAGCCGACGCCGTCACTGATCGGCTCCACATCACTGACAAATGAGATTTGGCGAACGACCATGACATAGGAGCGTTGGCCATTCATGAGTGTCAGGCGTGGTGCGGAAAGACTGATCGATCGCTTATGTGCTTGGGTTGCACGGACAAGAAGGGTAAGTTGAAGGTCGTCAAGGTAACTCAGTGACAGGTCAAGAGAGCGGCCCGAGGAATCGTCGCCACCCAGTGCCGCGCTGCCAAATGAGCCTGGTAAACCGGTTGTGGGCCGGGCGGTGAGGCCGAAAGTATCCTGGGAGACGACAATCGGTCCGTAATTCCCCCCGACATTGTTTACGGTAAAGTCCAAGTCCAAGCCTACTTCGTCAATGAAGTTTTGGTCAACCAGTAGGAATCTAGTTTCAACGTGGATCTGAACGGCGCGGGCTTGACGCAGTTGATTGAGCAACTGGACGATGCTTACCTGGTTATCCGGCGTTGTTTTAACAATCAGGTTGCCGTTCAATTCCTGCAGGCTACTGATGTCGCCGCCATTGAAGACCCAATCCAATGGATCACCAACGGTGTTGCGTACCAGTTCGGTGATGCTTTCCACCATCTCGTCCCGCGTGGGCAGCGCATCGTCACCGGCCATGTCGCCTTCACTGCCAAACAGGCCGCCACTACTACCACCGCCTTCACCGCCGGTATCACTCAGTGCCTGGTCCAAGTCGAATTCGGGTGCGTTCTCGAATCTTGGAACCTGAATCAACAGGTCGTTGATGTCGTAGGTTCGCGTGGTGGTCGTGGTTGTCAGGTCGCGTTTCGACGAGATCTCGACAATGCCGCGAATGATGCTGTAGCCAATTGGGTCCAAGTCGGCAATGCTGACTTGCTTGAGGGCAAGTTCCAATGCATGTACGGCAGCCACATTATTCAACTGGAAGCTTACGGGCGAATCCCGTTCGACGCCTGCGTCACTCAGGGCGTTCCAGTTAGTCGTGATATTCACCCCAGTTGTGATCCGCAGGAAATCAATAAACTCCTCAATGGGTTGCTCGTCAAAGTCGATGCGAAGCGGATCCTGCAGTTTTAATGCAATGCGCCGGTTCTCCCGGCTCTCAGACGTTTCCTCAGTGCCGCCAAGTAGCCGGTCCCGGGTGATTTGCGGCCAGTCAGGTGGATAGGCAAGGAGTTCTTCTAAGGGTTGCGCCGACTCTTCAATCTGCAGGCTGTGGCCAGTGATTGCGGTAGCGCGTTGTTTACGGAGCCGGCGTGTTTCAAATACGCGTTTATCAATCTCGATCATGTCCTTTAAAGGCTGGGCGGCAAGGTTGTTCGGGTCGCGGAAAAGAACGCGATCGATCATCGCCAGTGCATCGTCGAACCGGTTTTCATTGCGAAATTCAACGGCACGTGCAATCAGCCGTTGCGACTCTTCCTGCAGTTCTTTGGCTGCTTCGATTCGCCGTTGGACTTCATCATTCCGCTGCTTCTTTTCAATCTTAATGGCGATGAGAGCTTCGACATCGCGTCTTGTGTTATCAATTTGCGCGTCCAGATCTTCAGCTCTTGCACGCAGTCCGCCATACTCCCGCGTGGTGATGAAAGTCTTGTTTTGATCGAGGATGCTTTTGGCTTGTTGCACAGCCTCCATCGCTTCACCGAAACGATTGTCAATAAGCAGCCCTTTGGCTCGCGTCATTTCCTCTTCATATTCGGCCACGGCCTGTTGATGGCGTAGTTTGCGTACGCTTATTTCCCGTTCCAGCGGCCCCTCTGGTCCGGTAGCATTCTGTTCGGCGCGCTCACGTGCGGCCAGGGCTTGTTTGTTGTTGGGGTCGACACCCAGTGCCGCGGTGTAGTGCTTAGCAGCAAGATGGTATTGTCCCGCGACTTCAGCCTGTTTCCCCTCGGTGATACGCTGCTGGGCGTAGAGCTTCATTGCCCGGGCCAACTGGTCCTCCAAGGCCTGGGCTTCCTGTTCGGCTTGTTCTTCAGCGAGTTTCTGGGCTTCTTCTGCGGCAGCTTGTTCTTCGGCAGCTTGTTCTTCGGCGAGTTCCTGGGCTTCAGCTTCGGCAGCTTGTTCTTCGGCGAGTTTCTGGGCTTCAGCTTCGGCAGCTTGTTCTTCGGCGAGTTTCTGGGCTTCAGCTTCGGCAGCCTGTTCTACGGCAAGTTTCTGGGCTTCTAACTGGGCCTCCTGTGCTACTTGCTCGACTTTGGCAGCACGGGATTCAGCGTCCTGTGCCTGCTGTTGGGCCTCGGCGATTTGTGCTTGTGCCGCCTCAGCCGCCTCGGCTGCCTTGGCTTCGGAGATGGCCCGCGCGGCCTCAGCTTGTTCCGCAGCTTTTTCCAGTTCGGCGGTCTTGGCCTGTGCTTCGGCCAACTCGGCTTGTGAGTCGGCAATAGCTATTGCGGTTTCTTTTTCCTGTTGTGTTCGTGCCGCTTGTGCATCGGCGGCGATTTTTTCCAACTCTGCCGCCCTGGTCTCTGCCGCCCGAATCGATTCTGCTGCTGCACGCCGTTCAGATTCCAGTTCGGCGGCCATAGCAGACGCTGTTTCGTTGGCAGTCCGCTCGATTTGTCCTGCTCGCTCTTCTGCCATCTGGGCTGAGCGTGCAGCTTCAGTGGCTTTCTCCTGGGCTTGTTCAGCGGCCTCAATCGCCTTGTCTGCACGCGACTGGGCTTGTGCAATAGCCGCAAGCGTTTCCTCGTTTGCGGCATCATCAGCAGCTTGCGCTATCTCGGCAGCCGCTGCTGCCAAATCCTTGGCGACATTTGCTGCTTCGGCCGCTTCGGCGGCCGCTTGTACCGCTTTGTCCGCGGCTTCTATTTGCGAGGTTGCTTCCAGTTGGTGGTCACGAAGGACAGCGAGCCTGTGCTGAAGCCGATTGTTGTCGAACCAACCTAAATCAACACCACTCTTTTGTACCTCTTTGAGTTTCCTCTCTGCATCGGCAAGTTGTCTGTCGCGGATATCAGCCGACGCAGATTTAATCAGGCGACGCATTTCAGTAAGCTTTGCATTGCGGCTTCGTTTGATATCGGAGAGGCGTGCGATGGCCAACGCCGTGTGTTCACCGGTTGCATCTGCGTGTGCCAAGGCTTGTCTGTACAGGGCATCGGCTTGGCCCATGTTCTTTTCCGCAAGTGCCAAGTTGGCTTGGTCTATCAGGTTTTCTGCAGTAATAGGTTCCGGATCGGTTGGTTGCGCGTCGAGTGTTTGCAAAGTCAACCAGAAGGTTTCCTGGTCTTGCTCGGCGATGTCTTCCGGGTCGAGCTCATCAAGAATGCGGCCTAATGTTTTTTTAGCTTCTTCATGCTGGCCGGCATTGAATTGTTCCATTCCCTGTTCATAGATCTGCTGGGCCGTTGGTTGGCTTGTTTCCTGTGCCAAAACGAGATTGCAAATAACCAACACGGTAAGCACGAGCTTGGCGATAGACGATTGACATCGTTGCACGGGAAGCCTCCGTCATGAGGACGGTTGCTTCGCGGTGTTTTGGCATGCGAAGCAACAGTGTGTGGGGTAGTAGCCGATGGTCGAACCCACTATTTGGTCCGTCGTTAGGCCTTTCTTAGGTTTAGTCCCCACGTCAGTGTATGGCTAAGGTCTACGGGCTGCAAGTGTTAGGAAGTACAGCCGACAATGGTTCAGATTCAGGTGCCAAGTGGCGATTCTTTCGGGACATCCAAGGAGCCGGGGTGGGTGTTGCCATGGTTCGATTCTGGGCCTATGTAACCGTAACGGCGGATTACTTGTGGGCTGCTGCATATGGGCTGGTCAGTGCCCGCACGCGATCCCAGACACCTTCACTTTTAGCGATAAGTTCAGTCCGGGTTGGGCCCACGGTCATTCGGGGAGCCAGACGCCAGGCTTCAAAAAAGATCTCATCAAAACGAATGATGCTTAGGTAAAGATCCCGGCTACGTGTCGCTGTAGGTAGGTTCGGTACACCGATACGCAGGCCTAGGATCCCGCGAACATGTCGCATGTCTCGCGGCAGCAGAGGCGACCAGCCTGCTGGTCCTAGTTGTTCAGCCGTGACGCCGATGCCATACAGAATGGTGCTTGCGAGCACCACATGGCCCATCTCGTTTAGAAGACGCTGGTTGATGCTCAAGTCGCCATGGTCTTGCCCCTTGCGGTTGGCAGACAGGTGGGCAAGCCGCATGGGAATGAAACTGTCCACGAATCCCACCTGGTGGTGTTGGGCGATCTGTTGGCTGGCGATAGCCATCTTGTGCAGCTTGGTATTTTCACGATCCACGGTGAGATTATGGATCCCGGTATCAACTGCGGGGGCGCTAATAATCACCAACTGGCGTGCATGGGGTTGGATCTGGCCAATAAGGTTGTTCAGATCCTGCCGGTATTGTTTGGCTGAGGTTTGTGGCCCAGGAAAATTCATGACATCGTTGAGCCCTAGGCATACAAAAATAACGGTGGGTCTGGTTAATTCAATCAGGTCATAAATCCAATCAATGGTGCTGGCGGCTGTAGCGCCGGCGTAGCCGCCATTGAAGAAGCGAAGGTCAGCATCCGGCATGATACGGAGCAGCGCGGAAGCAACGGCTCGCGTGTAAAACCGATACTGCGTGAGTTGATCGCCTACAAATAGGATTCGATCGCCGGGTTGAATGATCTGGTCGAATGCCAAAGGTGACTTTTGAATGAAGTCAATCGCCGGTGCCAGCGGTTCGGTGTGATGCGGAGGGGGCTGTGGTTGGGTGGTTTGGTCGTTGGCCTGGCAGCCCAGGATCAGGAGGGTCATGATGGTGGTGACAGGCATAATCTTCTTGATCCGCATATTAAGAGCCTACCACATGGCCTTCGGCCTGGGCTAGGCCAGATGGTTTAAGGGATCGTGGACTGGCCGATTCCATGGATTGGCGGTTGGAGGAATGATTGACCGACGAAGTGGTAATCGGTAGTATTCGCCAGCGATTTGGCAGGCAACTACCGTTAGTGAGGCGACCCATGGCACATAAAAAAAGCGGAGGCAGTACGAGGAATGGGCGGGACTCCAACGCGCAATATCGGGGGGTTAAGCTCTATGGCGGCCAGCTGGCTCGTACAGGTGCCATTATCGTCCGCCAATGTGGGACGCACTTTAAACCCGGCTTTCAGGTGGGCAGGGGCCGCGATGACACGCTGTTTGCGTTGACCGAGGGTATTGTAGAGTTCCAAGGTCGTCGGGTGCATATCCGGGCAGCGGGTTCAAGTTAGTGATTCATTACGGCCGTGTTGTCTGCAGGCACGGATCGAAAGACCATGTGATTGGGCGCCTCTGCGGTGCCCTTTTTCGTAACGGTACGTAGACGGCCAAGGTTGATTAAGGCGATCGATATATGGCTGATGAGAAGCCAGTGAACCTGTTGGCGATCAATATTGGCAATACGCGTACCCAGTTGGGGACGTTTGCGGCCGGTCAACTGGAAAAGACTGAAGTATTTTCCAATTCCAATCATGATATTGTTGAATATCTCAAACGTGCTTACGAGCCGATCCGAGATTCGGCTGATGCGATCGTGATTTTGGCGTCAACCTGCCAGGATCAGGGAGACCTGGTATCCGACGCAGTGAATTCAGTTCTTGGTATGGGCGTGGTGCGGATTGAGGAGGATGTGATGGTGCCAATCGACCGGCAACTTGACCGTGAGGCGATTGTTGGCCAAGACCGACTTCTTAACGCGGCGGCGGCATTTGATGTGATGCGGCAGGCCTGTGTTGTGGTTGATGCAGGCACGGCGGTCACGGTGGATTTTGTCGATGGCGTCGGTACGTTTCATGGTGGTGCAATCGTTTGTGGCGCCCGTATGATGCTAGATGCACTGGCGAAAAACACAGCGCAGCTTCCAATGGTTGATCTGGAAAAGCCCTCGGAGTTGATAGGCCATAGTACGGCCGAGGCGATGCGGTGTGGGGTCTTTTACGGGATACGCGGGATTGTTCGGGAATTGGTTGAACAGTATGCCGAAGTTGCTGGGTTTTTCCCGGTGGTGGTGGCGACGGGGGGGGATGGGGAACTCCTGTTTGGCGATTATGCACTGGTTGATAGGGTGGTGCCCA
>Ga0310125_10000916_pt1 | contig 14473 bp, 8 predicted proteins | sample CB11b_Tmax_Bot8__FD_203508 | JGI IMG/M metagenome (GOLD analysis project Ga0310125, IMG submission 203508) | Marine microbial communities from Western Arctic Ocean, Canada - CB11b_Tmax_Bot8 | ecosystem: Environmental > Aquatic > Marine > Oceanic | place: Canada: Western Arctic Ocean | collected... | reverse complement strand
TAGAACCTGAAAACGAACGATTACGGGACGCATGTAGAAAAGGCACCTGAAAAAACAGACAAAAGACGGCTGCTTTGAAAACGGCCCGACGCGGTGGCATGTAGCCACGGACCATTTGACCCCGCCCATTTGACCCCGGGCCAGTATTTGTTACGTCAGCAGGCGTACTGACTTTAGCTTGAAAACAGATTGCCACGCCTCCTTCATGACGACGGTCACGAAAATGACACGTGCGTCAAAAAGATAAATCATTCGCCATAGAGATGAACGTACCCCTTTCATTGATACCGGCGGGTACCCATCCGTTTGCTATCGCTGCAGCTGAAATCCGCCATCGCCTGAAGCTGTGATCAAACCTTCCAGACGTTCCATTGCATCGGGATCGTTAAAAATCGACCAAACACGGGTATTCTCTCTTACTTGTGCCACATACTTATCTACTGCGCTTCTTCGATTTTTCTTGCGAATTTCCTCTTTGATCTCCTGCTGTGCTTCATGAAAGCTGATGCGGCCTGCACCGTGCCGTTCAACAACACGTACAATATGATATCCGGTTTCGTCAGCAATGACTTGGCTTAGACGCCCAGCGGGCAAAGTAAAGATCGCCCGGTCAAGAGCCTCTGAACGCAAGCTTCCCTTGCTTGTCCAGTCATGCATTCCACCGTCTTGAAACTGTGGCCCCTCTTCGCTTCTCCGGGCAACGGCAGCCAATGGGGCACCCCACAACACTTGGTTACCCATGTCACAAATTGCCGCTTCAGCTTGTTCTCGAAATTGGTAATTGGCAAACTCTGCCGTAAGCTGCTCCCAACGAGCTTTGGCAGAGTATTCATATTTTTCGAGATTGTCGTTGTAAAATGACAACATTTCCTCATGAGAAATTTCCTTGTCAAAATTCACTTTACGTCGAATCATTGAAGTGGCTAACGCTCGTTCGCCAAAATTACGCCGCTCTTTAGCCAGCGAGGACCCGTACTTTCGCAGGTAGGCATCCAGATCCGCCGGTGACTGCACTCCGGCTTCGTCCATCATCCCGACCAATCGAATTCTGTCGAATTCCTTGCGGATATTTTTTTTGATATTCGGCAGGTGATCTTCGGGTACCTCACGAAGAAAATCATGATAGACCAGTTTCGTTTCGATCGTTTGCTCTAAAAGCTGCCGCATCAACAGCAGCTTTTGCTGACGGAGATTCGTCCCAGTTAGCTTGTCGGCATTCTCTTCCACAACCTGGTTAATGCGCCCCATTAAATCACCGACCAGAATCGTCTGGTCCCCAACCACCGCAACCACCCGTGCCGGAGAAAACAAAACGCCGGATTGAATCTCATCCTGAGTGGCCAGCGGCTGAGCTGCCGGGCCCTGGCCCATTTGCGGAACAACCTGATGTGGCCGATACAACCCGTTGTTCACCGCTACCGGACGCGTCTGTGGAACCAACCCCTGCTGTACGGGCAAATACCCATGTTGTCGGGAATGATTGACCTGCTGTGGGAGTGGACCATTGAGTGGGGAAGGCGAGAAACCCCGTTGCGGAGGCAAGTAAGGTTCTGGTGCAGATCGATAACCGTGTGGTGATTGGGAATAGGTGCCGCTCGGTGAAAAACGGGTTGCCGAAGGCGCCCCCACAACGGGCAACCGTGCTGCTGCCGATTGTGGGCCAGCCGTTGGGCCATACACTACGGGATGGTATGGCTGTCGCCCGCCAGCGACTGTCGGCACCCCATTAGGACGACTTGTTGAGTAGGAAGTCAACTGAGCATCCACTGACGCTTTTAACCCTCCGGTCAACAGCAGGATGCAGATGTAGCCCGACAATTTCGACATACTTATTCCGACGTGAATGCTTAGAAGGGCCGGGAGTATAGTCCCAGCCTCACTCCGGCTGCAACACGGATTTGACTGTTGAAACAATGTCATCTCCGCTGGTCAGCCCCCTCGGTATACGAAGATAAGCTGACTCAGCATCCACCACGCGAAGCTGCCCACCACTTGAACGTGCTAGCTGCTCAATCCTGGGACGATCCCGAAAAGCTAGCACGACATGCGGTGACTCAAGAAATATTGTATGGATCTGCCAAACGGATGCCTCTATTTTCAATGCAACCCGATCCAACATTCGCTGCAATGCCTGTGGAAAAACACCAAACCGATCAATCAACTCGGTGCGAAAGTCACCAAGTTCCTGAGGTGTCGTAATCCGCGCCATTCGCCGATACAAATCAATTTTTGTCCGCATGTCGGGAACATACTCATCGGGAATGTAGGACTCGCCCGGCAAATCAATTTGCACATCGATGGTCAATTTCGGAGGTAGTTCCCTCACCTTGCGAACGGCATTTTCCAAAAGTTGGCAGTACAATTCATAACCCACCGCTGCGATATGACCGCTCTGTTGGGTTCCCAGTAAATTGCCGGCTCCCCGAATTTCCAGGTCTCGCATGGAGATAGCAAATCCCGATCCCATCTCGCTAAACTCTTCGATCGCCCGTAGCCGCCGCGCTGCGACAGGAGACAGGTGCTTGTGGGGATCCAGTAGAAGATAGCAGTAGGACCGGTGCTTGTAACGTCCAACACGGCCCCGGAGCTGATGCAAGTCAGCCAAACCATATCGGTCCGCCTCGTCGATAAAAATTGTGTTCGCGTTAGGAATATCAAGCCCACTCTCCACGATGGTCGTCGCCAGCAAAATATCAAAACGTCCCGCAACAAAGTCGACCATCACTTTTTCCAGCTGACCTTCGGGCATCTGTCCATGCCCAATACGCAAGGAAGCTTCAGGAACAACCTGCCGCAAACGTCTTGCCAGCGCTTCGATATCCTGCACACGATTGTGGACAAAATAAACTTGCCCCCCACGATTTACCTCTCGCAGCACCGCATGACGAATCGTTTCATTCTTAAATCGACAAACACGCGTCTCTACTGAAATTCGATCTGCTGGAGCGGTCTGCAAATTTGAGATGTCACGAATGCCGACCATCGACATGTGGAGTGTGCGCGGGATGGGTGTCGCCGTCATGGTTAAGACGTCAACTTCCGCACGGAGTGACTTCAATCGTTCTTTAACTTCAACACCAAATCGCTGCTCTTCGTCAATCACCAACAGGCCCAGGTTTTGAAAACTGACATCCCGGGACGCCAAGCGATGGGTTCCAATGACAATATCGACACGTCCCTCTTTGAGTCCCTTAACAACCTCGCGTTGCTGAGCCGGCGAACTGAAACGGCTGAGTTTTTCGACAATGCATGGAAATTCTCTCATCCGTTCGGAAAACGTGCGATGGTGCTGTTCGGCAAGGATCGTCGTGGGAACCAGCACGGCTACCTGGTACCCCTTGTCGACCGCTTTAAAAGCCGCACGAATCGCCAACTCGGTCTTGCCGAAGCCAACATCACCGCACAGCAATCGGTCCATGGGTCGCGACTCTCGCATATCCGATTTGATCATATCGATTGCCTGTAATTGGTCAGGCGTTTCCTGATACGGAAAGGACGCATCAAACTCCTGTTGCCAATGGCTGTCGTCACCAAAGGCAATCCCGGATCGACCCGTACGATTTGCTTGTATTTCCAGCATCTCCGCCGCCAGGTCAACGACCGCTCGTTCGGCCGCCCGTGTCTGCCGCACCCACGATTTGCCGCCGATTTTGGCCAATGACGGCCTGGATTTCGAACTGCCAACGTACTTCTGTATCAGATCAATTCGAGCCGATGGCACATAAATCCTTGTCCCTCCATAAAATTCAATTTCCAGGTGTTCTTCGATCTGTTCTTCTTTGTTCAACAACTTCAACCCACGGTATCGCCCGATTCCGTGAGCCAGATGAACGACCAAATCACCCACTTTGAGATCGAGAAAACGGTCGATCGCTTTACCCAAACGGCGCGCCGGCATACGTTTGACATCGGTTCGATGAAACAGCTCGTTTCCGCTGATTACCACCACACCGTCGCGAACCAACCGAAATCCCTGTCGCAGGCGGCCTTGCAGATAGTGTAATTGTCCCGCCACAGCCAACTCGGTAGGGGCGAAGATTTCCTGTAACCGTTCAGCTTCCGCTGCGGTTTGTGTTACTACATAAACTTGATTGTCCCGGCCGACATGATCCAACTCACCACGGACCTTGGTATAATCTCCGCTAAATCTTTCCACCGACTCGATTGGCAGTCGACAACTTCTATCCCAATGCCCTTCGGCAAGCGAGGCGACCGACAATGTGGCAAAACGTCCCAGCGCCTTTTGAACAACAGGAAAACTGTGGAATGTTTGCGGCTGATCCTGCTGTTCCAAATATTCACGTGCCCGTTGTGAGGCCAGGCTCGGCTCTAAAAACAGCACACTTGTACCCACTGGAAGATAATCCACCAGATGATCCTGATCCTGTTCACTGGGAAGCAACATCGTGATGTCGACGGTAGAAACGTTCTCAAGACTTCGTTGGCTCGTGACTTCAAACGCCCTAATCGATTCGATTTCGTCGTCAAATAATTCAACACGCACTGGGTGATACCAGTCCGGCGCGAATACATCCAGAATGCCACCACGTGAAGAAAATTCACCCGGCAACTCAACTGCCGAAGTACCATGAAAACCATGACTCGCCAGCCATTTCAACAATTCCGAGATATCGACCCGTTGTCCCACAGCAAGCGTACGAGAATTTTGGTTGATCAGCTGGCGCGAAGGTACCGTTTGTAACATGCTCTGAATGCTGGTGATGATCGCTCGCGGTGGTAAATCGTTCTCCAACATCTTTAACAGCCGCATGCGTTCACCATAAATCTCGTCATGCAGAATCCTTTCACCAAGCCCAGTTTCCCAAGCGGAAAATCGCTCTGTGACTTGCGTTGTAAACAGCGCCAGATCATCACAGAACGGATCAATTTCGGCCGTATCAGGACAGACAACCAGCGTGGTGCCCGGGGATTGCCGAATGATCTCCGCCGCTAGAAGCGCGCAAGAGGAGCCCCAGATACCCTCGACTGTGGCATGTTGGCCGGCAACCAGCGCGCCGATGACATCTGTAAACCCGTCGTAGTCATGGAGGCACTGCGACAGTGTCAATAACTGCTGAGTTGCCTCTGGCGATAACTGCGTTTGAACCATGTTATCGTGGGAATTCTAACCCAAGGCGGCGCCAAAAGAAAGATCGTGTTTCCCAGCAAAAACTTTAGGATGAGTTACCATGCCCACAACCGTAATTCCAGCTGCCAAAGGAAAACCGGGCCGGGCAGTTTTTTCACCTGCCTGGAACTACCGGATGCCCCAGAGGACAATGAAACAAGCTCCGAAATGCGCTGGGCAGCTCGCTAGCGTCTTTCGTCAATTTGACACGTCGGCCGCGAACATCAAATCCTGTGAATTGCCACGCGATATGAGAAACGCCAGGAGATCCAACAGCTCGTCCCGATTAAGGGAATCAAGCAGACCGTCTGGCATTAGCGACTTCTTGGCGGCCGTCATTTCGTCAATCTCACTCTTGGCCAGTTCCTTGACCTTCGTGTGATCATAGGCGTCGGTCACTACCATCACGTGATCGTCATCCTCATCAACAACACGACCCTGTACCGTAAGACCTGCATTGGTGACGATCACCATCGCCCGGTACCGATCTGGAATCGTGCGACTTGGATCGATTAAAGCTTCGGCCAAGTCGGCCAAGCTGAATCGTCCAGCGACATTCGTCAGATCAGGGCCGGTGGTCCCGCCGAACGCTGCAAATCGATGACATGCTACGCACTTGGCGGCCGTATAAATTTGACTGCCATGCTGAAAATCGCGATCGTGAAGACCCTCGCGTGTCAGTCGTACGATTTCTTCGACTGTCCATTTCTGACCGGGCCCCTGGGGTTTAGGAAGATCATCAGGATTGAAAGGAGCCAACTCGGTTGTCTCGAGTTCCAAAAGCTGGCGTTCTTGTTCCGACGCATTTTCAAGCGCTTCGGCGCGTATATTTTTCATAAACCCTTCATAGCTTGCACCCCCGCTGAGTATCAGTGCATCGTCAAGCCAACGGAAATATTCCTGGCGCTGTTCCAAGGTCCAGCCAAACCGTAAATTACGGAGCACAAAGGCATAGTGAATATTCTCAGTTTGTGGATGCCTGGCCAGCATTTGTTCGATCGTATTCCCAAAATTGTTATTCCGGGCAATTAACTGCTGTGTCTCTGTTTTCGAATTTTCAGGCGGGGGTGTCGATTCCTCCCGCATCTTTGCCAGGGTCTTATCGATCACTGTTGGCCAGTTCAAGTAAACAAGCAATCGACTCAGCTCGCGATTCAATGCAGCGGACGAGGCGGGATACATGGAATCCAACCGGGTCGCCACCTCTCGAGCGTTGTCAGCGTCCGGCTTGCCCAGTCGAACGAAGGCCAATGCGTAGACCCGCATCATTTCAAGCTGAAACGCCTCGTTGAACCGTGCCATGGATAATTCCCCCAGTGACTTGAGAATCTGGCCCTGCAGCGATGACTCACCTTGCCGGACTAAAGCAACCAAGGACGTAATTCGTGCTTGGGCATCCATCTCCTGCAGGGCGCGCGTGGTCCAGAGATTCACCTCTTGATGTTCTAACGCAACCCGAGCGGCATAGCGAATGTGCCGATCATGGTGTCCCAGGTATCGCCAGATGAAATCAATCGCCTGTTTTTGATTGTCAGCGTGAACGTGAAACGCCTCGAGTTGCCGGCGAATACGTCGCTCGGTCTTGAATGCTGAGTTCTTCGCATTCACCGGAACGACCGATTCAGAACCCACATAAATGACCCGATACAAAGCGGACTGGGCGTTTCGACCGCCGACCGTGAAATAGAGTGCACCATCCGGCCCGACCTGTGCATCGGTAACCGGAAGTGCTTTCCGGGAGACGAACTCCTCTTTCTCACCCACATAACTGGCTCCCTGCGGCCTAATGTGCACGGCGTAGATCGTTCCGAACGTCCAATCCAGTGCAAAAAGTGCACGCTGGTATTTTCCGGGAAACTTGGCACCATATCCGAAGGTCACGCCCACCGGCGATCCCGGCCCAATGTTCACTACCTCAGGCAGACTGTCGACATAGTAGGCTGGCCATTTTCCCGTTCCACTGCGCCAACCAAACTCGCTCCCACTGGTAACATGATTGATCCGTGTGGGTCGATACCAAGGGCTGCCCATGTCCCATTCCATATCCGCATCGTAGGTAAATAACTCGTCATCAGCGTTGAATGCCAAATCGAAGGCATTCCGATATCCAATGCTGATGACTTCCCAGTGCTTCCCCTCAGGATCAATTCGACACACCCAGCCGCCGGGCGCAAGTTTTCCTCGCGCGTGTCCCCCAGCATCCCACTGGCGAGGCAATAACAGATCTTCTCCCCAATTGTTCGGCACACGGCTTGTCTGGCTGGCACCTATGGGCAGATCCGTGTGATTCCCCGCTACGACAAGCAATGACTGGCCATCGGGTGCTAAAACAATCGCATGCGGTCCATGTTCACCCCCACCCTTGATTTTCTTTAAAAGTTCTACCTGATCAAATTGATCGTCGGCATTGGTATCCCGCAACCGATACAAGCCGCTCTTACCATTTTGCATTACATAGAGGCTGTCAAAGGCGTAGAGCAATCCATGCGCCGAGGTCATCTCGACACTCATTTTTTCTACTCGTGTTTCTTCCTTGCTGCCGATCTTCGGCGGGATGATCCGGTAAAGACCCTTACCCTCTTCGGAGCTGGCGATGATGCGACCTTGATGGTCAAACGTCATATTCACCCAGGATCCCTGCGTCTGCTTGGGTACCGTGTAAAGCAATTCGATTTGAAATCCCGGTTGAAGCCAAAACGTATCGCGTTGTCCAACACGCGACAATCCGCTATCGGCTGTTGCCTCGCCACGAACTTCAGCAACAGCGATTTGCGGTTTCTGGGTAAACCATTCTGCCGTTTGTTGTTCGACAATTTCCACGCCAGACAGTTGCCTGGCTAAAACGGAAGAGGCAATGACAACAACGGTCCATGTGATTTTTGACATTTTTATCCTATATTCTCTGAGAATCTACTCGTCCACCGACGCACTATAGTACACCATTGCGACCGTCCCATTGCAAGTTCATTACGCAACCCGCTACATGCCGTATCACCCTGCCTGGAGAGCCACTCAGGGCCGTCCGTCAGAATTTGGATTCACTGCAGGGAGAAGTCGGCCGGGTGGGTACCACGTAACACCGGTCACCGCTACAATCATTTTCTACAGATCCATCCAGTGTGCCGGTCCTCGATTCGGTCTAAAACGGGACGGTTCAAACCAGGATTCGCTCACATGACAGTTTCCATATCACAACAACATTCAAACGATCAAACAAGGCATGAAGATGTCGTCTATCGAAATGGCAAAAGAGAAGCTTGGGTGATCATGGGCATGTTTACGATTTGCCTGGTCTACACCTGCACTTACTGTTATCTCTTCGGCTACACAAGCCACGAGGGATTGCCCGGTTCAACCGGTCAGGCCATCGGTGAAATGGTCGGTCCACTTGAGCAATTCAACCGGGATCCCAAGACGTTAACAACTCCTTTCGGACTGGGGATCCCTGACTGGATCCTTTACGGAATCGTCATTCCCTGGTTCGCCTGTATCGCGGCCAGCTTCTGGTTCTGTATTTTTTACTTCGTCGAAGATGATTTGGGCAGCGACGACACATCGACCGACCACGCAAATACCTAAGGCTGTGTGAGTACGAAAGACCAAACGATGGCACACAACAACCGTGGTGCAACACCTGAGAGCGGAGCACCGTATGTCTGAAACCAGTTCTTTAACCATGCTCGTCTTCGTCGCCTACATCATGGGCGTCTTTGTGCTGGCCGGTTTTTCACATCGCCTACTTTCCAAAAAGGCATTCCTTGGCGAATATTTTTTGGGAAGTCGAGGACTGGGTGTCTGGACATTGGCCTTTACATTCGCAGCCACCAGCGCATCGGGTGGCAGTTTCGGCGGATACCCATCCCTGATCTACAGCTACGGCTGGGTGTTGGCTTTCTGGATCGGCAGTTACATGATTGTTCCCCTGACCACGATGGGCATCATCGGGAAACGGCTCAATCAAGTGGCACGCAAAACGAACGCTATCACGATCCCCGATGTGCTTCGCGATCGTTTTGAATCGACCACCATCGGACTATTCGCCAGCTGCATCATTATCTTCTTTACGATTTGTTTTCTCATTGCCCAGTTCAAACTGGGTGCCCTGATCATCGAAGACACGTTCAATCTTACCTTCCGAGGAGGCTATGAGATTGGCCTGGTGATTTTCGCCATCATCGTAATTTTCTATACCGCCTACGGAGGTTTTCGCGCCGTTGTGTGGACCGACGTGATGCAAGGTGTGGTGATGGGCATCGGCGTCGTGATTCTGGTGCCGATTGTGATGGCCAAGTCAGGTGGCCTCGAACAGGCCACGCACAACCTGGTCAATCAAAACCCAACGCTGATCACATCCGTGCCGGGACCAGGAGGTCAGAAAGGCACCATGAATGACCTGGTGCTCCGTGCCACAACGACGCAAGTTCCAGCCGGACTGGAATACCGCCACCCTGAACAGCCAAATGCCTCGTTATCGATCAACTGGGATTCGTCAGGACCGGCATCGCAAGATATCCAGATCGATCTGGCGACCGATGACCAGGGGCACATCACCAGTACCGGCAACGATGTCAAACAAGCTCTGGAAAACCATCCTCAACTGGGCAGCCTCCTAAAAATTGAGTACCCGTACAAGAATAACGAGATCACAACCGACACAGCAGGAAATCAAGTAGCCCTGGGCGCGACGGGATCCCTTTGGCTCGCCGAGAATAAGGAGGGGAAAAAGATTCCCCAACGATTTGCTTTTATTCATGGTGACGACCTGGTGTTCGGGCCTGGACGCAGTAACCGTGGAACGCCGTTCCATCCCCTCGGCCTGGCCATTTCGTTTTTCTTCATGTGGGCCATTGTCGGAATCGCCCAGCCGGGAACCATGGTACGTCTGATGGCCTTCCAGGAGAGCGGCACACTCAAACGGGCCATTCTCACCGTGACGATCTACTACTCATTGATCTACTTGCCGCTGGTTTTCATCGTTGTTGCAGCCAAAACGGAATTGCCAACGCTGACCGCTGAAGACTCCGACCGTGCCATTGTGCTGATCGCCACGCGCCTGGTAGCCGACATGGGCATTGGTTACCAAATTTTGGGTGCCGTGTTCGTCGCCGCTCCGTTTGCCGCCGTGATGTCCACCGTCGACAGTCTCTTACTGATGATCAGTTCAGCAGCGGTGCGCGATGTTTATCAACGGACGGTCAATCCAAAAGTCTCCGAGCGTACCATACGCTGGTCCAGTTATGCCACTACTGCGATTGTGGGCATCATCGTCACCATTCTGGCGTCTCGCCCTCCTGATTTTCTGCAAAAAATTATTGTCTTTGTGAGCGGCGGATTTGCCGCCGTATTTTTGTTCCCCGTTTTACTGGGTTTGTATTGGAAAGGCATGACTCGCCAAGGAGCCTTATGGGGAATGATCGCCGGATTAGCCATCACCTTGGGACTCTTTTTGCCCAACATGCTGGGGAGCAGCCGCATCAACCTGCTTGGGTTTCACCCCACCATGTGGGGCCTGGCCGGTTCGTTTTTCCTGTCAGTGTTGGTCAGCAAGATGTCAGGTCCGCCGCCGCAACATCTGATCGATCGCTACTTTTATCAATCCGATCCACCAAAAGGAACGGCTTGACCTCAAGATACGACGGAAACTGACGATGAGTCTTTGGAAATTCGCTGACGCTTTACCTGAACTTGTGCATGTTCTTCCAGAGCATCGTGTCCAACTGGGTGAGGGTGATACACCGCTGGTCCGCTCGATCAAAGTCGGACCGGCTGCGGGTTTGTCAGCTTTATACTTCAAACTGGAATCGTGCAATCCAACTGGATCTTACAAGGACAGGTTTGCCGCAGCAGCCGTGTCCGACATGGCAACCTGTAAAAAACGGCGTTGTTTGGCCACCTCCAGTGGCAACACCGGTTCTGCCCTGGCCGCCTATTGTGCGGCTGCTGGCATTGAATGCTCCATTGCCATCATTGACGGTGCACCCCAGGGAAAAATTCGACAAATGCAGGCCTATGGCGCCAGGCTGTTCAGCGTGCACAACTTTGGTCACGATCACCAGATCAACGAAAACGTGATGAAAACACTCCACCAGTTATCTGGGGAAGCTGACTCGGCAATGCAGGTCAGCGCGTTTAAATTTTCCCCCCTCGGCATGTCAGGAGTCCAATCGGTTTCCTACGAACTGGTTGACCAATTGCCAGATCGACTCGATCACGTTTTCTGCCAGGCGGGAGGAGGTGGCATGACATGGGCAGTTGCTCGTGGCTTCTCGTTGCTGGAAAAACAGGAACGTCTTCGACGGGGGCCAGCAGTACACTGTGTACAACCCGAAGGTAACAACACGATCGCTGGTCCCCTGCGTGAGGGCAAGGATCAAGGTCAAAATGTCCAAGGCACTTCGACCATCAGCGGACTGCAGGTGTCCAATGTCATCGACGGCAACCACGTGATTACCGATTGTCGCAAATCGGGCGGGAACGGATTTTTAGTCAGTGACGAAGAAATCTACGCCGTTCAAGCTCGCCTGGCCCGGGAAGAAGGCCTTTTTTGTGAGCCGGCCGCTGCCGTTTCCGTGGCCGGCGCCTTGCAAGCCCACCAACGGGGTGAAATCCATTCCGATGACGTGACCGTCTGTCTGATCACCGGCACAGGTTTTAAAGACGAACGATCGATTATGAAAATGACCCAGACCGCTACCTTTCCAACGCTCGATGCGTGGCAGGACATACCTGCTTACCTGGCGACAAACAAAGGGTAGGCTCACCTTTTTTGAAATCCTCCATTACAAAAAAGATGGCCGTTTTTCGGTCTGAATCTGAACAACTTTTGACATCAAGGAGTCTCGACATGCGGCCACAACTGAAACTAACAATGGCTCGATCACCAATGCACTACTATTTGCTGGGGGGAGCCATTGGCTTGATCTCATTGGCGCCCGTTGTTTTAAATGCCGCCAATGACGACCTCTATGTCGCGCAGCCAGTCACCCAAAGCGGAGAATTCACCAGTGGCATCGAAGGTCCTGCTTGTGATGCAAAAGGCCATTTGTACGCAGTTAATTTTTCCAGACAAGGCACCATTGGCATTGTATCACCGGGTAAGAAAGGTGACGTTTTCCTGGCACTCCCCAAGGACAGTGTCGGTAATGGCATCCGCTTTGATCAAATGGGACGAATGTATATCGCCGATTACGTTAACCACAACGTTTGGCGGGTCGATGTGAATTCCCAAAAGCCCACCCTGTTTGCACACAACAGCAAAATGAGTCAACCCAATGATTTGGCCATCGCCGCCAATGGCACTCTCTACGCCAGCGATCCAAATTGGGGCGCTAAAACCGGCCAAATCTGGAAAATCAGTCCCGCTGGACAGGTAAAACAGGTCGCTTCTGAAATGGGTACTACCAATGGGATCGAAGTCGGCATCGACAACCAAACGCTTTATGTGAATGAGAGCCTGCAGCGTAACATCTGGGCTTTTGACATCGTCCCGGACGGAACCCTGTCCAATAAGCGATTGCTGAAAAAATTCGCAGACCATGGATTCGACGGCATGCGGGGAGATATCGATGGCAACCTTTACGTTACAAGGCATGGCAAAGGGACCGTTGTCAAACTGTCTCCGCAGGGAGAGCTCCTTCAAGAGATTGACGTGCTCGGCGACCATCCAACCAACATTTGCTTTGGAGGACCTGACGGACGAACAGCCTACGTCACAGAAGCTCAGAACAAACGGATCGTCAGTTTTCGCGTCGAGAAACCGGGACGTTCTTGGCAATTGTTCAAAAACACTACGAATTAAATCCGCCGTTCCGGACGTATATTCTTCCTTCGTTTCAGTCGTTACCAAGGCAATAAAGATAGCGCTCGCCGCGCAAGTACATGGCATCCTTGACCAAGGCCGCCGACGCACTAAAACTGTCATTCAGCCGGTTGACAGCAAGACGTCGGGGAATTTCTCCGTTAGAAATCACAATCGTGGTGCCATTGCGGCCTGTCACATAAATACGGCCTGCTGCACCCACCGGTGAAGCGTACACGTCGTGAATACCGCCTAGCCGGAAAGCACCTGGCTGCTCCTCACCCGTTTCGGCATGGACCCGCGTCATGACTCCCTGATAGTGACGCAGGAAATACAATCCTTCTCCATAAAGTAACGGTGAAGGAACATAGGGGGTTCCCTGACGACGGCTCCAGGCCACCTGGTCCGAATGGGTGATATCTCCCCGGGCGCCAGCCAGTCGGATGGCCAACAGATTGCGCGTTTCATAGCTGCTTCCTACAAATACCATCCCATTTCCAGCCACCGGTGAGGCGACGATGTTTGCCGATAAACCACCGCACTCCCACATCACTTCTCCAGAAGCCAAATCATAAGCCCTGACTCGTTGTGTCCCACTGACGAGCACCTGCATCTGGCCTTCCTGTTCGATGATGATAGGAGTGGACCAGGAGCTTACTTCGTCACGGGTCACCTTCCACCTTTGTGCCCCTGTTCGTTTTTCAAGTGCTAACACGTACGATTGTCCTTCGTGATCCCAGTTAACCACCACCGTATCCTGGAATAAGACTGGCGAACTCCCCTCGCCATGACCGTGCTTGCTGCGCATCAACCCGAGATCTTTTTTCCATACCAGGTTACCTGCATGGTCAAGACAAAAGAGTCCTGTTGAGCCGAACATGGCAATCACGTGTTCACCATCGGTCACCGCCGAGTGGGATGCGAGGCTACCGGTAAAATGTCCACCTTCGTGTGGCAGGCGTTCGTGCAATCGCTGCTGCCACAACACGCTCCCATCCCTGCGATCGATCGCTAACACCATGAACCGATGCCGTTGTGTGACAGGAAGGTTATCATGCGCACCAGGAGCGCCGCTGTAACGGGGCTTCAATGACTCACCCTGCGGTACAGCACTTGTCACGAATAAGTACTTTTTCCAGATCACCGGTGTCGAATGACCTTTTCCCGGCAAACGAATCTTCCAGCGAATATTTTCGTTCTTTGCATTCGTTCCGTCGCTGGACTCTTCGTCGTTGACCTCGTTCCATCGCACCGGCGGATCCGCATTGGGGGCCACTCCATTACCCAGCGGACCTCGCCACTGAGGCCACTCGTCCGCAGAGGTAGCCCTCGGCGGTTCAGTCGCCCCGGTGTTGGTGATCAACAACAGCAGAAGCAACAAGGTAACGGGGGCGATCATCCTGGTCATGCTTCGTGTCATACACCATCGTCAGGAAACCGACAAGAGTCACTACGGTGACAGAGTCAGTAACAATGCCAGCGTGGCCCAACTGCTGGCAGCGATAGAAATGAACTGGTCCTTACCGTGAGGAAACCCGGTTTCGTAG
>Ga0310125_10000913_pt1 | contig 14512 bp, 12 predicted proteins | sample CB11b_Tmax_Bot8__FD_203508 | JGI IMG/M metagenome (GOLD analysis project Ga0310125, IMG submission 203508) | Marine microbial communities from Western Arctic Ocean, Canada - CB11b_Tmax_Bot8 | ecosystem: Environmental > Aquatic > Marine > Oceanic | place: Canada: Western Arctic Ocean | collected... | reverse complement strand
AAAGGTTCAATGTTTTCAGGGTGGATATTGGCACCAGAGTTGCCAGTCCCTGGTCGGTGACGTTGTGATTATTTGGCAGGTGAAGACTGGTTAACCCTACTAGTGTTTGTAAATGTCTTAGTGCCAGATCGGTAAGATGACGAGGTAACGTAATCTGCTTGAGATGTTGTAGCGTTGTGAGGTGCTTGAGTCCCTCGTCGCTGATTTCGACCATTTTGTACAAATCCAGCGATTCCAAATTGGCCACATGGCTCAAACAGGCAAGTCCTTTATCATTGGTGCGAGGTGGCAAAACGATCTGGTGAAGATGAGGGAGATGTTTGATTTGTTCGAGGCCTGCGTTGATGTCCAAAGCACGCGACAGGTTAACTGCCCGGATGTCATTCTTGTCATTTCGCTCAATTGTCGCTCCAAGTTGTTCAAGTGTTTGGACAGTCTCCAGAAGCGTTTCTGCAGCACGGACGGAATCGGGTACCATGACAATTAACAAAAAACCCGTTTGGCACAGTTGGACAACGATTTTTGTAATGCCTGACATGACTATCCGGTTACCTTCATTTGAGCTCGACGACATGTTGCAAATTGAATTATAGCCAGTCCACCCAGCCCATCCAATCAACGAAAAGGATTGTAGGAGTTGATCCAGAGATCAAAAGAGTCCTGGAGTTAGAAAACGATGGATGAAAAGGGGTACATCCAGTAAAAAAAGGGTGGGGTGATTGTTTGCCATTGCGAGTAGGTACACAATGAAATTAGCCCGCTTAATGAAATTAGCCCGCTTTTCAGCCAATTCGTTCAAGCTTATGAAGGTCATCCAGAAAGTTATTCCAACCGCAACTCTCTAATTCGTTTCCTTTGCCAGCGGACAAAAGGTACCACCATGGATCAGCCCGTCATCGTATCCGCCTGTCGTACGCCAATTGGCACGTTAATGGGTGATCTTTCCACGATATCCGCACCGGATCTGGGGGCCGTCGTGGTTCGGGAAGCAGTCAGCCGCGCTGGTTTATCGCCGAGTACCATCGACGAGGTGATCATGGGTAATATCCTGGGAGCCGGGTTGGGCCAGGCGCCCGCGCGCCAGGCGGCAATCCGTGGAGGTTTGCCCAGCGACGTGGCAGCGCTAACGATCAACAAGATGTGTGGTTCGGGTCTCAAAGCGGTTATGCTCGCCGCACAAGCGGTGAGTTTGGCTGATGATGAATTTATCGTGGCCGGCGGATTGGAAAGTATGAGTTGTGCACCGCACTTGATTACCGGGTAGCGTGGCGGTTGGAAGTACGGACATCAAACGGTGTTTGATTCCATGCTTCACGACGGCCTTGAATGTGCGTTCGATGGTTGTCATATGGGCCAACAGGCTGAATACATTGCCGACAAGTTCGACATCAGCCGTGCGGTGCAGGATCACTATGCCTGTGAAAGCCAGCGCCGTGCTGCCGAGGCCATCGAGTCGGGCGCTTTTAATGACGAGATTGTGTCGGTCAGCGTGGCGGTAAAAAACGGCTCGAAGACGGTCTCAATTGATCAAGGGCCTCGACCCGGAACGACCGTTGAGAAACTGTCCCAACGGCCAGCAGCATTTGAAAAAAACGGTACCGTTACTGCTGGCAACGCTTCCCAGATCAGTGATGGTGCGGCAGCGGTCGTGGTGACGTCGGCACGTGCAGCGGCAGAACATGGTATCAAGCCATTGGCTTGCATTACGGCCTACGCCACCTCGGGTGTTGAACCGAAGGATGTCTTTATCGCACCGATTGAAGCAGTGAAAAAGGTTTTGACAAAGGCGAGTTTATCAATCAGTGATATTGATCTGTTTGAAATGAACGAAGCCTTTGCTGCCCAGATGATTGCTTGTGCCCAACCACTCGATTTGCCGGCTGAAAAGTTAAACGTTCACGGTGGGGCAATTGCGCTGGGGCACCCCATTGGAGCTAGCGGGGCCCGCATCCTGGTGACGTTGTTGTACGCTATGCGGCTGCGGGGCGCTCAACGGGGTCGCTTCGCTTTGTCTTGGCGGAGGTAATGCGGTTGCGATGGTCGTTGAGAATGCCAATGGTTGATTTCAAAACCGTCTTTGTGTAGCTGGGCAATTGGCTCCCAGGTCATGTAGTCTTGCATGTTTTGATGACATTTTTTTTCGTTGAGCGGGATTCTTATGTGTCCTCAAGCGCTTGTTAATCGTTTGACATACGCGAAGTAAGCGCCGTACTCGACACCGTTTTCCGTTTTAAAAAATGCCGCCATGCGAGTTTTACCAGATTTTAGTGTGATGTTGAAAATGACCTCTTTGGCTCCTGGCAGGATATCTGCAGAGACCGACACTTCACCGATTTTGAGTATGGCCTGGACCGCCTTGATTTTGATTCCCGGTGTCATGCGAAAAGCTTTAGCACCGGGCACAGCGGCTCCCGGCGCCAATGCCGAGTCGATTGACAAGTTGGCTTCTTCGGGCCAGCGCCGCAAGCGAACTTCGTACTGTCCATCTTCAACAATTTGGACATTCCAAAAACCTGTCACAGGCTTGCCGTGGATGCCGGCACGGATGTGCGCCTGGTTCCAGGGAGTGGTTCGGCTAGTGATCCAGTCATGGGATGTGAGCCGCGCGGGATTTTCGGCAGGATGCCCCAAATGGATTGCTGTAGCGTTGGCAAAGGATGGTTGGAGTTCGGCCCACCAGGCGTCGTAAAAGGCGGTGAGCCGACTGACGATTTGTGGATGGTCAGAATGGACATTTGTCTGCTGACTTGGATCGGGCTTGATGTCGTACAGTTCCTTGCCGTCGATCAGTCGCCATCGAGAAGTCATGACGGCTGTCTGCCGCCATTTGATGGGATCTCTGACTCGCTGTGAATCGGTTACCAGTATCCGATCCGGCCAATCGTCAGCCGCTGAATTTAACAACAGCGGTTTGATGCTAGTTCCGTCGAACGATACTCCTTGGGGTGGGGTGAGGTTGCATAAGTCGATTAAGGTTGGCAACACATCAATATGAGCCGTAATGGGTGTAACATCACGGCCACCGATTAATTGTCCCTTGGGCCAATAGATGAAGAAGGGCACGCGGTGGCCACCATCGTACTGACTGCCTTTGCCGCCCCGCATGGCAGCGTTATACGTTGGCGCACCAATCGCGGACCCGTTATCTGTGGTAAACACAAAAAGCGTGTTGTTGGTCAGCCCTTCGTCGTCCAGAAAACGTCTCAGTTGGCCGACGTTTTCATCGATGTTGGCAATCATTCCATAGAAATTTGCCAGGTTGAGATTCAACTGGCTGTAAGGCCCACTGAAGTTTTCTGGCGCATGCATCGGACCGTGGGGTGCATTGGTAGCGATGTAGGCCAGGAAAGGCTTGCCCGCATCCCGCTGGGCTTTGATAAACTGCCGGGCATAGTCAAAAAAAACATCCGTGCAGAAACCCTGCACGGCTTTTGGGGTGCCGTTGTGCCAATAACTGCCGTCAAAGTAAGCATTGTCCCAATAATCAGGAGTCTGGCCGATTCCGCCGCCTCCGTGTCGCATGACTTCGCTGAAGCCCCGGTCTTCAGGTCGAAAAGGATAGTTGTCACCAAGGTGCCATTTGCCGAACATTCCAGTTGCGTAACCAGAATCTTGGAACACTTGTCCGATGGTCACCTCGTTTTCTCGCAACATCGAGCGGCCCATGATGGTGTGCCACACGCCCGTACGATTGGTCCAGTGCCCTGTTAGAAAAGCGGCCCGAGTTGGTGAACAGGTTGGTGCCACGTGAAAGTCCGTCAGCCTCACAGACTCGGAGTGCAACGTGTCAAGATGTGGCGTTTGGAGAACCGGATTGCCATGGCAGGACAGATCGCCATAGCCCTGATCATCAGTGATGATGATGATGACGTTCGGGCGATCTGCAGACTGTAACGAGGGTGCTGACAGCAGAATTGCGATGATGAAAATCGTTAGAACACGATAATTGAGTAACGCCATGATGCGTATAGTCTCCTCGAACGGGTTATCGAAATCAATCATTGGAGCTGACTAATTGTTTTGGCGAACGTTCCAGACGGCAACATCGTCGGCCGATGTCATGGTGTCGATCGTCTTCGCCGTTGGCGTATAGTTGACAAAAAAGATGGTTTGTTCCCCATTGTGGCGCTTGATCTCTAATGCATAAGCCTGGTTATCGGCGACAGGATTGCCGTTGGACAACACGGGTAGCCGCTTGACGGCAGCGATTGGTGAATCTGTTGATTCCCGCCATGCTTCCTGAACGGTGGCGAAAACGGTTGTCGAGTCCGTGCGGCTGAGCATCATGTAGTCGATTTCGCTACCCACATTTTCGATCATGGGAATGCCGAACAGGGAAATTGCCCTGTTTTGGGCAGGCAAGCCCCACACGCGGACAAAGGCTTTTTCGTCCAAAAGCGCGGTCGAACCTTTTGTGGGTGGTTGGGAAATAGGTGTGTTTTCCCAGGTGACTTTGATGGTTTGGTTGACGGTACGCCACTGGGGATTGACGGCGAAAGCAAGCGGTCCTGTATCGGCGAGCTTGGCCACCGGTTGACAACCTGTACTTTTGGCGATGCCAAAGGAATGGAACATCCAATCGTATCGATGGGTTTGATCGGAACGGCAAAGATACAGATCGACGATACCGAAGTCGGTTGTGAATACGGTTCGTCGCATATAGATGTTGGCATAAATTTTTGTCGATTCCGTATCGATCCACTGAATTTCCGGACCACTGTACGAGCCTCGTAGTTTGCCCACGGGAACGGCACCACTGGCGGCAAACTGATCTTTACCGTCTACCACAACTACATTGTGCGCGTAACTGCGCATATGAAATCCTTCAGCGATAGGATTTCCATGCATTCCATATCCATATTCCATCGAGACGATTTGACCGTTGAACGACGGGATGGTCGCCAGCTTGGCCGGTTGTCCGTGGGCGCGACCACCGAACAGGCCGTAATCAACAATCACCTCTTTCCAGTCAATGGGCTGGTCAGCTTGCTTGTTTCGCAGCATGGCCAATCCCTTGACCGGCGCGATGTACAGGTTGGGCCACAGTTCATCCACGGGCAGGCTGCTTTCGAGGTACTCTTTCCGCATCTGTCTTGCCTTGGCCTCCGGCTTGCTGTTGGCCACACGCCCGGCAGCCGCAATGAGCTCTGGCCACACATCCCAGGCTGGTTCATGGAACAGTTGCTGGCCTCAGGTGTATTGTTCGGGGCTTGGACAGGCAAAGCCTGCGCCCAGGCCGTTAAGTCCGACACCACCTCCATCGTCAATATTTGGCAGACCTCCGCCGGAAAAAATGAAACTGGGATGTGCCGAAAACGACTTTCGTAATGCCCTGTTGTCCGACACATCCAGACCGTATTGATTCAGCTTTTGCATGAATGTGATGTACGAACCTACCCCGCCATAGCTGCCGATGGAGCACTGGTGAATGCCATCAGAGAGGACGATATCCTTATAAATGTCGTAAAAAAATTCCAGGCCTTGCACCGGAGCAGGGTCGCCCAGCAGGCGGCCGAGTACCAGGTAGGGCATGTCTTCGTGGTTGACCGCGGCGAAGTACTCAGGCACTTCAAACAACGGACCACTCATGCCATCTGACATTCCCCAGCGGAGGACATTGTGTTCGATCGAAGTTCGCTGAGCTGGGGTAAGGGCGTGCCAGATCAGATCGAGCACATACACACCCATTGCGTGATAATATCGCGGTCCGAATTTTGACAAGTAACGTCCGCCGATCCGGCCACCCCACCAATCGCGATCCTCACGTTTGAGTTCGAAGTTGAAATGTTTGGTTAAGGCAGTATATTTTCGAGAAAAAATACGCATCATTTCGAAAGCTTTGTTTGCGTAGGCTGGGTCGCCAGTCAGGTAATAGGCTTCGGCTAACAAGGTGATGCCCGTATGACGGATGTGGCCTAATGGGGTTTTGCCATAAGGTGCAGCTCCGGAAATATTATGTCCCATCATGCTTTTCCAACGTGTGTCCCGCATGGCACAGATCATGTCGATATCGTTTTTAGCCGTGTAGGTCTTGGTATAGACCTCTGTTTTTCCCTGTTGGGGAGGACCCTCAACCGTTAGTGAGGTGACTTTGTCGATGTCACCATCGGGAAAAAGAGTGGTGACCCGGGGAGTCTTGTACCACATGCCTGAATACTCCACTCCCATCCGGAGCCATAGCCGTTGTATTCGGCTGGTCCATCCGGAAGGTATTCTTCGATTTCCTGGTTGCTCATTGCCATCCAGGTATCCAGGGCGGCCAACCGTTCTTCTGTCAGAGAACTTGGAAATCCGCGCACCGCTGAGGCGCCTTCGCTGATGCCAACATTACGTTGGCTAACCCATTTTTGCAATTGGGGTGTCCAGGTCTCGGGGTCGCGCTGTTGATTCCATTGGCGCAGGGCCATTTGCAGCTTTGCGTCAGGTGGTTTTACCAGTACCGGGTGTTTTGTTTGCTGTGCCTGATCGGTGGCAATGAGATTCCATAACCGATACTTTTGCCGCAGGGAGACGTCATCATTCCACAAGTAGATGTTTGCCCAGCCAGAATTATTTTTCAGGCTGGAATCGGCCGTAAAAATCACTTGAAACGATTTTTCCTCGAAGGGCTTCAGTGTAATTTGTGACAAGCTGGTCCGTACCCGCTGATTGGGTAGTTTTTCGTTATCGGCAATGATTTCGTAACTGCAGGGTTCAATGCAGCGGTTGCGGAGCGTGACGGTATAGGTGTCCCGTCGCAGGCCACCTTGAAAAGAAGTTACTTTGTCTGCTACCCACCAGGCTGGCGGGATGCGGTATTGATCTACCAAGCGTGGATGTTGGGGGAGCGGCCCGGATGTTTTAGAGATCAGCAGCGCGTCATAGACAGGTTGGGCGAGACCCGTTTTAAAACGAATTGAGATCTCGTGTTCACCGGCGTCGAGTTGTACCAATTTACCGCCATTCAATACGTGCCATGTCCACATCTCGACGTCCCCCTGATGCCCGTTGTAGAGGCCCGTCGGATGAGGGTTCTGGCCGCTAGGGACCAAACCCGATTGACCGGCCATGGGTTTGCCGTCCAAACGCACTTCTACATCGGAAAAATTGTCGGTCCAGGGGGTGGGTGAGGTGGAATCTTGTGGCCAGAGGGGATGCATCCGTCGCTCCAGGCAATAGCGGATTGCCAGCGCGTATTGGTTTGTTTTCTTGACCTTGAATTGAAAAGTCAGCTCCCCGGTACCCGGCTCAACACACGCGCGCCCCGATGCAGTTGAGGCATTGTTGACACTGGCGTCAAAACGGTTGGGGTTGTCCGCCGACGGTTTCGGACTGACAACGACTTTGTGATCCTTCGCATGGTCTTCGGCCTCGACGACAAGCCCTTGGCGCACCAGTGTTGACCAGTTGGCAATGCGAGCTGCTGTCGGCCGCTTGGCTTCGAGGGTCTCGCGTTTAAGTAGTGTTTGCTCCAGCTGCTGAATATCCCCCCCCTGACGTTGCATCAATTCCCAAAGGCTTCGCAAGCTGAGTGCTTTGTCGATCACGTAAAACTCGTCAACACCGATGCCACCCATCGGCTGTCCGATTTCTAACGCGACCGGTTGTCTGTCCAGGTCAATTGCCAGCGACGCATAAGGGCGGGCCTTCCAGTAGGCTCTCAGCAGGCCTTTTGGTGTAGTAAGGCCACTGCCTGAGGCGTCCCAGGTAATCGAAAGGTGTTCACGATTTCCCCGACCCAGTAGAGCGCATCAAAGCATTGCAGGACAGTCACTTGTTCCTCATCAAAAACAAAAAGACCACCGCTTTTAGAAATCTTGATGATCGGCCGGTCTTTGGCATCCAGCAGTGTCAACAGATTCTCTTCTGGAGCTGTGAGCCAGTCCTTGAGTTCGAGGATTTCCCAGAGTGCAACCGTCCAGCTGTTGGATGGAAACAGATCTTTAAGATCAATTCGTAAGGTCGACTCACTACCAGCGGTGTCAAACCAGGCTGCTTGTCGCTGGACAGCCGGTGTTCCAACACGCAGCGTCTTGCCTGCGGCGATGTTCACCGGGGCGAGCGCGTGATCAGGCTTGTCCACGGCTTGATCAAAACTGTGGTAGAACAGGACCGTGGGACTTGCATATCCTACGTTTCCCAAGCTCATCAACAGAGAGGCACCGAGCAGGATCCATCGGCGTGAAGTCAGCATGTGTCCTCAATCCAGGGTGAATGAGTTACGACAAGCGTCCAGAGGTAGAAATTATGGAGGTAACAAAACCCGGCTGAATCGTTATACACTTTCAGCCCAACGGTTGAAATCATATGGTGGACCCTGGCCGAATTACTTCGCCCACCCAGGTCACCTGAGTTTGCGATCTCGCGGGATTTCATTGCAGTGGGACCCGTTTTGACTACTTGACGCGGTATCTCGCCATGCTATCGTGACGCACGCAGCGTTCACTGGCCCGGTTAAACAAGGATGTGTTGAACGATAGGAGCACCGAAACAAAAATGAATAGCCAAGGTCGATTGAATCTGGAAGACTGGGGGAAATTTCTGTTACGGTTCGGGATTGCTGGTCTGATGTTATTCCATGGCATTGGCAAGCTATTCAGCGGTATTGGTGGGATCGTCGGCTTGGTGGAAGGTGCTGGCCTGCCCGGTTTCGTTGCCTACGGTGTCTATATTGGTGAAATTGTTGCCCCGACCATGATCTTGTTGGGTTTTTATACGCGTTCGGCCGCATTGATTCTTGGATTCAACATGATTGTTGCCATTGGGTTGGCAAAATCGGATATCATCTTAAAGCTGGACGAGCACGGCGCATGGGCGATCGAATTGCAGCTGCTTTTCCTGTTGGGCGCGATTGTCGTTGCCTTGCTGGGGTCTGGCCGGATCAGTGTGACGGGAAAAGGGGCAACTTGATCTTGTCCTGGTCGCAAATTTCTAACGGGTGATGTATTTAGATGATTGATCTTGCCAAGTTACCCATGCGCGTTGGATTGGGCCAGTTTCAAGAGCTTACTGACGAGCAATTGATGTTCATCAAGCAGTGTGGCTGTGATGATTTTCAGATGAACACGCCGAATCTGCCAGGCCAGCAGAGATGGGAATTTGAAGATCTGGCCAGGCTCGTCGAGCACGGCCGACAATTTGGGTTGCGTTTGATTGCCATTGAAAACGTACCGACTTCCTTTTGCGATCAGATCATGCTCGGCCAGCCGGGTCGGGAACAGCAACTTGAGAACATGGTTGCCACGGTACGAAATGTTGCCCGCGCAGGGATCCCCATTTTGGGCTACCATTTTATGCCGGGTGGAGTCTGGCGAACATCGTTCGAGAAGCCGGTTCGAGGAGGTGCTTTGGCCACTGCCTTCAATTATGATTTAGCCAAACAGGTTGGTCTGGGTGAGAAAACCGAATTTAATTATTTCTGTAAGGTAAAGATCGAGCGGGACTACAGCGAGGATGAAATTTGGGAGAATTATTACTGGTATCTGGAACGCTTGCTGCCAGTTTGTGAAGAGGTTGGATTGCGACTTGCCTTGCACCCCGATGATCCGCCGATCGAAAACCTGGCCGGCGTTGCCCGGGTGTTTGGCAACTTTGAAAATTTTCGCAGGGCGATGCAGAAATTTGACAGTCCCATGCACGGTCTGGACTTTTGTCATGGATGTTGGTCGGAGATGCACGGCGGCGAAGGCGTACTTGATGCGATGCGTTATTTTGGCGAACGGGGAAAAATTTTCTATGTGCACTTTCGTGATGTCATTGGTTCGGTCGAGGATTTTACCGAATGCCATCTTGGCGAAGGAAATTGTGATCCTAAAGAAACCATCCGGGTCCTCAAGCAACTTGATTTCAAGGGCTTTATTATTCCTGACCACGTACCAAAAATGGTGGACGACACGGATTGGTGCCATCGTGGCAGGGCCTGGGCGGCAGGTTATATTCAGGCGTTGATTGAGGCTGTCGAGTAAGTTGTCTCAAGTGTTGTAGGCAGCATTGGGCTTGCTTAGTGGATGACCGTGACAGGATGACTTTGGATCTACCTGCTCAAATACATCGCCAGTAGGATGCCGCCGGGTGAGATGATTGTTAACACGGTTGCACAGGCCCACAGCCAGCAGGTGGTCCAGGTTCCAGGGGCGATTCGCGCATCGATTCTCCGATGCCTCAAGTACAGTACGCCAATTCCCAGCACGGGGTACATCGCCGCCGCGATGAGGCTGCTGGTGATCAGTAACATGGCGGGTGGATTTTCGAATAACCAGAACGCAATTACAAACAATCCCAGTAAAGCGATGATGAATCGACGAATGAATCGTAATCGTGTGTTGTAGTCTTTTGGATCGAATAACCCCATGACGGCTAACGCATCGGCCATGAGTCGCGACGTGCCAGCAAAACCCGACAAGATGGTTGTGAACAAGACACAGAATGCTCCGATGATAAACAGGTTTGCCGCCCAGCCACCCAGAGTTTCGGTAAACATTTCACTTAAAATTTGCAAGGTTTCACGGCCGTCCGGATTAAGTCCTTTGGCATGCAGGACTGCCGCTCCCAGAAAGTAAAAACAGATCGTGCTCACCGTGTAAACGACCATTGTTAACAACGCATCGATGTACATGACACGAATCCATCCACGGGCACGGCGGGGCCAGTTGTCATCATCGCTGGGCGGGCCGGCAAAACGGGCATAGCCTTTTTCAACGCACCAGTACGTGTAATTAAACATTTCACCGAAAGCGACTCCGGTGCCGGCGTACATGGCCAGGGCGGTCATCGTCACTCCAGAGGTCATTGGATCGGGAAGTGAAAATGAAAGACCGTACCACAGGTCGTTTTCGGTAATTGCAAATGAAGTGGTTTGCAGCATCAAAGCACAAATGACCGTTACCAATGTGAAGGAAGAAACCAAGACGATGAGTATCTTTTCCAGTGTTGCATACCGGCCATTGAGCACAAGTAAAACGGCCGCGCAGCCGATTAAAAAGGCCCACACGCGAGCACCACCTGCACCGAATAAATCCGGAGTGGCCATTTGAAGTGTTTGTCCTGCGCCTCCGAGGATCGCCCCCGAGTTAACGAACACCAAGACCATCGACGCCAGCCACATTCCCATGAACCAGTTAACTCGCGTGCGTGGCAGCCGGTCTTCTGCCAACGGGGTCGGGACTACCCGCTTGGCCAGATCGTCAACAGAGGGACTTTGACTTTTCGTGACTTGTGAAGTTATCGCCCAGGCTGCAGCAATCGATAGGACGACAACGCACACACCGATGATTAGGCCATAAGATGTTGTCTGCAGTGAATCTGTGAGATTGACATAGATTGCCACACCCACTATGCAGGCAGCGACGACGGCTGCCATCCAGCGCAGGGTTAACCAATCTGGCCGCATCATCGACGGTCCCGGCAGTGAGTTGAAAACACAGAGGAATGTCTCACCACTGGAGATCGTATGACGTGCAATTTCGGTTTGCACCACCACCTTGACCAGGCACGAGACCAGTACGAACCAGAGGAACGTGAAACCGGCTTCTGCACCCAGCTTTGTCGTTACAATCAACTCTCCCGAGCCAACGATCGATCCAGCCAGAATCATGCCTGGCCCGAGACAATGCAGCGTTGCAAAGAAGCCTTGTGGAGGTTCCCTCGAGCTGCTGGCATCGCGCGAATAGGGATCCAATGGGGGCGTGCCATGAGATGCCCTGCTGTTGGTGTCGCCATTGTCGATCACGAAGGTACTTCCCGCATTTTATTAAAAATGAAGTGTTGTACGTTCGTTGTGCTGGTCGACAACTTCACAAAGTGTGTCAATGTTGAAGTCCGGTTGTTGGCAATAGTCGACGATCGTTTTTTCTGAGGCAAGGAACTCGGTCACGAACGGGATGAGTTTCTCCAGCGGGATTTCTTTTGGTACGACCATGACTCCGTGCTCGTCGCCATGGATCAAATCACCGGGGTGCACGACCAGCGAACCGACAGTAACCGGCGTGTCAATCTCGATATACCGGGTATGTGCATGGCCGACGACTGGGGCTGGGGCAAAGAGGTGGAAACCGAGCGCTTCGACCTCCCGAAGATCTCTTACACCACCATTGGTGACTGCTCCAGCGCAACCGAGTTGCAAAAAGATACTCGCAGCCACATCGCCCCAAGCACAACTACGCGCTGGCGGTTGGTCGAGATCCTGGACGACCATCACGTTGGGACCTGGGGATCGCTGAACGTATTGCCAGAGTTCACGGGGCGAGATGATCCGCTCGCCCTCTGCCGGCGGCTGCGCACCGACGATCTTTCCGGTGGTTGCGTAACCGACCATGACACCGAGCGACGGCAGTTGCGGTCGCATTGTTGTGTCCATGAGCCCTTCGGTACGGGACCTCACGTTGAATTTTTCCATAGCGTCATAAAGAATGGGTGTACGTATGTTTTGTAGCTGTTCGAGATGCTTTGGATCGTGCATTTTGTTATCCTGAAGTGTCTGATAGATGAAATCCAATCTTCCCAAGCGAGGAACGGAGTCCCGTGAAAAAACGATTACCCATCAAACTACTGCTTGTCGAGCGGATTGTCTATAATAAGCCTGTTTCCGTTTCGTTTGCAAACGATCGTCTTGTGATCAGGATCGGCACCCATCACAGCGTGGGCACTCAGGAATAGCGATCGTTCATCGAATCAGATGATCTGGTGAATCGGCTCCACGGGTTCAACGCCAACCCATTTGCGATCCAGCCCACCGTAGAAGTACATCAGATGGTTAGGATGCAGGCCCATTTGATGAAGAATGGTGGCATGTAAATGCTTGACATGCCACGGATTGTCAACCGCTGCACTGCCCAACTCGTCAGTCGTTCCGATACTGACCCACCTTTCACTCCACCACCGGCCATCTACATCGTGAAACCCTACGCATGATGGTCCGGTCCAGTACCCTTGGCATATTCGGCTGTTGGTTGTCGTCCGAATTCTCCTCCCCAGAATCACAGAGTCAGGCACATATTTACTTCGGTATCCTGATTGCGATAGGCTGCAACCATCGGGCTGTAGCCCATTTTACGCCAGTGACGATCACCCGGGCCGTAAAACGATCATAAGACCATCGGATCAGATTTTATTTTGGAATTCAGAAACTGAGAGGAGAACAATTCAATGCGTAACCAACTTCCGAGTCGCCGCCAGATTATTTGTGGTTCTCTGGGTGCCGGAGCGATTCTTGCTCTGGACAACCATTGGAACGCTCAACCCTCGGTATCGGCTTTAATTGATCCGAAAGATCCGCTAAAGATCACCAAGATCGATACCTTCGTGCTCAAAAACAGTTGGGTGTTTCTGAAGATTTCCACCAATGCCGGTATTGTCGGCTGGGGAGAGATGCTTAAAGACAAAAGTAAAACATGTGCTGCCGGTGCGAAGCAGGTCGAACCGTACCTGATTGGAAAAGATCCTCGGCGCGTCGTTCATCATTGGCAGGCAATTTACCGTCACTCGTTCTATCGGGGTGGTCCTGTGCTAACGTCGATCTTAAGCGGAATAGATCAGGCACTGTGGGACATTAAGGGAAAAGCTTTAGGTTTACCTGTACATGAACTTTTGGGAGGACCTACCAGAAATAAGATTCGTATTTACGGATCCAAGCGCGATGCCCAGGAAGGTAAAGTGAAGGCATTCAAGATTGGAATTCGCGCGCAAGGACGGGGCACGCATCGTTATGTGGAGAGCCCGGCATTCGTGCAGGAGACCACTGAAAAATTTTCCCAGTTGCGTGAATCCTTGGGTCCTGATGTGGACATCGGCATTGATTTTCATGGAGCAACCCAACCTCAAACAGCCATGCTCTTGATGAAAGCACTAGAGCCGTATCAGCCTCTTTTCTATGAGGAACCCGTACAGTGTCAAAATGTGGACGTGATGGCAGAGTTGGCCAGTAAGACTCACATCCCGGTCGCCACGGGCGAACGGATTTTCACTAAATGGGGCTTTCGAGAGATCTTAGAGAAGAAGGCTGCAGGTATTCTTCAGCCGGATGTTTGCTACGCCGGGGGCATCACCGAGCTGCGACTGATTGCCGGAATGGCTGAAGCCCATTACGTCCCACTGGCGCCTCATAATCCACAAGGACCCTGCTCGTTGGCGGCGAGTTGCCAGATCGCTGCGGCGATTCCCAATTTCATGATTCAGGAAGGTGGAACGCACACTCACGAAAATCTTCTGAAGGTGCCGTTCAAACAGCAGAATGGATTCCTTCCTTTACTGACAGGTCCCGGTTTGGGTATCGAGATCGACGAAGAAAAACTGCGATCACACGTTGGAGAACCTCGGCAGTATCCCGAGACCTACGATGCGGATGACGGTTCCGTTGTGGATTGGTAGTCGATTCAAATTTCAATCGATCCAAAACGAAAACAATTTGGCATTCTTTAAATGAAAGCGGAATCGTATGTAAGAGTTCTCCAGACCAGCCAGGTTGGTCTTGCTGTTCCACTCAACAGGTATGTCAATTTTGTCGTCAACGATCGGGACACAGTCCGACTCGCTGTAA
>Ga0310125_10000912_pt1 | contig 14515 bp, 25 predicted proteins | sample CB11b_Tmax_Bot8__FD_203508 | JGI IMG/M metagenome (GOLD analysis project Ga0310125, IMG submission 203508) | Marine microbial communities from Western Arctic Ocean, Canada - CB11b_Tmax_Bot8 | ecosystem: Environmental > Aquatic > Marine > Oceanic | place: Canada: Western Arctic Ocean | collected... | reverse complement strand
GCAAAGATATGAAACCATGCACGACTTGTGACTCAGCAGTTTGTAAAGAATGTAATGCATGGGATTTGCAATGTGAAGATTGCAGACAAAAAGATGGAACATGCACTCCTCCAGTAAGTGAAGAATGCGGTTGTATGCCATATGACTTTGGATGTGAAATTGGATGCTGGTGGAATAAAAATAAAAACTATGTTTATCTTCTAGGAGGACTTATTGGACTCGGAGTTTTACTTTGGCTATTGAGACCATTATTTGGCATGATAGGAGCTTTTAAAGGAGGTTCACCATAATGGGAAAAATTGCTGGAGTTCCAAATTGGCTTTCATTAATTGTAGCAGTTGGAGCTTTAGCCTATATTACGAGAAACACTCCAACAGTAAAAAACTTGAGAGGTAAAATAGGACTATGAGTTTTGACGGAGACCTTTACCCAACTTCTGGAGCAACTTCTGTGCTTAGTACGAAAGGAGATCTTGTTCGATATAACACCGAGAGAGAGAGATATGGAATCGGGAGTGCTGGTCAGGTTCTGCAAGTTTCATCTTCATTGCCAACGTGGTCAACAATTAATCTTGCTGACTCTGTTCTCACTACTCAAGGAGATGTTTTGTATGAGGGAGCGAGTGCGTTAGCCAGGTTAGGTCAATCAACAGATAATTTCACTTTAGCAACAAAGGGAGCTGGAGCAAACCCAGCTTGGCAGGCTAGTTCCACATCAGTTTTAACAACTACTGGAGATCTTCTCTATGCCTCTGGAGCTAATACCCTTGCAAGGCTAGCTGGTGGAACTGCAACTCATGTATTGACAGCAAATGGAGCTGGCGTTGCTCCAAGTTATCAAGCACCTGCTGGAGGTGGAGCATTACAATTAGTAAGATCAAGATTACCACAAGAAGATACCGAGACGGTTGTGGTTGATCAATTATACAAAATGGGTTTCAAAGATTGGAAGGTAACACAAATAGAAAAACCAATTAAATTTGTAGCTGATGATGATTCAAATTTATCTGCTATATCTGATGATATGACTGGCTATTCGTCTGATGCTGAGTTTGATGCTGTATGGGTAACTTCTGATGGAACTAACTTAAACCCAAGTGCCTCAGATAATCGCATTAATGGTACGATTGCTAACGGATCTGATGCAGCTTGTTATTATGATCTAGGGCATACAATCGAAAACGATTCCGTTTTTACACTTATTTTTTCATTGCAATGGACTACAAACGGATCGGGTAACAAAAAAATAGCTATGGGCTTGAGTGACTCGACCGCAGATTTCACCACAAATCAAAATTTCACGGGTATCGCGATCGGTAATGACAATAGTATCGTAACGGGGGGATCATGTGTTGCTGCAGCACTCGATCAAGTGAGTGCTCCAGAAGCTAGTTTTTCACAGTTAGCAGATAGCACAAATAGATATTATGTAATAAATGGTCTTGGATTTGGGCGTTTTAGTTGCACAATGTATAACGACTTGCAGTTAGGCAAAAATTATGAAACAGAGACTCAGACGTATAATTGGTATAGTGCGGCTACGGGTATGCGTTACATTAAGATCGCGTTATGGTCTAAAACAAGCGGAACCAGTACGGTCTTTAATATTTCAAATGTTATGTTCTTAGAATCGGATCACCCAATGCTGATTTTTAACAAGTGATTTATTTTGGGTGACTTTGAAATACTTGTAGGAATTTTAGCATCAGGCAGTATTATGATTAATCTATACTTAGTGAAAAGCATAGCAGATTTATGCTCTCGCATAAGTCACCTGGAAGGGAAGCTTAGTCGTAAGTAGGCGTGACCTTTGATTGATCAATTAGATATACTAGATTAAATCGCAGAGTCTCATGGAGACAGAAGTATTAGCTCTAGTTGCCATAGTCATCGTTGGCTTTGGTGGACTAATCAAGATTGGCTCAGTAGGATCTAATCGCTAAAAAAAAAACGAGACTAACTAACTCCCATCTATTTTTTTCCCCAAGTCGTTTCTTGATATGTTTAGGGGGGGGACTTTGGCAAAGTTCTGTGTATGTATCAAAGGTATCAAAGGTATCAAAGGTATCAAAGGTATCAAAGGTATCATCCAGGTGATCAAATACTGGAGAGGAACCATGTTTCCATCATTAGTCATATTATGAAAGGAAAAATACACAAAAAAACATAATAACAATTTGACACAAAATGACGTTATTTCCTGACTTCCTTCGATATACTAGTTCCTATTCTTGTTTTGTTAATAGAAGGAACATCAAAGCTCACGATTTCATTCGGGAATAATAACCTCGTTTAAGGGGTTCCACACCAATGTCATTCTCAACAGCGGCCATAAAATGGAAGATTTAGGGTTAATACTTACGTCCATACAATCGCATAACCTTAGCTAAATCTTGCTGTTGTAGAGGGGGGATTTGATATTTAATCCAATACTCAATTCCATTATCTTTTATTGATTCCTCTAAAGAATCAACAATCTCTAATCCCAAAAATAACTTAGTGCATTTGTTAATCTTACCTAAGCCATTCTCAATTTTATAATCTCGCATTATTAGAGGCACTAAATTATTTGCTATTCCTTTGATTGCTAATTTTTTATCATATTTGCCACGTTTCATTTTACGAGCATAATTCTTTAACCAATCAAATTGCATCCGATACAGATGAAAGGTGTTATCATACCATATTTTTAGTTCTGTTGCTGTAGTTTCGTCAATGTCTTTTTTATCGCATTGATAACCCGATTCAGCTAAGGCAAAATCAACTGGCATTTTTCTTTATCACCTTTGTCTTTAATTTTTGTAATCTTGCCATAACTTTATTGCCAGATTTAGCCTTTTTTTTATCCTTTTTTCTGTTGGACTTTGTGGACTTTGAACTTTTTTTCTTTCCAGCATAATTTTTGACAAAATCCTCTCGAGCTTTGATTTGAGCTTTTGATGCCATAATCTTAGTTTTCCCCCGTGTATAAAAAAAGCACTATTTTGATCATGCCTGGATAAAGCCGTGTTTAACAGCTTCCTCGTGAGACATGCCAAATAAACAAACTGTGCATTTTGTCGATTTGGATTTTTTGTCTTTGAATTTTCCACATCCTACACAATGGAGGACTAAAGTAGTCTTATTTTCAGTAACTACTGGATCAGGTTTGCCATAATTCAGCAACTCTGGATGGTTCATCGTTTCTGGGTTCATCCAGTTTCAAGTCCCAGTTTCCGTCCTACAGCCATTATACAATAAGCCATCGTTTCTTCTACATTTTCAAACGTGGGATGCTGTGGATGGGTTCTAATTTGCTCTAATAATGCCCAGTGAGACATGGGTAATTTTACCCACATTCTAGTCTGAATTTCTCCAGTATGCCTTCCAATGTCTTTTGCCAGTTTTGGTGTGGCAGTTAAAAAATCACTCATGCTTATCATTGAACCCGCTATTATTAAAATACACACACACACACACAGTTGACAAAATGCCTACAGGTCAGCACGTAAAAAAAGACCTGTAGTAACCTACAGCCACCACTAATTCCCCCACCACCGCATTCCACAGCCTTCGTATGAATTAATTTTTATGATATGAGTCAAATACCATGGCGGGGGTTTTTAGCACTCTTGTTGATTTTAATTGACAAATCACCACTTAAACTTTAAATTAATTAGAGTTTTAGGATAAACATGAAAAAAGATGATGTTATTATAATGACATGTGACGTTTGTGGGGCAATGTCTCACGCAATAAAAGCTCAAGTTCCCCAGGGATATTATGTCAAAGATGAATTTGTGATTTGTAAGATTTGTTTCGGAGAATTGAAATGATCTCAACCCACGAATCTGCGATTTTTATCGAGTGTGCAATTTGTAAGAGACTTACATCAAAAAATCACGCTACACAATACACTGACATATGGATCTGCTATTGGTGTGGAAATTGAAAACCTCAATGGACGAATGGAATTGCGGTATTTCCAGCATAAATGCAGGTAAGAAACGAGTTAGATTGCTTACATCCCCCCCTAAAAGCTCAAGTTTTAACTTAACTTATCCAGACAAAAAATATAAAACAATAGTGATTGATCCCCCCTGGAATCTGCCTGTGGTCTCCCCGTCACATTCTCAAGCCTCCTTTAAACATACAGGATCTTTGCCATATCCAACAATGAAAGATGAGGAACTACATAAAATTCCGATGAGTAAATTTGCAGATGATCGATGCCAGTTGTTTTTGTGGGTTACACATGGCACTCTTCCACTTGGACTGGAATTAATAAAATCCTGGGGCTTCAAATATCATTGTTTGCTGACTTGGGATAAAACCAAAGGGATTACAATATGTGGTTTTAATCGGAGAACTGAATATGTCATCTTTGCATACAAAGGAAAATTAGATGTTAAATTAAAGGGGCTTTCAATTCCAACTTTTTTCAGAGAAATGTCCACTATTCATTCAAGAAAACCTCGGATTTTTTATGATATTCTTTTGAAATCCACGCCAGCTCCTCGGCTTGATATGTTTGCGAGAAAAATCCATGTAGGATTTGATGCCTGGGGAGACCAAGTTGAAAAAATTAAACCATTGGAAGTCTTTTCTTGAAACAAAAAAAATATGAGGAATATCTCAAAAGAACCCTTCCAGAGAGTGAGGAAGTCGAGTGCAAAAACTGTACACGGAAATTCTTTGATGAGTGGAATTTATTGAGCTTAGCTTCGTTGGACATGTGCATGCTTTGTGCAAATAGAAATATTGATAAACAAACGATTGAGAGGAAATATCAGAATGTCAAGTGAAGAACCCAAAACAATACAAACAAAGGGAGAAGCTCTAGTCAAACATTGCCCAATCTGTGGAGTTGAGTTCGATGAAACCGTATTAACTAATAGATGGTTCAAATGCGATTCATGTGAAACAACCTGCCAGGTTAGAGTAAAGACTGGAGAATAAAATGAATAAAAGCAGGGTGAGTAGGGATCTCTGGAGAAAAGTGTTTAATGATAATATCATTAATCTTTCAGACGGAGATGCAAGAAAGCAAGTAGTAAAAGATTTTTTGGATGATCCAGTCAATAAGAAAGCTGGATGGAAGTCCAAAGATGCTCGCTTCTTCCGTCTCGGCTTCCAGAAAGTAGCGAAAGAGAATAACTTCAATGTGATGAATATTGGAGTAACACCTACTCCCTCTCGCTCACAAACCAACAAGGGTACAATGAATATCAACGTAAAAACCAAACAAAAAAACCCAGCTCCAATGGCGGAATCAATCAAGCCTCCAACAGACCAGGAAAAAAAGTTTGGGCGGCCAATTCCAACAACCCCTCAACTGGAAGAACAGCAAGCTCAAGCAGTTCAATACTCTACTCAAAGCGTTGGTCAAATCTTTGAAACCCTATTCAATATTTTTTCTACTCGTTTCAAATGTTCTCCTCTCAGTCAAAATGAAAGGATAGCATTGGGAGAGGCTTGGGCTCCAATCTTTAATGAATATTTTACTGGACACTCGCTCTGGGTGATGCCAGTTGTTATTTCTGCTCCAATTATGTTGAGCAGGCTTGCAGAGATTCAAAAAATGAAAAAAGAGAGAGAAATCAAAGAGAGATATGGTATGGATGCAGTTCCAAAAGAACAGCAGCCAAAAAAGAAATCAGCATGGGAGAATATGAGTCATGGAGAAAACAAAACTAACAAAAGATGAGTACCTGGATTCCTTAGATCCAGACAATTTGAATCTTTCAAAAAAAGATTTGCTTAATTTCTGTCATAGTTGCATTGAGGAATGGAAAGAAAACCGCATTGGAAATTTTAAATTTATCGTAAGCATGGAGCTAATTGTTGCTGGTGTCAAAATTACTCCCGAAGATGTTTTGAAGGCAGTCTGGAAAAAAATTTTAATCTGGTTCTGGGATTTACAATTCAAAAATGCACTTGCAGAGAAAGAAGGTATGTTAAGGAAGTTGAGGGAACTTGGATCTGGATAAAATTACTCAAGTTGTGGATGCGTTTTTCAATTCTCTCAAAACAGAGGAGGATAAAATGCTAGAGACTGGATTATCTCATAATGTAACAGTTGAATTATTACATCAAGCCACTTTGCAACTGGTCAAAGAAAATCCAAAAAGATTCGAACAGTATGTTAAATTTTTTGAGGAGGGATGTATGTATTTACAAGATGAGTCAGATGAAGTTCCAGAGGTGGAAAAATGATTAAAAAACTAATAAAAGAATGGACTCCTCCTTGGAGTAAAAAACAAAAAAAGTTAATGTTAGCAGAATTAAAAAGACGATTAGAGGTTTTGAAAAAATGAAAGATGATAGTTCTCCAGATGAAACAAAGGATATTGCCATTGATGAAGGGGAGACGGATGATAAATCCGATGACACCCAAGTCTCAAAGCCAAAGACCTCTCGTTTTGCGAATCTGGAGGACATTTCCTTTGACTTTGTTGCTTATGACCAGGACATAACTATCCTGGGAGCCAAGTCCAGTGGAAAGTCATATCTTGCAAATCAGTTAATGAAAGGACTCAATAAGATTTCTGTATGGGTTTATGATTTTAATTATCAGTTTCATTCAAGCCATGCGATGGTTTTCCATGACATGAATGAACTGCTTGAAGTTTATGACTCTGCAAAAAGAGGTCATTACATACTCCAGCCACATCAAAACGATGAAAACACGTTTAGAAGATTCTGTGCAGAGGGATTTAAGCGTGGAAATCTAGTTTTGATTATGGATGAAGCTCATTCCTTTCTCACCAAGCAAAAACAACTCAAAGAATTTAACAATATTATACTAAGTGGGAGACCTCGTGGAATTTCTTGTGTAACATTAAGCTCACGCCCTGCCTCACTTCCAAATAATGTTTTGACTGGGAGCAGACATGTCTTTGCTTTCAAATTAAATCTTGAAAGTGATATTAAATTTCTGGAGGGATTTTTGGGAAGCGATGTCTGGATCTTAATGCCAAAAGACAAAAGGCATAAGTTGAAAGATGAACCTGAGCTTCCAGAGCATACGTTTTTCTATCGAGACATGGATAAATCGGAAGGAGTGATTGGGAAAGTATGAAAATATTAGAATTATTTTGTGGGCGTGGAGGCTGGTCAAAAGGCTTTAAAGAGATATTTCCCGATGCGGAATTTACGGGCATAGACATTAACGACTTTAGTAAAATCTATCCTTTTGAATTTTTACAAAAAGACTTGATGGATTATACACCCGATCCAACATATGATATTATTTTAGCAAGTCCTCCATGTTCTGAATTTTCCGAGGTTAAAAGAAACTGTGCTCTTCATTATGATGAACGGCAAGGGCTTGATCTCGTTTGGCGTACACATTATATTTTATCCGTTTGTCGGCCGCCTTATTGGATTATTGAGAACGTTAAGGGCTTAGCTGAATTTCTTCCACCACAAAACGAAAAAATACAATATGGATTAAGATCACGCAAAACAGCTTATTTATGGTCAAACAAAAATATTGAATTAGGGTTTTTTAATTATGATATGTCGGATTATAATTCAAGATTATGGCATGGAAAAATTACGGGATGGGAACAACAACGGGAGGGCTTGCGTGGAGAAATTCCTTTAGAGTTAAGTCGTCAAATTGCATTAAAAATAAAAAGCGAGGTAAATAATGAGGCTTAAAATTTTTACATGTCCAGAGTGCAAGTTCAGAAAGTTCGAATCGATAAATGCTCTCAACGTTCACATGGGAAAATCTCATCTACTAAATTATAAAATCAGCATGGTCAACAATATACCAGTTAAGAAAATTAAAACCAGGTCATCAGTTCAATATATCGAAAAAACGTGAGTCAATCATCTTAATTTTCTCCTTTTTCGTGCAGACATATGATGCAAATCCTTTTTGGCTTCTGACTCCAGGAATTGAATGTAACCATCTACTTGAAACATAATGATGTCTTTAATTTTTGAGACATCAATACCTCGACAATACATCTCAACCCACATATCCTCAACAGCTCTCCAGACATTATGCTCATAGTCATCCTCAACTGATCTGCCTGTTATTTTTCTAAATTTCCTTACGGGTTCTTTTGATTTTGGAAGTTTAATTCCCTTAGTGAGAGTCACGTTACATTCACCCATTTCATCGCTGTCATAAGTAAATGGTCATAATCACCCGATGTCATCTCCTTCATACACTCATCAATCTTATCTTTAGGAATCCCAGCCCTTTTCAAGGCTTTACTTACAGCTCCCAGGATTGCAAATGCGTTGCCATCTTGTCCAACTAATTCCACTTTTACTTCTGGATAATGACACTCTGTCATTTATCACTCACCTCTGGATAGTCTATACTTATCTTCACTTCAACCTTCATAGGCTTTTTGCAGACTTTACACCACATTTCTCCATCTATTTTTTCCTTTATTCCACCAACGTAAATCGTGAATAAACGATTTCCACAAAGAGGGCAGAAGGGGATGATTCCTCCCCAGTTAGTCATCCTTTCCCTCCATTCCATATCCCATTTTATCACGTTGTACTGCTGTCACTTTTCTTAACAACTCGCCTATTCGTTCTGCTTCTACATGACTTAGTTTTAATTCCAGATTGTTGTATCTTAAAGTCACTACTCCAATCTTGATATTCTTCACTTCAATCATGGCTTTTGTTCTACGATCAATTGTCATGTTTTGGGCTATTCTTTGAGTCATTGTTTTCTCTCTCTCCTTTCTCTCATTTTTTGCATTGCTCCTGTTGGTTCATCTGAAAATATAATTTTGCAGTTGCATTGGCATATTTCATAGACTTCGCTATCACTTAATCCGATATTATGATTCATTTTCATAATTTGATCTTTATCCATTCTTGGATAGTCGGTTATGTAATATCCGCTAACATTATCCTCTATTAGGATAACATCTTTGTTATCTCTATCATCACTAGGATTCCAGTAATAACAAAATCTATTACTTATTGTAAAGTCTCTCACTTCCTCTGAGTTTGCGTTCTCTACGTTCTTCTTCCTCGGGTTCTCACCGTCTTGCATTATGTTTTTTGTCATAATACATAGTATAGACTAGTCGTCTATAATACTATGATGGTTAAATTCAACAATGGTCATGCCTAACTAGTCACGACCTTTCCAAGGGGTGTTTTATTTATCTATAATAACATAGATTTTGCATATGGGCATCCCAACTGTTAAAGGCACAGCAGCAAACATCAAAGGAGCTTTCCTGGATGAAAGTGTAATAGCAGTAATGAGTGCCAGTTTAATTGCACCGTTCTTCGTCCCAAGAATCAACAATGTCTTAGACTCTGTCCCAATACTTAGAGACCATAAATCACTTGCATCAATGGTAGCAGGATTAATCGTCTTTGGCATTGCTGGTTCAATAAAAAACATTCCACTTCTCAAAGGTGTTATAATCGGAATCGCAGGTGCGTTCCTCCTGACAGCCGTCTTACCTCTTTATACCCAAGTCACAAACAGAGGAGTCGGTCAATAATGGTACTTAAAAATTACAGAACTCTAGCTGCTGTACAAGACTGGGACGGCACCGCACAGACGATAATTACTCAACTTCCAAGAGATTTCTTAGCACAAAGATACTACGTTGATATGGATTCAGATGATGTCAAAGCTGCTGGAGCTGTTACTGCTGTCGTTGACGGAGGACTAAAGATGATTACAAATATCAAAATCGTTGCAGTTGGAGAGGGTTCATCACGAACTATCTTCGAAGTCAACGGAACTGATTTGTATCACATGAACTTGTTTGATTACGGTTCACCAGTTTCACCAATTCAATTATCATTAACAACTGGACAAGCTCAACTTCACATGAACTGGTGTATCGACTTTAGATGCAACAAACTCGACCCAGATGATTATTCTGTGGCTTTGCCAACTTACTTGCTTTCAAGTTTACAATTAGAAATTACTTATGCGGCTCCATCAGCAACCAACTATGGTTCAAATCCTCCAACAAGTTTTGCAACTAACGTAACAACTCGTGTGACTTGCGTTGAAGGTATTCCAGAAGCTGGTGAAGACTTTAGCTCAAATCCTCTTATGACTGTCCTATCAAAGACTTTGACAGCAGATTCATCAACTGGTTCACTTGAATCATTTGATACTTTCTTCCAAGTCGGAGCATTAATCCGCAGAGACTTTTTGCGAGTAGAAACTTCTTCAAATGTTCGTGCAGATACAGAGATGACAAATTACCAAGTTAACTCTGGAACTATTCCATTAATGTCAAACATTTATTCAGACTCACAAAAAATGAATAACATAATCAATTACAGAATTGGTTCAGGTTATCCAAGAGGAGTTCAAGCATTTACCAGTACAACAGCAACATCCGAGACAGTTCCATTTGACAATGGAGAATATGTTTCTGATGGTTATTACATGATAGACTTTTACAATAACAGGATGCCTTTCATCTCGACTGCGGGAGGACTTCGCATCGGAGGATTATCAACAGTTGGCTACAATACTGGCGATTTAGTATTTCAGGGAAATTTTGCTAATGCATCTTCCATCATCAGGAGAGTCCAGGAAACTGTAGAGGGATAAAATTGCCTTCATTTATTGCTCAAAAAAAAAAGAACAAATAGCCAAGAAGGTTATCCTCAAAGAATATACTAATCGCTTAATTTTCCAGTCTCAACGTCTAACTGGTAATCAGTCTTTGAATGAATCACATCAACATACAGAACAAAAGGGAGTCATCGATTCCTTAAAGTCATTATTCTCTGGAGCAAGTGGAAGATGACAACAAAGACTGGAACTGGTGGAAAGAAAGCAGATGATGAGAGAGCATCAGATCAACCTCAAACTCAAACAACAGCGGCCACTCCAGATTTTTCTGAGACTTCTCCAGCAAATGCTGGTGTAACTTCTGGAAGTTCATCAACCACAACTTCTTCAAATGTTCAATCAGTTGCAGTTCAATCAACTCCAAGTTATTCCAATCTTTATTCCGCAAACCCATTAACCCAGGGAGCAAATCGTGGACTGGTTACAGATGTTCAAAACTCATCAGAGACAGCGAGAGCAATGTCAGACACATCAGTCGCAAATCCAACTGTCCTGGGAGTTAACTCATCAGTAGTTAATCCAAGTCAACTGACTTCACAATATACAGCTCAACAAAGCATGATCTCTCCATTGGCTACTTCTATGAAAAATCATCCAACTCCACAAGGATCAGGAGGGATGCTCACTGGAACAAATACAGACAATCAATTTTTACATAATGAATCTGGATCAATTAGACATGCAGAGGAGAGACGAAACAAATTTGTCAATCAGAATAAATTCATAGCAAATCCAACTCCTCAACCAACCGCTCCAATTCCAACAAAAATTTACACCAGGACTAATCTACTTGATCAAGCTGGAGAGGATTCAAATCCATTGTCAATCTTAGATGGAAATCCCTTTGTTGCTCCAGCTCAAAGATTTTTGCCACAGATAAATGAAGAATTTGCTCCACGCCCTGAGCTAAAATCATTTACAACTGATCCTTACATTGGAGTTCACAAAACTTCTCCCATTGCTCCAAACTCTGACAATGAAGTTTCACAGAGAAAGGGAGTCATGGACTGGCTACAAGAAATTAGAACTCATAAATATTTTCCATTGCTAATCGCTGGAGGAGTTGTAGTTATAATTATTTCAATACTCAAAGGGAGGAGGAATTAAGGAGGTGTTATCATGGTAGATATTCCCAAAATCAAAATGCCTAAGAACTGGAAAATAATGGCAGTCATTGGTGTTATTGGTTATTTATTATACAGAAACATTCACAGAGGAGCAAATTAAAATGAACAGCAATCAAGCCAATGAATCAGATGGAAGTTTTCACATTAGAGTGAACCCACTTCCAGTAAAAAAGAAACCAAAGCCAGTTCCAGTCGAAACAAAGGAGGTTAAAATTGACAAAGAAAAACGTAGAAAGTAATCTCGCAAAAATGGGAATTCCAGCTTCATACTGTGGAATTTCTGGATTGATAGTTTGGCTTTTGTGTAGTGAATTAGGAGTGTGTGATTAATGGGTTCATTATTCACCACCTCTGTTGGCACAGAGATAACTGCGATTGGAAATGGAGCAGTTGAGCTGGACTTCATGGCAGGAACAGTAACACTTCCAGACGGAACAGTCTCAAACATGAATAAAAATCTCAATGACTTAGGGCTCAACCAATGCAACTCGATTGGAGTTTGGTGTTCAGATGCGGATGCCACGATTCAAGTTGGATCAGCAGTTTCACTCTCTGATCACCAGCTTAATCATGTTGTTTGCAATTATGGATTTTCAACTGTACGGATTAATATTCCATCAAACTCAACTCCAGATGCATCCAATCAAATATTTTTTATGGCGAGTACGGATGGATGGCTAGGATATTCATTTCCAAGAATTTCTCATCAAAGAGGATCGGTTAGTGGAACATCATCAGATACTCTTTCGACTATTCTCTCTAAGCATGTCGGAGCATACAATCAATTTTTAATTACCACAGAGAATGAGGGTTCACAGTCTATTGATATTACGATTGAGTTCTCAGAAGATGGAAATAATTGGTTTCCAGACTCTGGATATACAACTGCTGTAACTATTCCTGCAACACCTGGATCAAATTATAATGCCTTTGCATCAGAGGTGGAACATCATTTTTATCGAGCTAGAATTGTAAATGCAACAACTGGAGCTGGTCATGCAGAGGCTTTCACAATTTATTACAACTTTGTAAATGATAGAGGGAGTGCGTTGCTGTAATGGTCACTCAAGAATTTATTTCCAATTTGTGGACTCTAGTTCCAGCTTACAAAAATGAAGCTGTCTTTCAATCGCATGCTCCAACATCAACTCCAAGTGCATCAACAACTTTGACTCCTCAACCAAGTAATCCAGAAAAATCAACTGGCACTTACAAAGCTCCAATTCAAATAATTCATTTCCAGACTCCATCAGTTCCTCCAAGATTTAGGGAGAGAAACATAATGAATCCCCTGGAACAAAGGAATGTTAATCTTGCAATGGAGAGAATTGCAGTTCCAGATCCAAGAATGAACATAACTGGGAATGCTGTTACTTATGAAAGACGATTGAAAAATATGGATATACAGACTGCTCCTTTCAATTACAATGCAATCTTTGGAGTAGTTGGAATTTTAATTGGCGTGCTGGTAATTGTTTCGTTAGCAAGGAGAAAGTAAATTGGTGTTAACTCAACGAGTTAGCACAGCTTCGACTCAACCTCGAAAAGGTCAAACTCCTTCTCAAGCTACAATATCAAAACTTTCCAAAGCAATGTCTGATCCAACCAGGACAAAATATGGAGAAACATTGGGTGGGAGAGCTGGTGGGTGCATTGCTCCAGATGGAGGATCTTGTGGAGATTATCCCAAAGGATGGAGGTTTTTGCCATACACATATTCACTATTTACTCCAGGTCAGGGTTATTCATCAGGGCAAATCGAGATGGTTACAACTGTTGAGCAAATAGACGAACTCAAAAATCATCCTAAAGTTAAAGATGCAATGCATGAAATGAATAATTTATCTTTTATTCCAACGTCATACAGATTCCAGCGTTTTACATCAGATGCCGAAAAGCAAGCTCACTATACTAAAGTTGCAAAACATCAAAAAGTCATTACTGATCATCATTATAGTTTGGTAATTGCTCCACAAATCAAAGCAGATCAAGAGTTGAAAAAAAATTATGAGGAGGAGCAGAAACAGACCATTGCAACTCTCAAGATGCGAGTTCAAGAACTTACAAAAAGACCTATTTCTCAACCAACAGCTCCAGCAGTAACATCATCATTACCAATAATTCCAATAATTATCATTGCAGTTATCGTTGGATTTTTCTTACTAAGGAGGAGAGCATAATGGTTCATGAGAATGGTAAGCATGGGAGACCGTCTCCAAGAACTCAGGGAGTGACAGAGGAGGGTGAAACGTTTCAAAAATATGGAACTCAGCAATTAGTGAGAGATCCAACAACTACAACTGGAGTGAGACAAGTTGATACTGGTAAAACTTTCAAACAATTTACAACTGCTCCATTTCAGGCGGCCAAAGGTTTGTTTGGATTACAGACTGGCACAGTTTTCTCTCAAAGAATCTTATCAGGTCAAACTGGAGCGACTCCAGTTGGAGCATACTATATTCCAGAACCAGCATCTCCAAATGGAAATGGCAATGGTGAATGTGATTGGGGATGCTGGATAACTGGGAGAGGATGCGATTGCGGATGCAAAGATATGAAACCATGCACGACTTGTGACTCAGCAGTTTGTAAAGAATGTAATGCATGGGATTTGCAATGTGAAGATTGCAGACAAAAAGATGGAACATGCACTCCTCCAGTAAGTGAAGAATGTGATTTAGGATGCTTAATGACTTTCAGAGGATGCGATTGCGGATGCAAAGATATGAAACCATGCACGACTTGTGACTCAGCAGTTTGTAAAGAATGTAATGCATGGGATTTGCAATGTGAAGATTGCAGACAAAAAG
>Ga0310125_10000910_pt1 | contig 14518 bp, 10 predicted proteins | sample CB11b_Tmax_Bot8__FD_203508 | JGI IMG/M metagenome (GOLD analysis project Ga0310125, IMG submission 203508) | Marine microbial communities from Western Arctic Ocean, Canada - CB11b_Tmax_Bot8 | ecosystem: Environmental > Aquatic > Marine > Oceanic | place: Canada: Western Arctic Ocean | collected... | reverse complement strand
GGAAGTTGGCCACGGCATCGTTGGCGATGAACAGGCCCAATCCGCTCCCCGACTCCTTGTCGAACTCGCCGTACCGGGCTGCCACGATACCCAGGCCCTTGCCGTCGCTACTCCTGAACCCCCTCGACCTGGTCGCATCCACAAAACCGCCCGACCCGTCCCCTCGCCAGAACCGGTCCTGGGCCGCCAGGAATTCGTTGGGATGGCAGGCAAACGGCACGCCCTGGGTCCGGCAGATCCGGGTGAAGACACCGGGTCCCTTGAGGTAGTTGACGTCGTAGAGATCGACGTGGCCGTCGCCATCGATGTCGGCCACCACGCAACTGGTCGTCCACTCGTCGCCGGACCCGGCCTTCCCGATCGGCCACTCGTCAAATGTCCCGTCGGTGTTGTTGCGGTACAGCCGGTTGCTTCCGATGTTGGCGACATACAGGTCCGGCCAGCCGTCGTGGTCGATGTCGCCCACCCCCACGCCCTGGCTGAAACGATCATCACCCAGTCCCGCCGAGACGGTCACGTCGGAAAATGTCCCGTCGGAGTTGTTCCGGTACAGCCGGTCCCGCATCGCTTCCTCTTCACCGGAATCCCCGCCTGATGAGTCACCCGGCCAACGCGATCCCTGGGTGAAGTACAGGTCCGGCCAGCCGTCACGATCGAAGTCGAGCACCGCGACCCCGCCACCGGTGTTCTCGAACATCCTTGCCCCCGGTGTCGAGAGATCCGGACTCTGGAAATAGGCGAAGTCGATCCCCGCCGCGGCACCGATCTCCTCGAACCGGATCCGCCCCCCCGACCCCGAACTGCCCGCCACGCCAGCCACCGCCGCAACCAGAATCGATGACCAATCCGGTAGAGGGAGCTCAGAGAGATCGACCTGGAGCGTGGGTCGAGCCGAGGCAATTGTCTGCTCGAGCAGGTCGAATCCGCGGACCCCCGGCGGAACACTCAACAACTCACGCGCCCAATCCAGTCCCAGGTCCCGCGAGACCGCCGCCCGAGCCCAGTGACGTGCCTCGGCTTCCCGACCCAATTGCTGCAGACCCTCGACCAGCTGCTGCCACAGCTTCGCGTCTCGTGAGCTGAACTCAGCCCCCAGCCGGACCTCGATGTGCTCGAGCAACCTCACCAGCCGCTCGAGCCTCCGGGCCCGCTCCAGGAACACCTTCGCGTCGTCATCTCGACCCAGGCTCCGCAGGCACTGGCCCAGCAGGTGATTGGCCTGGCGGAGGTTCGGCTGCAGATCGACCGCCGCCCACAGGCAGCGGGCCGCCTCGGAAACTCGACCCACCCGGTGCAGGTACAACCCCCGAGCCAGCCAAACCAGCGGGTCGGAATCGGCAGACTGCTCCAACTCGCCGTGCCACTCGAGGAACTCCGAGCCGCGTCCCGTTTCGGCCAGCACCAGCCCCAGGATGCGGCCCGCCACAGCACCCGCCTCGATCCGACCGCCCTCCAACACCTCCCGAGCCAGTAACTCGGCCCGCTCGGTGTCGTTCTCGGCCAACGCCGCGGCCGCCAGGCCGAGCAGCGGCAGAGGATCACTCGCAGCCGCCTCGCGACACCGCTCGAGATACTCCAGCCCGCCGAATGGTCGCTCGATGTCCGCCAGCATCAGCAGCAGCTCGACCCGCGGCGGCCCTCGCTCGGCAATCGCCGAGGCCAGCATCCGCGGTACCGCTTCGTGACGGCGGGCCGAGACGTTCAGCACATGAGCCAAACCCTCGCCCACCAGCGGATGATCCGGACCGATCACCTCCAACCGCAGCAACTCCGTTTCAGCCTGCGAGAGCCTTCGCTGATCCAGCAAAATCGCAGCAGCCCCGCTTCGAGCCGACATCGCCGCTCGACCCCCACGGTCCGGCACCCGAGCATATACCTCCAACGCTCGGTCGTACTCCCGTGCGCGAGTGTACGCTTGGCCGGCCAGCACCCACGCCTCCCAGGCCTCGTCCGATGTCGCCGATACCGACTCGGCCAACTCGCCCGCCTCAACAAATCGCTCGGCTGCCAGCAACCGCCCGGCACGATCCAGCTTCTCGCGACTCGACTCGTTCGGGACCCACCACAACGCCACACCGATCGCCAGCACAACCAGGCCGATCAGCCACATGCGACGGTTTCGAAACGGTGACGGCATACCGGCGTCTTCAAGAGAACTGGTGAAACCACCCCGTGTGGCCATCTCTCTGCTTTTCCCGGCAATGCCCGCAGGCGAATTCACCGGTCAATCGCGATGATAACCTCTGATGATGGGCATTTCTTGAAAACCGCGGGAACCTCCCGCAATCCCGTGTCGTCCTACCAGAAGGTACTATTCTGCGCGGGCCAAGACCTATGAACAGCCAAACACCTGATCCAGCACCTGAACACAACTCCGATCCGGACCGCACACCCGGCCCCGACGGACTGCTCTCGGCGTACCTCGACGGAGAATTGACCTCCGAAGAAAACGCCGAGGTGGAAGCGCACCTCGAGACCTCCGAATCGGCTCGACGCATCCTCGAAGAACTCCGGTCGCTCTCACACTTCCTCACCAACCTCAAACCGGAATCCGCACCCGAAACACTCCGAGCCTCACTCCCAACAACACCGCAGCAAACACCGCAGCAAACACCGCAGCAAACACCGCAGCAAACACCGCAGCCACGTCGTCGTCCTTCGATCGCAGTGATCTCTACGCTGGTCGCCGTGGCCGCGTTGGTAATCGTTGCGGTGATCCCGCAGACCTCGCTGTGGTCTCCATCGAGGACCAGCGACGAGGGTGCTGACCTGGCGGCCACGGGCCCTGCTGAGGGCCTGCCCGAGTCGAACTTGTCCTCCGAGCCGAATGCGGGCGCGGGCGCGGTCCCGCCCGGCGGCGGCTTGTCCGCTGGGGCGACGATCACCGAGGACGGACGCCTGGTCTTCGACAATACGCCCGACAAGGCCGAGGTCGGCCAGATACTCTCGGCCATCGACACCTCGGGGGGACAGGCGGTCGTGGTCCGACTGACGGTCGTCGACGTCCAGCAGGGCCTCGACTCGCTTCGCCTGCTCCTGCAAAAGCACCAGATCGCCTCGGCCGACTTCCCCGCCGCCGAGGCGGTGGATCGCAGTGTGAACCGCCGTTCACCAAGTCCCACATCGCCCCCAGGCGGTGGACAACTCGTCAGCGTCGTCGTGCAGGCGTCCTCCGAGCAGGTCTCCGAAGCCATGGCCAGCCTGCGTCGCGAGGTGGCCTCGGAAATGGAATTGGCCGGAGTCCTGCATGTGGCGGCACTGGAGGCTGCACCGGGAGGCCGACGGGCCCTGGCTCAGCTCCAGTCCTTCCGGGGCATACAGCCTCGAGCCCGGTTCTCAACTCCCGCAGCCCCACTCGCGGACAAGCCGAGTGCCGATGAAGGCAGCCGCAAGCTGGCGGCCAAGTCCAAGGCACCGACTCGCAAGCGACCGGTGCTGGCATCGGCGCAGGTGCGGCTGGACCTTCCGAAGGAACTGATGAAACAGGTCAACAGGGCCCGCAGCGACAGCCGACCGTCGACCGCCTCCAGGCAGCTGCAGATCGTCTTCGTGCTCGTCGGCGGACCCCGCCCGACCGTACCGTCGGATCCCGATCCCGACGGAGCGGCCTAGACCGCCTGCGGCGGACTCGAGCTACTCGTCAAACGGGATCGGCCACAGCAAGCCTGCTGTGAATCCGCCGTCGACCCGCACCACCTGGCCGGTCATGAACGCCGAAGCGTCGGCCGCCAAGAACACCGCCGCACCCACCAGGTCTTCGACCTCGCCCAGCCGACCCAGCGGAGTGTTCCCCAGGCCCCACTCCTGCATCACCGGGTCCGACCACAGCTTTCGAGTCAGGTCGGTCAGGATGAACCCCGGGGCAATCGTGTTGACCCGCACACCCCGCTCACCCCACTCCGTCGCCAGCGATCGGGTCATCATCACCAACCCCGCCTTGCTCATCGCGTACGGGGCCACGCCCTTCAGAGGCGCATAGGTGTTCAGCGAATCGACGTTGATGATCGCGCCCGACTCCTGGGCAATCATCTGGCGGCCCACCGCCTGGGCGATCAGGAACGCGCCCTTGAGGTTGATATCGAGGATGAAGTCGTAGTCCTCTTCGGTCACCGTCTCGACTTTCTTCCGGCGATTGACACCCGCCACGTTCAGCAGCACGTCGATCCGTCCGAACTCCCCGATCACCTCCTCGACCATCCGCGAGATGTCCTCGGGCCGGGCCACATCGCAGACGATCCCCCGCACAGGACTCGACGCCTCTTCGGAAATCTCCGACACCGTCGCCTCCAGCGTCTCGGCACTGCGACCGGTGACCACCACCGGAGCACCTCGCCGGGCAAAACCGGCCGCCATCTCCTTGCCAATTCCACGGCTGCCTCCCGAGACGATCGTGACACGATCGGAGATCGAAAACAGCGGGTCCGGTGAGTTCGAATCGGTCATGGCGGAACTCTCTGATGCTCGGAAGTCGACCCGGGACATTCGCCCCGTCCCGGGAAATGCCCAACCCGGCCCAATCGGTTTTTGACTCAGCCGAGCTGCCGACGGTATGCTGCCGTCGGCCGCCGGGTCAAGCAGTCACAACACGAAGAAGGAGTCCTTCGAGATGCGATTGACCGACTGGCTGATGCTGTTGCGACACCGGCATGCCTGGCCGCCGGAATCCACCGGGTCCCGATTCCCGGTCCACACCACGATCTCAGGCCGACTGAGTTCCGAGGGTCGCAGCGGCGGCGACCAACCCGGCCGCAATGCGCCGTGGCGGTATCGCATTCCCACCCGGCGGCTCCCGGCAGCAGTCCACCGGGCCTTGAAACCTCAGCCACTCTCCTGATCAAGCAGCCACTTGGCCAAACTCGTGGCCAAACTCGTGGCCAAACTCGTGGCCAAACTCGTGGCCAGACTCGATCAGTCCTGGGGCACGTAGGGCAGCAGGCCCATGAAGCGAGCTCGCAGGACCGCTCGACGGACCGCCCGCTGGTACTTCGCACAGCAGCCTGTGCGGCGTCGCGAGAGCATCTGGCCGTTTCGGTTGACCATGGTTCGCAACATCTTCACGTCCTTGAAGTCGACGTACACCGGACGCGGCGAGTTGTCGCAGCCATCGGGGCAGAAACGACACTTCAACTGACGCTCCTGGCGTGCCTTGCGCTTGCGCGCCTTGCGAATCTCGGCACGGGTCTTGGGTCGAGCCATTCGTCTTGAGTCCTTGATGACCTGCCAGCCGTGGATCGGCCTCGAAATCGAAACCGACGCGAATCGCCATCCCGGGACTAACCGGCCCGGGTGCAATTGGCGGACTGAGGGAATCGGCCATTATGCGGACCGTCTCACCAGCTTTCAACCATCACGGCCCGCTCGAATCCAGCTCGCCAGGACCAGCCCCAGCAGCACCCCGACGGCGGCTCCGGCCGCATCCGCACCCAGGTCCTTCCATTCCGCACTGCGGTGCAGAACCGGGATCATCTGCGTCAGCTCGTCCAGGGCCCCATAACAGATCGTCACCAGCCAGACCCGGACCGCGTCGCGGCGAGTCACTCGACGACCGGCGGCAAGCGAACCGATCAGCAGCACCGCCAGCCCGAAATACGCTCCCAAGTGCAGCCACGTATCCGAGACGTTGGTGGGAACGACATCGGGAGGGTTGGGCAGGTGAGTCCCCAGGCACATCGCCACCCAGTACACGGCCGTGACCAGCCGCATCAGCAGGACCCGCAGCCGGGTTGGGCCCGGGCGAGATTCGGTCGGCATCTTTGGCCCTCCGCTGTCGCCACCAGGCCGGTCCACTTACGCCTCGATCTCGTAGGGCGTCTCGAGACGGAACTCCGGATGACTTTCGAGATACGCCTCGATCCGATCGGCTCTCGAAAACGCCTCGGGCAGGAAATCCAACGCCTGCTGCAGGCGATCGTTGGGTTCGGCGCAGCTGAATCTCAGGAACCCGTCCCCGGCCTCGCCAAAACACTCACCCCCCAAACAGGCGATCCCGAACTCATCGTCAGCCCCCTCGAGCAGGTACATCGCCAACCCGTGGCTGCGGATCCCCAACCGGTTGCAGACCGGCATCACGTTGGGGAACACGTAGAAAGTGGCGGTGGGGTCCAGCGAGTGGATGCCGTCGATGGCATTCAGACCGTCGGTCAGCAGCACCACCTTGTCGCGAAACTGACCCATCACCGTGTCACGTTCCTGGTGGTCGCCGCCCAGTGCGGCGGTTCCTGCGAGTTGGACCAGGGGCGGCGTACACGAGAGCGAGGTGTTGATCATCTTGCCGATCGAGTCGGCGATGCGTTCCGAGGTCACCGCAAAACCCAGCCGCCAACCGCTCATGCTGTACGACTTACTGAAGGTGTAGGCTGCCACGCACTGGTCCATCATGTCGGGCTGTTCCAGCAGCGAGTGGTGCCGACCCTCCCAGACCATGTGACAGTAGGGCTCATCAGAAAACACCGCGATCTGGGTCCCACGGACCAGGTCGGCAATCGCCACCAGGTCCTCTTCGGTCGTGACCCCGCCGGTGGGGTTGTGAGGTGAATTGAGGAAGATGGCCTTGGGCTGAGGATCGTCGGCCAGGAAACTCTCGATCGCAGACACCTCGGGCCGAAAACCGTTCGACTGCCGCAGTGGCGTGAGTACGGCTCGAGCACCCCGCCGCTCGATGTTGGGAATGTAGGTCGGGAAGAAGGGGCTGAAGACCAGCACCCCGTCGCCGGGATCCAGGAACGCCTCGCAGAAGAACTGCTCGAAGACCTTCGCCCCGGGTCCGGCGACGATGTTGTCGGAGCTGGCCGGGATGTGGAATTCTTCGGAAACGAATTTCGCGGCCGCCTCGCGGAACGGCCCGATCCCCGGCGAGGGACAATAGTGAGACTGGTTGTCCTCGATCGCCACCACTCCGGCCGACTTGGCCGAAGCGGTGCTGTCGAAGGGGCTGTCGCCGATTTCGAGCTCGACGACGTCCTTTCCTGTTGCCTGTAACTGCTTGGCCACCGCCAACACGGTGAACGCAGTCTCGACGGACAGGGTCTGAGCAAACTGGCTGAGCGCAACGGCCACGTCGAGGTCTCCCGACTCCGGATCGATTCGCCCCCGGGACCACCCCGACGGACTACTTCGTCGCAATCGCCTGCGCCAGGGGACGCAGGACCTGTTCAATCACGAACGCGTCGAGCAACTCCTCACACTGGACTCGCAACGCCACCAGTGTCTCTTCGAACGACACATCCGCTTCCAGGCTTCCGTACTGGCGTACGGTGAAATACACGCTGATCAACTCGTCGGGAAAGTCCCCTTTGCGGACCTGGTAGGCATTGGTCCGGGTCTCGATCATCAACCGAGCCTGCCGACGACAGCTCTCATCCAGGCTCAACGTGATCGCCGGCTCGTAGTTGAGCACCTCGGTACCGGAAATGTCCATCAGGCCTTCCAACGCCACCACCGTCCCCAAGGCCTCGGCCACCAGCGCGTCGTGGTTGCCGCTGTAGGAAAAATCGAAGCCCATCATGTAGTCCAATGCCTCGCAGTCCAGCGGGCTGACCGAGAGCATGTAGGGCACCTGCTGCAGCACCAGCAGGTGCTGGTCCAGGGACGCATCGAGATCGTCGGGATTCACGTGACCGCTGTTGATCCGACGCGGCTCGATCGACAACCAACGCTGCTGCCCCTGGTCCTTGTCCTCCTCGAGCACAAAGTCGCCGTTGTCCCGAGTGTAGAAATTCCGCATCGAGGGGTACGACTTCTGGACCCGCTCCAGGAACCCCAGCACCGTCTCCCGGTTGTTCGGGAGAGCCATCTCGGTGTTCAGGTTCATGTTGCTGTAGAATTCGTCGGCCAGCGAACTGTAGGCATGCATGATCCGCAAACACCTCGAATGAACTTGCCGCGACCGAAGGCACCCGGAACGTCCCCAGTGGAGGTGATCGCCGGTCGTGAGACCCGTATTGTATAGGCCACCGTGCAGACGGTCAAAGACGCCGAACACCACCAGATCCTCACGGCCCGGCACCCATGAACGACGCGCGATGCGACCTGCTGCTCTCGGTCTTCCCCACCCCGCTGGGATGGTTCGGGCTGCTCGGAGACGGCGAATCGGTTCATGGAGTCGAGATCGGCCACAGCTCGGCCACCTCGTTGAGAAAACGAGTCGGGACACGCTCGTCGCGGGAATCGGACTGGGATCCGGAGCTGAGGTCGCGGATGGAAGACTTCGCGGCAGGAGCACCGACCGACTTCGACGACGTGGCACTGGTCCTGCCCGCCATGACCGACTTCAGGTTCCAGGTCATGAACCACGTACGTGGGATCGGTTACGGCGAAACGCTCAGTTACGGCGAGGTGGCCCAGAGAATCGGGCGACCCCGGGCCGCTCGAGCCGTGGGCACGGTCATGGCCAACAACCCCGTACCGATCCTCGTCCCCTGCCACCGGGTCGTGGCCGCCTCGGGTCGACTCGGAGGCTTCTCCGCACCCCAGGGACCGCGATTGAAGAAGCGGTTGCTGGCTCTCGAGGAGGCCGGAGCCGGGTAGAGCGTGGTGGGGCGAGGCTCGGATTGGCCGGTAGCGAGAGCCCCGGTGCGGGGGTACAATTCAGCCCGCACGCACCCCCGAGACGCTCGCCGGTCACCGCCGCATGTCACTCTCTTCGGTCCGCCCCGACGCCCGCGAACTGGTGTTTCACCTCTTCGGACGATCGGTGCATCCGGAACTGCTCGACGTGAGGGCCGAGGCCGAGATCTGGCACGACAAGTACTGGGCCTCGCTGAAACTCACCGACACCGGGCACATGGTCTCGCTGAGAGTCAAAGACGAGACCGTGACCGAGGTCACCTCCGCTCGTGAGCACCCTCTGCCCCAGTCTCGACAACTGCTCGAAGACCGCATCCGCGGCAGCCGGCACGAGACGCTGGAGTTCGACAACGGGATCCGATACCACGCCAGCTTCCAGCTCGAACAACTCGACCCCGAGGTGTTCCTGCACGTGCACCAAGAGTTGCTCGAGGACAGCCGCACGGCCGCCGTCGCGTTCAGCTTCCCCAGCACCGGCCGCTTCGACCCGGCCCCGCTGTCCTTGATCACCACCGACAGCACCCCCAACAGCCTGCTGGTCAACGCATTCCACACCTTCCCCGAAAACGGCGCCGTCGTAAAAACCCAGTCCCTGTTCGAACTCTAACCCCCAGGGACTGGCTGTCTCGCCGCCCGCTCATCGGGACAGCCACTCCCCACCTACTTATCCCTTCAAGTCAAAAACCAGCAAGTGGTCCCGGTCCTTAACCAGCAGCTTCGAACCCACCAGCGCCGGATGAGCCCAAGTCGCCGTTTCGGACACCCGGTACTTCGCCAGTTCCCGGTACCCACCCGCCTCAGCCGCCACCACCAGCAACTCACCTCCGGTTGTCAGCACCAGTAAGACACCGGCGGCAGCCACGATCGCCGCGTTCTCGGCCAGCCGACCCTGTGTCGCCCAGGCCATCTTGCCGGTGGCCGGGTCGATACAGAACAACTGCCCCCGACGCCGGTGACTCAGGCCGTACACCTTCCCACCAACCAGCACCGGGCTGCTCATGTACATCGAGATCTCGCGGTTCTTCCACGCCCCCGCGGTCCGAAACCGGTTGCCTCGGGCCGTGACCTCCAATGCCACCGTCGGCTGGTTGTAGCCACCCAGGATCAATCGCCCGCCGGCCACCAGCGGCGTGATGCTGTTCTGGTCGTACTGAGTCGTAAACGGCACTCGCCACAGGATGCCCCCGGTGGCCGGATCGACGCCCAGGTGGAACTTCTGAGACTGGGCGACCAGGTGCGGCTTACCGCCCAGGTTGACCATCACGGGCGAGGTGTACGACGGGCCATCCTTGGCCCAACGCCACGCGACCTTCCCGCTGGACAGCTCGAACGCGGTCAACGCCCCGTCATCGTGGCCACCCACGTGCACGATCACCCGGCCGCCGACAATGATCGGCGAGGCGGCGTGGCCATAAAGCGGTGAGGTCGTTTTGTGCTGACGACTGAACTCGTGCGACCACACCTTGCGACCACTCGTGATGTCCCAGCACGCCAGAATCCCGCTGATGCCGAAGGTGACCAGCCGGTTGCCCGACACCACGGGGGTCGCCTTGGGCCCGGGACCATGATCCTTTGCGGCCGAATTGACCTTGTAGGACGCCCGATATCCGCTCTTCCACAACTCGCGGCCGGTGCCCAGGTCGAACGCCCGCACCATCTCCTGGTCGCCGTCGCGAGACATCTGGTACACGCGCCCCGACTGCACCACCGGCGACGAATGGCCCAGGCCCACCTTTTTCCCCCACGCACGGCCCAGCGACTGAGGCCACTTCGCCGGCAAACCCGCTGCATCGGCCACGCCATCACGAGCCGGGCCACGCCACTGAGGCCAATCTGCGGCAGAGGCCTCGCCGGTGAACGTCACCCACACCAACACGAATCCCAGCGCAGTCCGCATCACAGCCCCTCCATCGGAATCGGCTCAGTGTACCAGCCCGTCAGCAAATTGGAGCCAAAGGCGAAACCCCGTGTCGGCTCCACTTGAACTCGCTCAGGTAAACCAGAAACAATGGAGTCTCCGCATGTTCGCCGAGCACGAATTCCTCGTGATCAAGGTGATCGAGCGACTTTCATCGAACACGCCCTCCCGAGTTGAACATGTCCACTCCTGTTCGCTGCCTCATCGCACTCCTGGTCACCACGCTCGTGTCCGCCGCACAGGCAAAGGACATCCGCAAGACGGCCCCCGTCCCCAAGCCGCTTTCCCAGGACATACACCTCGACCAGGGCCAGGCCGTCACCATCAGCGCCCGCATCGACAGGCCCTCAACCCTGCCCGACAACGGTCGACTCAGGGCCACCTGGGCACTCCTTCGAGCCGACGATCCCAAGCAGTTTTCCAACCCGAAAACGGCAAAGACCACCCGCAAGGCCGACGCACAGGGCATCTACACACTCCCAACACCCAACTGGACAAAACTCCTCCACGCGCTCGACCCCGACGTGTTCACCGTCTACCGCGCGCCGATCGCCGGGACCTACCAGCTGCAGGTCTCGACCGAGCAGGGCGAGGTCAAGCTGTTCCGAGGCGGCCGCTGGCGCGAAAAGGGACAGGCACCACTCAGTCGACCCGCGGCACCGAAAGTCGCCTGGATCAATGGCCACTCGGTCGACGTCACCGTCGAGATCCGCCAGATCGACGCCCGACCCGCCGGCAACCGGCTGTTCATCGAAGCCGAACCCAATGACACCCCCGAACAGGCTCAGCCACTGCCACTCAGGAAGTCCCCCGAGGACTACTCGCTGAGGGTCGTCGGGGGGGCCGATGACATCGAGTACTACGACAACAGCCGGGTCGGACAAAGCGGAGACGACTGGTTCCGGCTCGAATTCCCCGGCACCGCGCCGCGACTGCTGACCGCCTGCCTGTCGATCCCCGACCAGTTGATCGCCGCACGGATCCGCTGCTACACGCTGCCGGAAAAGACGGCCACCGTCGGCTCCGATTCGCTGCTGCCGCTGGGAGACGAATACACCGAGGGGAAGAACTCCAACGAACGGGTCCACCAGCAGCAGGAACAGCACCGGATCGCGATCAACCGGCTCCTGAAACCCGGACAGGTCTACTTCCTGCGAGTCGAAAGCAACTCGCCCGGCTACGAACTCGACCTCCGCATCGTCCGCCCCGCACCATTCACCGACCCGCGGCAGGCCGTAAGACACGGTCTCTACGACCACGTCGGACAGGTCGACAGCTGGCTGGCCAACCGGCCACGAGGAGCCAGTGTCGAGCGGCGGATCCGAGACACGGGCAACCTGCTGGGGACCCAGTGCATGAGTTGCCACACGCAGAGCGGAGTGTGGGGGCCGGCGATCCCGCTGACCCAGGGCTACCGCATTCGCAATATCCAGCTGTTCCGCAACCTGGTCAACATCTGTTACCAGTCGATGAGACCGACCAACAAGCTGATCGATGCCGCCAACAACACCAGCCTGGCTCCGCTGGACCTCGGCGACGGACCCGCCGGCACCCGGGTCGCCGGACACTCGGTCGTCTCGGTCGAACGCTTCCGGGCCCCGCGGGCCCTGCAGAGCAAACAGGCCATCCGCGCCGCCAACTTCATTCTCCAGTCCGGTGACCCCGGTGGCATCAACGCCGCCGGACCCGGTGCCAATGTCGGCAAGAGCGTGGTGTTCAGCTATGCCGGTGAAGTGTTGTACGAGGCCTGGAAGGCGACTGGAGATCCCAAGTACTTCCGCGGCCTCGAAGACAAGGCCCGCAAGGTGCTCGGCGTCAAACCGGTCTACACCGACGATATGGCCCACCGCGTCGAACTGCTCATGAGGTACTTTCCGGCCGATTATTCCGCGGTCGCCGCTGGAGTGGCCAAGATGGAAACGACCCAGCCCAAGGCCACCTCGCGAGTGCCCTACAAGGGGAAGAAGACCACCCCCGAAGAAGCCGTCCGACTCGCCGAGCGAATCAAGACACAGGTCGCCACCGACCTGCGGCGACTCAGGCACATCCAGAACGCCGACGGCACCTGGGGATTTGGCCCCGGCAAGAGCCTCGACGGAGGCAAGAGCTTCAAGGCCGATGGAAACATCAAGCCCGAACCCTCGCCGACCGCACTGGCCCTGATCGCATTCCAGGCCGCCGGCTTCACGCCCGAAGATCCCACCGTCAAGAAAGGAGTCAAGGGACTGCTGGGCCTGCAGCACCCCAGCGGGTACTGGAAGGGCAAGTCGCAGACCGGGTTCGTCTCCACCAGCTACGCCCTCCACGCACTCTCTCGCCTGTTCCCGGTCGAGCCCGAACAGACCACCGCCGACGACTTTGCAGCGGGGAAGAACGAGACGCTCGCCGAGACGATCGATAGGGCCAGACGACTCTCGACGACCGAGAACCCATCCCTGGTGCCGCTGATGAAGGAACTGGCCAGCCACGACAGCCCGCTGGTTCGCTACTGGGCGTTGATCGGACTCGGCACAGCACCGTCTGACCAGGGAGTCGCACCGCTGGCCCGCGGACTCGGTGACCCGGTCAAGGCGGTCCGCGAAGCCGCCGCCTGGGGACTCAGGCAACTGCTGATCGACAACCGGGGCTGGAAAGCGGTCGCCCGGGCCGCCCACTCGAGCGACGACCGCACCCGAGCCGCACTGGCGCGGGCGCTGGTGATGAGAGTCGACGGGGTGATGCCCGGGATCGATATCCCCTGGGATCAACTCACCGGGATCATCAGCTCGATGATGCTCGAAGACTCGCACCCCGCCGTCAGAGCCTGGGCCACCCGCGCCAGCTGGAACTGGTGGGTCTGGAACCCGCCGGTCCGCACCGCGCTCAACCAGGCATGGATCAATCGACTCAGCCGACCCGAACCCAACCACCTGGCAGAGAACGGGCTGAGGTATCAGGCTCACGCTCTGTTTGTCGCCAATGGCCACAAGGCCAATGGCTCGCGGCAGCATCAGTACACCAAGCTCGACAAGCTGTTTCTCGACCTCGATGCCGCACTCGAGCAGGCTCTCGAAAACGACCCCGTCCTGGCACGGCGGCTGGCTCGACGACTCGTCGTCGTCGCCGCCACCTTCTACAACACCTCCGGAGGCGACGGGGGTCCGGGGCAGATGGGCTACATCACCCCCAGCTCCGGAGATCTCTTCGGACACGCCGTGCTCGCCTACTTGGATATCGTCGACCCCAAGCTGAGCAAGGACCTCGCCGGAGCCAGCCTGCTGCCGGTCCGCATCGGACTCGAAGGAGCCGCCAATGTCCCGCATCAGCCGCTGCAGCAGAAGCTGATCGAGTACTCCCTCGAAGGACCCGAAGTACTCAGGGCCGTCGCCGCCAGCAGCGTGTCCGATCCCAGGTCCGCCAAGTTCGTCGCCGTCCCCGAACTGGTCGAACCGCTCTTGAGACAGATCAAACGCGGAGCCAACGAACCGCCTCGGCGCGCTCAACTCTCGGACCCCGTGCTCAAACTCTTCGGACGAGTCCGCTGGGTCGTCCCGCAGAACAAGGACCAGCAGCACGAGGTCTTCGGGTACCTCGTGCCCAAGTTCCCACCCTTCGCCTCGGCCGCACAAATCAAGAAGAACCCCGATCCGGCCAAGCGGGCCGAACTGGGCAAGCAAATGGACGCGGGCTGGTACCTGGCCACCGGACTGGGCGACGCCCTGGGTCGTAACCCCGACCTGCACATCGATATGGCACTCGAGTTCCTGCCCAGGAAGTTCCAGAACCAACTCGATGCCCAATTCTGGCTGCCCAGCGTCACCTGGATCCTGACTCACAAGACCAAGCTGCCGGAGGTCCAGGTCAAGAAAGGGCAACTGCCCCCGATCGATCCCTTCGCCACGCACCGCACCCGCGCGCTGCAGCTGTTCCTCGATCAGCTCAAGGCCACCGCCGATCCCAGGACTCGGGCCGTCGCCGTGACCATGGCCCAGGCGACGGCACTGAGACGAAACCCCGAGGTGCTCAACGCGTTGGACGCGATGCTGAAGTTCGAGA
>Ga0310125_10000906_pt1 | contig 14544 bp, 8 predicted proteins | sample CB11b_Tmax_Bot8__FD_203508 | JGI IMG/M metagenome (GOLD analysis project Ga0310125, IMG submission 203508) | Marine microbial communities from Western Arctic Ocean, Canada - CB11b_Tmax_Bot8 | ecosystem: Environmental > Aquatic > Marine > Oceanic | place: Canada: Western Arctic Ocean | collected... | reverse complement strand
CACGGATGACATGGCGGACACTCCATGTCTGCCCGTCATCTTCGCTGAACCGAGCGGCGATACACTCCCCTCCGTTACTTCGGTCTCCATAGCAACAGCAGAGCCGACCGTCAGCCAGCAATATGAGTGCGGATGGATTTCCGTTGTGGTAGGCGCCGGTCTCCACCTCGGTGTTGTCAACTTTCGAAAGGTAACTCCATGACAACCCGTTGTCCTCACTCTGGTAGCAGTCGATCCAGTGATTCCATGGAGATTTCCGCCGAAGCGCGGCGATGATCTTGGTTTTAGAGATTCTGACTGGTTGGGGCATGACACCGCGGCACGGATCGTTCCAGGGTACAATCCATGACACAAATGAAAACGTCTTGCCGCCATCATCGCTGCGGACGAGAAAGCTCTTCTCTACCAGCGAAATCTGCAGGTCACGACCAGAGGGGTCTGTGCGGATCCGAGCTGACAGGAACAAGTACAGTTCGTTTGAATCTCCCACGAGATATGCCGTTCTGCCGGTGAACTCCTTGCCCGCCAGTTCGGGATGATCCAGTAGGTCACCGAAATCAAAGGGACCGTTCCACGATACGCCACGGTCATCACTGTAGAACCAGTGCGCACCTTCATTCCCGTGATAACCATTTCCCACAACACGCATGACAAAACCGGGGCCAGAAAAATCCACGTTCCCTTCAGGCGGTTTGGGGACCAGTGACTGGCCTACATAGTTTTCCGGCCGCCACTCGTTCCATGTTTCGCCGCCGTCATGGCTGCGGGACAACCAGGACTCAAATGGGCGGTCTTCCCGGCACTGATGTCCAGGATTGACCCCCTGAAATGTGCCACGAATGAATCCAACCAGCAGTTCGTTACCCCACTGCCAACTGGGTCCGTTATCACCATTAACTGCGGGAATTGCAGCCCAGGCGTCCTCGTGGTAGTAGACCACCGTGTGTGTTAGCGATTCAATTGTCATTACATGTTGCTCCTGCTAAATTGGAGATTGCCCATTGGGTTTAGGATCAGGCCCGTACCGGCAATGCAAATTTAATCGGTGATCATCCGTAAAACAACTTTGTGTCTTTTCTCAAGTTGCCGTCAATGCTTGTGATGGGTGGAAATGGCAGCCAGTGTGATGGATCGTGTAAAACACTTACCGTTACCTCAGTTCGCCTGTTGCCAACCAAACTACTGCCCGGCTTGGTACATCTGGTGGGTGGTGTTGTCACTGGGGCAAACCCGCATCAGGATATATTTGTGTTAGGCAGAAAAATAAATTACCGTTTGTTCCAAGGCATAGTTCATTTGGAAATTAGATAGTTCAAGTGATTTGTTTTTTTTATGTCCACTCCGATACCCATAGAACCCGAATCCGCCTTTAGCGGCCCGTACCTGCCGGCGCATACACCCAAACTCATAACGCCCGACCTTGATCCACCCGGTGCTGATCAGTTGGGACTTACCCGCCAGGAGATCAGCCAGTTTCGCGAACTGGGTTTCATCATTAAAAGAGGTTTGATTCCACCACATCTGTTTCGTGATGTGATGGATCTTTGGTGGCAGCAGCCGCCTGTCGTGTCGGCGAAGATGAAACCCGATGACCCGGCGACCTGGATGGCACCGGGCAGGCATTGGCCGAAGGATAACCGCTGGGGGCTGGCGGATAACTGGATGGGGCAAGGCCCCTGGCCTGCGGCGGCGGATCCGCGGCCTGGAGCTGATATTGGAGAGCGGGTGGGCCGGTTGGCTCATAAATTAAGTATTTCCTCATCGGATGCAGGTGGTGGTAATGATGCTTGGCGCTGGCATGGTGCTGGACATGATCCGGCATTAGTTGACGTGACTTCTGGGCACCGAAAGATGCTTCACATGGTTGAGTTGCTGTTGGGTGGTCCGGTGAAGTTGCCGCATCGTCATCGAGGTATTTATTCCATTTTCCCTGCAGATGAAAACGCGGGGCCAAGTGAATTGGCCACGCATATGGATGCGAATGTGACCGAGCTGCTGGCGGTGACTTACCTGGAGGATGTTGGGCCGCAGGCAGGAGGGTTCACGGTCTACCCGGCTTCAGCCCATGCGTTGTATCACACCTCCGAGCAGGCGCTGAACTGGGTGCCCACCAAGCGGTCGAAGGCGGTTTATGGTGACATTATGGCGAACGTGCAACCCGTTGAGTTTATTGGCAAGGCCGGTGATGTCATGTTCTGTCATGGCTGGACGATGCATTCACGCGGTATCCATGACAGTGATCGTATTCGTATTGCGGCGATTCATGATTTCAACAGGGTCAAGCAGCGCGGTCATGTGCTTTGGACTGCAGCCGGGAAGCATGGCGGTCCCCGCGTTCACTGTGATATGGATGGCATCTTCAACTTTCCAACTGATACCGATGACGATCCTGCTGATGGCATGCGTGAGGTAACGGCCAAGTGGATTTTGGACGTCAATGAATTTTCGCATTTCAGGCAACCGCCACGGGATGACATCTTTGCCGAATGGAACATTGGCCAATATCCAGTAGAAGGTAACGTGGTTGCCGAGCCGTCTTGGTGGGAGAAATATAATCTGCCCATGTTACCTACGGGTGATGTTCCACGCGGTGGTGGCGGAACGCCGGCAGTTCCGTTGTCTGACATTGCCGGTTATGAAGGTGATGGCCGTTGGCAGGTGGTGTCACGGGCAAATGATTGGATGGCTGACTAGTCCTTATCCGCCGGTTCGTGGGTGGGTGCGTTGACGATTACTGGATTTGCCGGCTTCTTCTATTGAAAATCCGTTAAACCTTTAGGTGTGTGCTACGAATAAGGGCCGCGCCTCGGTGCGTGTTTCAATACATTTGTAATACAGCGGAGATAGACCATCAAATTTTTCATGTCAATGCTATTGTGGGCTTGCTGTCTCTTTGTGTTGGCATTTCAACTCACGGTGCCGTAACGCTTGAGATGATTCAGTTGAGTATTGGGGCTGACGAACCTCTGGAATTCACCAGCTCACCGAGTGTGGCCATTCCAGATGGGATGCCGGAAAACCCGGCAAAAGATCAACGGGTAATTGATCACACCGGAAGGATCAGCGTCCTCAATGTATATTTGGATATCTCTCATCACTTTTGCGTATCGTCAGGCCAAGCGGAAAATACTGCTAGCGATATGACGCGTGCCACCCAAGTTGTTGCCGTCGACCTTCATGAAGTAGTAGGCACAAAAGATTCGTCCATCATCCAGTTCCGTGGCCACTGGATAACCCAGGTCCCAATCACTACCGTCGGCACGAATGACTGTTTCTGTGGACCATGATTTACCCGCATCCTCACTGGCGACAAGGCCGATCCCAAATGGGGGTTGACGCCGGGCAAAGATCACGATGATCCGCCCGTCACGCAGCTGCAACGGCCATGGCGAACGGTAGCGGGGGCCCACGCGTCGCGCCCCGGGCCAGACATGGTCTCGACCCAGTGCCATCCATGGAGATTGCCCCCATCGCACGATGGGTTGTGGACCACTCCAACTGTAGCCGCCATCATCCGAATAGTTCATTTGAATCACATCACGAAGACCGGCGATATTAAGCATGTAACACTGCAATCGCCCGTCCGGAAGAAGAATCAATGCCCCGTAGGTTGCTCTTCCCCGACCCGTTGGGTCGCGGTACACTTCGGCATTCTGTTTCCAGGTCAGGCCCTGATCGTCGGTCCCGTAAACCCCCAGCGCCCAGGAACCGGACGGTGCCTTGCTGGTGGCAACCACCAGTTGCGAGCCGTCGAGAAATTGCACGGGGGCTGCACCGTCGATGTGCACATAGTTCATGCCGGATGGCGGCGAAACACGCGTGGGAACCGTCTCCCATGTGTGGCCACGATCACCGGAACGAAATGCGTAACACTCCAGTGACGGGTGGCCATCGTCATTCGGTGGACCGGATGCGGGCCGAGAAAAATAGATCGATGCATCCCGATCCGAAAGGTTAATTGTCTCACGGGAACGCTTGGTGTCGTTAGACCGAGCTAGGATCACTCGCTTGTCCTCGAGGTCCAGCGAGTCATCCCAGATGACAACCTCATTTTCACGCGGCCATGTCTGGCCGTGATCCAGTGACCGTTGCAGGAGAATCTTGGCCCTTCCCTTGTAGCCGCCAAATTGTCCATGCTTGACATCAGCCCCTGTCTGATAGTTACAAGGTGCATGGTGATGAACCACGGTGATTTCGCCATGACCGTAGTTCCCGATGGGACACTGCCTCGGATGGGCGCACATCCGATCCTGGCTGTAACACATCTTGTTGTGGTGTATGTCAATGAGTTTCGGGTTTTGGGGTTGCATTGTCATTTGTGAAAATGATGGTCCGTTCCTTGTCTGTTCACAGGTTTTGATTATCTGAGAACTATTACGGAAGGTGGGGTTGGGATTATCGTACCCAGTGTCGGTAAAGCGGTTGCACGTTATCGTGTAATTGTTTGAAGACATCGCCCGGGACCGCCGGCACCTCGTTGTCCACAAGTCCTGGTTCATCCACGATCCGTTGTCTCTCTTGAGAACCTGGCATCAGTACATCCAGGTTCAGCCACCATGGTGCATAACGCACCACCATTCCTACGCGCGGAGCATCACTGGTATTGCACGCGGTCGTGTGCCACAAGCGGCTGTCGAAGACCAGTACACTTCCTGCCGGACCGATAATGTGCATTTCGGTTGGATATTCCCTGAAACGGTCAACTCCCATATTCCCCGTCGGGTTGTTGTTCGTGCGATGACTTCCAGGAACGATTAATGTTCCGCCGTTTTCCCTGCTGAAATCCGAAAGCATCCACAGGGTGGAGAGCTGGACCGGAGCGTCAGCGTATGGAGCTGGGATGTGTCCTGCTTTTTCCTGGTTGAAAGGCCAGTCCGCATGCCAACCACCACGTTGGTTGCCCGGATTGCTTATCAGTGTATTGGTATATGAAATCCGTACATGGGGTCCGAACCACTTTGTGGCCACACCAAGAATCCGGTCATCTGAAAGGTGCGGCAGGAAAGTGGGGATGTGATCCAGGATCCCTCTGGCACTGTGTACGCCTTGGTATGTCTTACTGGCGCCTTGGACGGCAGTTACGGTTTCCGCCTCAATGCGTACCGTTTCGATTTCATCGGTGGGGATAACCCCTTTTACCACGAACCAGCCATCCATCTGTACATGTCCCAGGATCTGGCTGGGATCCATGGAGGTGTGTGTTGTGATATCGGGTTGGTGTGGACGACTCATTTAGGGTTGTTGGAGAGGGCCATGATCGACCCGGGTGTATTTTGAAGCTGACAACCTTTATTGTACCGCAGGGTGGTCTTTACGAGAGTTCATTGCCATGGTTTTCAACGATTATTCTGGTGTGATGGGGTGTTAGAACGCACATTCCAGGTCTGTTTTGGAGCGGTGCCAGTTGGTTGGCACATACACAACGGCTCATGGTGTCGTATCCGAGGGGTTGTTCCATGCGTTGTTCTTTGTGAAAGGTTCAGGAGTTTTAAGTGGGTATAATTAGGTCCGCGTTAGGTACAGCAGATCTGACTGGCATGTGGCCGCGATGGTAGGAATGAAAGCAATCATTTTAAGCCTAAGTATTACAAAGGAGAGGTAATGCCTTTTTCAATCCATAACCGTTCCAAGGTTTGGTTCATTGTGTGGATGTGGGTGACCGCTTTGGCGATCACCGGTTCTGTATCGGCGGAAACAATTACCTTTCAGCAAGGTACCGATGGTTATGAACGTGCCCAAGACACGTCCATTCGTTGGGGGTTTACAACCAACACCGGAGACACTCCCGACTACGATCATAACCATGGTGGCGACCCGGGTGCCTATGAGATGTGGAGAACTAACGGTGGGCGTTCTTCAATTCTGGAGGTCGGTAATTTCTACCATGCAGACTTAGGCGGCCTTGGGGAAGGCCGAGCCAGTTTTGAGGCTGGTCCGATTTATCGCTATTCGCGAATGTTCATTCGGTTCCGCGACGTGCTTGGTACCGGTCCTGGTCAAGTTTCACCGGATGCCGATATCGCCAGTGCCACACTTCGACTTTATAACACCTATGACCTGGGAGCGGAAAAAGCCGCCGGTGGTGCGTTTAGAGGAGATACCGTTACCCTGGTCCACTCCGGTGATGTTCATGAGTTCGACTACCCCAATATGGTTGCCGAGCCCAAACTCAATGCGGGGAGAGTGGTTGTTTATCCTTTACTTGTCGGACTTACGTACGGTTTCCATGATGGCGCTGCTGCAAAGGGGAAGGTGACGGCGTTTCAGAAGAGGCTCTTGAAAACGGACTGGGCCATGGGAGACACCTGCCCGTTACAGAAAGTGGCGCGTAATGATCCATTTGGAATGGCATTTGCCTGTGGGCCAATTGATCAAGAAGAATACGATGCATCTCATCCTGGTGTCCTCGATGTGTTTCAGGATGCGACGGAGGGCTTCAAGGATTTTGATGTCACCAAAATGATAGATGTTGTCACAGGCCATGGCCTGTACTTGACGGCCTTAACCCCGGAGGGTGAACTGCCGACCATGGATATCAATTATGCCAATGCATATCACTCCAGTGAGTTTGGAAACATCTACGATAACGACGGTAACTTGGTTTCCAGTGCTTCTGGCGAGGACATTGCAACCCGGCCCATGCTGGTGATTGAACTTGGCAGTTCAAATATACCTGGTGATGCCAATGGTGACGGTGTTGTGGATGTGGCGGACCTTGGGATCTTGGGCGCCAATTTCAACCTTACCGGTGTCGGGGTTCACGACAGCGACTTTAACGGCGACGGTGTTGTGGATGTGGCCGATCTTGGCATTCTTGGTGCCAACTGGACCGCAGCCCAGGTGGTGGGTAATGCGGTGGCTTTGGTTCCAGAACCCACAACCCTGGCTCTTCTTGGAATGAGTGTGTTGGTGGTTGCCCGCAGGTGGTGATCAGAATATTCATTTAAATTGTTAATCCCACAGTTCACGGATTGTATACGGTGTTCTACTGCATCAACTTCACAGGTGACGGCATGAAGGCTTCTAGATTCAGAGCGATATTGGGCACTTCACTCATGGCAATAGTAGCCAATTTGTTATTACCCTCCGCCCTGATCTATGAGGCGCAAGCGGTAAATATTATCCTTAACTTTGAATCTGGGAAATCAGATGACGCGGCGGATGCTTTTGATCCTAATGGAGTGGCTCTGCAGGAAATGTTTGAAATAGCCGAATCGTTTTATCAGGATGTCTTTGAGGATTCCTATGATCTGACAATTAACTACTGGTATGACACTCTGTCCGATGCAGATGGCACTCTTGGGTTGCACTCCCTTCTCAAGCAATCTGACGGTCGTGAGGTAAAAGCAAAAATACGTATTGATAGCACTGACGGCGGCAGCCCACGGAACTGGTTTGTCGATTCAACACCCGATGATCACAGCGAGTTTTCCCTCACCCAGCAATTCTTTGAGAATCTGTCCAGCACCGAACAGACGGACTTCTTTAACTTTAGTAGTGCTGGCAATATCCCCGGCAAGTTCGAGGTGGGGTACTTGGGGTCTGCTGCATCCAGCACCAGTACTGCTGCAAGTGGACACGATATGCTCAGTGTTGTCCTGCACGAAGTGGGGCATGCTCTCGGCATGGCTTCGGCAAATAAATCCACCAAGAATGAAACTGATGATGGCGATTATGACTTCAATTCGGATTTCATTTTCGGACAGACCCTGGCGGTAGAAACTGCTAATGATTCAGGCGATGACAATGAAGATATTTCTCACCTTGAAATTGTCAGAGCAATGATGACGCCCGGTATTTCCATGGGTATGCGGATGCTTCCCAGTCATACCGACCTGTTTGCCATGGCCGCCGCACATAGCTATGTGGATATCGATGTGCCCAGGCGCGAAATGTATGGGGGTACCAACTGGAATACGAATGACAATTGGTCTGGGGATAAGGTGCCCGGTTCTGCTGATGACGCATTTGTCCGTCATGATGGAAATGTAACACTTAATGATGATGGCAGTGCCAACGATCTGTTCGTAGGCAGCAGCACCTCTAGTACGCTTACCACCGTCACGACAAATAACAATCGCCTGTGGGCCAGGGGTGTCATCATCCTTGGTCAGCCGAAGAACAATGCAGTGTCGGGGCTGGCGGGCAGGGGGACGATCAATGTGGGGGGCAGTGGCAGCGGAACACCGAAACTGGTGGCTTCACAGATCATGGTGAATGACGGAAGTTCTTTGAGCCTGACCGATAGTGATGCACTTGTCGATGCAGAGGAAATCACCATTGAGCCGGGCGGAGAGCTGAATGGTCATGGCACGGTAGATGTATTAATGCAACTGACGAACAATGGTCAGATCATTGCTGATGGCAACTTGGCATTCACTTCATTTACGCCGGCCAATGTCTTTAATCTGGACGGCGTTGACAGCGAGGGATTAGGAAATATTGACGCAAGTGACGGCAGCATTACTTTTGAAAATGGCAACATTGTGGACCCCTTCGGCGGAACAATAACCATTGGTGAAGGACACAATGTAGATATTGATAACAGTGATGGTTTTGTGCTAGGCAACAATGGCGTACTTGTCCTGTCGGGGGGAGCCTCTTCATTCATGCCCTCTTACACTAAAGGGCCCCAAGCGTCCCTTTCAGGATCAGTGATTGATATAAGGGGATATGTCGATGTGACCGGTAACACAAGGATCGAAGCCGATACCATTATCTTCAGTGACGATGACACGAAGGACGCTCAAGTATGGGCGGTGCAAGCTGACGACCGTTTGACCCTGGTGAGTGACGATATCCAGTTCGAAGGCGGGCAATACAAGGGTACGGGTGTCATGACGCAATCAGGCGATGCCACGGTCTACGCCGATACGACCATTGATATAGATCGCTATGACATGGATGGCAATAGTGATGACGCCATGACCACCATTCTGCCCGGCGTCATTTTGACTATCAACAGCAATATCGTTGACTACCGTGAAATTCCATTTCTCTACGAGACTCCTGGTTTTGATGGCATACTGAATGTGGTGGGCGGGACTGCTGATATCAACACGAATGACACATGGGATCTGGATGGTGAATTGATCCTGCAGCACAATTCCACTGATCCGGTACCCACGCTGGCAAGTAGTAGCCATCACGTAGCAGTTTCGGTATCGGGGAATATTAAAGTTGCTGGCAGCGGTTCCGATCGTATTGGCCGGATCGAGTCACCGATCGAATTCACATCCACCGGATCTGTTTCTTTAATCAGTGATCGTTACACACTGGAACTGAACGGTTCGACTACATTGGCGGGAGCTGAACTGGGGACCTTGAGCGGATCTTCGCCTGATTTCGGTACCATCGTGCAAAATGGTGATCTGAGTGTGACGGCCGACTCAATCATCGAAATGGGAATTTATGACTGGGATGGTAATGACAGTGCCAACCTCTCCACGACGACCGTTTCTTCCGGTGTGACCTTGTCAATCAAAGCAGATGGAATTGGGCCTTCAGGTTCAGGGAATCAATACGCCGGGACCCTAAACCTTCATGGCGCAACACTGGTAATGGATATTCCCGCCAGCCAGTGGGAATTGACTGGGCAGGTCAACCTGGCAGAATCGGACGGCATACGGCCATCCATAACAGGTATTGACCTGGTAACCGATGGAGGGGATATCTATGGCAGTGGTTCCATCGATGTGCCGGCAACGTTTTCGTCTGGGGCCACCATTGAGGTTTCAACCGGTGGGTCCATCGAACTCAACGAGGTGGTGACCTACGATGGCGCCCGATTCATCGGTTTAGGAACTCTTGAGCAGAATGCAGACGCCACGGTCACGGGGTCAACCACCATTGCGGTAGAAACGTTTGATTGGGATGGCATGGGTTCTGCCGATACCACGATCCCCCTTGGACAGGTGTTGACCATCCAGGTTCCCTACCTGGAGGATTTCAATAGCACACTGGATATTGACCATGGTGAATTGGCAATTACCGTTGACACGGCTTGGAGGATGGACGGCACCCTGAATCTCACCGGTAGCGGAATTCAGTATGGCCGATTGGTAAACGCCGGTGGTACATCGACCATGCAAGTCGGTGGGACCATCAATATCTCTGGCAATACCTATATTGCAGTGCCCATCCAACTGGATCACACTGCAACGGTGTCTTTGCCCAATAGCAGCGACAATCTCACCTTGGGTGGTGAATCTACTTTTTCCGGGGGAACCTTCAGCGGTGATGGTCTGCTGATCCAAAATTCGACTGCCACCATTGACGCAACGACCTTGGTTGATCTGGGGGTCTACGATATGGACGGGGCTGATGAGGACACATCGATTGATGTTGAAAACGGTGCGTTCCAAGTCAAAGTCAACACCATTGATGATGGTTCCAACATTTTTGACGGTAAACTCAATATTGCGGCTTCACAGAAAGCTGAAATTCAAACATCCGCCGGGACTTGGACATTGGGGATGGCAGGCCAAATCAACCTGGTCGGACCCACAACCGCGGGCACGCCACCTGCAATCCTGGCCGGCAGCAACCTTGAAGTGGTTGGCCAGATCAATGCAGAGGGTTTGACTCAGATCACCACCCCATTTGAACTTCTGTTTAGCGGTGAGTTGGATGCCGTTTCATCTGATACATGGGTGGATGTGAGTGGTCATAGCCGCATTTCAGGAGGGAAAATGATTGGCGACGGGACGGTTGGCCTCAATGGCGGATCGACCTTGTCAGGTTTTGGGAATATTGAGTCAGATTTCCATAACAGTGGCATTGTATCGCCTGGTCCCACTGCCGCAGATATTCTTGTCATGAAAAATAATCATGTGACCGGACCTGGAGATTTCACGGGACCTGGAACAATCGTTTGTGACGGATGCCTGTGGGATATAGGCACAAGTCCGGCCCAAATCAATGTCACCAATCTTGAGTTCACTTCTGACTCAACACTGCGAATTGAAATTGGTGGTAGCACGCCCGGCACGGGTTATGACCAACTGAACGTATCTGGAAAATTGACACTTGACGGTACCCTTGAACTGGTACTGATCAATGGTTTTTCTCCAAGCGGTGATGATACATTCGATATCATTTTTCTGGATGAGGGTGGTACGGGTGCCATGAGTGACGGCGTATTTTCTGCAGTTCAGGGCGCATTTCTAACTAGTGGTCTGACAATAGCACCAGTTTTCGGTGATGCGGATTCTGTTCTGACACTGAAAGCCGCGGTGGCGGGTGATGCGGATTTCGATGGGCATGTGGATATCGCGGATTTGGGGATTGTCGGCGCCAATTTCAATGCTGATGTCATGCAGTGGAACACCGGTGACTTCAACCTCGACGGCACAACAGATGTGTCAGATCTTGGCATTCTCGGTGCCAACTGGACCGCAGCGCAGGCGGCAGGCACCGCGGCGGCTTTGGTTCCTGAACCCGCAACCTTGGCTCTTCTTGGAATGAGTGTGCTGATGGTTGTCCGCAGGTGGTGATGTGTCATGTGAACATGAGGTTGGGGTACTTCTTTATTGTTCAGTGTCGAGTTGTGGCGGCTGGATCAGGATGATCGTTCGGTCAATCAGCGATCCTGGTAAAGCAATAGGTAGAGATTTTATGGTGATTGGAAAATATGTGCTGTTGATTGGCATGATTGGCTGTGCCTCGTGCTCACCACGGATAGGTATCACCTTGCCTGGTGAGAAAATTGTGAGTCGCGGCACGCAATGGGTTCGGTCTCATCCGTTCCATCTCAGTGCCCTGAGCAGCTGGGCCGATGGCAAGCTCTGGGATGCCGATCAATATCGGGGTGGTGGCTTTAATACCCTGATGGTCTGGGATCCGTGGAAAACCTTGTTTCAACGCTCTGCTGATGCGGGGTTGCCGTTTCATTACAACGTTCATCATCGACATGGCGAAACCCCCGAAGATTATGTCCAGCATGTACGGAAGATCGTGGAAAAATACCCCGGGTGCACGGGCCTCCTGGTCCATGATGAGCCGGTGTTGTGGCAATTGGAAAAGGTCAGGAAAGTATGTGATGCCTTAAAGCAGGCGTTTCCGGAAATACTTGTCTATTCCAATGCCCTGCCAATGGGGGCACGGCGGGCCACCAAGTATGGATTCGAAACAGAAGAAAATGCACCGGAGGACTTTTACAATGTGTATTTTGATCAGTTCGCGGAAGTTGTAAACGGCGATGTCCTCATGGTGGATATTTACCCGATTAATACCGGGCATTCACCACTGTATTTTTCCAATCTTGAGATTGTTCGTCGTAAGGGACTGGAACTTGGTATTCCCTACTGGCTGTTCATCCAGAGTTGGGATCGTGGTGGAGATGGCAAGCCGAGCGAAAGTGATTTGCGGTTTCAACTTTTCGCGTTGCTTGCCTATGGTTTCAAGGGCATTTCTTACTTTACATACGAGCCACTGCGCGGGACGGGGCTCACCGATGGCGAAAGTCAGCCTACAGAACTGTACTACCATGCGGCCCGTGCGAACAGGGAAGTTGGAAATTTGGGGCAGACCCTGCGGTTTCTGGTAAGTAGCGGTGTAGGATTTGTTGCCGGCCGCCATGGTCATGACGGTCAGGTTTACAGTCACCCGATCCCTTCGGGTATGCGCAGTTGGGACAGCCTGCCAACTCGTCCTCGGCAGCTGCTCGGCATCACGCTTGAAGATCAGGGTAGAGGCAAAGATGCAATATTCGCCACCTTTGAAGATGACCAGGGCCACGACTATTTCATGGTTGTGAACCTTTGGCATCACCACAAGATGTCATCTGCACAGACTGCACAGTCGGTGTCGCTTCATTTCAATCCCAAGGTGAAATCGGTCACACGTCTGTCGCGTGAAACCGCAATGCGCGAAACACTTGTGGTCAGGAATGGTGTCCTGCAACTCAAGCTGTCCGGTGGAACCGGTGACTTGTTTAAGTTGCATGATGAACCATTCCCCGGCCTGTGATCTTCAAGGGTATGTCCACGCGTTTTGCGCCGGTGACCAAGGTCAATCCGGATCGGTTGATTTCAAGTTGACACATTGGCTCGGTGGGAAGGCAAGTTCCATATGCTGCAGGATTTAGGTCATCGGTGATCGTGTGGTATAATGAAATAACCATTTGTCTGGCCAGCGGCCTGGCTTGCAAACAAAATTATTGGAGGAAGTCGCGATGGATAAAGAATATTCGGTACATGGTTCATCTCACTGGCTGACGGTGATATTGCTTCTCTGGGTCATGGCATGCCCCGTGTCGGGAGTAGCTACAAGTTTCCGTGATGGTGTTTTGGGCTATGAGGGCACGGAAGATACGGTGATTATGTACAGGTGGGGAAACGATGCTGGAGCTTATGACTGGTGGATTATGAATCATGGTGGCAGTGGCGGGATTCCAATCCGGAACAGTTACTGGCAGGGGATGATTCGGTTTAAGGATATCTATGGTTCGGGTTCAAACCAGATACCGCTGGGGGGACAAATCGATAGTGCAACGATGCGGATGTACATGTACGAACGGATGGAACCGGGCACGTTTCTCGTCTATCCGATGATCACCGATGTTCCCAATTACGGCACGATGGACGGAGAGTACTCTACGGATAACTCTGTTGCGGCCAGGCACAGGGCAGGGCCATATAGTGATCCTGCATTGAGTTGGTATGGTGGTTCTTACGTGCTTACGGATGCCCTTGGATCGGGTAATGGTGACTACGATTCAACACTTGGGTCGGCGAGTGCCGGAATCCCCGGCTCCCCGGGTTGGGTTGAGTTTGATGTGACGGATCTTTTGAAGGAGGGATATGTTGGAAATGGTCTGTTGATTCGAGCAGGCCTGGGCCCGGGTTCTGCACCCGGCGGGTATTTGAATGCTAGTGAGTGGGGTGACATTGATTATCGACCTGAACTGGTGGTCGCATTTACCTTTCTGCTGCCTGGAGATGCTAATGGTGATGGCCTGGTTGATGTGGCAGATCTCGGTATTGTTGGCGCCAATTTTAATGTGATAGATGCACTTCGCAGCCATGGTAACTTCAATGGCGACGATATCGTGGACGTTGCGGACCTGGGCATCCTCGGTGCCAATTGGAGTGATGCGGTGCAGAAGGCAACCCAAGCAGCCGCGGTGCCTGAACCTGCAACCCTGTCACTGCTCGCAATGGGCCTGTTCGTGTCGGGCCGCAGGCGGCCAACGGGTCAGTAAGATGCCTTGTGGGTAGTTGCCGTGATAGATTTTCCTGTCAATCACATATTGGGGTTTGAAGTGGTGTTGATTTTCTGCATCTTGGGATTCGGACCATACTGGTTGTCGCCTTCATCACTATCCCGAACCAGGAAGACCAATAGCACGATCCATCCGACGATCGGAATGAACCAGAGCAACTGCCACCAACCACTTTTGTCGGTATCGTGCAGTCTGCGCGCTGCGACCGCCAACGTCGGGAGCACAATGCCCAAGCTGTAGAGATTCCCTAGCAGGTTGGAATTATTATCCGGAGCAACTATCGCTCCGATGAACCCAAGTACAAAGGCGATAATTACGGA
>Ga0310125_10000900_pt1 | contig 14632 bp, 12 predicted proteins | sample CB11b_Tmax_Bot8__FD_203508 | JGI IMG/M metagenome (GOLD analysis project Ga0310125, IMG submission 203508) | Marine microbial communities from Western Arctic Ocean, Canada - CB11b_Tmax_Bot8 | ecosystem: Environmental > Aquatic > Marine > Oceanic | place: Canada: Western Arctic Ocean | collected... | reverse complement strand
CCTGCGGCCTGCTCTCCCAGCACGGCCACTATTCCGGCAGCGGTGGGAGCAATATTCTCCCGTTCGTTGTAGACAGGGATGATTATGGAGTTCTCTGGCCCGCCCAAGGTCTACCTCAATTCGTGTCTACCGATTCGCATAAAATGGAATCGTATGGGTCAAGCCCTCGTCGAGCATCACACGTGCCTTGAACCCTGTGAGCTTATCTAGCTTGCTCACGTCCGGACATCGTCTGAGCACCGAGCTGCTCCGGCGTCCGCCCTCCACAAACGTGGGGAACTTGCCGAGCCGCTTGGTAACCAGTTGGGCTAGATCACGAATTGCAATCTCCTCGCGCGCGTTGCCAACATGGACGATCTCCTGATCTGCATTGGCACACTCCCCCACAAGGCACGTCGCCTCTACCGCATCGTCCACGTAGCAGAATGCGCGCGTTTCTACACCGCCATAGATCGTAAATGGGTCCTCGCCACTCGCCGCTCGCTCGATGAACTCTGGTATGACGTGTTTCTGGCCCATTCTGGGCCCGTACACGTTGTGATAGCGGATCACACTAGTTGGAACAGCCCTGTGGCTGCCCCAGTGCAAACAGAGGAATTCCCCAGCAAACTTGCTGGTCGCGTATGAGTAGCGCCTATCCGTCGGCTGCGGAAACGCCACCGGCACGCTCTCGTCCGTTGGTATTTTCAACAGGCCGAGTTGCTCGCATCCAGAGTAGACCTCCGACGTCGATGTGTAGACGAGCCTGCCTATGCTGATAGTCTCCAGTCGCTGCAAAAGAGAAAGCGTCACTAGCAGGTTAGTTCTCGCCACTTCATACGGCATCTCGTAGAACAGGCGTGTACCGTTGATTGCCGCTAGGTGATAGACGATGTCTAGTCGGGATGGGAGCGGTACATCATCCATGGGGCTCGTCATGTCAGCCTCCAGGAATGTCACTCTGTCGCCTTCTAAGACGCCCGTGAGATCCGCATCGTGTTTGCCAGCGTTCTTGAACAGGTTGTCAACGAGAATCACCTCGTCTCCCCTGTTTGCGCAGTATCTAGCAAGCGCCAGGCCAATAAATCCGGCACCCCCAGTGATTAGGACGCTACCCATGAGATCAAATTTCCTTTACAAAATTGGTGATCGTATTAATGACATGTTCCATGTGTTGTCTTGTCAGGCCCGGGTGAACACCAACAAAGAGCGCTCGGTCTCTAATATACCTACTGGTGGGTAGTTTTCCGTGGCTTCTACCAGGGGCGCTTCGAAAGGCTGGTTGATCTGGAAGGCACCCGCCAAATAGCGGTCGGGTTTCGACGCCATGTTGCTCAAGGTGCTCAGTGAACTCCCGTCGGGAAAAAGCTGCCTGCTCACGGAGAAGGATGGGAAACGTGTAGTACGTATGCTCATAGTCGCTGGCTGAGCCTGGGCACTCGAACAGGTCGCTCCAGTTGCTCAGGATATGTTGCCTCAGGTATCGGGCATGATTCTGGCGCTGTGCGTTCAAGGCGGGGAGTTTCCTTAATTGTTCGATTCCAAATGCCGCACAAATATCTGTCATGCGCACGTTGTAGCCGATTTGTGTGAATACGTAGCGCTTGTCGTAGTCTTCTAGAATTCCATCGTTGAAGTAGCGCGACTCTGCAATATCCTCCTGATCACAGCGCCCAAACTCCCGCAGAGACCGACACATGCGCGCGTAGTCTTCATTTGACGTCACAATCATCCCGCCTTCGCCGGTGGTCATGTTATGAGCCACAAAGAAGCTGAACGTCGCCAGATCTCCATAGCTGCCCACCTTTCGGCCATCAATTGCTGATCCGTGTGATTCACAGCAATCTTCGAGGACCAGAAGATGATGTCGTTGTGCTATCGACATTATTTCGTTCATTTCGGCCGGATAGCCAAGCGTGTGCACGGGCATGATGACCCGGGTCCGATCGGAGATTGCGGACTCGATCTCTGTTGGCGAGATGTTTAGTGTCTCCCGCGCTATGTCGACATAGACAGGCGTCAGCCCAATCTGGATTATTGGCATCGCAACCGTAGCGAATGTGGATGCTGGGACGATGACTTCGTCCCCGGGTTGGAGAGAATGCACGAGGCGGAGGCACTCAAGCGCAACGAGATTGGCTGAGGACCCGGAGTTGACGGCTACTCCGTGTTTGACCGAAATGTACTCAGCAAAGCTAGCTTCGAACGTCCGTACTCTGGGCCCCTGGGAGATCCATCCCTCCAGGATGGTGGTCATTGCGTGTGTCGCTTCAGCGGCGTTGAATACAGGCTCGGCGAGGCTCACTCGCTGGAAAAAGTCGTCGTCTACGTCGAAAGAATCCTTGTGCTTCTTTGATTCGTAGAATTCCTTCACGAGTCGCGTTAGCGCCGAAATATCGTCAGCCACGATTCCCTCTCTTAGGTTGACCTGAACGACAGAAGAGTGTCCTCGAGACCCTGCTGAAGAGGGTATTGGGGAGCCCACTGAAGCAGGCGAGCTGCCTTCCGTATGTCTGCCTGGTGGTCGACGTCGCCAGCTCGCCTTTTACCTGTCAAGTCAAATGAAAGCCGCTTGCTCGACCGAAGTTGCGCCGCGAGCTGCTCAACAAAGTCACCAATCCGGGTCATCTCACCGGAACCAATGTTCACCACGTCGAATGTCTCCAGGTGGTCCAGTTCAGCCACGCTAAGCACAATTGCTCTTGCGACGTCCCCAACGTACGTGAAATCGCGCCCAACGTCCGCTAAACCAAAATTGGCGACATCGCCTTCGCCTTTCAGTTTGGCAATTGCCTGGGGAACCAACTGGCTCGGCCCCGCGCCGGGACCGTATACGGTGAAGATGCGACATACCAAAACTTTGAGACCGTTTGCCCCGGCCCGACACTTCAGGTAGGACTCCGCGGCGAGTTTTGATGCCCCGAGCATTTCCACGGGCAGTGCTACCGCTTCTTCCTGGAAGGGAAGACTTGAACACCCAGAGTAAACGTAAACGCTGCTAGCGTACACCAGTAGTCTTGCACGCTTCTGGATTGCGTACTCTGCTACATTAACCGTCCCGTCGACATTACTCGCCCACTGAGCGGCGCTTTCCGGTCCAGCCAGAAACGTCCGTCTATCTCCCGCCAGGTGGACAACCACTTCCACTTCTTCTTCGGAGATTGCGTCGACCTGTTGCCGGTCTTCTAGGTCACAGCGAACATGTGTGTGTCGTCCCTCCCATCGGTCGTCATATGGGTCATCCTTTCTTCCGACGGTCACTACCCTCATTCGCGGGTATGCCGAAAGCAGGCTTTCCCGTACGTGGCCACCGATGAAGCCACCACCTCCCGTCACCATCGCGCATCCTACGGGAGTCGCGTTCAACGCCATGAGGGGCCCCAACAATCGAAGACTCGCTGCTCCTTCCTGAACACGATTTCCCCGTAGACGTCATGTGGGCAGCCGATGAATATCGCCTCGCTATCGCGGAGAACGACCTCCAATGGGACGAGGGTTGGGTCACTAACGTATGGGTCCGTACACAACACCTCCGCTCCTTCGTAGAATAAGAGCCGCTTCAGCCTGTACGCCAGCGACTCTCTGCTGTCGTCGTTGTTCGGCTTAAACGCCATTCCCAAAACCCCGACTGTCTTGTCCCTCAAAACCATTTCTCGTTTCGCCATGTTGAGGATGAAGTCAGGCATCGTCTCGTTCGTTAGCATCGCCTGATGACCCAGCCTGAAGAAGTCCCGGCTGTAGGATGCCAGCTGCATTGTGTCTTTGAACAAGCAAGGCCCAGCGGCGAATCCCGGCCGAGGAAAGCTCGCCATTCTCTCGTAGTCCAACATCATTGCGGACCTTATCCGCTCGAAGTCGAGTCCCTTCGACGTAGAGATCTCGTAAAATTCGTTTGCGATGGCAAACTGCACATACCGCCACGTATTACAGAATAGCTTTGCTATCTCCGCTTCCACGAAACTGAGCTCGATCACGTTGAGCGCCAGTCTCGAGAAAATGTCTCGCGCAACCTCCAAGCCTCGCGTGTCCGACGCTGCAACGATCTGTGGGATCTGCTTGAGTTCAACGAACCCTTGTCCCTGCGCTATACGCTCTGGGCAGAAGCAGACACTGACATCTAACCCCGACTTCTCTAGAAGCCCCACCACGTTCTCGGACGTCCCCGGGAACAAAGTGCTTCGCAGTACAACGCACTGGCCTGTTCTCAAAAATGGCTTCACGAGCTCAAGTGACTCGTACACCGGTTCCAGGTCTGGATTTAAATGCTCATCAACAGGTGTCCCGACTGTGAAGAAAATAACGTCGCACGCTTGTATCGGCTCATACTTCGTGGTGTAGGCGATTGACCATTCCTTAGATCTCGAGAGGTAAGAGTCAGACATTTCCTCCATGTACGGAAAGTTTCCCTGCTCAATTTGTCTTAGCTTCTGCGCGTCTCGATCGATCACCACAACATCTAGGCCGGCTTCGGCAAGCATGAGAGATAAAGGGAGGCCCACGTGCCCCGCTCCACCGATCACCGCTATGCGATAGGAATGTGGGTCTGTCATCGATCGCCTCCTCTCTGTAGGGCTGCATGTGCCAGAAACAGCACGGCCAGATCGAGGGCATGCTTGAGGTGCCCGTCTTTCACGAGCTGTGGCACTGCGGCAAGCGGCTCAAGGCGCAACTTAATCTCCTCCTCGAGCGTTTGCTGTTCTCTTCGTGACTGTCTCGTGAGCCCCGTTGCGGCGAAAGCCCATAGGGTAGTTTCATTTCGGCCCGAGTCAGGTGCCAGTGCGCCCAGAAGACACATTGACTCAGCGGCATAGCCAGTTTCTTCAAGGAGCTCCCGCGCAGCTGCTTCAGCCGGCATTTCTCCTGCTTCTACGTGGCCGCTCGGAAGCTCCAGGCTTCTTGTTCTCAAAGCGGGGCGGAATTGCTCTACGAGAAGGAGTTGGTCATCTGGTGTGACCGCGTAGACCGTTACGTAGTCATCGGTGCGGATCGTGTAGTACGGCTCTGTGTAGCCCTCAACGTCATTCGACGCGACGACTAACCAAGAATTTGAGAATACTACCTGGGAGGCGCGAATCCTGGACATAGCGCACTTCTGGATTTTCCCCATCGGGATGGACCAACATGGGTTTGACTTTCGTGCGACGCACAAAGTCTTTGTAATGATATCTCGCGGTGCAGATGCGGATCAATTCAAGCCTTAGGTCGAACACCTCAACGGGCTCAGTTCGACTTTTTGCCGTAATCCTCGGAAGCCTCGGAACAAGCCAGAAGTCGCTGCCGGCACCGCGGCTGGGCTCAGGAACCAACTCTAACTCAGAAACTCGTCTCCGAGCTGACCGTTGAAGCTCTCGATGTAGCCGTCCTCGAGCAAGCGATCTGCATCCATGCGGGGAAAAAGGTTCGCCCGAGCGCTAACCAGCGTCAGCAGATTCGTTCGTGATGTGCTCAATCGTACATACGGCCGGCGTTTGAAACATTCCGATAGGCTATCGGGGCATACTGGTCGTAGCTCTGATGCACTCTGATAGGTAGATGAACGTCAACGATGAAGTCTCTAATCTGGATGAGCGCATTCCAGTTTCCATCCCCATCCGTATCTGCCAGCGTTGTGAATAAAAGCTCGTCGGCCGGCAGGCCAAACACACCGTAATCTGAAGGGTTTTCGTACTCCGGTAGTGACAGGGGCGCTACTAAATGTTGCTCTCTCGCACCAGTCCGAGCATCGTAGACGTCAAACACCAATCGTGAAAAGCAAGCACCGCTAATGTCGCACTCGGAACTTGCAAGCTCTTCCGAAGTCAAATCCCGCCCCTTAATCTTCCTTGTCCTGTCTTCAAGTTCGTCTACTGATGGAACGTACGCGAGGTTAACGAGGCGATACCGCCCGTCACCGGCGAAGCGGACTCCGAACGACACTTCAGGCAACCGGTAAAGAACGTGGCCTTCCACATCCACTGCCTTGAGACCGGTGGGGGACGTGGGGAACTCGTAAGGGTAGCCGTTGTCGGAAACCAATAGAATCTTTTCATCGGGCAAAGACCCGAAAATACCTCCGTCGAGTGTCCCAATAATCTCACCAGTCTCACCATTCAGGATAAACACACTATCTGGGCCCTCACCACCCATCGCTGGCGGCCGCCAGCGGGGATTGTCGCTGCCATTGCCGAGCAGATGGCTAGGCCTCACGAACGCGACAATCTCTTGTCGGCCGTCGAAATCGACGTCGACAACCTGATGGTTCTGATACCCAGTGTCTCCAGGTAATTCTGTGCTCCACAGCGCTTGACCAGTGTTCAACTCCCAGGCAGTCAGGCGATGGCCGTACTTCGCACCGTAAAAGGCGTGGCTGCCATGCACAATGATAGGGGCACCGCCGGGGCGCATGGCACCGACAGCTATGCGATTGAGACACACGTCTATGCCAGTAATTGGTGCGTAATGGAAATTGCCACTCTCACCGATGACGTTCAGTGAGGCTCTTGAGTACGGGGCGTCGCGTGTGGCTGCCAGGACGAACGTTTCGGCGCCTTCCACAATGCTAAATCCTGCTTCAATGAAATCTCCAGACACGTTCCTGACCCACTTGAGCCGTTCGCCATCCTCAAGTTCGGGATCCGTCCTCAAAGCGTAGACCCGAATCGGCAGGGTCCAGTTCGATCCAAAGACGACCTCCTTCTCTCCATCATTATCAAGATCCGTCACCCCAACGGCTATGCCTCCCACGACTCCGAACGGAAGTTCCCAATCCCATAACCGCGTGCCGTCGCGGCCGTCAAGGACGGACAGCTTCCGCGTGTAGCTCCCCACGTACACTTCCGCCACACCATCACCGTTAGTGTCATCAACCACCGGCACAGGGTAGGTTGGGACAGCATGGGAAGGCCGGAAAGCCCATCGCGGACGCAACTCACCATCGTGTTCCTCAGTGAACAAAACGTGCTGCTCCGGAACGAACTGCGCACCATAAGTCGCCAAGATCTGACTGGACGCGACGTCGCCCATCAGTTTGACTTTCAGTAAGTGATACTGCAGGAACGTCGTTCGATTTTCATAGAAATAGGCGACACCCAGCAACACCACTCCGACACACATACCCCCAACGACATAACCCCTAAGTCTCCTCACGCACCCACCTCCGGCCCATCAGGTCAGATCGCCATACCAGCGTTATCCATGCCCCAGCAGTGCAACGGGATCTCTTTATCATATTTGTTAGTGTAGAAATGTCCCATCAATTAAGGTATCCGACCGGAGGACGGATAACATCCTCCCATAACCCCGCACAGGAAGCCTCTGAAGCTGTTTATTGCCCCGGCGAACTCCAAACCACGTTCTGGGGGCGACGTCAAAGAAGGCGATGCCCTCGGCGTACATTGCGGCGCGAACGACACCGTTCTCGTCGACCACGCGAAACCTTTCCGCGTCAATCACTTCCTGGCGTCGTCGGCCATTATGGCGATGATCTCGCCGTGGCTGAGGCTCCAACTCACACGGCCAATTTCGTCGAAGTAGGAGAAACCCTCATCGTTAATCGCGACGAGTACGGTGTCGTTCGCGTCGATCAGGCGAAACTCCCGCGCCTGAACAATGTCCTGTGTTTGCTCAGGGATCATCGCGCCCGCACAGGACGCCACTGCCAGCACCAGAAGTAACGAACCGAGCGCCAGCTTCAGCCGCCGGTTGTCCTGTTCCAAATTATTCAACCTGGATTCGAACACGGTTGCTTCACTCATCAGAGGTACCCTCCATGAAGTTCGCTTTTGGATTCTTGAACTCTACGTCGGTGGTGGCGGAGTTTCGCTGGTAGCCGTCGATCAGGCGACGAGTAGCACGCTCTATTGCTCCGAGTCACTCTCCGGGCTGATACGCCGTGGTCTCGCCCAGCCACACCCGCCCGAGCTGAACGCCGGCTACAACGACCCCATCCCCTTCGGGGACAATGCCGCCTCTCAGGCTGACAAAGACCCGGAGTGGAACGAACACGAGCAGAATGGAAACAACGTGGGTTACGTGGCTGCTGGCCAAGAATCTCGATGCGACACGCTGAATCCACGACAATTGTGATGAAACACGCATATGGTGTCCTGGTCCGGAGCCAATCGCGTTGGCTTTTGTACGACGCACGAAATTCTATATGGCCATTAGCGTGCAGATGCGGATCAATGCAAGCCAGAAGTAGCTAATTGGCTCGAAGATTTCTATAAGAAGCCTCGGGGGGAAAGCGCATTAGACTACGCCGAGAAGCCGATCCATCTCTTGGTAGGCCGATGCTTGCAGGAGGTTGTTCGGAGTACCCGAAGGGAAACCATTCTCTGTTTGGTTAAGCGCATCCAGGAAAGTTTCGGGGAAACTTGGATCGAAACGAATGCAGTAGGGAAGCAATTCTTGCGGGAGTCTCCGATACAGTCCGGGTGCACAAATTACAAATGCCTCACACGTGATGGCCTCAAGGATCTTCGTTTTGAAGCCATACCCGAAGTCGGAAGCAATCAGCGTGGCCCGGGCAGGCCCAAATAATTCGTATGGAGTCTCTACGTTGCTCCGTTGGATCCGGAGAGCCTTGAAGGCAGCGGCGTTAGGCATGCGTTTGGTTCGCGCACCACTAATAACGAATCGCCAACCAGCATTCTCATAGAGTTCCACCCCAGTTTTGCTCAGGAGACCAAAAAATCGGTTGACCCCATCCTCTATGAGAGGGCCTGGCTGAGATGAGCCGATCACAATGCCCAGTTGCTTCTTCCGGAGACCGGTCCGCGTTTCTCCGACATACTGGCGGGGCAGAAAGAAGGGGGCTGTTGTAGTTCTAGTCTTTGGCGCCAGATATCGCCAGTAGTGTTCAGTATCCCATTGGCTGATGCTCAGGACATGATCTACATGCCTGACAACGGAAAGATCTCTTGCCCCGTACCAAGCAACGTTACTGATGTTTTGCACGATCTCCGCCATGCCTCGGGTCCGTGGCGGCGACAAACAGGCCCGAACATAGTCCACCCGGTGAAGGGTTTCCGCATTGTGGGCCCGAAAGATAATCTTCGCACCAGGTGCTTTCCTCCGAAGATGTCGAAAGACCGCTCCGTAGTTGGCCTTTTCAATGAGAACATGTGTGTAAGCTGACAGATCGGCCGAGCCCAACACGGACAAAACCGTCTCCATGGTCTTATCGTGCGCCAAAAGATCAGACCTCAGGTCGCGATCTTGAAAATATTGCACTCGTCCCGCTATGTCTTTCGTGCTTCCTAGGTAGCGATGTTGTTCGGACAGGAAAGACTTCGGAACAACGTGCAGTAGGCGTACCGAGCTATTCGCCATCACGAACTCCGGAACCTGCCCTCAATCTCACTCCTTCACCGAAACGTCGCTGGCTAGACTCGCCTAGCGCCGGCGCGATCTCCTGATCCGCTCCAATCGCCAGCACCATTTTGGACCCCGGTTTCATGTAGTTCAGACAGTCCAAGACATGTTCCCGGTGGGAACCCATTAGGCCGGAACACCGTCCAGCTACTTGCCTACCAACCGGTTACTTCTCCTCTGAACGGTAAATGTACGGTGTGCCATTCATGATTCCGTCGCAAACCAAGTCGAGCCCTTCGTCAATACCAGGAAGAAGCTTCTCGAGGGATTCAATCGAAACCTTGAAGGGGATCTTCTCCTCCGGTGTTGGCACGATGCTGTTGATCGGAATCATTCGGCGGAGAAAGAAGTGGTACGCATACTTACGTGCTTCTCGTACTTGTTGCTCTGTCAACCGTGATTCAGCTAGTGGCAATCCCTTGAGGACTTGCTGATATTCCTCGCGAGAAGTTACATCGATCGTCAGCCCCTTATTACGAATCCAAGCCTCTCCAGCAACGATCACCGGGATTCCCATGCTCGTCAACTCAACTCCAGTCTTCGTCCCATAGATCAGCACGCAGTTGCAGCGAAGCATCGCAGCGTAGGTGTTGATATTGCTGCCCGGAGGAATGATAAAAACGTTTGCCGGCAACTCAGAATATGCTTTGCGGATCTCATCTACGACAAACTGTCGTGACGCCTGGATACCACGGAGCTCCGCTGGGTGAACCCGAACGAGAAGCTGCAGGTCAGGCCGTTGGCGAAAATATTCAACGGTCTCCAAAATCCAGTCGAGCATTCCCGGGAAGGCATTCTGCCGATAATGGAGTTGCGCATCCCACATTACGTTCGTGAGCATGCCAATGATCGGCTTGGCGATATCTACACCGGTTTCTTGAACCAAAGTATCGAGCGAATCATCCGGCGTATCATGGAAATAGATCCAGTCTTGAGATCCAAGCCAGCGCGATTCTAAGTAGTGGCTGATCTCCCGATCGTGTCGGTCCGTGAAAGTCATGTCCTTCCACGCGGATACTGGCTCGTCGAGTAGTGTGTGGTGATAGGTGTCCCCGTGTGAAAACACAAAGCACCGTTCTCTATAAGCAGTGTTCCAAGTGCTCACGTGTATGCCCCTTGACCGGCATACTTCGGCGACCACCCCCTGTGGAACGTAAATTCCGTGATGGAAACAAGCGGCCGAAAAATCGTGATGAGAAGTCAACCGCAGCATCACTTTGGTTGTCGCCAGCGCGGCTTCAAAGTAACGCTTCAACACATCGTTCGAAAGATATTGGTTCTCCAGGGTCCCCGTGCTGTAGTAACGAAGACAACCTGCATAAGCGTGCTCGCCAACAGGGAGCCCCTCATAGCGATAGCTGGGAATCTGTTCCGGCGGAACTGACCGAACTATCTCGCAGATCTCATCATGATCAATCCGCGTCAAATATTGACTGTAGAAGTGAATCGGGAGGCCCAATTCGGAGAAAGCACTGCCGCGCTGCACGCAGACGTCACAAAGAGGTTCTCTGAAGGTCCCCGCTGAGATTGAGTCAGGACTAACCTTTCGAAATTTTGTGTTCATACAGGCGGAGAGAGCCTTGTCACACAAAAGAATATGAACCTGGGCGCCACGCAACGTCAATGCAACCGCCAGCAGGCTCTCCAGATTGGTGCTGTTGTAGAAGGATGGAACACTGTTGGCGACCAGAATTCGCGGGCCGTTAGAAGCTCTTTGTCTTGCTGTCTTCCACAGCCCGTCCTCACGTTTGAGCAGGCTAGCCCAAGGCGGAAGAAAAGGGTCTTGTTTCACTTTGATGGGCCCACTGCTGGTGGTATTCCTGCCAGCTGCCCCGGGGAGAGGCTCGGCTTCCATCCGGCCAAATGAAGGAGCCAGCGTCGCCACCACACCAAGAGATCCTCAAGCTGCTTCATCAGCAACCACCAGGCTACGGGTTCCGTGTAGCACCCTGGGGGAAAACCGCCGGCGCGACCGATAGTGGCAGCAACGGGCATCATTGCAGCGTCATCGTAGCATCGGAGTCTTGCAGATTCACGCTAACCTCCTCACCCCATAAGGGCGACGGCCCACGGCACTTCTGCCACAGACCGCTAACGGTTATAGTCCGCTCGGGTATCTGTGCGCCCTCGCGACCACTTTCTCGCCAGGCAGGTTCCTCCGAACCTGGCGTGGACGAGCAGAAAGGTCCAGGCCCCCCGGTATGACGAATCCAGAACGAGAACCCGGTATGAACCCAATCTTGGTGGCATCGCGCAAATCTTCTGAGCGAACAAGGTTCCTCGAACGAATCGCTGCCCGGAGCGGGAGCAGCATCCTGGTTGCACTGGCCGCCCTCGAGTTGAGCGTCGCTGTCACCTTCATGGCAGGGGGGGTGATTACCCGATACCACTTTTTATTGTTTGTCGCCGTCTTGCTGGCTACTTGCGTTTGCCGAGACAGGGTAGAAGTCGAGCCCCTCTGGAGGGTTGGCGCCGCCAGCCTGGTATTGAGCCTGCTAGTGGTCTTCGCATCCTTCGTACTTGCGGGCTCGACGCTTGACCTGTCGCCCGACGGGCAGTCAGCTCAGATGCTCCGGATCTCCCATCTCGCCAGCGGCTGGAATCCTGTCTACGATGCCGAGTTCATCGACCAGCCAGATGGCTACATCCTAGCGACAGCGGAAACCCGTTTCGTTGGCTCGGGACTAGGCCCCCACATGGCCGCCGCCAGTGCTGTCAAGTTTCTCGGAAACATTGAATACGGCAAGGGATTCAACCTAGTCTTGATGGGCGCAGTCATGCTACTTGCGCTCGCGACAACTCTCGGATTGTCTCTCCACCTTAGGATCGCGGTGGTCTTGGCGATTGTGGCAGCCCTGAATCCTGTCTCGGTCGTACAATCACTCACCACGTACGTCGATGGTCAGGTTGGGGCGCTAATTGCTTGTCTCGTGTTCCTGACGATGATCCTCCTGCGCCGACCAACGGTATTGGCTACGACGGCGTGGGTCGCGACGCTCGCACTGCTGGCCAATGCCAAAATCACAGGCATCGCCTTTGCTCTAATCATCGGAACTAGCGCTCTGGTCTTTCTGCTTTGGAGAGGATTTCCTCCCCGCCTAGGCCTCGCTAGCTTCTTCACTGGACTCATCCTAGGCATCGGCGTGATCGGCTTCAATGGCTACGTCCTTGAGTTTGTCCGCCATGGCAGGATTCTCGGCGCTCGAGATTTGGATTTGGCAGCTAATCTCCGCTTGGTCGTTGTGACTGTCGCGCTCGCGCTGATAGCCCTGGCTGCATACTGGCTATTCCACAAGCTTGGCGCGCAAGGTCACAGCATCGACAGACCGCAGATCGTTGCTCTAGGGCTGGTTACGGCCTTCTTCGTCATTCTGCTGGTGATTGGGGGGCTTGTTGACGGGGCCCCAAGTTTTATGAAGATGGCCACCATCGTGGAATCGGACGACCCCGGGTTACTGGTACAGCCTTCGGGAAAGGTTACTCGGGCTCTCAGTTCAATTTTCTCAGAGTCTGGAGTGATGCCCGCATGTTGTGATGGCGGCACAGACCCTACTAGCTACAGAATTAAGATTCCATTCCAGGTCCGAAGCATGGAGTTCTCAAGTTTCCGACACCTGAACCCCGACCACCGGGCTGGAGGATTCGGGCCTTGGATGAGCGGTGCTTTTCTGGTTAGTTGCGTCATCCTCCTTCTTATGTGGATCCAGAAACCCAAGCGACGATCTGATCTCAGATTCTGGTTAGCTGTGATCCTGGCCACTGTGCTCTTGTTTCCGGAGCCATGGTGGGCACGGCTCGTGCCACATGCCTGGCTTATTCCGGTCCTCATCGTTGCCTACGGCTGTCAACCAACGAATGGCCGGGCGACGCAACGACTCGCACAAATCCTGCTTGTAATCGTGAGTGTCAATGCGGGGATGGTCCTATACGAGCATGCGCGTGGCCAAATCGCTATTCAATCGGCTATGCATCGAACAATGCTGGCTCTCCAGAGGCTCCCTCAGCCAGTGCCCGTCTACTTTTCGAACTTCCACGCAGCCGTCTTCCGGTTTCGTGACTATGGAGTCGAATACGTTGACACGCCGGTGTCAAACTGCCCACGGTATCTGAAGATGCTGCGCTCACCTATCAGAGTTTGTGCGGGGTCCGCCGAGGGGAACGACGCCACACCAAACAGAATCAATGTTCGTTGGGTTCCCGAAATTACGAGAGACCAGCGATCCTCTGTTGAGCAGCTTCTCGGATTGGACCGTGGTCAATTCGTCGAGGATAGGACGTGGACTTACGACCTCCGTGACCCAACGAACGACAGTCTGCAGGCGATCCTTGCCAACCAATTCGTGGAAGATACCCATGGATTTTCTAGAGCGACGCTCACATCGGTGGGCCCCGCCTGGCAGGAGGTACTGGCCGAGGCACAGGCAATTGACGCAAATCTCTTGGAAGCTGGCATTACGGACTTTCGAATCGTTCAGCCTGATCCCCACGATCGGATCGAACTACTTGAGGCAGAGGTCCAGATCCTGTTAGAGGACGGCAAAATAATCCTGGAGCAAGGAGAGGAATTGATTCGCGATCTTAGGTCGGCAGCCAGGCTTTTCGACCGAGCGGAAGACGCGAGTGCGATGGAAAACCTAAACGCCTTTACTCAGAGGGTGCTTTCGCTCATGGGCGCGGGTTCTTTGCCCACCAACATCGCGATGGAGTTAGTCAGCAGTATCAGTGAGACCGGGATCCCAGTCGACAATTCCTTCGCTGGATTCTCCATCTCTCTCGATGCTAGCAACCTAAGCTACAGTGGGTTGGCTGTGAATGGCACAAACGCCTTCAATCGTCTGGTCGAACCCGTGGCGATAGTGCTAATTCCAGGGAGCCATAGGCTCACACTCACAAACGGCCGTGACCCAGAGCCGGGGTTCGACTTCACTGTGGAGGCTGATGGAACACTTCAGTTTGATCCGTCCTTTGACACCCTAATAGACGGACGGGGCACCAGAGACATGGTGCTGCGTGGCACTCAGGTCGAAATAGATGTCAGTGAGTTGAGCTACAACAAACTCGACCTGATCGGGGCAGGCACTCTCACCGGGGCAACCGGTCCGGTGCCGTTGATGCTAATGCCAGGGAACCACAGGCTTAGACTAGCAATCGGTGGCGACCCAGAACCAGCATTCGACTTCACTGTGGAGGCGAATGGAACACTTCAGTTCGATCCGTCCCTTGATTCGCTAATAGACGGCCGGGGCACCAGAGACATGGTGCTGCATGGCACTCAGGTCGAAATAGATGTCAGTGAGTTGAG
>Ga0310125_10000898_pt1 | contig 14667 bp, 15 predicted proteins | sample CB11b_Tmax_Bot8__FD_203508 | JGI IMG/M metagenome (GOLD analysis project Ga0310125, IMG submission 203508) | Marine microbial communities from Western Arctic Ocean, Canada - CB11b_Tmax_Bot8 | ecosystem: Environmental > Aquatic > Marine > Oceanic | place: Canada: Western Arctic Ocean | collected... | reverse complement strand
AAGGGATATGTAAATCAGTCCCAAATTCCACTGTGGAGTGAAATAAGGAAAATCGTTGCATACCGTAATGCAATGCAAAGGGAAGAGTATCGGGTCCTCTATACCTATCTACGCAACTGGCATAAAAATTTAGACAACGAAAGAGAAGTGTATGAACGGCAGTTGGTTCGTGATTTCATTCTCATTCTTGCAAATACTGGTATGCGTTTTGGCGAGGCAAGACGCATAAAATGGAATTTTGTGCAGGTTAAGAAATCCCCACCATCAAATGATGGAAGAACCAACTACCCAAATGTCCATATTCGTATCCCGGCAGAACTGTCCAAAGTAAGGAAAGACAGAACAGCAATCGGGATGCGGGGTGATATTTTTGGGCGCATCAAAACCTACAGCAAGCATCTGCATGCACAGGATTTTGTCTTTGCAGGTTTTGATACGAGTGAGGCGGTTAGCAAGATGACACTTTATCGTCTGTGGGATGTGATACGGGCAGAGAGTGGCATCACAGAATTTCCAGAGGATTACACCTACTATTCACTCCGGCACACCTATGCGACTTACAGATTGCAACTCGGCAATGTGGATGTTTTCACCTTGTCCAAGGTAATGGGGTGCAGTGTGAAATACATTGAAGAACACTATGGGCAGATACAGACGGAGAAGATGACGGATTACATCACCCGCACAAAAAGCACGATGGATGAGGTGGATGCGTTGTTTTTAGATTGAGATACTGGAAGTACCAGTACCTTGATTTTATAGATTGAGAAATCGTTGACAGTTCTGGTATAGGGGTATCATCTGTTCAATAATTGTTCGAAAACAAACAGATAGAACAGGTAAAAATGAGACATGTTAACAGCAAACGCAATCACGGTTCTCCATACACTGTTTAGGGAATCGTGGTCTCAATTGGAAGAATCTTAGTAATGAATCATGCGGTTACACATTCAGTCATGTTTCACCATTTTCATGATGAGATCCATCCACCTGCACAGGGCAGTCTTAGTGAAAGTAACTTCAGGGAAATGTTGTCGTGGTTAGGCAAAAATTACTCATTAATAGGTGCAAATGACTACAAAAATAAGTTTGAATCTGGAATCTTGTCGAATGCTGATATCTGCCTTTCCTTCGATGACGCATTGAAGTGTCAATATGATGTTGCTGTTCCAGTGCTGGAAGAGTTTGGACTCGATGCCTTTTTCTTCGTTTACTCAAGTGCGTTTACCGATAATCCAGATTATCTAGAAATCTATAGATATTTTAGAACCTCTTCGTTCGATAATATTGACGAGTTCTACTCTGATTTTTTTGTCATTGTTGAACAACTGGATAGGGAAGCATTCACAAATCATAAATCGCTCTATAAGAAAATGGACTATTTGTTAGAATTTCCGTTTTATTCAGAAAACGACAAATGGTTTAGATATCTTAGAGACCAGTATTTAGGGTCGGTTCGATACCACGAAGTTATGAACAAGATGATGTCAGTTCATGGGTTTGTGGTAGATGATGAAAAGAAAAACCTATGGATGTCTGAGAGTGAGTTAAGAACTATTCACCAGAACGGTCATACAGTTGGTTTACACTCCTACTCTCATCCCACGCAAATGAGCAAATTATCTAGGTTAGAGCAGGAAATTGAATACAACAAAAACTACGAACATCTATCTAAGGTTACTGGCAATCTTATCAAGGTGATGTCGCATCCGTGTGGTGATTACAACCAAGATACTCTAGATATTCTAAATTCAATGGGCATTGTGATGGGGTTTCGTTCAAGCATGTCAATTACTGATATCAATTCATCCCTAGAAATTCCTCGTGAAGACCATGCAAATGTTTTCAAGGAGATGAACCAGTGAAAGTGACGATATTCAGTAGTAACCAACCAAGGCATCTCAACTTAGCAAGAGTGTTTGGTCAAATTGCAGACGAAGTTTTTTTTGTTAGTGAAGTAAATACGGTTTTTCCAGGTCAGGTCGCAGATTTCTTTCAAAAAACTGAGGTTATGCAGACTTATTTCACGCATGTCATTTCATCAGAAAAGAAGATTTTTGGTGATATTATTTTCTTGCCTGAAAATGTAAAAACACTAGCAATTAAGTCTGGTGATTTGAATCGGTTGAACGAGTCCCAGTTAAAAGATGCGTTGTCCTCCGATGTGTTTGTTGTTTTTGGAGCAAGTTACATCAAAGGTTGGTTGATTGACGTTTTGGTTGAACGCAAGGCAATCAATATCCACGTGGGTCTATCACCATACTATCGAGGTTCTTCGTGTAATTTCTGGGCACTGTATGACGATAATCCTGAATATGTAGGAGCAACGATTCATCTACTTAGTAAAGGTTTGGATAGTGGAGATATGTTATTTCACTGCGTCCCAAAACTAGTCAAAGGAGATACTCCATTTGACTTCACGATGCGTTCAGTATTGGTCGCACAACAGGGTTTAGTTGAAGCAGTAAAAAGTGAACAAATATTTTCCCTGGAGTCTGTAAAGCAAGATAAATCGAAAGAAGTCCGATATACGAAAAATAAAGAGTTTACAGATGATATTGCAGAGGAGTTTCTGAACCGAGAAGTTCGGTTGGATGATAGGGAGTTTGTTTATCCGGACTTGCTAAAACCCCAATTTGGATGAGGAATTTATACATCTGTATTGAACCCCACCAGATGCAGCATCCCGAAACCCCCGTTTTCTCCCATTTTCAGGCACCAAAATATGAGGGGTAAAAACACCCCTCCCATATCACCAACTGGATAGGGAAACCCTGCGTTTCCTCTGTTGGGCAATCTGTTCCATCTTCTTATCACGCACCAAACGCAGTCCCTCATTTACCATCGCATTGATGGAGGTTGTCCCTGCATCCAAACTCTTCACCTTGGTCATATCGTTCCAAAGGTCATAATCAATCCGTGCGGCATATTCGTGTATCTGGTTCATCGGCAATTCCTTTCATCATTCTGTATTCTGGCGACTATGCGGGTAATCATTTCCAGTATCCGTTCTTCCTTTGGTTTATTGGATAAAGGTTTTTTCTTCATACCCCATAGGGATTTGAATTCAAGTTCCTGTTGGTCATTCTTCATTGGGCAATCTCCTGTTCCCCATCGTCTGGCGTCTCATTGAGGTGTTGTCTGGTGCGTTCTATGAGGTCATCCATCAAATCTTGCGTGATAGGTCTTTTTTGAGGGTTTCAAGTTCATTTTGGATGGAACCAAGCACAATCAATTTCTGGAAAGGGTCTTTCGTTCTCTCAAAATCCCTAATCAGGGTTTTTATCTTGTTCATTGGCATCCTTCCCCAAAATCACATTCCTGATGTCCTCTATGGAAAAACCCTTGGTTTTCTCTTCCTTTGGTTTGTCCAGGCGAGGTTTCCGTCTGGGATTTACCGTTGGTCTTAACTGCATCTGTGTCCCCCTCTCCCTGTAAGTATTTAGGTGTTTCCCCATAGGTATAAGAGCAGATACGGGGGGCATCTGTTGGGGCAGGCACAAAACCGCACTTAACATCGGGACAGATAGTTAGGCAGCAACCCTTGTCGGGTTCATATTGGACGGTGTGGTGAAGAACCAATCTTCACCGGCATCAATCCTGTTCATCCACTTTGAGCAGTAGATTGAGGTGGCAATAACATTCTCCACCTTCTGGACATCCAGAGGTCGTTTCCCATCAAGGCAAAACTTCCTCATCTTTCCAGAGTATGGATTTTGTGATGGCATCATTATCCAACCCATCTGGATGTCTGCACCCACATTCTCAAATTGTATTTTCTTGTGCAGCACAGATGGGGTGTGGAGCAGGATGTGATAGTGAATTTGATGTCCAAATCCATCACCCTCACGAAACCCCACCATCCAAAATCTATTATCAGCATCCCACTTCGGGAAACTGGATTTTAGATATTTCTTGTTCAACTGATATTCCATCGTCCTCATCCGTTGGATGATTTCATCCTGTTTGAATGGCAACGATGGTGTGGGTTCAATGGTAATAAAATGCGTCCAAGGAATGGTCTTCAACCATTTCTGCATTTCATATTTTTGTTCATAACCTATTGAATTAAAACTCATAACTAACAATTAAAGAACACAGGCGAACTGTGTTTTTTCTCATATTCCAGACGATATATTTATAATATCTATGATTTTCATATCACTAGCGGAGAACATGGGGCAGCAGCAGAAATCTCTGGCAGCACCTTCCGCACTGTCTGGTGCGATACCGCAAATTCCTTTGCGAGTTTTTTAATTCCCCAACCCTCTTTGCGTCTTTCAAGGATTTGAATTGATATATATATTTCTATTGTTTATAGAGGTTTATCAATGATTTATAGGTGAAAGGTAAAGGTTTGTAAATGGAAGGAAAACTTAAATATAACTGCATAGAGTCTTTAAAAAAAGCAGGTGCCCCAATTATAATTGTTACGGCTGTGGAAGAAGCGGAGGCTGTTGCTTATGCTTGCCGTGACAATGGAATAACTGTTGAAGCATTTTGTGACAGTGAAAAAAGAACAACAGAAAAACCTTTTTGCGGGTTCGAAGTAATTCATACCCCCACTTTGCCTAAACGTTACCCCAAAGCTAGATTCATAATTGCATCTCAACATATACCCGACTGTGTGAATCAGTTGGCTGGTTTGGGTTATGGTGATTGTGAATTTTATTCTATTTTGGAGCTGGTAGAGAATTATGAAGTTAAAAAGCATCAGTATGGAATATCTCAAGATTACATGAGTTCCCGGCTTGCAGTTTGTAAAAAAACTCACGAATTCTATTTTGATGAAGACAAGTTGTACATGAGAAGTTTGGATGTGATGGTGACAACTAAATGTTCCCTGAAATGTGAGTACTGTTCTAATCTTATGCAGTACTATGTTGATCCAAAACATACTGGACATGAGCAAATTCTTTCAGCATTAAACATACTTAGTGAAAATGTCGATCATATATCTGAATTCAGAGTTATAGGGGGTGAACCTCTTATGAATAAAGATTGGGCTGACATTGTTAATGGGATAAGCGAAAAAAATGCCGAGGCTAGAATAGATATTTACACAAATGCAACGATAGCACCTAAAGACGAACAGTTAGAAAGTTTTCAAGGTAAAAATGTGAATTTTATCATTACAGATTATGCAGAACTCTCTCGCAATATGGATAAAATGATAGAAAAATTAACAAAGTATAATATTAGTTTTAATCGACAGCAAAACCAAAGATGGATTGATTGCAGCAGCATTAGACATCACAAGAGATCTGTTCCTCAGTTAGAGGAAGTTTTTAAACAATGTTGTGTTAAGTATGTCTATACTTTATTACACGGTAAAATTTATCGTTGTCCATTCATAGCTAACGCAGCAAATTTAAATGCCATACCGGATAACCCGGCAAATTATGTGGATTTATTATCAAATCAAAATAATATAAATCAAAAAATACGTAGATTAGTTAAAGAGACGAATTTTTTCCCAGCTTGTGATTTTTGTGATGGCAGACCTTATGATCCTTCTAGCAAATTAGGCTATGATGGCAAAGGAATGATCCCCATGGGTGAGCAGGTTTCTAGTCCACTGTCTTATAAAACTTATAACTAGATAATCACAGTGACTTACCAGAGAAATTATATTGTTCTTTAAAATAAAGTTTCTCACATTCCCACTCTCTCTCAATTTTCTGTTTTTGTTTGGCCGTTCTTCAGTCATTTGAATTGATGACTTGCAAGATGCAAAGTTCTGTTGAATCGCTTTTTTTTAATGATTTCCCTCCGGCAAACATATCCATCAAGATGCTGATTAAGAAAATCAGAGAGAACATCCTTAAACTTCATACGGCTATTTGCTGCGCTTTCTGTGGGGCAGAAAAAATATAATGAATTCGCAAATAATCATATTGAATCTAAAAATTCAATGAAAATATAATTGTTATGCCAGAATATTGCTGTGTCAGTGTCATTGTTCCTTTTTATAATGCTGAGCCGTATTTAAAAAGATGTATTGATGTATTGTTAAAGCAAGATTTCAATAAGTCTTTTGAAATAATCATGGTTGATGATGCATCAACTGATAACGGTAAAAATATTATTAAAACGGAGAATTCACCTTTAATCACATTGCGTTCTTTGCCATCAAATAGTGGCCCTTCAGCAGCCAGGAACATTGGTTTAAAGATCGCAAAAGGAGAGTATCTATTTTTCCTTGATGCTGATGATACAATATCCACAAGTACATTAAAAACTTTATACAGTCATGCCAAAGAAAATGATTATGACTTAGTATGTAGCGATAAAGAAAGAATAGAAAATTTTCAAAATCAAAGAGAAAATATTTTTGTTTACCCCGCAGATAAAACTTTTAGCAATAGTGATATTACGGAAGAAATTAAGAAACGAGTATATGATCCATTGTACGAAGAAAGTTTGATAGGAATTCAAGGGAAATTGATTAAACGCTCGATAATAAGTCGGAATAATTTATCGTTTGAGGAAGGGTTAAGATATAATGAGGACGAAATATTTGGTTGGGATATTATAACTTATTGTAAAAAAGCTAAATATATTCGTAAAAAGCTATATTCATATTATGTGCATCCTAATGTAAGTTCAGCGGTATCAGAAGGAATTAATCGTGGTTTTGCGGTTTCAAATTTTAAATTAGCAAAAGACCGGGTACAGAATTGCTTTAAACATCGTGGGCTATCTATTCAGGAAACTGGAAAGCTAGCTGATCAGATGTTTATAAATCATGTTATAGGCTCACTCATATCTTACAGTCGATCAATTATACTAGGAAAAGTTGATTTAAAAAATGGTAAAAAATGTAGAAAAAAACTCATAGAAGATATACTAAAAGACCGAGATATTTCTAAGGCTATAAGAAATTATGTCCGCTCCGAAAATGAAAACCAATGGATTCCAAGAGCGATTACTTGGAAGTTTCACAAGCTTTTAGAATTTGCATGCATTATAAGGGCTAAGGAAATTTTAAGAATCAGAAGAAAAAAGCGAGAAGCATTCGATGAATCTCTTGGACACTAGTTCGAGTTCTTCACGAATGATGATGAAAATGATTGGGGTTCTGGAAGAATGGAATCGTGAGATGTTGATTGAACGCACAAATGCGGGACTCGCACGAACCGTTGCAAACGGAACCAAGTTGGGACGTAAGAGTGTTCTGACCCCATCCATTAAAAGACGAATTATGGATGCAAAGGAGAACGGTCTATCCATTCGCAAGATTGCAGAGACGGTTGGTATCAATCGTGGTGCAGTTCAGAGATTTCTACAGGTTGCGTGACTGACATGAAATCGGTGCTGAAAATCCATAGAATGCACCCTTGAAAATAAACGATATTTTCCCTCCCAAAATCCTGACACAGAATCAAACGATTTCGTGTCATCTCCAACCTCTCCCATCTCACCAATTCTCTGCTATACTCACAGCATGAAACGACTGCTGCCAGTTCTGATGGGTTTTGTGTTCCTGTTGTTGAATTCAACAGAGGGGTGGAGTGCTGATTTTGCGCCTTATTTGAAGGGGAAATAAATGACTAGAGTTGTAATATTCGGTGTGTCGGGTCACGCAAAAGTAATCGTAGACATAATTGAAAATCAAACAGACCTAGAACTCATTGGGTTGATTGATAACTTTGCCTCCATAGACGCCAAAGTGTTGGGGTATTCAGTGCTCGGAAATGACGCTTTACTTCCCGATTTGATGAAAAAACTTGATTTTGCAAAAGGGATAATTGGTATTGGAGACAACAGTCGAAGGTCCTATGTAGCAAAAACAATCAAATCAATAAGTCCAGAATTTGAGTTTGTGAATTGCATCCACACTAGTGCAAAAATTGGTAAGTCCATATCTCTGGGGCAGGGCAATGTGATTATGCCTGGAGTTGTTATTAACGCCTGTTCAACTATTGAAAATCACAGCATTTTAAATACCAACTCATCCATCGACCATGATTGTCATATGAAGGATTTTTCTAGCATTGGTCCAAATTGTGCAGTTGGAGGCAATTCTTCAATCGGAGAATACTCTGCGATTGGCATAGGTGCATCTGTTTTTCACAATATAAAAATTGCCGATAATTGCATTGTCGGAGGGGGCAGTATTGTCACCAAAAACACACATGCGAACTCAGTTTACTTCGGTTCACCTGCGAAATTTATTAGAAACCATAATCTGGGTGATAAATATCTGTGACGCTGAAATGCCTTGCCCTAAATTATCTTTACTACCCCACCCCCAAAAACTGACAAAATTTTCCTAATCTATAAATCGATACTAAAGATGTTAGAGAAATACCGACCTACCCCCAAACCTGAGAGGGTTTCCTTCTCTTAACTGGTAGATCGAACAAGGTTTTTATCATCTTTCTGTAAGAACTTCTGCAAATTGATGTGTTGTCAGATGACGATAGTGTCTAAAGACCATTTCGGGAGAGGTTCCAAGATTTTGTGCAAGGACTTCCATTCGAATTGGTTTGGTTTTTGATGACAACCTTTGAGTGGCATAAAAATGTCTTAAAGAATAAATGGTTCTTGTTCTCCCTTCACTGTCATAAAGTAGATTTGTATCTTTAAGTACCTGTTTGAATGTCCGTCCAAAATTTTCTACTGCCTGTCCCTCTCTATTTCCAAATACCAAATCATCTTCACCTCTATAATCTGTCCGTTCCTTTATTCTCTCCAATTTTTTTGATAGGATAATCTGCTTTGGCGTATTTGACGCATTAAATCAAAAAGAAGCTCTTTACGAATTTTCAAGAATCTTAAAATTAAATGGCCGCCTATTAATTACTGGAAAAAATTATTACTATCATCAAGATGACTACGAAGCCCTTGAAGCAGAGCAAAATGCAAGAGCTAAAGGTCACCCTAACTCCTTTACCGACTGCAGAAAATTATTAGAGAATCTTAACAGATTTGGTTTTGTATTAAATGACATCAGGTTTTTTAGTCGTAGAGGTGATTTCTCAAATTATAATTATATTGACAGCAGCCCTAGTGACCAATTTTATGAGTATTCGATGATAGTTGAGAGAAAAAACCTAGATTCTTACTATGAAGGCTCAATAGAAATCGCATTTGAATATAGTCAAACATTCTTAAAGAAATGTTCCCCGAGTTGAGAAAAAAATTTAAATACGTCGGCATTGAGACAACAACTATTTGCAATACTGATTGCTTTTGTTGCCCTCGCAAAAATGCATATGAATTGTCTTGGCAGACGATGCATATGGACTTGTTTGAAAAAATCATTATGGACATATATGAAAACCACGACGTTGAAAGGTCTATTCGGTTCGGAGGCATGGGAGACCCTTCATGTGATAAACACCTAATAAAAAGGCTAAAATTCGTTAAAAAAATGCGCCAGAACTAAAAATTTCCCTATCTTCTAATATGGAGGTATGGAAGCCTGAACTCACTAAAATCATTGTTTCTGAAGTTTTAATTTCAAGTATGCGTTTTTCAATTCTCGCTTACACCCCAAAGGCAAGCAATAGGATATATGGTGACAATCTTCTTACAGAAAAAGCACGTCATCAAATTGACTATTTTCTATCAGCTAATGCCATTGCAGGACACCCAATTTGGACAGAGGTCTACACACTTCTGTTTCAGGACCAAAAAGGAGAAGTTGAAAAAATAAAGAATAGATATTGGGAATCAGTTGACGAATTTGAAATTTGGCAACCTCACGGGTGGTCCAACCGTTACCCGGAATTGCGATCCAAGCAAAAAAGCCGCATCAAATGCAAGAGTGTAATGGAAATGGATCAACCCATGATTGGTATACAAGGAGACTTTATACCCTGTTCTATGGACATCAATTATAAACTTTCACTTGGCAATATAGGAACAAATACAGTGGAACAAATTCTTGATGGAAAAAAATACCACGAATTATCAGAATTAAACCAGAACGGAAAACTAGAAGATAAACCGACATGCAAAGGTTGCGTTTATTTGAATGCTGACAATTCAGATGTTTTGTATGAAAGTAAATCGGTGAGAAAACGAATTGACCGATAAACTTGCAAACGAGCTTTAATTTAAAAAATTGTAAATGCGCATGAGAGTTCTGTTGATTGGTGGCACAGGTTTTGTTTCAGGAAGAGTGTTGCGGTTTGCTTTAGCTAATAAGCACACGGTTATAGCAATAACTAGGGGAAAATCCTCTCTACAAGAAGCAAAACGACTTACACACATCATCGCTGACAGGGACGTGGACGATCTTATAAAACATTGTTCCGGATTTGAATTCGACGTTGTTATAGATGCTATTTGCAAAACAGAATCTCATGCGAAGCAATCCGTAAATCTAGCCAGAAAATGTCGAAGGGTAATTATGGTTAGCTCCGAATACGCGTACGACCCAGATTCTCGACTTCTCGAAATGAGAGAAAATGAAGCGGTTTTTTCAATTCGAAATGATTATGGGGGAGACAAATACAGGGCTGAAAAGATATTTTTGGAAGGCAAAGGCAAAAACCTTGTAGATGCTACAATCTTAAGACCAGCTCATATATATGGTCCCGGAAGCCTCCCTGGAACCATTCCAAAGCACGGGCGTAGCTCAAAGTTACTCGATGACATTCAAAATGGTCGCACCCTACACCTCCTACATGGAGGGCTAGGATTGATACAACCAATTCACGCCGATGATTTTGCGCGCATAGTACTTAAAATATTGGATAAGAGAGAATCTTATCGGCAAGACTACAATTGTGTGGGACCAGAGTTGATGACACATCTTTTATACTACCAAACTTTGGCGAAAGTTCTTCACAAAGAACTCAAAGTTATTCCATATTGCCCAAAAAATGATTCCAAGAATGTTAGTGATTATGTCAAGAATCATCGGTATTACAGTACTGAAAAATTAAATCTATTATTGCCCAACTTTAAATACACACCATTCGAGGATGGAATGCGGGCCTGGGTAAAACACTTAAGCGACTAAAAAGAATTTTATATATAAAAAATCAAAATTCTCTCCCATCAAAGAGTCTTCAATGAAAACTAATATATTTGAAACGTTAGAAAAACTTCATCTAACATCACTTGATACACGTACTTTGTTCAACCAAAGAACACGAGACGTAGATGATTTGAAGGTTTGGAGGGATGACGTCAGCGGCGTAATCTACATCGATGGTTTTTACACTGGTGATGAAACGTACGTTGAAGGCTCTTACAGAGAGGATAAACAAGTACGCTTACAAACTGGGAAACCAGATTATGAACGAACTACTGATGCCAAACGTCGCTTTGAATCGAATCTTCGTTTTGTGGCTGGGAAAAAGGTAATTGATTTTGGTTGTGGTAGTGGCGATTTCTTGCGTCTTGTGAAGAACCATTGTTCAGATGTAATTGGCGTAGAACTACAACAAGATTACGTTGATTCTTTGAACGCTGATGGTATCAAATGCGTAAATAGTCTGGACGCCATTGAAAAAGGTTCAGTAGATACTTGCATTTCGTTCAACGTTATTGAGCATCTTCCTAAACCGTTGGAAGTATTAGAGTTGCTGAAAGAAAAAATTGTTAGTGGTGGGGCGCTGTTGATAGAGGTTCCGCACGCCAATGATTTTTTGCTTTCTGCTTTGGAAAACGAGCAGTTCAAGCAATTCACATTGTGGAGTCAGCATCTCGTTCTCCATACACGTGAGTCATTGCGTCGTATGTTGGACTTCGTTGGGTTTGAAGAAATCTACATTGAGGGTGTTCAGCGTTATCCGCTTTCAAATCATTTGAATTGGTTGGCTAATGGGAAGGCTGGCGGACATAAGTCTTCTCTGTCGCTTATTGACTCGCCAGAGCTTGCGACTGCTTATGCTTACTCGTTAGCACGAATCGATGCGACAGATACGTTAGTGGCTATTGCTAAAGTACGCTGATGGAGTTTGGAACTTTTCAATCGTCTTTCCACTAAAGCGTTGATACTATTGAGTTTCAATAGTTCCCTTCATCTCCACAAACGAAGCGGATAGTTAGAAACTTATTAGAAAGTTGAAAATAATATCATATAAATCAATGCTTTATTTTGGCCATTCGCGATCGCTCGGGAAATTATATTTATGACAATTTTGACTTCGGGATTAACCCCAATTCCTGGCATTATACCTTTGACTGGCAAACCTTCCCTCTACGTACTCTTGAACAAATTGCGGTAGCCATAACGACAAGCGACACAAATGCGGAAATAGCATTATATAATGTAAAAGAAGACCTCATTAGCTATCACCGGCTAAATTAGGAAGCATTATGACTAAAAGACAACGAATTCTGTGTATCGTGAATAAACCGACAAGGGAGATTACTTTATTTGAAACTCTTGAAAACAGGATTTCCATTGAGCACAAAGACTGGAAATTTTTCACAATATGGTGGCAAGATCCAAATTTTTTGGAAAAAGTCTGCGCATTCATGCCGTCCGCAGTCATTACCTTTCCAATGACCGCCTCCGGGTTATCTTGGTTTTCATACGCAATCAAGTACATTACAAAATCTCCAGTGCTCTGCTATCGAACAGAAGGGAACATCGACTTCAACTCACCCAGCCAAGTCAAGTGGCTAGTCGGCATGGATAAATATAATGATAGACTAGTTGACTATGAAATGTTTTGGGGCAATGAATCCGCTCAAATCATTGGATCCGAACTCATTCACCAGGGGAAACTTACGTCCATGGATAGAGCCTTGGTTGTTGGTTTTTTAAATTACGAGCCATATCTCAAAGAGTTGACAAAGATCAGTCGATCTAGCGGATCCAGAAATTTCCAGAAGCATATTAGACGATACTCTAAGGAGAAAACACTTTTATTCGTCACAGGATTTCATATTGGTGATTATAGCAAAGAGGACCTATTTAAGGCCCAGGATTGTTTTGACTTAGATTCGGGAACTCTAGCTGAAGATGTTGCTGAAGCCCTTGACGGTGTACATAGGGCAGAAAAATTCAGAAAACTCTGGATAGACAATATTTTATCCGTTTCAAAACAGTTTTCCGAATATTTATTTATTGTTAAATCTCATCCAATTGAAGAGGAAATATTTGTACATAACTCGGCCAAATCTCCATATGAACGCTTAGGTAAACAATCAAATATTTGCTTGATCAAAAATGAAATGTCGATAAGCGATTTACTACCATACGCCGATAAATTTTTCCATTATGGGTCAACTGCTCAATCAGAAGCCTATTTTAATAATGTCCATACAGTATTGATAAAATCTCGGAACCTGTACCCTAAAATAAAAGGACACCCCCCATCAATATGGGACTATGACGATAAAGGATGGCCTAATGATGAAACGGTAGATATCACAGAATTAACCGAGTACATGGAAACATACACACCCGCAAAACAGTTACCAGAAACTACTGATAAAATAAAACCTCTATTATATGATCTATTCGATATAACTGACGATAATCTAGAGGGTTTTACGCCGTATCAACCTTCAAAAAAAATAATCAAAGTATTAGAAAAAACAGCGAGCACTCCAGTTCAACCGCTCTTACCCCATGACCCACATCTACATGTGGCTATGCATAAAGCAGAGAAATTGGGAGAAATACTATATGGGGAATTACGCAACCTCATTGACTCAGATAATTTGGAACAAATATACCTTACGGCGACGGCAGCTCTCAGGTTTAGCCTGTTCCATAAAACATCCCCCGATATGATTATTTTTAAAATTATTACGAAGCTTCTAACTAATGGGTCTTTCAATTCCGCGGATCACCTTTTAATGCAGTTGCTAATGGCTCCAAACTTTAAAGAACAGGCATTCGCCATATGGGAGCCGTCGCAAGCCGAGTTAAATGAATTATTTTTTATAGGATTATTTGGATTCCTCAGCACAGGGTCAAATAATGAACTCCATTTAGATCAGCATAATTTTGTAGCATTAGAATATATTGACCAATTGAGGCACAATGAAAACGACCTAAGAAACCATTCTGAACAAAGTAATCTCATTTATGATCTTCTTTTTTATATAGCACCGCTTCTGGGGGACCAATGTACGAATTTTGGGATATCAACCATTAACCAAGTTAGCGCAGACAATAATTTCACCAAACTAATTGATTATATAGCATTTAAACGAGCTCTCATGTCGATAGATGACGACCAGGATATTCAATTATTGTTTGATAATGTTGATAATCAGATTGCAAATATACTAGAGCTTGTGGGTGACTTATGCGCGTTAGGAAGACTATCGGGAAATAGTATTGTAAAGGAATTTTGATTGGTAACTCGGATTGCCGTAGCTAGTTCCAGCAGGGCAGAATTTGGTCTGTTGTCCAACTTGTGCAAACAATTAAATGAAGATCCCTCTTTTGATTTATATTTACTCGTAATTGGATCGCATCTAGACCCATCTATGGGAAACACAATTGATGAAATTAACAATTATAAATTACCCATTAGCCTACGGGTACCTTGGCCTTTATCTCGCCGCAATAGCACGGTTGACGCTATCAACGGAGCTTCAGAAACTTTGAATCGTGTGGGTCTTTATTTATCAACCAATAAACCAGACTTGGTGATTATTCTCGGTGACCGATACGAAATATTATCGGTCGCTCACGCAGCCCTAATGGTCAACTGTCCTGTTGCTCATATACAAGGGGGA
>Ga0310125_10000897_pt1 | contig 14668 bp, 12 predicted proteins | sample CB11b_Tmax_Bot8__FD_203508 | JGI IMG/M metagenome (GOLD analysis project Ga0310125, IMG submission 203508) | Marine microbial communities from Western Arctic Ocean, Canada - CB11b_Tmax_Bot8 | ecosystem: Environmental > Aquatic > Marine > Oceanic | place: Canada: Western Arctic Ocean | collected... | reverse complement strand
CTTCCCTCCGGCCGGATACCTCACGAAACGCTGGAAGCGATTCTTGCTATGGCCTACGAAGAACTCGACCGCGCCGGGTCGTTGGATGGCCTGCTGGTGGCGCCGCATGGGGCGGCGGTCAGTGATCGCCACGCCGACATGGACGGCTACTGGCTCGGGCAGATGCGGCAGCGCATCGGACCAAACATCCCCATGATCTGCACGCTCGACCCGCACGCCAATATTTCACAGCGCATGGTCGACGCGTGCGACGCGACAATCACGTATCGCTCCAACCCGCACCTGGACCAGCGGCAGCGCGGCCTCGAAGCGGCCCGCCTCATGGCCGCAACGCTGCGCGGCGAAATCAAACCCACACAGGCGTGCGCCCGCCCGCCGATGATCATCAACATCGAAAGACAGAACACCACGGAGGAGCCCTGCCGCTCCATGTACCGCCTGGCCGGCGAGATCCTCGGGCGCCCGGGCGTTCTATCTAACAGCATCGCCCTTGGCTTCCAGTACGCCGACGTCGAGGAAATGGGCACGACGTTCGTCGTCGTCACTGACGACGACCAATCCGCGGCGCAGCGCCATGCCGACGAGTTGGCCGGGCATCTTCTCGCGCACCGTCGGGATTTCATCGGCCGATTCGTCGAGATGGATGACGCGATTGACGAGGCCCTCGACACCGACGGGCCGGTCTGCCTGCTCGACATGGGCGACAACGTCGGCGGCGGGTCGCCGGCCGACGGCACCTGGCTCGCCCACGCGCTAAACCGCCGCAAGGTGCGCCGCGCCTTCGTGAGCCTGTGCGACCCCAAGGCCGTGCAGCGCGCCGAGGCGGCGGGAATCGGCGCAACGCTGACCCTGCAGGTAGGCGGCAACTACGACGATCAGCACGGGTCGCAACTGCAATCGCAATTCACCGTTAAGTCGATTCACGACGGAGAATTCACGGAAACCCAGCCTCGCCACGGCGGCCACGGTGCATTCGAAATGGGGCGCACAGCGATCCTCGAAACCGCCCACGGCCTGACCGTCCAGCTCACATCGCGGCGCACGGTGCCTTTCAGTCTCGGCCAGGTCAGAAGCTGCGACCTCGACCCGGCGAGCTTCAAGATCCTCGTCGCCAAGGGCGTTAGCGCGCCCGTCGCCGCCTACCAGGAAGTCTGCAATCGCTACATCCGAGTCAACACCGCCGGATCAACCTGCGCGGACATGAGCAAGTTCACCTACCACCACAGACGCAAGCCTCTGTTTCCGTTCGAGGAGATTGGTTGAGAGCCCCCGGACCGTGTATGGGAAGCGGCGATAGCCTCCGGGGCAGAGCAGGAGAGCAGAAAAACAGAAACGCAGAAAAACAGAAAATGGGACTCGAATCGTTGTCCGAATTTTCTAATTTTCTGCATTTCTTATTTTCTGAGTTTACCTTTTCCTGCTCTTCCGCTTTCCTGCTTTCCTGCTCTAAGAACTGTGTGAGAAACCACACGCTCCATGGCGCGTTACCCCGCCGCTCGCCAAAGCGAGCGACGAGGCTTTCCGGGGGCTGGTGGAATCGACGCAGACAATGGTCACCCGGGAAATCTGACGCGAAGAGATTATCGAATGCGAACGCCCTCGTCGCAGGGACCGGCGCGCGATGGTGCGCCGATCGCTGGTGTGATGGCCGCGATTCTCATCGAACCAGATGCCGGGGATTTCTACGTTTGCGAGCCGATGTGCGATTCCGATCAGACCGCGGCAGGCGGATTTCTAAGGGATCCTCTTACGCAATAATCATCTTCCGCCTTAACAGATTTCTTTCACGATCCGATTTCGAACGCCATCTCGATTTCCACGGCGATGTTCGAAGGCAGTGAACCCATCCCCACGGCGCTGCGCACGCCGACACCGGCATCCGGGCCGAACACCTCGGCGAACAATTCGCTGCAGCCGTTGATCACCTTGGGGTGGTCCGTGAAATCCGGCGTGGCATTCACGAGTCCCAGAAGCTTCACGACGCGCCGCACACGGTCGAGGCTACCCAGGTTGGCTCGCAGCGTGGCGAGAATGCCCAAGCCGGTCAATCGAGCCGCCCGTGTGCCGCCCTCCAGATCGATCTCCTTGCCGACCTTGCCCGTGACGTAGGTGCCGTCCGCGGCAACTGGAGCGTGTCCGGAGACGTACCCCATCTCCCCCACCAGCAGAAACGGCTTATAGACACCCGCGGGTTCCGGCGCCGCAGGAAGTTCGATACCCAGTTCGGCTAGACGCTGATCGGCACTCATCGTGATGACTCCCAGAGACCCATAAGTTTCAGAGATTCGAACTCTCCCGAGAGGATACCAGGGATTCAACCGTCGTGGTGTTCATCGCTCTAAGCGATCGTAGAATAGCAACGATGGCGAATCGTGATCTTGACGCATCCGGATCGATCATGAGTGACCCGGCCATCCGTCCGTCCGTGGAGCGTCACGTTGCGTGGACACGATGGATCGGGCCGGCTGTGATCGTCGCCACCGGAATATCGATGGCGCGGTGGAGCTGGTTGAAATGGCCGGATGCGATGATCGACTACGGCATGCAGCTCTATCTGGCCTGGCAACTGGCAGAAGGCAAGTCGTTATACACGGATATCACCTACGCTTACGGGCCACTCGCCCCGTATGTCATGGCACTGGGATTTCGATTCTTCGGTGCAAGCCTCATGACGCTGGTCGGCATCAACCTGGCTGTCCTGTGTCTGATCACCGTCCTTCTCTATTGGTTAATGCTGAAAATCGGAAGTCGCTTTTCGGCGACGATTGCGACGCTGATCTTCCTGACGGTGTTCGCCTTTGCCCAGTTGCTGTATTACGGAAACTACAACTACGTGACGCCGTACGAGACAAACGCGACGTTCGGGATGATGCTCTGTCTCGCGTCGATGGTCTGTCTCGTGAGATTCGTTGAAACGCGATCCATGGCAGCCGCCGCCGCTTCGAGCTTCATTCTCGGGTGCGTGTTCCTTACGAAACCCGAGCTCTTCTTGGCGAACGCCTGCGCGTTGATCGGAGGCATGGCGCTGCTGGGGTGGACCAATCGTTCCGATCGGAGGCATCTTCCAAGAACGCTGCTCGTTTCGCTGGTTGCATTTCTGATCGCACCCGCGGTGTCCGTTGTTCTTCTGGCGGGCACGATGTCCGTGAACCAGGCAGTGCTGGGCACGTTGGGCTCGTGGGTGTACGTCCTGCAACACAACGCGTCGGACATCCGGTTCTTTCGTGTCCTCATGGGAACCGACGACGTGGCGTCCAACGCCTGGCAGATGGGCGTGTGGTCGGTCGCGTACGGCGTGGTCTTCGTCCCCAGCGCATTCGTCTGCCTGAATGCGAAGCGAACCGGCAGTTCGAATGTCCGGCTTGGAATCGATTGGCACACGGCGTCGACCGGGGGAATTCTCGTCGGGATGCTCACGCTCGCCTTCGCAGCGATGCTCAGCAGAATGATGTGGGGAGAAATCGGGCGACCCCTGCCTCTGATCCTCCTCATTTCGATTGGGTTCGCCGTTTACTTCCTGCGGGGCCGCCGCAGCCAGACGGTCGCGGCCAACGAGATGATCATCCGGTTGATCATGCTCATCTTCTCTCTGGTTCTGTTGCTCAAGATGATCCTGGCCGTCCATTTTCATCACTATGGTTTCGTGCTGGCGATGCCGGCGATGCTGGTGTTCGTCACCATCGTGCTCGACTGGATTCCCGGCTGGATTGACTCCCGCAAGGGCGGGGGAAACGCGTTTCGCGCTGTTGGCGTCGGGGTGCTGTTGTTCATCGTGCTTCACACGCTTCTGATCACATCCTCCTATTTCTCGGGAAAACGGGAGATGGTCTCTCAAGGGCGCGACCGGTTCTGGGCCGGTGATCGAGGACTCGCCGTCAATATCACCCTCGATGAAATCAGGAAACATGTCAAAGCCGATCAGACGCTTGTTCCCGTTCCCGAGGGCGTCATGATCAATTACCTTGCGCGCCGTGTGTGTCCGATCCCATACGTGAACCTCAACCCTCCGAATTTCACCTTCTTCGGTGAAGAAAGGATTCTTGCATCCTTTCGGGAGCATTCGCCGGACTTCATCCTGATCGCGCACAAGGACACGTCAGAATTCGGTTATCAATATTTCGGCCGAGATTATGCGGTCGATCTCTTTGAATGGATTCGCACAAATTACGAAGGGATCGCCCTGATCGGAAGCATGCCGCATCACGATGGGCGCTTCGGCATCCGGTTGATGCAGCGTCGTGATCTGATTAACCGCTTTTAATACACCATCGCGGTGGCGTCTTCGACCGCCTCGACGACTTGCCGCACATGGAAGGGCTTCTTCAGATAGCCGTCGAATCCCCTGGTCAGCAACTGCTGCGCCTGGCCGTCGGTGAGTTTGCCGCTCATGGCGATCACCTTGGCGAGCTGGAGGTCCGGGTTGGCCCGTACGAGCTTCAGGACCACCTCGCCGTTCAAATCACCGAGGTGCATGTCCAGAAGGATGATGTGTGGCCTGAATTTTTCGCATTCCACGCCGGCGGCGAAACCGCTGTGGGCCGTGTGAACTTCGTAGTTCGCCTGCTCGGTCAGAACCTTTTCGACGACATCCACGGTATCTGATTCGTCGTCGACCATCAGGATCCGGGTCCTGCCGCTCTGGAGGCCCTCAAGGGGAATGTTGTGCGCCTTCATGAATCGGATCAGGGAATTCAGCGGAATTCGCCGGTCCTTCGACCCGGGAATCCTGTAACCCCGCAATTGTCCTGAATCGAACCATTTGCTGACGGTTCGCGGGGCCACATTACAGATTTTCGCTACCTCTCCTGTCGTGAGGATATCTTTTTCACGAGGCATGTTGGATGGTCCTTTCTCTTTGTACTCCGGACCGAATTTAGTGGATGAAGTCAGCCATAGTGTCATCGACCATCGCCACAACCCCCTTAACCCGGACGACTCGTGAAGCGAGTCCGCCTCATGAATTTTTTTACATTCAGAAGTCGACATCCGCCCATAACACGGCGCGGGCCACGATGTCATCTGATGCTTTAAATCAGGGGCGGATCGAGTTGATTCAACCCCCGGAAACCGGAGGAATCAGAGCCAATTCGTCACCGGCCGATAACTCGTGGCTTTCGGCGGTGTAACTCTGGTTCACGGCCACCGCCAGGTTGCCGCGCAAGGATGCCACATCCGGAAACTGTTGAGCCAGCGCGTCCAGAGCGTCGGCCACCGTCGCCCGGTCGGGCAAGTCCAGCGAGAGTTGCCGCTTTCCGACCTGCGCGGCCAGCGACGCGAACATGAGGATTCGAATCGTCATATGTCGAGACGCATCCGCGGAGCTGCGGCACCGCAGACGAATGGCAGGAACGGCACCGATGTCCCCCGTGGCACCTGACCATCCTGCAGCGGGAGCCGGACGAAACCGTCGGCCGCAGCCGTGTGCATCAGGTCGCCCGATCCGTGCCAGGTGATGACCTCCGCCCGCGACGGGCCGCACAGCCTCGCGGCACGGAACACTTCTCTTTTGGCCTGCGCGTCCACGGCGTCGGCCAGCGTCACGCTTCGCCACCCAAGCGTGGTCGGATCGGTCTCGGCGCCCATCATCTTGAGCAGAAGCGGCCAGACGAATAGATGCGCAGTCGCAAGAACACTCACGGGATTTCCGGGAAGGCCGAGCACGACTGTGGCGGCGCCCTGCGACGCCGCGGTGACCACCAGCAACGGCTTTCCCGGCCGGATCGCCACGCCGTGCAGCACGGTCCGACACCCCAGTGATTGCCAGGCGTCCGGCAAGCAATCGCGCTGTCCGGCGCTGACCCCTCCCGTGGTGATGACACATTGCGCCTGCGACAGGGCCTCACGCGCCGCGGCCACCGTGTGATCGGCCTCGTCGACGACATGCCGCTGCATCACCAGTTCGGCCCCGGCGGCCTTGAGAAACGCGGCCATCATCGGGCCGTTGGAATTTCGGATCTGCTGCGGATCGAGTTGTTCGGTAACCACCTCGGCCGGCCGCAATTCGTCGCCCGTGGTCAAGAGTGCCACACGCGGTGCCGCGGCCACGCACAGTGTCGCGGCGCCGACCGTCGCCGCGACGGCAAGGTGGTGCGGACCGAGCAACGTGCCCGCGCTGAGAACCACCTGACCGACCCGGGCGTCCGCCGCCCGGCGGTGCACGTTGAACCACGCATCAACCGATGCGACCGAAAACGTTGCCACGGCGCCGTCTGCGTCCGGACCGATGTCGGCCTGTTCGACCGGAATCACGGCGTCGGCGCCCTCGGGCAACGGCGCCCCGGTGGCGATCCGCATCACGGTGCCCGGCACCAGGGATCGGTGACCCGATTCGGGTGATGCACCGGCCGCAGCCGCACCGCGAATCGGCCAGCGAGCTGATGTCAGCGAGCCGCTGAGGACGGCGAACCCATCCATCGTCGAACGATCGAACGGCGGTTGATCCCGATCGGCCACGACGTCCCGGCGCAGGACGCAACCCAACGCCTCGGACAATGGTACGTTGCGGGTTCCCAGCGCCGTCGCGCGATCAAGAATGCGCTGCAGGGCCTCGTCGTAACCTGGAAGCGATGGTCGCCGCATCGAGCCAAGTGTAACCGGGTGCAAATCGGCCTCAAAACTGTACGCATCGCCTTTACATCCACGGCATCACATCTAGACTCGTGTCATGCTCAAGGCGGTCGTGTTCGATTTTGACGGCGTGATCGTGGATTCCGAACCGCTCCACTATGAGGCGTTCGTGTCGGTAGCGCGCGAATTCGGGCTTGACTTCAGCTATGACGAATACGCGCGAATGTATATCGGGTACGACGATCGTGACGCGTTCCGCGCCATGCTGGTCGAAGCCGGTAATCGTGACGCCGACGAGAAACGCATTTCCGATCTGGGACAGCAGAAGCACGAGGTATTCGTTCATGCCGTAGAGCGCGGCGTCCGCGTGTTTCCGGGGGTCCGTAGTCTGATCGAGAACGTTTCGGCCTCGATGCCCATGGCCATCGCCAGCGGGGCCACACGTCGCGACATCGATCTAATCCTCCGCGCCGTGGGGTTCGACGACGCATTTGAATGCATCATCAGCGCCGACGACGTGCGTCACTCGAAGCCGGATCCCGAATCGTACATCCTGGCGGTGGGTGATCTGAAGCGCCGCCATCCAGATCGGAACATCACGGCGGCCGACTGTCTGGCACTGGAAGACACCGAGGCCGGCATCCGATCGGCGCGCGACGCCGGCCTCTGGACCATCGGTGTCGCCCACGCTTCAGAATCGCCGCCGCTTCCCCTCGCTCACCGGGTCGTTCCATCTCTGGACGGTCTGAATATTCATACGCTACGGGCCTGGCACGCGAGAGCGTTCCAAATCCAATCGTAGCGGTTTGAGCGTCGACGAAGCCAGCCTGGTGCGGAGGGCGAAGCAGGCGATGTCGCAGTGCATCGGCGATGCAGCACGACAAAGCCAGGCGCTGCTGCAGGCAGTTCAGAACGCTACGATTGGATTCGGACCGCTCTAACGCCCAGAACAGTACGGCATGAATAGAGACACCCTAATGCTCGGCGTCAGCGGCATGCGCGGAATCGTCGGCGGGTCGCTCACGCCGCCGACCGTGACCCGATACGCCGCCGCCTTCGGCCATTGGCTCGCCGGCTCGATCGGCAGCCGACGTGCGCCGCGCGTCGTGATCGGCCGTGACAGTCGGCCATCGGGTGAATCATTTGATGACGCCGCCACCAGGGGGCTGATCGCCGCGGGCTGCCAGGTCATCCGCCTCGGCGTCGCGACGACGCCCGCGGTCGCGATCATGATCGCGCGGCACGAGGCCGACGGCGGCGTCGTGATCACCGCCAGTCACAATCCCATCGAATGGAACGGCGTCAAGCTGTTACGCGCCGACGGCGTGGCCCCACCGCCCGACCAGATCGACCGCATCATCGAATTGTTTCGAAGTGACGTGCCTCAGGATGTGCCGGTGGCGCGGCAGACCGCGGCGCAACACGACGCCTGTGCCGACAAGGTGCACGTCGAGCGGATCCTCGAGCGAATTGACGTCGACGCCGTGGCCTCCGGGAAGCTCAAGGTCGTCATCGACAGTGTCCACGGCGCCGGTGGCCCATCGGCTGCCCGGCTCGTGCGCGCGCTCGGCGGCGATCTGGTCCACGTTTACGCCGAACCGACCGGACAGTTCCCGCACCCGCCTGAGCCGCTGCGCGACAATCTGACTGAACTGTGCGCGCAGGTGAAGGCGCTCGGCGCCCACGTCGGCTTCGCCCAGGACCCCGACGCCGACCGAGTCGCGATCGTGGACGAGACCGGCAACTTTCTCGGCGAGGAGTACACGCTGGCGCTGTCCTGCCAGGAGGTTCTGGAGCGACATCACGGCCCGGACCCGCCGGTCGTCGTGACGAATCTCTCCACGAGCCGCATGGTCGATGACATCGCGGCTCGATCCGGCGGTCGCGTCATTCGCACACCGGTCGGTGAAGCCAACGTCGCTGCGGCGATGCGCGCTTGCGCCGCCCAGATCGGCGGCGAGGGCAACGGCGGCGTCATCTGGCCGCCCGTGGGCTATGTGCGCGACAGCCTTTCCGGGATTGCTCTGATGATGCGCATGCTCGCACACGAGGCCGAGCCTCTCAGCGCCATCGTGCGACGTCTTAGAGCCTACGCAATCGTCAAGGAAAAAGTGCCCGTCAGGGACAAGGTGGTTCACGGCATGGAAGCGGCGCTTCGGGCTCGATTCCGCGAGCAGGCCATCGATGTCCAGGACGGTGTGCGAATCGACTGGCCACAGAAGTGGGTACACATTCGCCGAAGCAACACCGAACCGATCATACGCCTGATCGCCGAGGCCGCCGACGAAGTCGAGGCACTGGAACTGCTCGCCGACGTGCGCGCGGCCCTGGGACTCGATTGATCGACCGCTTCAAATAGAATCCCGCCCGCCAGGGGAGAGGGATTTGACAGGATCACAGGATGGGAAGAAGAGAGCTACAGGATACGATCCGTGTGAGTGGCTCAGATCGTGCGTACAATGGACAATCAAGATCTTTCCCTGTCGCTCGTCGCCATTAGTCCCTTCGACCAACCCCATTCCAGATCCTGTTGATCTCTTCTTCCCATCCTGTGATCCTGTCAAATCCTCCGTTGGACTCCTGCGGTCCTACTTCGCCGGTTCCGACGTTGACACGGCCACCACAGCTTTTCCGGAAAGACGGGGTCCGCGATGCGACTCCAGGGCAACCTCCAACACCGCCCGGTCGAGGTTGGCGGGCATTCGGTTTATTTCTAGTCGAAACAGATAGCCGCGCAGGACAGAGTCGTAATACCTCTTCTGGTCGCGCAGTGTGTACATCGCAATGGGCCAGGTGTAGAGGCGCTGGCCGATCGAATCCGCACCATCGGCGCCCGGCTCGGACAGGTCGACGCGAAACCGGCCGCTGGCTTTCGTCGAGTCCCCCATTTCGTCAAGCACCTCGACCCGAGCCTCGAGATAGTCGTGGCCATCGCGGTGGAAGATTCGCGACGATGGATAGACCCGCAACGACTTGGGAATCATCTCCCAGACGGCCTCGACTTGCGGCCCCACAGACGGCGTTACGGCCCTGCCCTTCCAGTCGCATCCGCAGACCAGCAGGCACGCGATCAGGGGAGCTGATCGATATGAATGACAGGAGGAAGGTACCACATCGGCAAGAATACGCCCATTACCCGCTCACTTCAATGGAGTCGGGCGGCTGTTACGCAGCGGTAGACCTGATGATCTATGGGGCCGGCCATCTCCGAGGCATCTGCACACCCGTCGGTTGAGTCAACCCACGATTGATGATTTAATAAGCAACAGATGGACAGGGCTGAACAAGAATTAGACATTCTGATAGAAATCAGCCAGATTCTCGGCGACGGCCTTGAGCTGAATCAGGTTTTTCAGCGCGCTATGGCCGTGTTGAGCCAGAGGTTGAATATTATTCGGGCCTCGTTGCTCTTGTGGGATGAAGCCACCGATCAGCTGCGAATCGTTGCCGCTGTGGGCCTGACTCCTGGGGAGATGCGGCGCGGCCGTTACGCGATGGGTGAGGGAGTTACCGGACGCGCAATGGCGACCGGACAGACACAGGTCATTCCAGATGTCAGCCAGGCGCCGGACTTTCTGGACCGGACCGGCAGCCACCAGTTGCACGCAGCCGCGCCAAACGCCAAGGCAGTGCAGGACGCCGACCGCCACGGCCCGATCAGCTTCATCTGTGTTCCGATCAAGGACGGTGACCGCTACGTTGGCGCGATCAGCGTTGACAAACCGTTCATCGACGAACAGATCCTCGAATCCGACACGCGATTGCTGACCATCAACGCCGGATCGTTTGCCCAGACGATCCGCCTGCATCACCTGGCACAGGTCGAGACGCAGAGACTCCTGGCCGAAAACAAACAGCTGCTCAGCAACCTCCACAGAAAATACCGGTTCGACAACATCATCGGGACGAGCCCGGCCATGCTCGACGTGCTCGCGATGATCGGACAGGTGGCGTCGAGCCGGGCGACATGTCTTCTGCTCGGCGAAACCGGCTGCGGCAAGGAACTGATCGCCAAGGCGATCCATTACAACTCTCCGAGAAAGGATCAGCCGCTGATCCGCGTCAACTGCGGGGCGCTGTCACCCCAGATACTGGAGTCCGAGCTGTTCGGACACATCAAAGGAGCCTTCACCGGCGCCGTGCGCGACACGGTGGGCCGCTTCGAGGCGGCCGACGGCGGGACGATATTTCTGGATGAGATCGGAACGCTCGACGCCCAACTGCAAGTTAAGCTCCTGCGCGTCCTTCAGGAGCGTGAGTTTGAACGCGTCGGCGATCACCGCACCATCCAGCTGAACGTTCGCGTGATCGCCGCAAGCAACCTCGAACTCGAAAACGAAGTGACCAAGGGTTCGTTTCGTGAGGATCTTTACTACCGCCTTAATGTGATGACGTTTCACCTGCCGCCGCTGCGCAACCGGAGACAGGACATCCCCCTGTTGATCGACTTCTTTCTCGACAAATACAACGGCGAGAACAATCGCAACCTGCGAAAGATGAGCCGCGATCTGCTCAACACGCTGCTGCGGTACCCCTGGCCCGGCAACATCCGCGAATTGGAGAATGCGGTCGAGCGCGCCGTGGTGCTCTCGAGGGGCGAACTGTTCACCGAGGACTTGCTTCCGCTTCAGGTCCGCCTGTTCGCCCAGCAGGTGCGCGGCAGCTCGAGCGACGATTCCGTCGAAACCCTCGCGTCAAAACTCGCGGCCCACGCCGTGCAACAACACGAGCAGAGCGGTGAAGGCACCGGCGTCATCTACGAACGCGTCATACGGGAGATCGAACGGTGCCTGATCCGAGAGGCACTAAACATCAACGGCGGCGTCAAGACGCGCACGGCGGATTATCTTGGAATCAATCGCAACACATTGAATAAGAAGGTCAAGGAGATGGGGATTAGCGCCTCGGAGTGATGGGGCGTGTCGGTCGCGACGGGGGAGGTAGGATCCTGGCAGGATTAGTCCCTTCGACCAACCCCATTCCAGATCCTGTTGATCTCTTCTTCCCATCCTGTGATCCTGTCAACTCCCCCGTTGGGCTACTCCGGAATCGCCTACATTTTTTCCAAGAGCCGCACGAGTAGTCGCACGCCGAACCCCGTCGGCCCCTTGCAGTAAAGGCCGGAATCCTGCTTCACGTCGCTGACGCCGGCGATGTCGATGTGGGCCCATGGGATGTCGGGCATTGCGTCGGGGGCCCGGTCGCCCACGAAGTGAGAAAGAAATGCCGCTCCCTGAATCGGTGAAGCATCGCGACCCGCGGAGTTGACCAGGTCACCGTGCGTACCCCGCATCTGCTCGCGGTGTTCGTCCCACAGTGGCAGAGGCCACAGACGCTCGCCGGTGAACTCGCCCGCTTCGATCAAGTGCCGACGCAGACGGTCGTCACCACAAAACAATCCGGCACTGTGACGCCCCAGAGCGACGACCACACCACCGGTCAGCGTCGCCAGGTCGATCACCGCTCGCGGCCGATACGCCTTGCAACCGTACGCCAGCGCGTCGGCAAGGATCAGTCGACCCTCCGCATCGGTGTTGGTCACCTCGACCGTCACGCCGTTGGCCATCGTCAGGATGTCACTCGGCCGATACGCGCGGCGCGACACCATGTTCTCGGCCGTGGGAATCAACCCCACAACGCGAACGGGCAGTTTCAGCTGGGCCACCGCGTGCATGGCGCCGACCACGGCCATGCCGCCGCACTTGTCGTATTTCATTCCGTCCATACTGCCAGGTGGCTTGAGGCAGTAGCCGCCGGTGTCGAACGTCACCGCTTTACCGACCAGCAGCACCGGGCGGTCGTTGGCCTTGCCGCGCGGCCTGTGCTCCATACAGATCAGCACGGGCGGCTTCGAACCGGCCGCACCCACCGCCAGCAGGCCGCCCATATTGAGTTGCCTGGCCCGCTTTTCCTGAATCATCGTGCAACGAAGGCCGACACGGCGGGCCATCGCGCGGCAGGTCGCGGCAATGTGGGTTGGGTGGGCCACGTTCGGAGGCGTGGCCGCCAACTCGCGGGCGAGGTTGACCGATTCGCCAACGATCAAAGAGCGTTTCACACCCTCCCGCATCGGAGCATCGATGTCGACGGCAAGCTGTGACACATCGCGAGTTCCGCGATGATGTGCGCTACTGCCGTCGATCTTGCCCCTGAACGCATTGAATTTGAATCCCGCAATGGCCAGCCCATCGCCGATGGCCCGGCCCGCTTCCGCGGCGGGCAGCCTGCCGTTCAGCCCAGGCCCCAAGCGCCAATCCAGGCGGCGCACCGAGGCAGCGAAGGCGGCGCGCAGAACGCCCGCGGACGCGCGGCGCAACACGGTGCCGGTGAACTTCTTCGGGTCGCCCAGACCGACGAGAAAGAGCCGTCGCACTCCGCGGTCAGCGTAAGCTGCGGTCACAACACCCGCGGCAGCGGAGAACTCCGGGCGCTTCACGGCCTGCGACAACGCGCCGCCGGCCTGTCGATCCAACGTCGCGTATTTCGCCTGAAGTTTTCGCGAGCCGGCGAAGATCGCCACCGCCACGACATCTGGCTTGCGGGCACGGGTGCCCGATGCAACATGAATGCGCCGATACACGTTGGCTCCTTTCCCTGACCTGGACCATTCACTCAGCGAAGACAACTCGTGATCGTTTGGGCGACCCCGGGACCACCCGCACCGCCCGATGCATGATACGTGACGGTCACCCATTGCCCAAAGCCCGATCGCGGTCTGCGACGCGGGCTAGAATCATGAGCCAGTGCTGCCGCGAGGCCCACGACGATGCAACCCGCATCGCAAGATCAATCGCCACAACGGATTGGAGCAAAGGAGTTTGACCCGGTGCAAAGCGGTTGTTACGTTGCACCGACTTTGACCATGGCACGCAGCACGACAACCCCCACGAAGCACATCGCTCGCGAAACCGTCCGCGTTGGCCTCGCGTTGATGGCGTGTCCGGTACTGCTCTTTTTGACTGCAGGCACGACCGGCGCGGCGCCGGCTGACATCCGACAAGGCATCCGCATGAGCGACACGGTGCCATCGGGAGCGAACGAGCAGGTGGTTAGGGAATATATCGAACACTCTTACGCGCAACTGACAACCGAAAAGGGGAAACAGGTGCGGGCTGCATGTGACGCGCTTTCGGAGCCGTTGCGCTCCGAAGGGTCCCGGATTTTCAAGAAGGCCTATTCGACGATGCTGGGCGGATATTTCCAGAAAGCCATGAGCATGGACGATGTGCTCGTGCGGATCAACGTGATGATCGCCGTGAAGAACTTTACCGACAAAAGCGCGGTTACCCTGATCAGTGCCGGGCTGGCCGATGATTGTCCCGCCGTGCGTCTCCACGCAGGTCGTGCGGTGAGCTTGCTTGCCGATCAGGAATCGCTTGATGCGGAGGATCCAGGCACTGTTCTCCAGAGTCTCAAGGAGGCGTGCGAGATCGAACCGTTTCAACGCGTGCTGGAGCAGTTGCTCGAGGCCCTCGCGGCTCTGACGACGCGCGATGCCGGCCGTGTTCTTCTGGATGCGATCAACCGGCGCGTCCGGGATCACGACTTAAACCCGGGCTTGCCCATGCAACCCGAGTTCGACGCGTTGACCCGGCAGTTCAGACGATTCATCAATGCCACGCTCAAACAGCCACCGGATGTGCCGATCGAATGGGCACGGCGATTGACGCTCGTGGCCTACCGCTACCTGTATGTGTCGTCCGGACGGTTACATCGGAATGACGGGGACGCACGTCCCGAACAGACCAAACTCATGATCAAGTTGTGTGACAAGATTCTTCACTCAACGGTTCCCTGGGTGGCCGGGAGCATGAATGTGAAGATCGACTTGCCCGCGTCGATTTCGACCAACGGCGGTCAGGCGGATTGGCTGCCCGAAGCGCTGCTGGGCTGCGCCGAGTTGGAAGTGATACTTAAGAAACTCGGATTCACGGCCGGACAGCTCGACATTCCCGGCGGCGAAGTGGAACCGCACGACAACGGCGTCAGCACCGGCAGCAGCCGGTCGGCCAACACTTAAACTCGGGTTAACCCCCGCCTCCGGTCGCATCCGGATTGACCAGGGCCGAAACCGAAGCGGGCGCTTCGGCGTTCTGCGGAC